>WBZO01001683.1_pt2 | contig 25567 bp, 20 predicted proteins | sample 5204261 | NCBI WGS metagenome assembly WBZO01 (sample SAMN12412400, study PRJNA552823) | activated sludge metagenome | isolation source: activated sludge from anammox sidestream of wastewater treatment plant... | place: USA: North Carolina | collected 2017-09
GAACTCCAGCGCCACCATCCCGCCGAAGGAACTGCCGAGGATATGAGCACGCGTCACTCCCAAGACGTCCAACAGCGCGTGCAGATCCGCGGCGTACGTCTCCATCGTGTACATGCTCAGGTCGTCTGGGGCGTCGCTGTGGCCGTGACCGCGCAGGTCGTAGCTGATCAGACGGTGCTCGGTGGCCAGCATCGGCCGGACGTCGTGCCACTGGCTGATGCTGCCGGTGAATCCATGCAGCAGCACGAGCGGCTCGCCCGCTGCAGGACCCGGCCCTTCGTCGATCTCGTAGTAGGTGGTGATGCCGTTAGTTGAGACGGTTGGCATGGGACTCCTCCTGCCGGCGGGCGCGGTACCTCCCCCGGCGGATATCGTACGCCTCTACCCGCCCGCTTGCAGCCTTTGACTCTGAGACCGGCGGCGTCGATACTCGTGCCGCGATGGCCGCCACCCAGGCAGCCACGGAGAGGGATCGGTATGGCGTTCTTTGAATTGCGCGAGTATCGCACGAAGCCGGGGATGCGTGACCGCTGGGTCACGTTCATGGAAGAGGTGATTATCCCCTTCCAGGCATCGAAGGGGATGGTAATCACCGGCAGCTTCACCGGCCAGGAAGAGGACGACCTCTATGTCTGGGTGCGGCGCTTCAACTCTGAGGAAGAGCGCGCAGAGCAGTACAAGGCCGTGTATGAGGACGAGCACTGGAAGACCGTCATCGGCCCGCAGATTCCGGAGATGATGGAGCGCACCCGCATGGTCGTCCGCCGGATCGAGCCCTCGGCGCACTCGATGCTGCGGTAGGCGGGATGCAGGCTGGCTGCCGGTGCGGGGCCGGCGGCTCAGCCGCCGAGCTGCAGCACCACCTTGCAGTCGCTGGGGTCGCTCAGGGCGGCGAAGGCGGCGGGGAGCTCGTCCAGGCTGACGGTGCGGGTAACCAGCGGACGGGTATCGACCGTGCCCGCCGCCAGCGCGCCCAGCGCCTCGGCGTACTCCTGCGGCGTGTACCCCAATACAAACTGCAAGGTCAGGTGCTTGTTGATGCCGGTCATCGGTGTGATGCGGTCCGGCGTCATGCACACCCCCACAACAACCACCCGCCCCCGCGCCGCGACCAGGTTCATGGCCTGTTGCAGCGTGCCCTCAACGCCGACGCACTCGAACACCACGGAGGGCAGTGCCCCATCTGCCCCGGTCAGTTGCCCGGCCAGATCGCCGGCCGCTGGGTCCAGCACCTCGCTGGCGCCGAGCCGCTTCGCCAGCTCCCGCCGCGCCGGGGCGTACTCGCTCACCGTGATATGGCGCACGCCCTCGTGCTTGAGCCAGAGCAGCGTCATCAGGCCAATCGGGCCGGCGCCCATCACCAGCACGCGTTCGTCAGTCGCGACCTTGCCCTCGCGCACGGCATGGAGCCCCACAGCGCACGGCTCGGTGGTGGCGGCGACGGCATCTGGCAGGCTGTCCGGGACGCGGAGCAGCAACGGCGCGGCCAGCAGCACATACTCACCGTACGCGCCGGGATAGCTGGATGAGTAGCCGATACTCTGGACTCCGCGTGGCGCGCCCGCGTCCGGCAGCACCGGCACGCTGGTGACGCGCGTGCCCGGCGTCCACGCCTCCGCACCCGGCCCAGCCTCCACCACCTCGGCCACGAACTCGTGCCCCATCACCACGCCGCGCTCCAGGTCCATCGCCGGCGGGCCGGCCGGACCGGCGGCGCGCGTCACCCGCAGCATGTCCTCGGCGAAGCGGGCAAAGTGCAGGTCTGAGCCGCAGATACCGCAGGCACGGACGCGGGCCAGCACCTGCCCCGCACCGGGCACCGGCCGCTCTACCTCCTCGACCGACAGTTTCGTGCCGCGCAATACCATCGCCCGCATCTGTTTCCCTCTCTCCCCGCGACTTCGTGTCAGTCTAGCGGCCCGAAGGGCGAAAGGTGACGCGCGCCGGAGGTGCTCAGCGGCGGGGATGTCCTGCCCGGCTTGAGCCTGCCCCTGGTGCAACTGTGGGAGGGGCCGAGCGGCGCCACCGAGGAGGAGCAGCAGTAGCGCAGTCCTCATCCCTCCTCTCATCCCGCCAGCACCTCCACCGTATCGCCGTCTCGCAGGCGGTGATCCCGCCCCACCTGCTGGCCGGGGAACCGCGCGGATGGCCCCCACACCCGCGCGGCCCGGAAGGCCACCACGAGATCATTGTGGATAGACGCCGCCACCTCCAGCACAGTCGCGCACTCCGGCAGCGCCAGGGGTTCCGCCGCGGTCTCCCCACCATGGCGCAGAAACACCCGCATCAGCCCCGTGAGCCCCCAGATCGCCTCTTTGAGCGTCTCCAGGCTGTCATCGTCCAGCACGGACACGCCGGCAATGGGGAGATCGGGTACGGCGCTGCGCAGCGATTCCAGCGCTCCGGGCGCAGCGTCGTCCAGCTTCGTCGCGGCCACCAGCGCCGGCAGGGTGATGCCCGCCGCGGCGACTTCGGCACGCACGGCACGCAGGCCCTGGGGCGAGGCGTTGACGTCGTGGCAGTAGACGATGGCATCTGCACCGCGCAGCACCCCGAGCAGCGCCCGGCCGCCACCGCGATCCACAGCTGCACCTTCGATCAGCCCAGGGATCTCGACCAGCTGCACCAGTACGCCGCCGATGCGGGTCAGCGCCGGTACTGGCCGCAGCGTAGTGAAGGCATAGTTGCCGATCTTGATCTGGATGTGCGATAAGGCGTGCAGCAAGGACGACTTGCCGGCATTGGGCGGGCCAACCAGCGCCACCTGCGCTGCCCCTTCCCGGCGCACGGCAATCGAGTCACGATGTAGCACGCGGCTACGTGTGCGCGTTGCTTCGATCTCAGCCAGCACCCACTTGCGGATATCGGCGTACGGACCGTTCTTGTAGTCCGGCAGCTCCGCGAGGATGCCACTCAGCACGCGCACCCGCTCAGAACCCTCGGTTCCCACCAACCGGCGCTTGATGACCTGCATCTGCACACGATGTGGCATAGGCATGGCAATGCACTCCTGCTCCTCAAGGGGAGTCGCGCAGGAGGCATGCCAGCCCGGACGGGCATCCGAGCGTGCGCCTGCCATCCCGCTGCTTACACCGACGCGGTTGTCGTAAGCAGCGGTCTAGCCGTTCTTGTTGGAGTGGGTGGCGAGCCAGGTGCGCTCGCGGTGGTTATCCATATTCAACCAACTCCCGGCCCAGGCAGCCGGGTCTCACCTTAGCATGCGGCGGCGCGCCGCCGGACCGGACTAAGGGACGGTTTGTGAAAGCGCGGGCTAGGCGAGCCGCGCCTTCTCCGCGCGCAGATCCTGGAACAGCCCGCGCACGTCGTGGATGATGCGCAGGCACTCCTCCAACTGAACCGCCTGCTCGCGTGCGACGCCGTGGTCGCTCAACGTCGCGATGGCGTTGCGCCGGCTGATGATCTGCCGTTCCTCATCTTGGAGAATCGACTCAGGCGTCATACGTCCTGTCTCACCTTCACGCGGCGTCCGTGCCGCGTCACTGCCGCCGAGATGCCAGCGAAAGGGCTACACGCGTTCTTCTGTGAAGTTGTGCACGAACGATCATGGCACAGCCGGCGCCGGCACGCTAGTGGGTATTGCCCCCATCTTGCGGCGCTATGCTCCTCCCGGCCACGGCTACGCGGCATAGGCCGCCCGGATACGCGCGAACGCATCCCGGAACGGAGCATCGGTCGCTGGCAGGTCCCCGGCCGCCTGCGCCAGCACCTGGTCATCACCGTAGAACACGAAGTCGCCCTCCTGGAGCACACCGCGCACCACCGGCGCCAGTGGCACGGAGAACGTCGCCATCACCGGGTCATCGGAGGTACGGCGCGTCACGCGGCGGGTGAGTAACGCCGCTTCCCCCTCCACGGCGATAACCTGTGCCCGCCGCCAGCGCCACACAACGGCAGGCACCGGTGCCGACCGGTCAACCGCCACCAGATCACCAGGGCGTACCTTGATGCGGTTGTACACCGGCGGCGCATAGGCACACATCATCGATGCGCCGTCGAGCGCTTGCACGTGGCAGCCGTCCGGGCCGCAGGCACGCGCGATCCCAAGCTCAAGTTCCATGCGGTCGCTTCATCCCTCTGTCGCATGCCGGTTCTCGCCCGGCCACCTACGCTGCTCAGGTATGCCTCGGTTCGCTGTCATGCGTGGCTCCTTTCTGCGAAGGCGGGCGCTGCGCCAAACACCTGTATGCCGTGAGCACCTCCGCCCACGGCCCGCGCTGGCCCCCCAAGGGAGCAGTCCGCGTTCAGGTGGTGATGAGGGCGTTCGAGATGCGCTGGCCGCCCATGACACGCCCCCCGATGAAGATGCCCGCACGATAGACCGTGCGCGGCCGCACGTCAATCGCTTTCAGGCCGTGAGTGTGCGCCCGGCCATGGCGGTGACGGCCGCCACCAACGCCGCCGGCTCGACCGGCTTTGCCAGGTAGCGGTCGAACCCGAGCTCCAGCGCCCGGATGCGGTCCGCGGCGCCGGCGTGGGCGGTCAGTGCCAGCGCCGGAAGCGTGGCATAGCGTGGGTCGCTCCGGCGCAGCTGCCGCAGCAGCTCGTAGCCGTCCATCCGCGGCATCGCGATATCCGAGATGAGCACGTCAGGCAAAAACCGGGCGGCAGCAGCCAGCGCCTGGTCACCACCCGCGCAGGATTCAACAGCAGCGCCGGCACCCTCCAGCATTGCGGTGACCACGCCACGAATCCCGGCATCATCCTCAACCCATAGCACGCGCAGGCCGGCGAGTGGCTGGGCCGCCTGCTGCCCGGACACGTCATCAGTGCTGTTCGGCGGCGCTACCGCCCCGGGCCCTGGCGAACGCAACGGCAGCGCCAGGGTGAACGTCGCCCCCTGACCCAGCCCGCCGCTGACCGCCTGGACCGAGCCGCCGTGCAGCTCTACCAGGCTCTTAACGATGGCCAGGCCGAGGCCGAGCCCGCCATGCTCGCGGGTGCTGGAGGCGTCCGCCTGCCGGAAGCGCTCGAACAGGTGCGGGGCAAAATCGCTACCGAATCCGGCGCCGGTATCCTCCACCGAGATGCGCGCCATCGTCCCCTCCCGGCGCAGCCGTACCGCGATACGCCCGCCCGGCGGCGTGAACTTAATGGCGTTGCCAAGCAGATTGCCGAATACCTGCTGCAGCCGCTCAGCATCACCGTGAACGGCGCCCGCGTTCGGCTCTAGCGCGATAGTCAGCGAGATACCCTTCAGATCCGCGGCCGGCCGGATCGCGTCGACCGCCGCACGCACCACCGGCGCCAGATCCAGCGGGTGCAGGTCCAGCGCCAGCTTGCCGCTGACGATGCGGGAGACATCCAACAGCTCCTCAATCAGCCGTGCCTGCGTACGAGAGGCTCGCTCGATGGTAGCAAGGCCCTCGTCGGTAGCCGCGGCGTCCAGCCGGCGGCTGCGCAACAACCGCGCCCATCCCAGCATCGAGGTCAGCGGTGTTCGTAGCTCGTGGGAGAGGGTGGAGAGGAAGTCATCCTTGGCCCGATTGGCAGCCTCGGCTTCGGCGCGGGCAAGGTGTTCCGCCTCGTACAATCGTGCCCGCTCCAGCGCCTGGGCACACTGCCGGGCGAGCGCCGCGCCGGCTTCCTCATCGTCCGATGCAAAGTCGCGGGGCTCGCGAAAGCTCAACGCCAGCACGCCGACGCAGCGCCCCTCGACCCGTAACGGTATGGACGCATGCGCCGAGAAGGCGCCGGATTGGGCCGCCTCCATCATCATGGGAACGCCATCGCTGCGGGCGGTGATGTCTCCCAGCCAGCAGGCACGCCCCTCACGCACCGCCTCGGCCGGAGGTGAGCCGCTCATCACCGCAAATCGTTGCCAGGTATCAGTGACGGCTGCCTGGTAGCCCTGGAACTGCAGGGCCTCCAGCGTGGCGCCGTCGGGCGAGAGCAGAAAGACGGCGCCTGCCGCCGCACCGAGCATCTCCAGTCCTTCACTGAGCGTCACGGCGGCCACATCACCGGCGGTCAATGCCTCGCTCAGCCCAGCGGTCACGGACTGCAACTGGGTGATGCGCAGCGCCACCGCCTCGGCCCGTTCCCGTGCCCGCCGTTCTGCCTCGTGCAGCACCGCGTTCTCGATGGCGACCGCTGCCCGATCGGCCAGCTCCTGCACGAACTGCGCATCGACGTCAGTGTAAGGAGGACGGTCTCCCTCCCGTGCCATTGTCAATGTCCCTGTCACCCGCCCGCGGACCCGAAGCGGCGCGACCAGCACTCCGCTCACGCCAAACCGCTCAACGTATCCATGAAACGCTGGATGGATGCCCGCGGCGAGCGGAGCATCGTCAGCAGGAAGCCGGAGTGTCCGCCCGGCGCGCACGGCATCGCCCGGCCGGCGCGCCATCGGCTCTTCTCCGGCGGCAGCCAGCGCGGCACGCAGGGCTGCCGCTGCGTCCGGAGTGGGGTGGGCGACCGCCGCCGGTCCCAGCGCGCCATCGCCACCGATTAGCCGGAGGATGCAGCCGTCCCCGGTCGCACCCGCAACCGTCCGGGCGATTGACTCGGCCACGGCCGGCCCCTCAAGACCAGCCTCGGCGAATGCTTGTGAGGCGTCCGCCAGCACCGCCACCCGCTCCGCGTAGCGGCGCGCCTGCTCCTCCGCACTGCGGGCATCTTCATACAGCCGCGCGTTGTCCACCGCCATACCGGCGCGGCGGCCAAGCTCCTCCGCCAGCGGCACATCGGCCGTGCTGAACTGCCGCCCTGACCCGGTCATCACCAGGGTGAGCACTCCCAGTGTCCTGCCACGCGCCACCAGTGGCGCGGCAATCACGCTCTCCGGCGCCAGTTCATCGAGGTAGGTGCGGAACGCCGGATCAGCACTGGCCTCCGGTCCCGACAGCGCTTCGGACTGACCGGCCAGCACACCTTTGCCGGTCTCCAGCGCACGCGTGACCGGGCCCTTACCACCGCCCGGCAGCATCGCCGGGTAGAGGCGCAGCAGCCGGGACTCGCGGTCGGGATCGCGATGCGCCGCCGCCACCCGGCGCACCGGGCCGTCCGGTTCCTGCAGGTGCACCGCACAGTAATCGGCGACGTCAGGTACGAGCCCGCCTGCCAGCGCCGTCAGCCGTGCCACCACATCCAGGTCGCCCGCCAGCGCAACGCCGGCGCCGGCCAGCGCCTGTTGAGCCGCCTCCTGCCGCTGCTCATCGGTCACGTCCGTGGTGACCGACACCACCAGCACTGGCCGCCCCTGCGCATCCCGGATCGGTGTGGAGCGGGTGCGAATCCAGCGGTCGCGGCCGCGCGGACCGACGCGCCAACGCAGCAGCCGGTCCGGTACTTGCTCGCCCCGGCGGGCCCGCGCAAACGGTGAGTGCTCCGGCGGCACCGGCGTGCCGTCAACTTCAAACAACTCCAACCCGGCGGGAAAAGCGGTCGTGGGAAGCTCGCTGATTTCCTCCGGACTGCGCACGGCCAGCAACTGCATGGCCGAGGCGTTGGCGAAGAGGTAGCGCCCGTCCATGTCGCGCGCGGTAATAGCGGCGTTAACGCTCTGCAACACGACATCGAGCTGGTCTCGGGAGCTACGTAGGGCCGCCGCCGCCCTGCTCCGCTCGGCATCATGCCGGTCGAGGCGCCGGCCCACCAGCACGGCCACCGCCACTGCTGCCAGGGCCACGGCCAGGAGTCCGGCAAGCACCGCCAAGAACGTGCGCCGCGCCGGCCCAAACGCTGCATCCGTCGGGCGGTCCAGGAACACCAGCCACTGTGCTGACGGCGCCGCCTGCCAGGCGACCAGCCGGTCTGAGCTGCCCAATACATTGCGCGCACCGGCGCGCACGCCGCTCGGCGCCCGGCGCGCATCCTGCAAAAGCAGCGCACCGCTGACATCCTGGTTGCGTTCGCCCGTCTGATTGTTGACCAGCACCCGCCCGCTGCGGTCCACCACCACCAAGGCGCTGGTGGCATCGGCAAACGGCGCCAGCACCCCGGCCAGCGCATCGAGCGTGATGGTATTGCCCAGCAGGCCATTGATGCGACCCTGGTCATCAAACACCGGGACCGCGATCACGACCGACGGACCAGCAACCGTCGGGTTGCGCGGGATCAGAGCCGAGGACACGTAGGGCCGTGCGGTGGCCAGCACCGCCTGCACGTGCTCGCGATCCGCGACGTTGACGCGCTCGGCCGTCTGCGGCGGTGTGCGCGCGCGGACATCGCCCGCGGTGTCAATCCAGGCCACGGCGTTGAGCGTGGCATCCAGCACCGGCAGCCCCGCGAGCACCGTGGTGATCGTATCTGGATTGGCAGAGCGCAGCGCTGGGGTAGAGGCGAGGGCCTGCATCAACCGGATCTGGCTGAGGACAAACTCCTCCGTTGATGCGCCGGCGGCGTGGGTGTGCAGGAGCGCCTCACGGGTGATGCGCTCCCGTTCGCTACGCAGATTGGCATAGGCGGCCGTCACGCCGGCGCCCACCAGTAGTACCGCAAGGACCGCGGCCGTGGCGACCAGCCGTACGCTGGGCCGCGCGGGCCATCCGCCGGACCAAAACGGCCGGCGCGCGCTGGACGTGACCCAGGCGCTCATGAACTCATCCCGCCCGCGGCCCGGCGGACGCCGCGGGACCTCCCCATGACGGGATGTGACGAGCACCGCCATAGACGGGGTACAAGGGCAGGCGCTTCCCGGACAGTATAGCGCCCTGGGCGGCCACCAGTTGGACCGATTACACCGGGGGTTGCGTGAGCGCCGCCGCGGCCGTGACGCAGACGAATACCGGCCGCAGGCGCGTCACCCCGGGGAGATCGCTGGGCGCGCCCGGCAGCGGGCTAAACCCCACGAAAGTATTTGTCGCGGCACGATGCTCCCATACCGCCACCAGCGCGGCCGGTGGGCTGACACGGGCACCAAACACCGCCGCCGCCTCCGTCACGGCCGGCGTGACATTGTTGCAGCCAGCCACGAGCTGGACGTCGCCGGCCGGCGCCGGCCCGGTCACTTCCAGGGTCTTGACATCGGTGGGATTGGGATACCCGGCGAACAGCGCCAGCAGCACGCCGGCGTTCGCCGGAAAGCCGGCCCGGCTGCTGAACGCTCCCGGCAGATCCGGGATAAAGGTGACGGTGATCTGGGTGACACCCGGCCGCAGCGCTCGATACACGGCCGAGACCGACTCGCAACCACCGAAGTAGCCCGCAATGGGTCCCGGCGCTGCGGGCGTCCCAACGCCGGGGAGGCCCGTGGTGGGGAAGAAGCCGCAGCGGCGGACGATCTGATTGGCCGTGGCGACAAACCCGGCGGTTGCGGATGGTGGTCCGGCCTGGGGGTTGGGCTGAGCCGCATCCCATGTGGCCACCGATGCGTCGGAGATAGTGAACACCACGTTGCCGTTGAGCACCGACCCCTCGTTGAAGACGATGGGCTGGCCGGTCACGGGGTCGGTGCACAGCGGCGCGCTGCCCCCGGCGCCGCAGGGCAACAGCCGGCGGTTGAAGCGGGCGGTGGCAGTGCCGGTCTGGCCGGTGCTGACGTTTTCGATCTGAAGCGTTAGCCCGATGGGCCCCGACTGGGCACGGGCGCGCTCTGCGCCCCCAGCCACAGCTAGCAACGCTGCCAGCGCAACCGCCATCCACCAGCTTTGCTTTATCATGCCGCCCCTCCATCTGCCCGCGGTCCGCTGCCTGTAGCCGGATCGTAGCGAGCGTACCGCAGAGCAAGCAACGAGCGGCCGTGGTAGCCGCTGGGGCGCAGGCTACCGCTGCAGGCGGAGACGCGCTTCCGCCACCACATGCCCCGGGCCATACTACCGGGGGAGCAGGCGTTCATGAGCGAGCAGGCAACACGTATTGCCCTGGTGGAGGACGAAGACCTCTACCGCGACTTACTGCGGATCGTGCTCGGCCAGCAGCCACGCTTCGCCGTCGTGGGCGCCTTCGCCGACGGTCCGAGCGCCATACGCGAGATTCCCGAGCTGGCGCCGGACGTGGCGATCCTCGACATTGAACTGCGCGGCGGCATGAACGGTATCCAGTTGGGGCTGCAACTACGCCGGCGGCTGCCCCAGTTGGGCATCGTGCTGCTGTCTAACCACGGTGACCCGCAGTTCGTCGCATCACTGCCGCACGATGTCATCGCCGGCTGGTCCTACCTGCTCAAGAAGTCCGTATCAGATGTCGGCGCGCTCAGCCGCGCGATTGCCGGTGCGCAGGCCGGCTTCGTCGTGCTCGATCCGGCGCTGGTGACGGCCATGCGCCCGCGTGAGGGCAGCGCTACCGGCCGGCTCACCCCCCGCCAGCGCGAGATTCTCGGCCTCATCGCCCAGGGGCTGACCAACAGCGCCATCGCCCGGCAACTGGTCTTGGCGGAGAAGTCGGTAGAAAACCAGATCAACGCCATCTACCAGCAACTGGCCATCGACCGTGATGACCACACGATTCAGCCGCGGGTCAAAGCGGTGCTGATGTATCTGGAGGAAGGTACCCCGGGATAAGTGGCCGGGAGGTGGCCGGTACTGTCGTTCCCCCGGCGCCCCGGCCGCGGTCCGGCCCGCATCCGGGTGCATGCACCCTTGAGGGCGAAGACACGGTCCTTCTACCTTCGGAGAAACATCCAGGTACCGGACCTGTGGGGAACGTGCCCATGTGCCCCAACCAGCCATCGGCCGCCGTTTCGACCTACCGGCTCCTGCTGGTAGATGACCAGCCGGTGTTTCTGGAACTGGCGCGCGCCATACTCTGGGGGCACCGCGGCTTCGAGATCGTTGGTGAGGCCGGCAGTGGTGAACAGGCACTTGCGCTGCTGCCCGACGCCAACCCGGATGTGGTGCTGCTCGATGTCGAGATGCCCGGCATGCATGGGTTTGAGGCGGCACGCCGCCTGATGGCTGCCGCGCCTGGTCTGCGGGTGGTGATGGTCAGCGCCTCGCCGGACACGGAGTATGCGATGCTCGCGACCGCGGCCGGCGCGCTCGGCTTCCTCTCCAAGAAGCTGCTCTCAGCCGATGCCCTGGCCGCGCTGCTCGCCTGATGCAGCGCCGGCGCCGGCTCGATGGTCGCCGTCGACCCCCGATTGCCGGAGTGGCAGCCGCACACGCAGCAGGACGCCCCCAGACGGCACGCCGGACAGCGACCAATCGCCACCAAACTGGTCCACGCGCGCGGCGATGCTGGCCAGGCCGACGCCCGGCTGGCCACCGCCGTCCAAGCCTTGGCCGTTATCCTCGACCTCGACCAGCAGGGCAGCGCCCTCGGTCGCCAGGCGGATAGTGGCACAGGACGCCCCGGCATGACGGTAGATGTTGCTCAGCGCCTCCTCCAGGATGCGATAGGCTGCCAGCCGCAGCGGCTCGGCGATAGCGTTGCCGGCCGGGTCATCGAGCCGCCGGATCTCCTCGGTGACGTCGACGATCAGCTCCAGCGGCCCGCCGAGGCGCGCGGCAAGTGATCGCACTGCCGGGACCAGACCGACGCGGATGATCGAGGGATGGAGCAGGTGGCTGGCCTCGCGGACGTCGTGCTCGCGGATCCGGTCGAGCTCGTCGCGCACCGTGTCGAGCACGCCGGCCGCGGCCTCGGGGTCGGTCCCCAGCAGCGTGCGCACCTGCCCGAGCCGGTGCCAGGCGACCAGCAGGCGGGTCTGCACCGCGCCATGCAGCCGCTCCGCGATATCTTTGCGCAGCTGCTCATCCGCCTCCACCACCAACCGGCGGGCGCGGCGCACCTGCTCCAACTGGCGCTCCAGGGCCTGCACCAGCCGCCGGTTCTCCGCCAGCAGCGCTGCCTGCGCCTCCTGCACCCGGCGCCGCTCGGCGTTCTCCGCCAGCAACTCGGCGGTACGAAACTGCACCTCCCGTTCCAGTTCCTCAGTAAGCGCGCGCAGCCGTTCTTCGGTCCGGCGGCGCTCAGAGACATCGGTGAAGATCGCCACGATACCGGCGAAAGCTGCCCCCTCCCACAGCGGCGCGGCGTTGACCGAGATCGTGATCCGCGATCCGTCGTCGCGTTCGATTTGGAACTGCACATCCAGCACCGGCCTGCCGGTCCGCCGCACGGTCACAAACGGATGATCGTCCGGCGGCAGCGGGGCGCCGTCCATCCGCAACCGCCGCCAGGGCGTACTGACATACGAGGCGCCCACAATCCGGCCGCGTTCTATGCCCAGCATCTGTTCGGCGGCGGCATTGGCGCGGACAAACCGGCCCTCGGCATCCGTCACGAGCAGCGCCCCGGCCATCACTTCGACGATGCCGGCCAGCAGATCTGACATCGCAGTCACCCCAGTCGCCTGCTGATTGTCAGTGTACCGTCGCGCCGCCGGTCACCGCGGGAGGATATGCCCTGTGTTTGACCGTGCCCGGCGGGTAGGATGGTGGCCGGAGTCCACCGCCGGAGCCGGATCAATGGCTCGCACCCGTACTCAGTCACACACGCCGAGCCGCCGGGATACCTGGCTCCGCAACACCTTCGCTGCCCTGGGAAACCCGACGTTCCGGGTGCTGTGGACCGGCACGCTGCTGTCCTATCTCGGCTTCATGATGTCGGGTACCGCTCAGAGCTTGGTCGCCTTTGACCTAACCGGCAACAACCGAGCGGTGGGCGCGGTGATGTTCGGGCAGGGCGTGGCGATGCTGCTACTCGCTCCGGTGGGCGGCGCGATGGCCGATCGCGTCTCCAAACGGGCGCTGATGCTTACCTGCCAGTCCGTCATCGGCCTGACAATGCTGGCGACCGCGGTGCTGATCACAGCAGACATGATCAATGTCTGGCATCTGGCGGCCGGCTCGTTCGTGCTGGGGATGATGTTCTCGTTCCTGGGACCGGTACGGCAGGCTTATATCGGTGTGCTGGTTGCCCCCAGCCTGCGCGGCAATGCCGTCGCCCTGGCCCAGGTGGCGATGAACCTGACGCGGGTGGCCGGGCCATTCCTGGCCGGCTCCCTGCTGGCGTGGCGGCACACCGGCGCGGCCGGAACGTACTTCTTCATGGCGCTGCTGTTCGTGTTTGTGGTGGGCACCATGGCCCAGCTGCCCCCCAGTCAGGGCGCCACCGCCGGCCGGCGGGGTGTGCTGGCGGAGATCCGCTCCGGACTGGCGCACATTGCCGCCAACCCGCGGCTGCTGCAGCTGGTGGTCGGGTTTGTACTGGTGACAATGACGGGGCTACCCTATGGCACGGTGCTGCCCGGGCTGGCTCAGCACGAGCTTCACATCGGTACCGGCGCGTACGGCCTGTTGCTCGGTGTCTCAGCGCTGGGTGGGCTGGCCGCCAGCCTGGCCGTCGCCTCCATGGCGGACTCGCCCCGCGCTCCCCGCATCCTCGTGCTCAGCAGCGCCGCGATCAGCCTGGGGCTGGTCCTCACCGGTCTCGCACCGACGTTCGCTGTGGCGCTCGTCACCATGTTCCTGTTGGGCGCGGCGTCCAGCGCCTTCCAGACGCTGAACAGCGCCGTCTCCATGCGCGAGACCGACCCGGCGTTTTACGGCCGCGTCCTCTCCGTGACCATGCTCGCCTACTCCGGTAACGGCTTGGTCGCGCTGCCCATCGGGGCGCTGGGCGACGCCATCGGTGAGCGGGCCACGTTGATGGCGATGGGCGTTGCGGTGCTGGCTGTGGCCGGCCTGCTGCGGTTGTGGGCGCTGCGGCTGGCGCGTCCGTAGCCAGCCGGCGGCGATACCACCAGTCGGCGCGTGATGCCGTGGGGCCTCCCCGCCGTCCGTTCCCGCGGGTGTGTCACACCACCTGGCGCGGTAGCGGCGCACAAGGCAGGTGTGCAGTCGATGGCGGCTCGCACACCACGTCAGCGGCATGCCATCCTTCCGCGTGTGCTACGCGCAGGATGCACGTGTCATCGCAATAGCATACGCGTGCTCAGAAAACCCCCGGTGCCAGCGGGCGGCCTCCGTCTTGGGCCGGCTCATCGGCGATGCCGGGACCGGGATGTCGCGTACACAACTCCCCTGCTCAGCCGCCGATTGCGCCCTTCTCCCGTAGCTCGGCGATCTCCTCCCAGGTAAGACCCGCCTCCAGCAACACCTCCTCGGTATGCTGGCCGAACTCCGGCGCCGGTCCCTGGACACCGGTGCCCGGCGCGGCGCTAAAACGCACCGGGTGGTTGGCCATCGCCACCCGCCGGCCGATAGGATGGTCGATCTCGACGATGTAGCGGTTGGCGATCACCTGCGGGTCGGCCCGCAGCTCGTCATAGTCCTGCACGCGGGCCGCCATCAGCTGGTGCTGGGAGAGCAGCGCCACCCAGTGATCGCGCGGTTGGGTGGCGAACAACGCGTCAAACTGCTCCACCAGCGCCGGCGCGTTGGCCAGCCGCTCGGCGGCGGTCGCGAAGCGGGGGTCCTGCTCCCAGTCAGCGATACCGAGAACACGCACCAGCTGCGGCCACCATCGCTCCTGGGGGATCAGTCCCATCACGAACCAGCGGCCATCGCTGCCCTGGTAGCCGTTCCACATCGGCTGCCATTGGCTGCGGTGGCGGCGCGGCGGGGTGACGCCGGTGAAGAGATAGCCCTGCAGTAGGTGCGACTGGAAGTCGACCTGCGCGCCCAACAGCGAGGCATCCACCTGCTGGCCCTCGCCGGTTCGCTCACGCATGTACAGCGCGGCAAGAATGCCATGCGAGAGGAAATAGGCGCCGACCTGATCACCGACGGCGGCGGGCAGCGGCATGGGTGGGCCGTTGGGATCGCCGTTCTGGCTCATCATGCCGCCGCGCGCCTGGCCCATGATGTCCATCGAGGGCAGTGTCCGCTCCGGTCCCTCGTTGCCGTAGCCGGAGGCGACCGCATAGATCAGCCGCGGATTGACGGCGCGGAAGTCCTCATAGGCCAGCCCTGCCCGCTCCAGCACGCCCTTGCGGAAGTTGTTGGTGAACACGTCGGCGGTGCGCGCCAAGCGGAGCAGCAGGTCGCGTCCTTCCGGACGCTTGTAGTCCAGCACCAGCGACCGCTTGCCGCGGTTGTGATTCTCGAAATAGGCGTTCAGCTCGTTGGTGGCCAGCTTCACGCCGCGGCCGGGGTCAGGGTTGGCCGGCCCCTCGATCTTGATCACATCCGCACCGAGGTCCGCCAGCAGCGCCGTTGCATGCGTCCCCTGCTGCCAGATCGTCATATCGAGAATGCGCACGCCCGCCAGCGGCAACGCACCGTTCCCAGCCATACTCGATCCCCTCCGCTTCCGTCCGCTCGCGTCCCGGTCAACGGGGACAGGATGCCGGAAAGCGGCGCAAGGGGGAAGGCGTTCGCCGGCGCGACCAGCCACCCCCACCACCAGCCCAACGCGCCGGGAATGGCAACATCCTGACAGTTTGCAGCCATCCGTGGACAGCGGCTAGCGGGCGCCATACACTCCGGGCTTGATAAGTCGATATCGGATATCTCGTGTAGGGGTGGGCGATGGTGTCTGAGGCGTCGTCGGTGTCCGTGTACCAGTGCGCGGATGGCACGGACTTCCCCGTGCGGTGGGAGGACCCTGCCCATGCCGTGTTCACCTTCTTCCGGGACGCCTCACACTGGCCGTCGGCCTGGAAGCCGCTGGCAGCAGCAGTGGAGCGGTTGTTCATCGCTGGTGGTCAAGACACGTTCACGGAGAGCGGTGTGCCGGCGCCGCCGTTCTTCCAGCCGCGGCTGATGGTCAATGGCTTCATGTACCTGCGCCGGACGCCGGCGACCGCCGAAGAGATGGCAGCGCGCGAGCGGGCAGCACGGCGGCTGACGGCACAGTTCGGCGGCCCGCTGAGCTTCTGGGAAGGCTACTGCCTGCCGCGAATCCGCGAGGTCTGCGCCTGGCTGCAAGGCGCCGCTGACACCACTCCGCTGGAACTGCTGGCACGGCGCGCCGGATACGCCTGGGCGCATACGCACATCCACGCCCTGATGTACAACGTGCAAGCGCTGGCCGGCTTCCTGAGCGGGTACGACGGCGCGGAGGCCGAACTGCTGACGAACGAGCTGATGCAGGGCTACCCAAACACGACCATCGACATCCACCAGGCACTGTGGCAGATCGCCCAGCAGGTCCGCGCCACGCCGGGGGCCGAGCGCGTTCTGCGTGGCACGCCGCTGGAACAGTTGCGGCCCGCGCTGGCAGCGGCCGGCGCGCACGCCGTGACGGCGGCAGTCGACGGGCTGCTCGAACGATACGGCTGGCGCGCCGATGGTTGGGAACTCTCCTCGCCGGCCTGGCGGGAGCGGCCGGAGACGCCACTCGGGCTGATCCGGGCGATGGTGCTCAACGACTCGCCGGAGCCGGCGGCGCTCACGCGTCAGGGGGCAGAGCGGCGGGAACAGACGGCACAGAAGGTGATGCAGCGGTTGCCATCGGCGGCGGAGCGCGAGCGGTTCCGCGAACTGCTGGCGGCCGTGGCGAATTACGTCGCCATCCGCGAAGACCGGGCGCTGTGGCAGCAGACGGTAACGGGCAGCCTGCGCGGGGCGCTGCTTCGCCACGGTGAGCGGCTGGTGCGCGAGCAGCATCTGGACGCCGTCGAAGACATCTTCTTTCTGCTGCCCGAGGAGGTGGAGCGGCCGCCCGCCCACGTGAAGGACCTGATTGAGCAGCGGCGGCGCGACTGGCAGGGATGGGCGGCGCGTACGCCCCCGGCCACCATCGGAGCCGGGGCCACTACCCCGCCTGCTGTCGCAACGCCGGCGGCAGCACCTGGAACGGTGGCCATCAAGGGCATCCCGGCCAGCCGTGGCGTCCACACCGGCCGCGCCCGCGTCATCCTGGACCCCTACGAAGGCGACCGGCTGGCGCCGGGGGAGGTGCTGGTCTGTGTAATGACCACACCCACCTGGACGCCGCTGTTCGCGGTTGCCGGCGCGATCGTCACCGACACCGGCATGGCCGGCTCTCACCCGGCGATCACCGCCCGCGAGTTTGGCATCCCCGCCGTGGTCGGTGCGGCCGGCGCCACCACGCGCATCCCTGATGGGGCGATGGTCACCGTCGATGGCGTTGCCGGGACGGTGGAAGTGCAGGGGTAGGCGGAGCACAGCCCCTTCGTCGCGATGGAGAGCGGGTGGGGGAGCGGGCGCAGCCGTCAGCCGCGCCGCACCTTCCAGATGATCTCGGCCGGCCAGCGCCGTGACCAGGCATTGGCCGCCTCGCTGCGGTAGGTGGAGGCCGCGCCCTCGGGCGGACGCGTCTCGATCAGGTCTTCGATCAGAAAACCATGGCGACGAAACAGGCGGATCCACTCGCCGTATGGCAGGTTGAAGTAGACGGAGCCGTCTGGGTCTTCGATGTGGTGCAGGCCGAAGTAATCCTGCGCCAGCACCGTGCCCGGCTCGTCCATCTCTCCTGGCCAGCACAGATCCAGCAGCGGACCGGTATTGGAGAAAGCGAGCAGTCCGCCGGGGCGCAGCAGGCGGGCGCACTCCGGCACGGTGCGGTGCGGGTCGGCGAAGTGCATCGCGCCGTAGTCGCAGAAGACGATATCGAAGGAGGTGTCGGGCAGCGGTACGTCGTCAGCGCTGGCGTGCACCAGCGGAAAATCCACGCCCGCCGCGGTCATCGCCGCGCGGGCGTGCTCCAGTTGACGCACCGAGTTGTCCAGCCCCACCGGCCGCGCCCCGGCCCGCGCCAGCAGGATCGACCATTGCGCCGCGCCGCAGCCCAACTCCAGCACGTCCTTGCCAGCCACGTCCCCGAGCACGTGCAATTCCGCCTCGGGGATCTGCCACACGCCCCAGCGCGGCTCCGGCCGGCCGATGAACGCGCGGTGCTTCGCCTGGTACTCGTCTGCCACCCGGTCCCAGAACAGCCGGTTGCGGGCGGCGGCGTCGGACAACGACATGGTGAACCCTGTCAGCGGGGAGCAGTGAGCGAGGGCGGACCCTCTCCCCCGTCACCCTACTGCCTGCGCGACATCTCCCAGCTTGAGCCGTCGCAGGCTCTCGGCGGTGGGGATGCCGTCGGTGTTCCAGCCCATCAAGGCGTAATAGGCGTGAACGGCGTTGCGGAAGCCCTCTTCGTCCAGCGGCTTGCCCGTGGCCGACTCGGCGCGGAAGGCGCCGAAGAAGCGCTTGGGCAGGCCGTCATCCTTGCTGGTCATCCCACAGTGATTGTTGAACATCCGCGCCAGGGTAGCGGCGCGCTCACCCCAGGTCAGCACATCCTCCACCGACGTTTCCCAGCCGGTGATGCCGGTGATCACGTCTGCCATCTGCTGCGGCGAGTAGGGCAGGAAGTGGCACATGCCGACGCTGTCCAGGAAATGGCGGTGCGTGCTGTGGAAGAAGAACAGCCGCATCTTCTCGTCAGCGAAGCCGTGCGCCTGGATGGTGGTGAGATCGCCTGCGTACTCCCGCATCCGGTTCAGCCCAGGGCCATCGGCAAGATATGCCGTGTCATGCATGTTGTGCATGTGATCGGCGCCGGTGGGCGAGAGGGCATAGCCGACACCGAGCCCGTGCTTGATACGCGGCTCATGCATTGGCAGCTCCTGCCCCTTGACCGTCAACAGCAGATCGTCGGTGTCGCGGCCCAGCTCCGCTGACAGCCGCTGCGAGCCTTCCGCCATGCGGTCGCCGAAGCCGCGGCGGTAGGCCATGTCGTCCAGCAGCCGCAGCATCGTCTTGGCATCGCCGAAGCGGATATCCTCGCCGCCGGTGTCCTCCTTGGTGATCAGCCCCTTCTCGAAGGCTTCCATGACGAAGGAGATCGTCATGCCGGCGGAGATGGTGTCCATTCCCAGCGCCGCCATCCGCTCCGAGGCCTTGGCCAGGGCGCTGAGGTCGTCGATGCCGCAGTTGGAGCCAACAGCGGCCAGCGTCTCGTACTCGGGGCCGCCGTAGCGACGGTTGACGGTGTACTCGGGCGTCGTCACCTCGACGACCCGCTTGCAGCGCACCGCGCAGGCAAAGCAGGTGTCGCGGTCCACCAGGATGGTCTCGGTCATGGTCTGGCCGGAGATCTTCTCATTGCCGGCGAAGGAGCCGTCCTGGAAGTTGAAGGTGGGCAGGCCGCCGGCCAGGTGCAGGCCGCGCACGCCGCCGGCGGTGCCGTGCTCGTGGAAGTTCATGGTCAGCTGCAGATTGGAGGTCTGCCAGGTGGCGAGCGCCTTCACCGCCTTGGGGTCCGCCAGCTTGAGGGCGCCCTTGCCCCGCGCCGCGATTGCCTTCAGGCCCTTACTGCCCATCACCGCGCCCAGACCGGTGCGGCCGGCGAAGTGTGAGACATCGTTGACGATGGCGGCGAAGCGGACGAGGTTCTCGCCAGCCGGGCCGATCATCGTCGTGCGGATGCCCTTGCCCAACTCAGCCCGCAGTGCCTCCTCGGTCTCCAGGACTTCCTTGCCCCAGAGGTGGCCGGCGTCGCGGATCTCGGCTGTGCCCTCGTTGAGGTAGAGGTACACCGGCGAGGCAGACTTGCCGCGAATGACGATGGCGTCGAAACCGGCACGCTTGGCCTCCGCCCCCCAGTAGCCACCGACCTCGCTGTTGCCAAAGCCGCCGGTGAGCGGCGACTTGCCACCGACGCCGTTGCGCCCCTGCCCGGAGAAGGGCGCAGCGGTGACGATGCCAGGGGCGAACACCAGGACGTTATCCGGTCCCAGCGGGTCGGCGTCTGCGGGCACGAGCTTCAGCAGATAGTGAGCGATCAGCGCCCGCCCACCGAGATAGGTCTTGAAGAACTCCTCGCCCGGCTCCTCCACCCACGTCGAGCGGGCGGTGAGGTCAACGTGCAGGATGCGGTTGTTGTAGCCAAAGGGCATCGGTCACTCCCTCCCGTGGCGCGGCGTCAGCACTGCCACGCACACGCGCTTCCCCAGATCCACGGGGCAAGCATAGCGTACGGTGGGGTTATGAGTAGGGCGGTAGTCAGCCGGGACAGGCTCTCACCCCAACCCCTCCTCCGCAGCTACTGACCGCTGCTAAGCTACAGGTATGCCGAGGATCACGGCGCGACGCCTGTTCATCGCCGCCGCGGTGGCCGTCACGGTGATCGCCGTCGTTACCGCCTTCCACGATGTGCCCGCCGTCGCGGCGGCGCTGCGCAACTTCGATTGGCGGCTGCTACCGTTGGGGCTGGCCATGGCGATCACGATGCACGGGCTGCGCTTCTGGCGCTGGCACCTGTACGCCGGCCACGTCTCCGACGGCGCCTTGCGCCTCACCGACAGCCTGCATATCTACCTGGCGGGGCTGGGCACCCACCTGACGCCGGGACGGGTCGGCGAAGTGGTGCGCTGCGCCTATCTGCGCCGGGCGGCGGGGACGCCGGTAGCCCGCTCCGCGCCGATCATGCTGGCCGAGCGGGTGATGGACGGTGTGGGGCTGTTCGCGCTGGCGCTGCCCGGCGCCGTGACACTCGGGCTGGGCGGTACCGCCGGGCTGGTGCTTTTGGCAGCCGGCCTGTTGCTGATGCCGGCCCTCGCCAGCCATCACCTGCACCGCGCCGCCCTGTTCGCGGCCGCACGTACGCCGCTGATCCGCCGCTATGTGCCCAGCCTGGAGCGGGCCAGCGACGATCTGCGGGTGTTCATGTTGCCACGTATCGGTCTGCCCGCCGCGCTGATGAGCGTCACCTCAGTGGCGCTGGAGGTTGGCGTGTTCGCGCTGGCGCTGCACGGCGCGGGGCTGCCGGTGACCTGGGATGTGTACCTGCGCGCCGGCTTCGTGCTGACGGCCGGCATGCTGGCCAGCGCGGTGTTTATGGTGCCAGGCAACCTGGGCGTGGCCGAGGGCGGTATCGCCGCGCTCACCCGCTCGCTGCTGGCCGCCACGGCCCCCATGGCGGCGGCCGCCGCGCTGATCATGCGCTTCCTGACCCTGTGGACGGGGCTGCTAGCCGGCTTTGCTGCCCTCGCTACCGCCACGCGCACATGGGGCCGCGCCACCGGTCCGGAGCCGGAGTCCGTTGCTGCCTTGCCCGGCACGCACAACTGAGGTTTGACCCTGGCCGGTCCGCCCGGCAGATTGGGTGAGAAACCACAACGGGGAGCAAGACTGGCATGGGACTGGAAGGACGGGTGGCGCTAATCTCGGGCGGCGGGCGCGGCATCGGCCGGGGGATTGCCCTAGCGCTGGCCCGCGATGGGGCGGATGTGGCGGTCAACTACCGGCGCGATGAGGAAGCCGCCAAGGAGACGGCGGAGGCCGTGCGCGAGCTGGGCCGCCGTGCCGAGACCTATGCCGCCGACGTGTCGGACTGGGATGCCTGCCGGCAGATGATGGAACAGATAGCAGCGGACTTCGGCGGGCTCGATATCCTGGTGAACAACGCCGGTATCGCCTCGCGCGGCCAGTCCGTGGCGGACACTGATCCCAACGAGTTCGAGCGGGTGGTACGGACGCACGTCTTCAGCGCCTTCTATCTCAGTAAGCTGGCGGTGCCGCTGCTGCGGGCCCGGCCGCGTGGCGACATCATCATGATCTCGTCGGGCGCCACCCGCACCTTCGCCGGCAACGGCGCTCCCTACAATGTGGGCAAAGCCGGCATGGAGGCGCTGGCCAAGTCGCTGGCAAAAGAGGTGCGCGGCGACAACATCCGCGTCAACGTCGTTGCTCCCGGTCTGGTGGAGACGGAGATGGGCAAGCGGCTGGCGCGCGCCACCCGCGGCGTGCAGAACATCCGCGACCTCGACTCCTCCTCGCCGTTTGGCTTCGTCTGCCAGCCGGAGGACATCGGCAACGCCGTCGCCTTCCTCTGCTCGGAGCAGGGCCGCTACATCACCAACGACGTGCTGTACGTGGACGGTGGCGGCTTCCCCGGGAGGTAGCAATGACGGTGACGGTGCGGCTGCACGGCGAGCCCAGCCGCTATCTCGGGACCGGCAGCGATATCGCCCGGCTTGAGGTCGGCGAGGGCGCGACCGTGCACAGCGTCCTTACCGGTCTCGGCTTGCCCGAACGCGAGTACTGGCTGCTGGCCGTCAACGGCCACGTCGCCCGCCCTCACGACACGCTGCGCGACGGCGACCTGCTGGAATGCGTGGCGCCGATGAGCGGGGGGTGAGGCCGGCCTAGCCCCGTAACCGTGGGTCGAACAGGTCGCGCAGCGTGTCACCGGCGATGTTGACGGTGAACACGATCAGCATGATGGCCAGACCGGGCCATAGCGCCAGCCAGGGACTGCGGCGCATGAACTGGAGCCCGGCGCCGCTCAGCATCCCACCCAGATCCGGCTGTGGCGGCGGCACGCCCAGCCCGAGGAAGCCAAGCGACGCCACCAGCATAATCACCGCCCCCAACGCGATCGTGGATGAGTAGACGACCAAGTACGCAATATTGGGAACGATGTGGATGAGCAGCACGCGCGTGTGCGACGCGCCCAGCGCATGCGCTGCCTCGACGTACGGCTCGGCCCGCACCCCCAGCACGGCGCTGCGCAACAGCCGCGAGGAGGCGGGCACGCTGAGCAGGCCGGTAGCGACGAGGGCGGTGCGCACCCCCGGGCCGGCCACACCCACCAGGCTCACCAGCAGCACCAGCACCGGCACTGCCAGCCAGATATCGATGATCCGCTGCACCACCGCATCCAGCCATCCGCCGAAGTAGCCCGTGACGACGGCGATCAGTAGCGCCAGTGACTCCGCCAGCAGCACCGCCCCAGCGGCGATGAACAGCGACACCCGCATCCCGTACAGCACGCGACTAAGCAGGTCCCGCCCCAAGTTGTCGGTGCCGAAGGGATGCGCGGCGCTGGGGCCCTTGAGCCGGTAGAGGAAGTCGGCTTCATCATAGCCATATGGGGCGATCACCGGTGCGAGTGCGGCGGACAGACCAAGCAGCGACAGAATCACCAGGGATACCAGCCCCAGCGGCCGGGAGCGGGCCATCCGCCACGCCCGGCGCCGCCCGGAAGGCGCCCTCCGCCCTAGCTGGTCCAGCGCCGCGCTTGTCTCCACTCACCACCCCATCAGCGCCAGCGGATGCGCGGGTCAATCCAGGTATAGCTGATATCGACAGCGACGTTGACCAGGATCAGCAGCAGGCCGATCACGAGGTTGGTGGACTGAATCACGGGGTAGTCCAGCCGCCCGATGGCCTGGAGCAGATAGCGGCCGGTACCGGGAATGCCGAAGATCTGCTCGACGATCACCGTGCCCGCGATCAGGCGTGGGAGCAACAGGCCGGCAAAGGTGACCACCGGCAACAGCGCGTTGCGCAGCACGTGGCGGCCGTAAACGCGGCGGGCATCGAGCCCTTTGGCCCGCGCCGTGCGGATATAGTCCTGGCGCAGCACCTCCAGCACCTGGCTTCGCATCAGCCGGATCAGCGCCGCCGCCGGCGTCACCGCCACCAGCAGCACCGGCACCGCCATCAGCCGCAGGTGTTCGCCCAGGTCTTCCCAGGGGGTGCGGTACTCCAGCGGCGGCGCCCAGGAGAACCAGACACTCCCCAGCACCAGCACCAGCGTCGCCGCCCAGAAGTCGGGTAACGCGTTGGCGAGCACGGCCCCACCGCGAAGCAGGTAGTCCAGCGGGCCATCGCGCTTGACCGCCGAGATGATGCCGGCGGGGATCGCGACGGCCAGCGTCACAAGCATCGCCCCAAGGCCCAGCTCCAGACTGATCGGCAGGCGGCGGGAGAGTTCCTCCAGCACGGAGCGCTTGGTGAACAGCGAGGCGCCCAGGTCGCCACGCAGCACGCTGCCCAGCCAGTCCGCGTACTGGGAGAGGAGCGAGCCGGTGAGGCCAAATTCCTCTCGCAGCTGTTGGGCCAGTTCGGGATCGTTGATGCCATAGAACGAGACCAGCACATCGACGGTGTCGCTCGGCACCACGGCGTGCAGCAGGAAGAACACCAGCGCCGTGAGGCCGAGCACCGTCGGGATCGTCAGCATCAGCCGGCGGATGAGGTACGCCACGAACAGCCTGCCAATCCGCCGGCCGGGGGTCGCCCTTAGCCGCGCAGCGAGCTATCGATCCAGTACAGCGGGAAGGCGTCCGCACCCAGATCACCGCCGCCCCAGGTGAAATACTCGTCCGGGCCGTGCAACCCCTTCCAGGACATGATCGGCTCCTCGGTATGGCCGCCCTGGGGGACGCTCGGCATATGCTCGGCGAAGTACCGCTGCAGCTCATGCACGATCGCAATGCGCTTGTCGCGGTCGGTCTCGCGTCGCTGCTTGAGGATCAGCGCGTCTACTTCGGGGAACATGTTGCCCAGCTGCGTGTTCGCCCCGGAGGAGCCGAAGAAGATCGAGTACCACTGGCCGGGATCGCCGCGGCTGCCCGTACGCTGCATGGCAATGCCGTCAAAATCGCCGCGTTTGCGCAGGTACTGGGGGATGAACACGGAGTTGTAGTCTACAGGGTTGGGCTTGCAGCGGATGCCGCCCCGCCCCAGCATCGTCATCAGCGCCTCACCACGCTGTCCCCAATCCCGTCCCCAGTTGGAGCCGGACAGGAAGGTAAACGGCGTCTCGAAGCCGTTCTCGAAGCCGGCGGCGGTCAGCAGCTTCTTCGCCTCAGCAACGTTGAGCTTGAAGTTGGCGGCGTGCGGGCCGAAGGCGCTGCCCTTGGGGTCGAGCCAGAACGGCCCCCAGCCGGCGGACAGCGGCGTGGCCCAGTAGCCCTTCATCTTGACGCCGGCGTCCTGGAACGCCTTGAGGTTGGTGAACACCTCGATGAAGGTGTCGCGGTCAATCAGCAGCGATACGGCCTGGCGCACGCGCTTATCGCGGAAGGGGCTCCCTTCGCGATAGCCGAATGCCAGCGTGGGGCCGATGAGCTGCGGCGCATGCAGATCAATTCGGGTGTCTTTGAGATCCTTCTTGAAGGTGAGGATGTTCGTCTCGGAGACGGCGCCGCCGCCCAAAGCCGGGCCGCCGTGGATGTTCTTCGCCTTGAACTGCGCTTCAGCCTGGGCGGTATCCATCACCACCGGTAGTTCGACACCGTCCAGCAAGGGATGACCGCTCTCCCAATAGTTCGGGTTCTTCTTGAAGGAGAAGCCGACGGCAGGCGTGTACTTCTCCAGCAGCCACGGACCGCTGCCGCGCATCTCGGTCTTGGTGTCGAAGCCGCCGGAGAACGCCTCCTTGGGCAGAATCCACAAGCCGAAGCGGCTGGCGAGCGTGGTCAGCAACTGGGCGTCCGGCTGCGCGAGCTTGAACTCGATGGCCTTGCCGTCCACTGCCCGCACCGAGGTGATCGGCGCGTCCTTGCTGGCGGCGTTGGCGAGATCGGTGCGATAGGTGCCCTTCGCGGCGAACGTCTCCCAGGTGGTGACGATGTCCTCGGCCGTCAGCACGCGGCCGTTCGTAGGAGCACGCGGGTCGAGCTTGACTCCGTCGCGCAGGGTCATCACGAGCGTGCCGGCGTCCGGCTGCTCCCAGCGGGAGACGATATCGCCTTCCACCGAGCCATCGGCCAGCGCGTTCTTGCCGGCCTTGAAGCGCAGTAAGCGACTGTAGGTGAAGGCGCCGAGCTGCGCACCGACCCCACCGGAGGGGGCGATAGGGTCGAGTGTGGCGGGCTCCTCGTCAATCAGGCTGCGGAAGATGCCGCCGGTCTGCGCCTGCACCACAGTCGTGGCCGGCGCGGCGCCGCCGGGAGTGGCGACGCCGGTCACGCCCTCGGTCTGGGCGCCACCCGGCTTCTTGGAGTCACCACATGCGGCCAGCCAGGCAGCCG
>WBZO01000705.1_pt1 | contig 25546 bp, 23 predicted proteins | sample 5204261 | NCBI WGS metagenome assembly WBZO01 (sample SAMN12412400, study PRJNA552823) | activated sludge metagenome | isolation source: activated sludge from anammox sidestream of wastewater treatment plant... | place: USA: North Carolina | collected 2017-09
AACGGTTGCCAGTGCTGCTCAAGTTCATCGAGGGTGGGCATCGGAATGTCCTTTCAGAGAAGGGGATGCCCAATCTTACGCTAAAACCGTTCAAATGTCATCTATCCAAAAACTTTACGCACACCCACGTGACGGCGTTGCGCGCGAGCCAAGTTAGCGCTATGATAGCGCTCAAGCGAGCTGCCCGGCTTGCTCTCGCTTTGGAACAAGCGCGCCGCGCGTCCGATTTTTTGCGCGGCGCGCCGTGTGTGACCGTCAAGTTGTTACGCCGAGCGATTTAATTCCCATCAAGGAGCGCGTCCAATGCGTTTGTTGTTCACCTGTCTGGTTATCTTCTGTCTGAGTTTGGCGGTTGGCTGCGGCGTCGAAGGCGTCACCGACGTCACGCCCACCGCAGTTCCGGCGCCAACGGAACCGTTCACGCCGATTGCGTTGCAGCCGACCAATACGCCCGTTCCTCCGCCGCCGACGCCTACGCCGCGACCTAAACCAACCGAAGCGCCGACGCAGCCGCCCGAACCGACCCAAGCCGGAGCGACTGCGGCGCCGACGCAGCCCGCCGCGCCGACGCTGGACGCGCCGATGATTGAAATTCCCGGCGGCAAATTTATGATGGGCAGCGACGCGGGGAACGCCGACGCCAAGCCGCCGCACGAGGTCGAGGTCAAACCGTTCATGCTCGACCAGTTCGAAGTCACAAACGCCGATTTCAAATTGTTTGTGGATGCCGCCAAATATCAGACCGACGCGGAAAAAGATAAACAAGCCGACACTTGGCTGACGTATGCTCAAGGCAAGGACGATCATCCGGTGGTCAAAGTATCGTGGAACGACGCGAAAGCGTTTTGCGAATGGGCGGGCAAACGTTTGCCGACCGAAGCCGAATGGGAATATGCCGCGCGCGGAACCGACGGACGCGCGTATCCGTGGGGCAATGAATTCAACGCCAAAAATGCCAACGGCAAAGATTCCGGATTGCGCGCTACCGCCGCAGTCGGCTCCTTTCCCGGCGGCGCGAGTCCTTTTCAGATTCAAGACATGGCGGGCAACGTCCAAGAATGGACCGCAAGCGCCGCGGAACGTTACCCCGGCAACACGACGGATTCGAAATTGTACGGCGCCAATTTATTGATTCAACGCGGCGGCGGTTGGTTTGCCACACAAGATCGGCTCACGACCTTTTTCCGCGATTCCAACGTAGCCACCGCCGCTAACGACGACGTCGGTTTTCGCTGCGCGAAATAGCCGGCGCGCTCACGGCGCGATACGCTATTCAAATCGCCAATTGCAAATCCGGGACCGCGCTTGGCAATTGGCGATCAAGTTTGATCCACGAAAGGAGGCGCGTCACTCACCAAAACGCCATTTCTATTTTCAATACCTTCGCCAATCGAAAAAAAACGGCAGATTTCGTACCGCAAATTTGAAATTTGCGGCGTTTGGCAAAGGGATTGTATTTTCGAACCAATACAATACTCAACCGTCGCGAATTGATTTTGCGATCGCAAAGCGATTTTGCGACCGTAAAGCGTTCTTGCGACTAACCAATGGAGGTTAAACCGAATGAGCAAGGTGAAATGGATTTATGCAATTGTCGCGCTAGCAATGTTGGCTGCGCTGCTGCCGACCGGTGCCGCGCAGGCGGCGCCGCCCAGCGCGCTCGCGTGCGCCAAGACTTATACCGTTTCCGCCGGCGACACCTTGTCCGGCATTGCGGATAAAGAATACGGCAGCGTTAAAGCGTACTGGCCCATCATGGCTGGCACCAATTTGAAAAACAAAGAGGATTCTTCGTTCGCGCACATCGAGAATCCCGACCTCATCGAACCCGGTTGGAAACTTTGTATCCCCAGCGCGGACGACGCCAAAGCGTTCCTCGCCGATTTCCCCGGCCCGAATACGCCCGCGGGCGTTTCGATGTTGTTCGGCAAAGGCGCCAAGGGTCAACTCATTGTCGCGTCGTGGTGGACCAACGGCGGCGAATTTGCCGGTCTGAATGAAATGTTCAAGATGTTCAAAGCGGCGAACCCCGACGTTGAAATCGTCAACGCCGCCATCGCCGGCGGCGCAGGCACGAATTTCAAAGGTCAATTGCTTTCGCAATTGCTCGGCGGCGTCGCGCCCGATACGTTCCAATTGCACGCGGGTTGGGAAGCGGACACCTACGACCCCGGAACGCTCATCGTGAACGTGGACGATGTGTATGCGCGCAACAAACTTGAATCGGTCTTTCCGCCGACGCTCCTCAGCATGTTGAAATTCAAAGACCACTATTGGGGCGTGCCGGTCAACATTCATCGCTCGAACGTGTTGTGGTACAACAAAGCCCTGTTTGAAAAAGCGGGCATCACCGCCGCGCCGACCACGTGGGATGAATTCTTTGCCGCCGCCGATAAACTCAAAGCCGCGGGCATTCAACCCGTCGCGTTGGGCGGTAAGGACGGTTTTGAACTCCAGCACACTTTTGAAACCATTCTCGCCGGTTCCATGACCGCCGAAGAATACGCGGGTCTCTGGACGGGCAAGACCTCGTGGAAGAGCGAAAAAGTGACGAACGCGCTCAATACGTTCAAAAAATATCTCACGTATGCGAACGCCGACCGCGACGCGCTCACGTGGGCAGCCGCGACGCAGTTGTTGATTGACGGCAAAGCCGCCATGAACGTTATGGGCGATTGGGCGAACGGGCAATTCGTCGCCTCGAACTTTACGGACTATGGTTGGGCGCCCGTGCCGGGCAGCAAAGGCACGTTCGTCGCCTTGTCCGATTCCTTTGCGCTCCCCGCCAAAGCGCCAAACCCCGAGAACGCGAACTTGTGGCTCGACCTCGCCGGCAGCAAACCCGCGCAAGAAGCGTTCAATAAACTCAAGGGCTCTATCTGCGCGCGCACCGACTGCGATTATTCGAGTTACAACGCGTATCTGCAATCCGCCGCGGCGGATTGGAAAGTGAACGCGATTGTCCCGAGCGTAACGCACGGCGCCGCCGCGAAACCTTCGTGGGCGACCAAAGGGTACGCCGACGCGGTCACGCTCTTTGCGACCAGCGGCGACGTAGCCGCCGCGCAAACCGCGCTGGTCCAAGCCGCAGTGGACGCCGGTTATCCGCAATAAAATTTTCAGACATCCAGCTGGCGCGGCGGGCAATTTTTGCCCGCCGCGCTTTTCCTAAACTTTTCACCCGTCGCCGCCTCGCACATTCATCAAATTTTTCGGAGCCAGTCGCGCATGACTCAATCTGTCGCAAGTCGCCCGCCCATCGCTGCGCCGCGCAAGCGCCGTCTCAGCCGCCAAAATTGGGAACGCATCGTTTCCATTCTCATTCTTTTACCTTCGATTATCGCGCTCGGTATTTTCATTTACGCTTTTATCGGGTGGACCGGTTTCATCTCGCTCACGGCGTGGAATAGCGCGGCGCCAGATTTCACGTTTGTCGGTCTGCAAAATTACGCGCGTCTGTTCGTCGGCGGCGGCACGGACATGATTCGCTTTCATTACGACATTCGGAATGAAGTCGGTTTTCTCGTCCTGTTCGTGGGCGGCTGCGTCGTAACGGGCTTTTTATTGGCGACGCTGCTCGACCGCAAAATTCGCGGCGAAAGCATCTTTCGCAGCATCTTTCTTTTTCCGATGGCGATTTCGTTTATCGTCACGGGCGTCGCCTGGCGCTGGATTCTCACGCCCGGCACCGCAGAGACCGGTTGGGTCGGCGTCAATCTTTTGCTCACCAATCTGGGACTCGGCGAATTGCGTTCGGCGTGGTTCACCGACCCCACCGTGTTTTACATCCAACCGACCACGCCGCTCGGCGAGTTTCTTCATTCCGTCGGACTCGGTTTCATCACGGTCCCGGCGCTCGGTTACGCGACGGCGATCACTTCGATTGTCATTGCCGCCGGTTGGCAAATGTCCGGTTACACGATGGCGCTGTATCTCGCGGGCATTCGCAGCATCCCCGATGATTTGCGCGAAGCCGCGCGCGTGGACGGCGCCAGCGAATGGCAAATTTACCGGCACGTGATTATTCCCCTGCTCAAACCCGTTACGTTGACGGTCGTTATCATTCTCGCGCACATTGCGTTAAAAATTTTCGACTTGGTGTATTCCATGACGGGCGGCGTCAGCGCGGGTTTCGCAACGGACGTGCCGGCGCTCAATATGTGGAAGACGACCTTTGACGCGACGAAATTCGCGCAAGGCGCGAGCATCGCCATTATTCTTTTACTGATGGTCGGCGTGTTGATCATTCCGTATCTCATCTGGCAGACCCGACAGGAGGCGCAATAATGGCTGCCGCAACCCGACGTCGTTCCCAGCGCCGCTGGCATTGGACGCGCATCCTGCTCTACGCCATTCTGATTCTTTTCGCCATCTGGTACTTGATGCCCATTTATATTCTGCTGATGGCGAGTTTCAAGAGCCAAGCCGAAGCGCTGCAAATTCAAAACATGTGGCTGCCGCCGCGCGTCATCGGTTTCAAGAGTTTCCAAATCGCGTGGTTCGGTTCAACGGAACCGCCGGCGACTTTGGGCTTGGAACAAGGTTTCTACAACAGTCTCCAGCTGGTCATTCCCGCGACCATCATTTCCTGTTTCATCGGTTCGATTAACGGCTATGTGCTGTCCAAGTGGAAATTTCGCGGCGCCGATTTTCTCTTTACGCTGATGCTCTTTGGCATGTTTCTGCCGTACCAGAGCATTTTGATTCCGCTCGTCGTGACGTATCAAAACTTTGCCCGGCTCACGGGCATCCAACTCTTTGCCACGATTCCGGGTTTGATTGTGGCGCATGTGATTTACGGCATCCCAATCTGCACGCTTATCTTTCGGAATTATTACGCGCAGATTCCGACGGAAATGATTGAAGCGGCGCGCATTGACGGCGCGAATTTCTTTAGCGTCTATCGGCGCATCCTCTTGCCCCTGTCGCAGCCCGCGTTCGTCGTCGTCGTCATTTGGCAATTCACGTCCATCTGGAATGATTTTTTGTTTGGCATCACGCTCGCCAATACGCCCAAAGTCTATCCCATCACCGTTTCGCTCAACAACATCGCGGGCAGTTTTCATGTGCCGTATAATGTGCAAATGGCAGCCGCCTTGCTCACCGCGCTGCCGCCGCTCTTGTGTTATATCATTCTCGGACGGTACTTTATTCGCGGGTTAATGGCGGGGTCGCTCAAAGGTTGAGACGAGCGCGTCCCTTTTCAATCCAGCGCGGGCAGCAGAAGAAACGTTTTGGCGCGAATCTGCTGCCCGTTCTTTTTTTTGCGAGGATGAGCTATGCCGCACGAGATTCAACGCGCGCGCGCCCACGAGCTGCTGCAAAAGCACGGCGTCGCCCGCGCGTTATTTGCCAATTTTGCAAACGTAAAATGGTTGACCGGTTTCGCTCCGCCGATTCAAACGGGGCCCAGTCCGTTTCTCGGCGGTCCGCCGATGGTGTGGTACGAAAACGACGCGTGGACGCTCGTCGTTTTGGATTGGCACGCGCCTTATGCGGATTCGTTCGGCGCGCAGCCCAACTGCCGAGTCGAAACGTATCAAGGGTACGCGCTGGAACGTTCTCCGCGCGGCGCGGCAGAGCTGCGTTCGACGCTGCAGCGCGTGATGGGCAAAACGTTCGCGGGCAAAATTGGCGTCGAACTGCGCGATACGCCAGCGGACATTGCGTTATCGCTGCGCGAAACCGGACGCGTGGAATTTGTCGCGCTGGACGCTCGGCTCGACGCGCTGCGTCAAATCAAGACGCCGGAAGAATTGTCTAAACTGCGCGCCAATTTTCGCCTCACCGACGTCGGACACGCCGCCGCGCGCGCGGCGGTGAAAGCGGGCGCGCGCGAAATTGACGTTTGGAACGCCGCGCATTATGCGATTGAACGGACGGCGGGTCAGCGCGTGCCGCTCGGCAACGATTGCGTCGTCGGCTATCGTCAAGCAAATAGCGGCGGCGCGCCGCTTGATTATGAAATCCGCGCGGGCGATTCGGTAATTGTGGACCTGTCCACGATTCTCTATGGCTATTGGAGCGATTCGTGCGCGACCTATTACGCGGGCGAGCCGTCGGCGCGGCAGCGCGCGATGCACCAAACGACGGAACGCGCGTTGGAATTTGGCGCGGCGCTTTTAAAACCCGGCGCCGTCGCGCGCGACATTGACGCGCAGCTGCGCGAATTTATGCGGCGCGCCGGCTATCCGATTTATCCGCATCACACCGGTCACTCGCTCGGCGTGACGGCGCACGAGGCGCCGCGCCTCGCGCCGCACGATGAAACGATTTTGCAAGAGAATATGGTCGTCATGCTCGAACCCGGCATTTATTTTCCGGGCGAGACGGGCGTGCGTTTAGAGGACGCGCTGCGGTTGACGCGCGACGGCGCGGAACGCTTGACCGCGCACGACAAGGGTTTGCCGTAAAAGCGAGGATTCCTTTGAGGTTTTGCAACGTTCGCGCAAATTCAATACGCGCGCCGCAAAACCTCAAAGGATTTGCAAATCCATCTACAATTCGTTCTGGGAGCGTGAAACGTGGTTATTCGACCGTGCATACAGGGGAACGTACTCGCGTTCGGCATAGCCGGTATAAATTTGACGCGGGCGCGCGATTTTTTGGTCGGGGTCGTTCACCATCTCCACCCATTGCGCGAGCCAGCCGACGGTGCGCGGTATGGCAAATAATACGGGAAAGAACGCGACCGGAAAACCCATCGCCTGATAAATCAAACCTGAATAAAAATCCACGTTCGGATACAATTTGCGCGAGACAAAATAATCGTCTTGCAGCGCGATGCGTTCCAGTTCCAACGCGATTTCCAAAAGCGGATTGACGCCGGTCACTTGGAAAACCTCGTCCGCCGTCCGTTTGATAATTTTCGCGCGCGGGTCGTAATTTTTATACACGCGATGTCCAAACCCCATCAAACGTCCTTCGCCCTTTTTCACTTTTTCGATGAACGCGGGAACGTTTTTTACATGTCCGATTTGCGTCAACATTTTCAAAACTTCTTCGTTCGCGCCGCCGTGCAGCGGACCGTACAACGCCGCCGCCGCGCCCGCCATCGCCGAATAGGGGTCCACGCGCGACGAAGCGATCGCGCGCATCGCGTTCGTGCCGCAATTCTGTTCGTGGTCGGCGTGTAAAATAAAGAGAATGTCGAGCGCGCGCGTTCTCACCGGGTCGGGTTCGTATTTGACCTGCGTCATCATATCCAGCATCCGCAAAAAATTGCCGGTGTACGAAAGGTCGTTGTCGGGATACACATACGGCAAACCGCGGACATGCCGATACGAAAACGCGGCGATAGTCGGCACTTTGGCGATGAGGCGCGTGATTTGCGCCAGCCGCACTTCGGGGTCGCCAACTTGATTACATTCGGGATAGTACGTCGAAAGCGCGGCGACGGTGCTGATGAACATGCCCATCGGATGCGCGTCATAACGGAACGCTTGCATCACCATCTTGATATTTTCATGTAAAAAGGTGCGATGCAGAATCCGGTATTCCCAATCTTTGTACTGCGCTTCGGTGGGCAATTCGCCGTACAGAATCAGATACGCCGTTTCCAGATAATTGCTTTTTTCCGCGAGCTGTTCGATGGGATAACCGCGATACCGCAAGATGCCTTTGTCGCCGTCAATGTAGGTAATGCTGCTGCGCGTAGAGGCGGTATTCATGAACGCGGGGTCGTACGTCATCAAGCCAAAATCTTCCGCGTCCGTTTTGATTTGGCGCAAATCCATCGCGCGGATGGTTCCTTCCGTAATCGGCACCTGATATGTTTTGCCGGTGCGATTATCGGTAATGCTCAGAGTTTCGCGCGCGGCATCGTCATTGGCTGCCGGCGCGGCGGTTGGTTGTGGTGACATGCTTTCTCCTTTTGCTGCAAGCTGTGACAATTCTTTGCTATATCTGTAGTATAATTTTCGCCCGTTATGTTTGACTCGCCGCTGCTGACTGTCGCGCTCTTTGTATGCTTGGCGCTGCTGTGCTGGTACCTCGCCGGAATGCAGTACAACGTTCGGCGCAGCCGCCGCGCCTTGAAATGGATTGAACAGGGTCTGCCGGTCATTGGCGAAAAAGCCGCGCTGAATTGGAGCGGCGTCAGTCAAGTGCAGATTCACGTCACGCAAGCCAAAGACCCCTTTCGCTCCGCCGATGTGGTGGTTCAACTCAAACCGCGCGAACTGCCGTTCTGGTGGTTCTGGCAGCCGCGCGCGCCGACGCACGACCTCTTGATTTTGCGCGCGCAGCTGCGACATGCGCCGGGTTTTGATTTGGTGTCGCACAGTCCGCGCGTGCCCGCCGACGAACAATTGAAACGGCACGGCGCAGGGCAATGGAGCGCGGTGCAAGGCGGTCTGGCAAATGCCATGAACGCGGACATTCGCGGCGCCATTTCCCCTTATGCGGTCAACCGTTTGATTGTGCAAACGACTTTGGAAGGCATGAGCTTGACGCGCTTGATGGTGTATCGCGCGGCGCCGAATCTCGAAGTGCATTACCTCTTGCCAAAATTCGAGCAGGTTTCGCCGCAGCGTCTGTTCACAATTTTGCATCAACTGGGCGAAGAAATTTTGCAAGTATAAAAGCGCTAGTGCGTCGCCAACGACACCATCAATTCTTTGGCGCCCGTTTGCGGATCCGTTTCCAAGACGAGCAGCAGCGTTTGATCCACCCGAACCCAAATGCCGCCTTGTAAATTTGGATTGGTCGCATTGAGCTGCGCCGTCAGCACGCGCATTCCGCCATCTTGGCGCCAGCCCGCCGATTGTAATTTGTCGGCGTAAAACGCTTTGACATCCTCGAACGTCGTTTCGCGCGGCATTTGAAAAATCCGGTACGCTTTTTCCACCTCGATGCCGAGCCCGATGAATGGCGGCGTCTCTTGCTGCGCGGCGTTGAATCGGGGGCCAATGATTTGACTGGAATTTGGCTCTAGCGCGACCGCGCCCGGATACGTTGGGATTTCGCCGATTTGCACCGGCTGTCCGCCAATGACGCGTCCGCCGCTCGGCGCCGCGCACGCGCTAAACGCTCCCAGCGCGCTCAACGCCAGAATGGCGATTGCGATGCGAATCTGCCATTTGAATTCGCTCATGCTTGGAAATTGCGCCGAATTGACGCGCGCGTTCGCTCGCCGCGCGTCAATTCGGCGTCCACAGCTGTCCGCGATAATACCCGCTGCGCGTCGGCGCGCCGCCGGTGGTGGGCAGCAAAATCAGCGCCGCTTGAGGCGCAAACAACGCGCTCCACTCGATTTTTTGATTGGTCGTCGCGCATACGCGCTGCGCGGCGGCATCGAACGCGGGTTTGACCAAAACCCATTTGCCCTCTGCATTTGCCAAACCGACCAACGTTTTTTCAGGTTGATTGCCCGTCGCGGCAAGCTCTGCCGCGCCGAAATTGAAACAGTACTGCACCGGCGCGTTGATTTCCGCAAGCGGCTCTGCCGTCGCGCTCGTCCACGCATAACGATAGCAGCGCTGCATAAAGACAAACACGGGCGGCGAGGCGGGACATGGCGGTTGAGCGAGCGGACCCTCAATCGTCAATATCGAACCGGCAGGCGCCGCGCCCGCGCTGACGGCAACCAACAGGTTCGTCGCCGTGCACTGCGCGCCATTTTCGGCAATCACGCAGCCCGCATTGCTGGACGGCGCGGAAGCGGTTGGGATGGAAATTACATCGCTGCCGCCTTGATTGCCGCCATTATTTTGACCGCCATTGTTATCTTGACCGCCGTTATCTTGACCGCCGCCGTTATTTTGACCGCCGTTATCTTGACCGCCGCCATTGCCGCCCGAAGCGGTCGGCTGCGCGGTGGGCTTGGGCGGAGTCGGCACAGTTCCCTGCGCGTTCGGCGCCGCCCACGTTGTACTTGAGAGCGCCAGCGTAATTAAAATCGTCAAACCGACAATGAATAAAATCAACGCCACGTCGTTTCGGCGAGGTTGGACTTGCATCGTGCCTCCTTGCGTTTCAAAAGTTCTTGTCCGACATATCGCAAACGGTGTACGCAAACCGCAATGCCGGATTGGAAAATTATAGCATACATCCCCACGCCGCTTGCTGCGGCGCAAAAATCTTTTGACAATGCTTTTGAATTAGATATACTTTCCGGGTTGGAGCAAGCCAATCCGCGTCGCCATAAATCCGTTTTCGCTTGCCAAAGGTCAATGCCGTTGACCCGGGCGGCGAAAATATTTTTGTACGACATATTTCTCAACGCTTGGCGTTTTTTCCCCCGACAGGTCGCGTAATCATTCATGAATCTCTTATCCGTCGTCATTCCGGCATTCAATGAACAGGATGGCATCGTTCAAATCGTCGAGCGCGTGCGCGCGGTGGCGCCTGCCTTGACCGCGCAAAACGTCGCGCTCGAGCTGCTCGTCGTGGACGATGGTTCGCGCGACCAAACCGGCGCGCTTGCCGCGCAATGCGCGGATACGCGCGTGATTCGCCACACGGTCAATCGCGGTTACGGCGCCGCGCTCAAAACCGGTTTCCGTCATGCGCGCGGCGAATACATCGGTTTCCTCGACGCCGACGGCACCTATCCGCCCGAAGCGTTTCCCGAACTGTGCCGCGCGTTGGAAACGCAAAACGCGGACATTGTCGTCGGTTCGCGCATGAGCGGCGCGGCGAGTCAAATGCCCGTGATGCGGCGCGTGGGCAATTTGGTCTTTGCAGGCATGTTGAGCGCGTTGAGCGGCGTGCGCGTGCGCGACAGCGCGAGCGGAATGCGCGTATTTCGCCGCAAAATTTTGCCGCAGATTTATCCCCTGCCCGACGGTTTGAATTTAACGCCGGCAATGACGACGCGCGCGCTGCACGAAGATTTGAAAATCGTCGAAGTTCCGATTGCGTACGCCGAACGCATCGGCCGCTCTAAACTTTCGGTCGTGCGCGACGGAATGCGTTTTACCAATACGATTGTGTGGACGACCATGACATACAATCCCGTGCGCGTGTGGGGCGGACTCGGTCTGGCGATGGGCGCGCTCGCATGTGCGCTGGCGCTTGTGCTGCTCTGGGATAATTTGAACGGCAATCAAACGCTGGGCGCGTTCGCGCCGTTCGCCGCTTTTTTAACGTTGGTGTTTGGCGTATTGGGCGCGAGCATTTTTTCGCTCGGCGTCATGTTCAGTTATTTGATCGCCATTTTCACCGACAAACCCGTGCGGCGCGGCATGTTCGGACGCGTGATTTTTGATCCGCCGTTGGATTATTCATTCGGCTGGCTCGGCATGGCGACCGCCGCCGCGGGCATTGTCGTCAGCGTCGTCGCGTTTCTCATGGCGCGGCAGACGCTGGGCTTGGCGCAATTGTGGTTATGGTTTTTGCTCGGCGCGCTGCTCATCATGGTCGGCGTCCAACTCGGCGTTTCGTATGTCGTGATTCGCGTCTTGGATGAATTGACGCGCCGTCACGCCTCCGCCCAACGCGACCTCGCCGCCTCTGACCAAGAAATTATTCTCGCTCCCGCCGAAACGTCCGCCAGCCCCAATACGTTTTGAAATTCATTCTACGGACCCGTTTATGCCTCACGCGCTTGTTACCGGCGGCGCCGGATTCATCGGTTCGCACCTCGCCGATTATTTAATCCAACAGCTTGGCTTTGACGTCCTAGTCTTGGACGATTTGAGCGGCGGCTTGCGCGAAAACGTCCCCTCGCGCGCGCAATTCGTACAGGGTTCCATTCTGGATCTGGATTTGCTGACCGAATTATTTCGCGCGCAGCAGTTTGATTATGTGTATCATCTCGCCGCGTACGCCGCCGAGGGTCTGAGCCATTTCATCAAACGTTTCAACTATACCAACAACTTGCTCGGCAGCGTCAACCTAATCAATTTGGCGGTCAATACGGGCGTGCGCGTTTTCGTTTTCGCCTCTTCGATTGCGGTGTATGGCGCGAATCAATTGCCCATGACCGAAACGTTGACGCCGCAGCCCGAAGACCCGTACGGCATTGCAAAATTGGCGGTTGAAAATGATCTGCGCGTTTCGCGCGAAACGTTTGGTTTGAACTATATCGTGTTTCGCCCGCACAATGTGTACGGTCCGCGTCAAAACATCGGCGACAAGTATCGCAACGTGATTGGTATTTTTATGAATCGGCTGCTGCAAGGCGAGGACTTGGTCATTTTTGGCGACGGCGAGCAGCGGCGTGCGTTCACCTATGTCGGCGATATTATTCCGGCGTTGGCGCAAAGCGTACAGACGCCCGCCGCGTGGAATCAAATTTTTAACGTGGGCGCGGATACGCATTACAGCGTCAATGAACTGGCGGCGCTGGTGTGTAACGCGATGGGCGCGTCCGCGCGCGTGCGGCATGTCGCGGCGCGCAACGAAGTCAAATTGGCGTACGCCGACCATTCCAAATTGCATCGCCTGTTTCCCGATTTGTCCAGTACGCCGCTTGAGACGGGCATCGCCGAAATGGCGGCTTGGGCAAAGCGCGCGGGCGCGCGGCAGAGTCAAGATTTTTACGCTATCGAAATCGAAAAAAACATGCCGCCGTTTTGGCGTTCGACGTGACGTTGGCGGAACCGGATTCCGTTTTTACCTCGCTTTTCCGAACGCCCTATTTTGCGTCGAGTTGCATTCGATCGCTATTTCAAGCGCGGCAAATTTCAAATCTGTCCTATCGGAACGGCGAATTGTTCGCCATGAACCATTCGCCGTTTTTTCGCACCGCACATGTCACCGGTCCAACGCGCGGTCTTTCTCGACCGCGACGGCGTCATCAACGTCAATCGCCCGCACAATGTCACGTCGTGGCAAGAGTTTGTTTTTGAAGACGGCGCGCTGTCCGCGCTCGCGCGTCTCGCCGCGAGCGCTTTTGTTCTCGTCGTCGTTTCCAATCAATCCGCCGTCGGGCGCGGTCAAATGACGCGCGCGGCGTTGGACGAGATTCACGCGCAGATGCAGCGCGCGATTGAACGCGCGGGCGGACGGCTCGACCGCGTTTATTATTGTCCGCACGCGCCGCAAGACCAGTGCGCGTGCCGCAAACCGTCGCCCGCGATGCTTTTGCGCGGACGCGCTGAACTGGCGATTGATTTGGCGCAATCTTTTTTTATTGGAGATTGGATAGACGATGTGCGCGCGGCGCGCGCGGCAGCGGCGACGCCGCTCTTGGTTCGCACCGGACGCGGCATCGTCGCGCGCCAAGAAATGGAACGTCTGGGCTTGGCTCTGCCGTTAGAGTTTGAAAACCTCGCGGGCGCGGCGGAATGGCTTTTGGAGCGAGCGTAAAACGCGACGCAATAAAAAAAGCGCGGCTGCCGGACGGCAGCCGCGCTTTTGATTTACAGGAACGAAAATTACGCCGCGTTCGATTGCGCGCTCTCGTCGGTCTGGTTCACGATTTTTGCCACCAGTTCGCGCAGCGCGCGCACATTGAACGGTTTGGGCAAATAACCCGAAACGCCCAATTCCGACGCGGTTTTACGCACCATCTCTTCGCCGCGCGCCGAAACGATAATCACCGGAATCTGACCCAGTTGGCGGTCGCGCTGCAACCGTTTGAAAAAATTGGGTCCGCTCAAACCGGGCAGCACCCAATCCAACACAATCAAATCGGGATGTTCGTGGTCGAGCAAATTGTACGCGCTCTCGGCGTCGGCGGCTTCTAAACAGGCGTACTGTTCCGCCAACGCCATGCGCGTCAATTGGCGCACCATGGGGTCGTCGTCCACAATCAATACTTTTTTCATTGCAAAACAAACTTTTACATCAGAATCTGTTCCGCGTCAAACCCCGCGTCCGCCAGCGCGCGGCGCAAATCGTCCGGCAGCGGCGCGCGGAACGCGCACGCGGCGCCCGTCACGGGATGCGTTAACGCAATGCGCCAGGCGTGCAAAAATTGGCGCGTCAAGCCCAAATCATTTTTGCGTTTGCCGTACAGCGCGTCGGCGACGACGGGATGTTTGAGAAACGCGAGATGCACGCGAATTTGATGCGTGCGTCCGGTTTCCGGTTCGATCTGCAGCAAAGAATACTTGGCGCTGCGCGCCAACACGCGAAAGACGGTGACGGCTTGGCGCGCGTGTCCCGCCGTCACAATCGCCATCTTTTTGCGGTCGCGCGGGTCGCGCCCCAGCGGCGCGTCAATTTTGCCTTCGGGCGTCCGCACGTCGCCATGCACCAACGCCAAATACGTTTTGTGAATCGCGCGCGCGGCGAATTGGGTTTGAAGACCATGCAGCGCCGCGTCCGTTTTGGCAATGAGCATGACGCCGCTCGTATCGCGGTCGAGCCGATGCGCGATGCCGGGCCGTTCCGCATTGCCCGTCACAATGTCGGGCGCATAGCCCAAGACCGCGTTCGCCAACGTGCCGTCGGGATGCCCTGCCGCCGGATGCACCACCATACCCGCCGGTTTATTGACCACGAGCAGCGCGTCGTCTTGGTACAAAATATCGAGCGCAATCGTTTCGGGCTGCAATGACGCGGACGCGGGCGGCGGAATTTCCAATGCGACGACGTCGCCCGCTTTGACGAGATAATTCGCTTTGCGCGCGCCGCCATTCACCCGCGCATGACCTTGCGTAATCAGCGTTTGCACGAACGCGCGCGAGAGGTCGGCGCGCTGCGCGCAGATAAATTTGTCGAGACGCGCGCCGGCGTTTTCGGGCGTGACGACGAACGACGTGAGCGCCGTGAGGGATTCCATAAAAAAATTTTAACGCAGGAAATTGGCGGGAATCAGGACGCAGACAAAATACGTCAATGCCGCCAGCGCCAGCAGGATGCCGACAAATACCGCGCCCAATTTCCATGACGCTTTACTCGCCGCCGCCGTCTCGCCCGTCGGCGAACTGTGGGCATTGTGCGATTCTTCGCGCAGCGACCACAACAGCATCAATACCACCGCCGTCGAAACCGCCGCGTCGGCGACGTTGAAAATCGGAAACGTTCCCACCGCCACAAAATCCACCACATAGCCCAGGCGCAAACGATCCAGCAGATTGCCCACCGCGCCGCCGATAATCAAGCCAATCGCCAGACTCAGCAGCCAACTCGGCTTGGCTTGGGAACGATAAAACCAAATCACCGCCGCCAAAATCAAAAAGGGCGCAAAGGTGAAAACGATGCTGAGCTGCGGAAAATAACCGCACGCCGTTCCGGTGTTGTACGTTCCGGCGATGCGAAAAAATTCAAAATTCGGCAGCGGATACCACGCGTTGCCCATGCCGATCTTTTGTACGACCAAAAATTTGGTCAATTGGTCCAGCGCCAAAACCGCGCCCGCGACCAATCCGACCCACAGCGCGCCCGGTTTCAATCTCGTCCCGGCGCCGGATTGCGTTAAAGTTTCCAGAATAAACCTCGCTGTAAGAATTGCAAGTATCTTAACCGAACCGCGCACGAATACAAAACGGGCGACTAGCTGTCGCCCGTTGTTCTTGTAGTCAATTGGATTTGGGGTTGATGTGAAATCAACCGATGGCTCTCTCTGGAGCGCCCCCCCTCGTATTTAGTTTAGAATCTACGCGGCAAGGCGCGCGCAGCCGAGACACGTTGTAGCATAAGGCAGGGCATCTAAACGCTCGGGGTGAATCGTTTGCCCGCAGCGTTCGCACAGCCCATAGACGCCTTGTTCGATGCGATGAACTGCCGCTTCGATTTGTGCGAGGAGACCTTCGAGGTGTTTTTTCAGCGCAAGATTTTTGCTGACCTGTTCGATTTCGCTGCCGTCATCGCCGACGTCATTGCCCGAAAGCGAACGGTCTTGGGCGCGGCGCGCGTATTTGGCGATTTCGCTTTTGATGCGCTGCATTTCGGCGAGCAGGTTTTGCAGCGCCGCTTGCGCATTTTCCGTCATGCTGGCGGCGGTCGCCTGCATCGCCGGAGCGGATTGGGCAACTTGTTCGATAGTTTGTTTGGTCTTGCGAGAAACCGCGCGCACTTTGCGCCGAACGCCGAGACGTGAACCGCTGCGTCCTTGCCGGTTTTCTTTCGTACTGGGCATCGTACCTCCTTCAATCGCCTCACTCATAAAAACGGGGCAGCCGATAGAGTCGGACTCTATGCCAACGGAGACGTTTTAATGAGGAGTTGATTGTTAGACGATGTTACTCGCCTGGCAGTTCCCTCACGGGAACCGCATCAGCATTGCGCCCATTTTACACCAAACATCCGTTCTAATCAAGCGCCACTTTTGTTCTGTTGTGATTTTTAGAACGAACAAACGTTGTCTTGACATTTGTTTAAATTGTCTATCCGTCGGCGCGCCGAATCGCTAACGTGATGGGTTCGTTTTCAATTTTGGTTGCGTTCGTGACAAAATCCGCGCCGCCGTCGCCCGCGCGCAAATCGGCGGTCAACGTTTCACGTCGGACGTACGCGCTGAACGCGTCCAGCGCCGCTTGCAGTTTCGCGCTGTCGGTTTGATAACGCGTCACGATGCGGTCTTGAATGTCAAACCCCGCGTCTTTGCGCATCGTTTGCAGCGTCCGCACGATTTCGCGCGCCAAACCTTCTTGCACGAGTTCAGGCGTGAGCGTCGTGTCAATCGCAACCGTGATGCCTTCGCCGCTCGCGACGGCTAAACCTTCCGCCGCTTGCGTTTGCACCAAAATTTCATTGGGCGCGAGTTCGACGCTTTCGCCGTCAACTTGCAAAACAACGTTTTCGCCTGCCGCAACGCGCGACACGATCTCGGATGCGTTTTGCGCGTTCAGCGCCGCGCGCACGCGCGGAAACTGTTTGCCGAGTTTCGGACCGAGCGCTTTATTGTCGGGCAAGATTTTGTACTTGACGATGCTGCCCTCTTCTTGCGTCAACACGAGTTCATGGACGTTCAACTCGTCTTGGACGATTTCGACGAGTTCGGCGCTCAACCCCTCTTGATGCAAACCGACGAACGCGAGCGCGCGCGCGAGCGGCTGCCGCACCTTGACGTTTGAATTGCCGCGCGCCGACAAACCGAGCGACGCGATGCTGCGCGCGAGATTCATCTGCGCCAACAAACTCGAATCCATCGCGCGCGCGTCGCAGACGGGATAGTACGTCATGTGGATCGAAACGAACGCGTCCGGCTGCGCGCGGCGTACCAAATTTTGATACAGCGCTTCGGTTACAAACGGCGTGATGGGCGCGATGAGTTTGCCGAGTTTCAGCAAGACATGATACAGCGTCGCGTACGCGGCGTTCTTGTCCGCGTCCAATTGGCCGCGCCAAAAGCGCCGCCGCGAACGCCGCACATACCAATTCGACAAATCGTCGAGAAACGTTTCGACCGCGTTGGTCGCGGCGAGCGAATCGGTCGCTGCCAGCGCGTTCGTCACGACGCCGACGATTTCGTTCAAGCGCGCGAGAATCCATCTGTCCAAAAGATTATCCGACGCGGGCGTTTCGCCTTCCGGATATTTCGGGTCAAAGTTTGCTTGCGACGGCTGCCAATGATCCAACATGGCGTAACTGACGAAAAAGTTGTACACGTTCCACAATGGAATGAGAAAGCGGCGGCGCACTTTGTCCGCGTTCTGATAGCCGAACAACAGATTCGCCTCGGGGCGATGATTGGCGTACAGCCAGCGCATCACGTCCACGCCCATTTGGTCGGCGGCTTCGTTGAACTCGATCATGTTGCCGGAACTTTTGTGCATCGGCGTACCGTCTTCGGCGAACAGCGTCGCATAACCAAAATTTTCCAAGAACGGCGGCGAATTATCAATCACCGTCGCTTCGGCGAGCAGCGCGTAAAACCAGTTGCGAAATTGGCCGGGGAACGATTCGCTGATCCAATCGGCGGGATACCATTTGCGAAAGTATTCGGGATTCGTCCGATACGACAAGGTGCTAAACGGCACGATGCCCGCGTCGAGCCACGGGTTGCCGACTTCGGCGATGCGCGTCATTGTGCCGCCGCATTTCGAGCATTGAATTTTTATCGCGTCCACGTACGGCCGATGCGGCGTATGTCCCGCGAACGTTTCCCATCCCGCGACCGCGCGCGCTTGCAATTCTTGTTCGTCGCCAATGACCTCGAACGCGTGACACGCGTCGCAAATCCAAATTGGCAGCGCGAGTCCGTAATAGCGTTTTTTGGAAATCATCCAATCGTGCATGTTCTTGAGCCAATCGAGCTCGCGCTCCAAGCCAAACGACGGAATCCATTTGATTTGCTTGGTGACGTCCATGATTTTATAGCGCAGTTCATCCATGCGAATAAACCATTCGTCCACCAAACGAAAAACGAGCTGCGTTTTACAGCGCCAACAAATCGGATAGCGATGCGTGTACGGCTCGGAACGATACAGCAAATGCTTTTGGTCGAGCGCGGCGAGAATGGGTCCCGGCACGTCCATCACCTGCATCCCGCTCAACCAACCGAATCCGTCAATGAAATAGCCCTCGTCGTTCAACGGCGCGACGAGCGGCAGGCGCAATTTTTTGCCGAGTTGGTAATCTTCCGCGCCGCAGCCGGGCGCGTTGTGGACGATGCCGGTGCCTTCGGTTTCGCCCACCTCGTCCCACAAGACGACGCGATGCGCGTCGCGCGCGGAAACTTTGACGTCCTGAACCAGTTCGCGCAGCTCGGTGTTGCCGCCGATTTGATTTGCCGCCGGCAGTTCGTCAAACGGGCCGTCGTACGTCCAGCCCTCCAATTCGGTCCCTTTTAATTCCGCCAACGTTTGATATTTGCCTTGCAGCATGTGCGCCGTGCCTTTGCTCAGGTAGTAAATCTCGTCGCCTTGCTGCACTTTCAAGTACGTGAGTTCGGGGCCCACCGCCGCCATGACGTTGCTCGTGAGCGTCCACGGCGTCGTCGTCCATACCAACAAAAATTCATTCGGGCGTCCGCGCAGCGGAAATTTCACGGTAACGCTTTGATGCGTCAATTCCGCGTAACCGTCCGTGACGATTTCGTGCTGACTGATGCCGGTCGCGCAGCGCGGACACCAGGGCATTACGTCCGCGCCGCGATAGAGCCAGCCGTTCTCCCAACATTTTTTGAGGAACGTCCAAATCATGTAATTGTTTTCGTTCGAAAACGTAAAATAACTACCGCCGAGTTCGGGCAAGCCGAGCCGTCCGACGATTTGCTCGACGGTATCGGTGACGGGTCCTTTCGGGCCCTCGACCGTAATGACCTCTTGCGGATTGGTCGTCAATTTTTCCGCGAGCGCGCGCAGCGCGTCCGGATCGTTCCAATCCATCCAATAGCCGAGCCGCACCGATTGCTCGGTTTGCACCGCCGCGTAATTCAAGACGCGCTCTTTGCATTTCAAAACAAACTGCGCGAGGCCATACTGTTCGATGTCTTTTTTGGATTTAAAGCCCAACTGTTTTTCGACTTCGACTTCGACCCACAAGCCCTGGCAATCGAAACCGTTCTGATAACGCAATTCGCGCCCGCGCATCGTCCAGAAACGGTTGTACAAATCCTTGTACGACCTGCCCCAGCCGTGATGCACGCCCATCGGATTATTCGCCGTAATGGGTCCGTCAATGAACGACCATTTCTCCTCGCCCTTGTGTAACGCGCGCAGCTGCGCGAACGCTTGCGTCTCGCGCCAAAACTGCAAAATCGCGCGCTCTTGCGCGACAAAATCCACTTGCGTTTTTACTTCTTGAAAAGACATATATAACCTCGTTTCGATTGCGCCTGTGGGCGGCAAACCGGTTTGCAATTTTATCTCGCTCAAATCCTCAAATCTGTTTTATAATAACCGTTAGCGCACGTCGTTCTCGCCGTCCCTGCGCTTGTACGATTGTTCACTGGAATTCAATCTCATTGTTCACTTGGAGTTGGCGCAATGGTGCGACAAAAAAATATCCCTTGGAGCGAGAATCTCGCCGCTTGGTTCCAGCTTGGAAATTTTATCCCTCATTACAAACGCGCCCTATTCATTCCCATCAGCTTGCTGGGCGCGGGCTTGATTGCGTTTGACCTCGTACTGTCAACCCTATCCACGTTTGAACCGCTGGTGTTTGGAGCGAACGTCGTCATGCTGGCGGCATTGGTCGCGGCGGCGTTCCTCCTGTGGCGGCGCGTCCCGCGTCAGGGCTTGGCGCTGTTGGGCTTGTTTCTCGTCGCGTGCTTTTATATCGTTACGCTCATGATTTGTCGGACGGAACAAGCTCTCGACGCCAATAATCACAGCAGTCTTCTCCAAGCCATGTCGCCTTGGCTGCTTTGGTTCGTTCTGCTGGACATTGGCTGCTTTTTCGCTTTTTGCGCGCTCACCGCGCTGCGGCTGACATTGCTCATGGCGGGCATTACGCTCAGCGGCGCGCTCTATGTCATCTTTCAAACGCGCTCGCTGACGCCGCTCATGGCGCACGACATGCTCGCGCTCGCCGCCGCCAATGCGCTCGTCATTTTATTCGTCTATCAAATGACGCGCGCCCAAGAGCGCAGTTCCCAAACCGATTTTCTGACCGGACTGCCCAACCGAATGCGCGGCTATGACGCGCTGGAATACGAATTGCAGCGCGCCGCGCGCTACCAGACGTTATTCACGGTCGTCTTGTTTGATATTGACCATTTCAAAAAAGTGAACGACCGACACGGCCATTCCGCCGGTGATGCCGTGCTGCGCGAGTTCACCGCGTTTGTCCAACAACACATTCGCCGCACGGACGTTTTCGCGCGCTGGGGCGGCGAAGAATTTATCCTCATTCTGCCCGAAAGCGATTTGGCGTCGGGGCGGCTCAAAGCCGATTATTTGCGCGTACAAATCAAGAATCGCGCGTTCTATAACGCCATTCGCATCTCGTCCAGTTTTGGCGTGACGACCTTTTATCCGCGCGACACGAGCGCGACGCTGCTCGAACGCGCCGACGCGGCGCTCTATCGCGCCAAAGCCAACGGGCGCAACTGTGTCGAGACGGAATAACGCATCGCGCAGCGTCGAACCGTTCGCCATCACTCTACCGCAATTCGCAGCCGCTTGTTGATTTTTCCTTTGCTCTCGTGACCCACGACGCGAATCTTGCCCACCTCGCGCGTATTGGCGACGTGCGTGCCGCCATCCGCCTGCAAATCCAAGCCGACGATTTCCACCACGCGCACTTGGGCGATGCCCGGCGGCAGCAGATTGATTTTCGTACGAATCAAATCGGGAATCTGAAACGCTTGCTCGCGCGGCAAAATTTTCGCGCGCACGTCGCGCGCGGCGGCGATTTCGGCGTTGACGCGTTCTTCCACCTCGCGCGCGAATTCCGCGCTCATGCGGTCAAATTCAAAATCCATGCGCGCCGCCAGCGGCTCCATATCGCCGCCCGTCACCGCCGCGCCGTAATCGCGAAAAATCACGCCGCACAAAATATGCAGCGCGGTGTGCGTCCGCATCAATTGGTAACGCCGTTCCCAATCCACCCCGCCGCGCACGGCGTCGCCGACCTCTAGCCCCGCGCCGTCGAGTTGATGCCAAATCGTATCGCCTTGCTTTTTGGAATCGAGGACGCGGAACGTAACGCCGTTGCCCATCAAAATACCAAAATCGCTCGGCTGCCCGCCGCTGCGCGCGTACAACGCCGTGCGGTCCAACGCCACGCGCTCGCCTTCCGCCGCGACCACCGCCGCCTCGAATTCGCGCAGATACGCGTCCGTATGAAATAAAAGTTCGGTCATGGTTATATTTTTACGCCAAATCAAAAAACTCTCGTCCCTATCGGGACGAGAGTCACATGCGCTTCTCCCGCGGTACCACCCGCGTTGTCCTTGACGTCGCGCCAAGAACCTCTTGACAAGACACTATCATGTCCCCATTCGGATAACGGCGAATGATACCGTTCGCGCCTACTGAATTCGGGCGAAAGCTCGGGAAGGATTTTCGACGCAGTTTCGTTACGCGGCTCGCAACAACCCGCGCTTGCTGAAACAAAAACCCGCGCCTACTCGTTTCCGTCGTCGCTTGTCGTTTCCGAGTATATTTACGAGTCAACGCGCTGTCAAATTTACCGTCGCGCCCGCCGCCGCAATTTCATGCGCCGTCAAGGGCGCGGGCGTCTGCGTCAACGCGTGCGCCAAGCGTTTCAGGTACTGATGGCGCGAAATTTCGCGCGCGCCCAACGACGCGGTGTGCGCCGTCAGCAATTGAACGTCAAACAGCGTAAAACCCGCCGCGCGCAAAGTTTCCAACAAATAATACAATGCAATTTTTGACGCGTCGGTCGCGCGCGAAAACATCGTTTCGGCGGAGAAAAAGCCATTGAGCGCGACGCCAAACACGCCGCCGACCACAGCGTCGCCCATCCAACATTCGACGCTGTGCGCGTAACCTTGCTCATGCAGCCGCCAAAACGCGCCCATAAATTCGCGCGTCACCCACGTCTGTTCGTCCGAACGGCGCGGCAGCGCGCAGCCCTGCACCACGCCCCAAAAATCATGATCGAACGTCACGCGAAAAGGACAATGCTTTATTTTCTTGCGTAGACTGTGCGAAACGTGAAAACCGTCCAATTCAAAAATCGCGCGCGGATGCGGCGACCACCACGTCACGGGATACACCGACCACGCAAAGAGACCGCGCGCATACCCGCGCAGCATCAACTCGGGCGTCAATTCAAACCCGACGGCAATCGGTTCATCGGTTGGACCGTGTCGCGGGTCGGGAAATTCATCGCCGTGTTCCAAAACCGCGATGCGATTGTGATGTCTCATAGAATCGGCGTACGATGATACAAAAAAACGCCGCCGCGCCAAAATTTCCGCGCGGCGGCATTGTCGGCGTGTTTCTCTCAGCGCGCGCTGACGAGCGCCAAATCCATCATCGTCAGCAAACCCGGTTTCGCCTCGACCACGCGCCGCGCCGCGTTCGCCGCCACCGCCGCGGTCGAAATATCGCCGTGAATGCCCTTGACCAACGAATGAATGTACGGCGTACCTTCAATCCACGCTTCATCGTACGCTTCCGACGCGTCCACCGCCATCTCTAATTCCAAAATCACCTTGTCCTCGCCCGCGTACAAGCCGCGCCCGAATTGGCGCACGCCCGTCACAAAATTGGGTTCGACAATCACATGGTCTGTCACGACGCGCTGCGTGGCGACAACCGGTTCAATCGTCTCTATGATTTCATCGAGCTGCCAACCCAAACCGCGCGCGACCAGTCCGACGGATTCCGCCAAACCAACGTGACGGATTTCCTTGTTCGCCGCCGCTTGATGAAATGCCTCCACCGTCATGCCCGCGCCGATTTTTTGCTGCAACTGGCGGCGACGTTTTGACGCGTCCACCACGCGTTTCACGCGCACGCGTTTCACTTCTTGACACACCGCCGTCAACGCGACCGGCAGCGTATCCATCGCATAACCGGGATTGATGCCCGTGCCGACGACGGTCACGCGATGCCGTTTCGCGAGTTTATGCAATTCGTCCGCGTCGCGCGCGTTTTGCGCCCAGGGGTTCGACAACTCTTCGCACGTCGAAACGATATTTTTGCCAGCCTGAATAATTTGAACCAACTGCGGTTTCACTTGCGACAAATAGGAACCGGTCGCGTGCATCACCAAGTCCGCGTCTTTAGCCAATACGCGTCCCGCGTGATTCGAAACTTTGACGCCGTATTTTTCCGGCAAGCCAATCGCCGCGCCAATGTCTTGGCCCACCTTGTTGGGGTCGAGATCAATGGCGCCGACAAACTCGTACGCTTCGGGGCGCAGCGCCAACACGCGCGCGCACGCCGCGCCGATAGAGCCCAGTCCGTATAAAATTACGCGAATTTTTTTTGCCGCCATTTTTTTACTCCTTGTACGCTCGCAATGACATTTACGGCGTAATGTGAATGATTAGATCGCGCGTCGCCCTTTTGTCACGGCGCAAAAAAACGAGCCGTTGTCCGCGAACGACTCGGCTCGATGACTGCTGCGCGGCAGGCGCGCGCGGTTAATTGCGCGGTTTCGCCGTGAGCGTTTGATAGATGCGCTGCACATTGTCCTTGTGCAATTTTCGCACCACGCCGTCCAGCAAAATAGGCGTGCCGCCGCACGATTCCAACGTAATGTCCGCCAATTTTTCCTTGCTCGTGCGCGTGGCGACTTTGGCTTTGACGCGTTCGTAAATGCAATTCAGGTATGCGATTTGCGCGTCAATGGATTCGTCAATTTCGCCCTTGAGCAAAACGTCGCCGTGACCTTGTACGATATTCTCGACGTTCATTTCCTTGATTTGATTCAAGGTATTGATGAGAACTTCGCGGTCGCCCCAATAAATGTGCGGCAGCGCCATCACCGCGTCGCCCGCGTACAAAATCTTTTCGCCCTCGATATAAATGCCGACGCCGTCCAGCGTATGGCCCGGCAGCGGCATCAAGCGCAGCACGCGGTCGCCGAGATGAAACGTCATTTTGTCGGGGAACGTGAGATTGGGCAAACGCAAAACCACGTCCGCCAATTCGGGCGTCGCTTGTTTCGCTTCGTTCAGATTCTTTTCGCCCGATTTTCGCAAAATTTCGCGGCAGCGTTCGCTCGAAATAATATCGGCTTCGGCGAAAAGATAATTGCCGTACACATGGTCGGCGTGATAGTGCGTGTTAATCACATAGCGAATGCCGCGTTTGCTTTTCGAGACCTCGCGCAAAAAATCAATCATTTCGCGCGTCTCGCGCGGAAACGGCAGCGTGTCAATGACGACGGTGCCTTCGTCCGTCACGATCGCGCCCGCCGTCACCTGGGCGTACATTTCGCTTTGAAAAATATAAATATCGTCGGTCACGCGTTCTTTACGCATTTTGAATCCTGTTGACGTTGTTGCTCACGACGCCGCGGCGGTGAGTCGTCCAGCGCCGTTCAATGTTGACAAAAGCTTAACATAGCGCGGTCAAATTTGTCAAGGGCATTTTTTTCCGCGCGCGCTCGATCAAGCGGTATAATAATCGGACCAAAATTCAGAGGACCAACCCATGCCAAATTCGATTGCCAAATTTTCGTGGCTGTCCCCCAAATGCGTCGTACGCCCGTTGGCGCACGGACAGCGCGGCGTGTTTGCCGCCGCCCCTATCGCGCAAGACGAAATCGTTTCGGTCTGGGGCGGCGAAATCATGACGCGCGCCCAAGTCGCACAGATGCCCGAACAATATCAGCGCTATGCGACCCAAGTGGAAGAAGATTTTTATCTCGGCGGCATTAGCCAAGACGACGCCGATTATTTTAATCACTCGTGCGAACCGAACGTGGGTCTGCAAGGGCAAATCGTCCTCGTCGCCATGCGCGCGATTGCGCCGGGCGAAGAGCTGCGTTTCGATTACGCCATGACCGACGGCAGCGATTACGACGAATTTGAATGTCATTGCGGCGCGCCTACCTGTCGCGGTTTTGTGCGCGGCAGCGATTGGCAAAATCCCGCGCTGTGGGAAAAATATCGCGGCTCCTTTATGCCCTATTTACAAAAACGCATTGACGCCTTGCGCGCGCAAAACGAATCGCGAAACAAAAATCCGTCCGGTTAAGGACGGATTTTTAGTGTGCCCCGCGCTGCCGTGTGCGATAATTTACAGTTTGTCCGGGGCGCCCGCGTCGGGCATGTGCCCAAGAGACGAGACAGACCTCTCGGAAGGGAGCATCTGGAATAGTTAGGCGACGCCCCGGACAA
>WBZO01002272.1_pt1 | contig 25546 bp, 25 predicted proteins | sample 5204261 | NCBI WGS metagenome assembly WBZO01 (sample SAMN12412400, study PRJNA552823) | activated sludge metagenome | isolation source: activated sludge from anammox sidestream of wastewater treatment plant... | place: USA: North Carolina | collected 2017-09
AATGCACAGACAAAATTCTATCCCTATTAAATCTTATAAAACAAAAAACCGAAGTAAAAATGAATCTACTTCGGTTTAATTATTTAACTTTACCCTAAATCTGTATCAGTTATTTAGGACTAGTCATTGACCACATTATTTTGAATTTATATTGTTCGTGTTATTTTTACACTAATAATTGTTTGATCGGGCTAAAATCCGGATATTTAATAACCATACAAATACACTTAAGATGAAAAATATATTCATTACCTTAATATGGGTGGCCATTTTCTTTATATCTGTAAATGATAGAAGCTATGGACAAAATCAGTTTGGGTTTTTCGGTAGTGCGGTATATCTCGAGACCGATGGTGTAGGTGATTTTTATAATTGTTATGGTAATAATATCGGAACTAAACCCTTCTCTGGTAATCTAGGAGACTTTGCTAAAGGTACAGGTAGCTTGAGATTACTTGGTACAGAAATGAAAACATGGAAAAACAGTGGTGCCAATGTTTGTGAACCCATTTTATATTATCGCCTGACCTCCGGTAGTTTCACAGGTGTAAGTCTCCCTTGGATGTGCAATTGTGTTAGTGGCGCATTTCCATGCGGCGGAGGAAGCTGCTCTGGCAATGATCAGAAATGGCAGAAAAATAACTATAATTACGATCTCACCACTCTGGATGTAGGTTCCTATACACTGGAAGTCTATTTTGAAATACCAGGCCAACATAATGGTAGCGGATGTACTGATGTTTTGTATGATAATAATAGCGGAAGTAATTATAAGATTTCATTTTCGATCGTTCAGACTCTGGATCAACAATCCAATCATTTCACAGCCGTAGCCAATGATCACGCAACTGTTTTAAGCTGGAATGGCGAAAAATATACTAACATACTCAAATGGAATCTTGAAAAAAGTGAGAACGGTATTGATTTCACTCACCTTGCAACTATCAATAATATGCCGGGAAATGATGATTATACCTATCTTGACGAATCCATGTCAAAAGTATGTTACTACAAGCTACAATCTGTATATTCCAATGGCAATGATCACTATTCGCAGATAATTAAGGTAGTGAGAAAAGACCTATATTCTGATATACTTATATCTCCTAATCCGACCAGTGACATCATTCAAATAAGTGGTATTTCTGAGCCAGTGCTAATTAATTTATTAGATTATACCGGTAGATCAATTTTGACAAAAGAAGCGGAGTCCGACACCCAAATGGATGTATCCATGATAGCACCAGGTATGTATATTATAAAGGTCAGCAGTTTAAGTAAAACTCAATTGATTAAAATCATCAGGCAGTAATCATTCGTAATTCCATTTTGTAACTCTTAGCTGAAATCGTTTATCATCCGATTTCCAGAAAGAAGTATCCACCTGTGATTCCAGTTTTGATTCATCCGATTCATTAAGCAGTTTGTGGAAGAAATTGATTGTTGTGGCTTCTTCTACCTGATCGATAGATACCATATATTTTTCAAGCCGATCTTCTGAGATAGCGTGTGGAATTATAAATCCTACACCACGCCTTTTTTTACCATTATTGACCAAAAGCACTTTATAAAATGCTGAAGGCACTGTCACTTTATTGTGCCGTCCGATTGTTCTAATTGGATGGGTCAAAATCGGCCCTGAAACGACATACATTTCACCTGACTTAAATGCCCAATCCCTTACTGTTTCTTCCAGTTCACGCCAAACACCATTATTAAACTGACGCAGTTGTGGTGACATATTACTCATGTAAAAACTCTCCTTCATTGCAACTTCATCAAATGCCATATCACCTGCAGGAGCAAGATGCCCTCTCGTATATCCTGAATTAGTATAATCACTGTGGACTGCAGATCTAGTCGAAACTTTAGGATCCGTCATGAACTCATTGTAGCGAGATACATTAGTTTTGCGAATATCCTCCTTGGTTAGTATGTAAGCTACCCATTCTGCTTGCTCGTGGTCTTCTCGATAGGAAAGTGCGTAGTTCTCATGACATAAAAATTCTCCCGTATAATCCGGTAAGTAATTTAAGGTCGCACAGTCCTTATGGCTATGATCAACTGCAGTTTTATCTCCAGTAGATTCTGTTTGCTTTAATTTCGTATAGTAAGATATAACTGCTAGCATGACAATCATTATCAGGTAGCTAATGATTCTGCTGTAAAACCTTGTATCTTTTTTAGTCATGAATGAAAGCTTTCTTTGACAAATCAGGATATATCCCTCCTTTTCATCTTAGGGATATTCCTAGCTACTATCTGCACCATATCCGCATATTTCTCTTCTTGTAAGACAAGTTTGTCCTTCTTCATTTCGGAATAAACAGCATCATTGTAATGCAAAATAGTGATTAATTCTAAATCATTATCAGCAATTAGCTTAAATTCAGTTCCTAACTCTTTTTCAAATTTAGCTATCCTTTCAGGCACATTATTGACACAAACAGAAAAACTGATAGCAGTATTGCGCATCATATTGACCTTGAGTCTGCACTGTGCTAATAATGCAAATATGCTGCTCAAATGGTGCTCTGCAACAAATGAAAAGTCATTAGTTGAAATGTGTAGTAGCGACTGATTAGACTCTATCACTATGACTGGCGGATAACTCAATTCTCGCTCAGCGCTGATCACTGTACCATGACTGGAAGGTTCGTCAAACGGTCGCACATATAGCGGAATCTGCTTATTTTGCAATGGCTTGATAGTCTTAGGGTGAATCACCTTTGCACCATAATAAGTCATCTCTATAGCTTCATTATATGACAACCTAGGCAAGAGGGTAACCTCTTCAAAAATGCGCGGATCGCCAGTTAAGACTCCAGGCACATCTTTCCAGATATGCATACTTTCGGCATCCAGACAGTACGATAGAATTGCAGCAGTATAATCGGATCCTTCCCTACCGAGGGTCGTCGTATAACCGTCGGCATTTTTGCCAATAAACCCTTGTGTGACGATTATCTTTCGTTGTTCGAGCAAAGGCTTGACATGTTGTTCTGTATGCACTTTAGTTTCCTGCCACATGATTCTAGCATCACGATACGTACTATCTGTCAAAATAATATCTCTGATATCTATCCATTCTGCATCAACACCCAAAGCATGTAAATAATAAGCCAAAATTCTTGAAGACAATAATTCACCGGCAGAAACTACCTGATCATATATCAAGTCATACTCTTCAAGTGATCTCATTTTTAAACGAGCTTCAGTTGCTTGTAATATTTGCACGATCTCTTCCGGTAGTGAGTTCGCTCCAGGCACCAGTTCTAAGAATAAGTCGGTGTGGCTCTTTTTAACGATCTCAAATAATTCTGACCAAGACCCCGTATTTTTATAAAAAGCATTGACCACTTGCTCCAGTGCATTTGTTGTTTTTCCCATTGCCGAAATTACAACCAACAATGGTTTGTCCCCATTCTGCTGAATGATCCTTCCTACATTTCTAAACCCATCAGCATTCCTGACTGATGCACCTCCAAACTTAAAAACTTGAACACCCATTAATTATTGATAGATTTAAAATGAATTGCTGTTAGCAAAACGTTAGAATTTAATTAATCAAAGCTCAAAGTTAGTGAGATTTAAAAAATTAACTTAATTTCGCTCGTAATATCGTCGTAATTTCTTACATTGAAAGACGATAAAAGTTTGATAACATATCACTAATACATATTGAAAAGAAATCATTCGGCAACCTATTCATATTTATTTTTTTTAATTTCCGAGAAGAATATTTTTCTGCAATATGGTATTTAGTAATTAAACTTTTATTTAATATTTATTGACCTACAAATTCACTTTAAATGATTAAAAACATCAAAGCACTTGCAGTATTTTGTGGCTCCTCACTGGGCAACGATGAAGCTTATATGGCAGATGCTCGTGCCGTTGGAAAACTCCTAGCCACCCACAATATTCGTCTTGTTTATGGCGGCTCACGCATGGGAATGATGGGAACGGTTGCGGACAGTGTCCTGAATGAAGGCGGTCAAGTAACAGGCGTGCTGCCAACCTTTATCAAAAATAAAGAAATCGCTCACGAAGGTCTGACAGAACTGATAGAAGTTGAATCGATGCAAGAACGAAAAATGACAATGCACAACATTTCGGATGCGACCATCATCATGCCCGGTGGCTATGGGACGCTGGATAAAATGTTTGAATTTCTGACATGGGCTCAGCTGGGAATCCATAAAAAACCGATCGGCATATACAATTCAAACGGATTTTATAATCATCTGATTCAATTTTTAGATGGTGCTGTAGCAAATGGATTCTTAAGACGTTCAAACAGAGAAATTTTATTGGTAGAAGAAGATGTAGAAAAACTCTTGTTTCAAATGGATCAATATACAGGACCAGAAAAACCCGAATGGATGAAAATTGATCAAGTTTGATAGCAGACTGACCATTTCTGATCACACCTTTACAAAAATAAAAAGCCATAAATACGGAAATTAAAAAAATCCCGCTATTTTTGCAATCGCAAATTTAAAAGCCCGGGTGCTGAAATTGGTAGACAGGCATGTTTGAGGGGCATGTGTTCGTTAGGACGTGCGGGTTCAAGTCCCGCTCCGGGCACTCAAAAGTCTCATCCTTATCATGGTGAGACTTTTTTATTTTTAAAAAGAAACGATATTTACAGTTAATTTTCTGATTTTGCCTGATGCTGTATGAATACATATCTTGAAAAATTATATTTAGCTGCCCGTGCTGACGAGCGCCACATCATAGGCTTGATGTCAGGAACCTCTCTTGACGGCTTAGATATAGCTTATTGTAAATTCACAGGTCATGGTTTGAAAACTGCCGTTGAAGTTATTATTTTCGAGACAATACCCTATCCTGATCATGTCAAGGAAAAAATAACAAAAGTTTTTGCTCAGCAAGAGGTTGATTTTGCTTATCTGGTTTTACTCAACGAGTGGCTGGGGCGATATCATGGAGCACTTGTCAATCAATTCATACAAAAGCACCAGCTAGACAAAGCTAGCATTGATGTTATCGCCAGCCATGGCCAGACGGTCATGCACGTACCGCATCACCAGCATTCCTATAAGGATATGCTCAGTGGTACCCTTCAGATAGGCGACGGAGACCAGATAGCAGTAGGTACCGGAATGACCACTATCAGTGATTTCAGGCAAAAACATATTGCCTTTGGAGGTGAAGGTGCTCCATTGGCTGCTTATGGTGATTTTCTGCTATATTCACATCCTAATGAGCACCGCATACTACTTAATATAGGTGGCATTGCCAATTTTACCCTACTCCCTGCTGGAGGCGATGTATCCAAGGTATTTGTAACAGATACCGGACCAGGTAATAAATTGATGGATGGATGGGCTTACTACTCCCAAGGAATGGCCTTTGATCAGAATGGACAATTGGCAGCAGTAGGCAAAGTCCACACGCCATTACTAAGCCGACTCAAACGTCACTACTTTTTTTCATTGCCATTTCCTAAATCTACAGGTCCTGAAGTATTCAACATTGATTGGGTACACGCTGCACTTGATGACATACCTGACCCATTATCGGATGCAGATATTATGACCACACTTTGTGCTTTTACAGCTGAATCTATTGCAGATGCAATCCATAATGTTGTACAACAATCTGATTTACACTTGTATATTAGTGGTGGTGGTGTTCATAATCCGATATTAATGAAAATGCTCAGTGCACTTTTGCATGATATAACTATAGACACCATCGATACAATATCAAATATTGCAGCTGATGCAAAAGAAGCAGTTCTCTTTGCTCTGCTGGCAAACGAAACCATTTGCGGTAATCATTGGAATACAACTCAAAATGGCACCCTATTGCCTACTACTTTGGGTAAAATTTCATTTCCTGCTTAATTATTCACTTCAATCGGAACAATTTCAAAATAGTATTTATATTTCCCTTCAAATTGCTTAATTTTGCGCTCTATTTTCATGTTGCTGCTTTGCTTATTTTTTTAGCTAAAGCAAATATGACTAAAAACCAGCTTTATGCTTGAAAACCAACAAGTAACACCTTACGACAATCCAGAAGAATCCAAGAAAGGCCAAGTCACTAAAATGTTTGACAAAATAGCGCCTTATTATGACCAACTCAATAGAGTACTTTCACTAGGTATCGACGTTTTATGGCGTAAGCGAGCCATTAAAATGCTCAAAGTCGAAAACCCTAAAACCATACTGGATATAGCAACAGGAACTGGTGATTTAGCGCTTGAAGCAGCGCGGGTGATTCGACCTGATCATATCACAGGTACCGATATTTCTGAGAAAATGCTTGAGATAGGTAGGAAAAAGATAGAAAAGAGAGGATTGAGTGGAATGATTTCAATGGACGTCGGGGATTCGGAGCATCTAAAGTACGCAGATCATTCATACGATGCGGTGATGGTTGCATTTGGAGTGCGCAATTTTGAAAATCTAGAGATGGGATTATCGGAAATGTTCCGAGTATTAAAACCAAATGGTACAGTAATCATCCTAGAATTTTCAAAACCTAAGGTATTTCCGTTAAATATATTGTTCAATTTATACTTTAAATACATTTTACCCGTTATAGGAAAGTTGCGTTCTAAAGATGAGAAAGCTTATAAATATCTTTATGAATCCGTTCAGGCCTTCCCTGATTATGAACGATTTACATCCATCCTCGAAAAACTAGGTTACAGACATATCAATTATAAGGCATTAAGCGGCGGCATATGTTGCATATATCAAGCAAAAAAATAATACCGGGTCTCATTTTCCTTCTTACGGCATCATGGCTACATGCCCAGCTGCGCGGTGCGGGTAATTATAATTTTACTGAATTCAATCGGAAGTCATATTATTTTGGGATCAACATTGGTTTTAACAATTCCGGCTATAAATTACAGCAATCGGGATTTTTTATCAATAATGACAGTATCAGGGTAACCGAAGGCAGTAGTGAGATTGGCGTCAATATGCACATGGTTACTAATCTTAAAATTGGTGATTACTTTGATTTCAGGTTTTTGCCGGGGTTTTCATTTGCGCAGCGAGGTTTTGAATACACTCCTGTGGCAGACGGTAAGACATACACTCGCAAGGTAGAGTCTGTGTTTTTTGAATTGCCTTTTCACCTCAGGTTTAAGTCAGATCCTTACAAAGACAAGCGAATGTTTGTAGTAGCCGGCCTGAAATATAGCTATGATGTGCAGTCCAACTCTAAATCTCGCAAGTCCCTCATCAAAATCGCCCCACACGATTTTCAATATGAAGTAGGTGTTGGTATGCAGATGTTCTATCCTTATTTTATTTTCTCACCTGAAATTAAATTTTCAAGAGGGCTCGGTAATATTCTGTTGTATGACCGTACAAAAAATGAGGCACGGATTCTGGAAAATGTCGTTTCCCAGATTTTCACCATTTCTTTTAATTTTGAAGGATAGGTTAAACATAAATTCAAAACCTATATATCTGCTACAATTTTCGATTTAGATTTATTCTTTCTTCATAAAAATATTCACATTAGACCTTTTTTGATTGAAAATGAAAGAAAGTAGCTTTTTAACTCGACGTTTTTATTAACCAAGGAGAAACTGAAATACTAAAATCAATATAGGTATAAAGTCGTAGTTTCAAGCAATATATTTTTATGATGGATTAAGTGAGCAAAGAATTCAGTGAATACTTACTGACAGTCAATTAGATATAAAAGATCCTTTTATCCTAAATATTTATACTTGATAATGAGCCCGTTACACCAATTGTTTTAGTTTTAAAAAAAACCTACTGAGTGTATATTTAATTATCTGTAAAATTTTATGTATGTTTGGCAGGTCATAATTATTTTGTCAATTAACAGGATACCAAATAGTGCATTTAAAACTAGAGTTAAGACCGACATTTCTATTCGTCAGTTCAATATACTTGATGCTGAATATACTATTTAGTATTTCTGGTTGTGGTCCGAAAATCGAGCCTAACACAGATTGGGCAACATTAGACATCAAAGGCAGAGTTAAAATCCTCAAGGAAAATTCTTTTGAGGCTGTTACCACTGACGGTAAAATTGAGAAAGGAAGAAGCACCGGCGTGTACTGGAGTAATGATACATACTACATATTTAACAAAATAGGCCATATTGTTCAAAAAGCTACTTTCAGATACAGCGGCACTTTGCTTTACCAAAGTGATTATGTGTATGATTCTCTATGGCGTAATATACGTATCACCTCTATCAATGCCGATAATAGTCTTAAAAGTGTAAAGCTCTACAAGTATGATGATAAAGGCAGAATCTCCCAAGAAGATACATACTTACCCAAGTATGAACACCCTACCAAGTGGACCTTTAAATATGATAAGCACGATAACAAGATTGAAGAAAATAGATATTTTCCGGATAATGGAAAATTGAGCGTTAAGGTCTTCTACAAATACAACTCAAAGGGAAAAAAGACAGAAGAGTATATGTATAATTCAGAAGGAAATCAGATAGCAAGGTGGATTTCCCGTTATAATTCGGATGGACTCAAAATTGAAGAAGACTATTTCAATGCACTGGATAGTCTAGTGGCCCATGAAACATATAAATACGAATTTGATGAGAAAGGCAACTGGGTAAGACAATATATTTTTGATAATGGAGAGCCTACATATATTATAGATCGTCGCCTTACCTACTTTGAGTGACAAAAAAGGCTTCAAAGTTTATCTCCTCGAAGCCCATATCTTATTTCTTACATCCATTGCTTTACTTCAATGCAGCAATTTGCTTCTCTAGCTCAAACTCATCGCCTGGATTATATCCATTATGCGAATACACAATCTCTCCTTTATTATTAAGTAAAAATGTCTGAGGAATAGTTTGAAAGTTAAGTGCATGTTGCAGTTCCTGTTTTGTATCAGCTAGCACGGTAAACTCCCAGCCTTTGCTTTGTACCATTGCTGGTACTTTTGTCAAACCTCTGGCATCATCTATCGTAATAGCTAAAAACTGAACGTCATACTTATCTACCCAATCAGCATACACTTCATTGATAGCATCCATTTCCCTCTTGCATGGTGTACACCATGTAGCCCAGAAAGAAACAATAGTGATTTTACCATTATTTGTAAAATCAGTCACATTAACTGACTTACCTTCCAATGTCTTCAGATTCACTGAAGGAAATGGAGTATTGCCTGCAAAAAGGAATAAAGAGCTAAATAGAAAAACTAGTAATAAGGATATCTGCTTCATATAGATTTGTAAAAGTTATTTATTTAAAGACGATAACAAGGTGCACATTGTATCATGATTTTCTTGAATTTAACAAGATCTTAATTCAAATTTTGAAAACCCTTGTTCAATATTAAATAAAAATTAGTCAAGTGACTGATTATCAGTTGATGCACGTTTGACTAATTCTTGGTATTCTTTCGGTGTTAGTCCATCTAGACAAAAATCAATAGGATTAACCGCTACACCATTGAGATGCACTTCATAATGAAGATGTGGGGCTGTAGAACTTCCGGTGCTTCCAACCAGTCCAATACGCTGTCCTTTCTTTACGAACTGTCCTTCTTTGACATCAATCGTATTCATATGTGCATACAAGGTCTTGTAACCATATCCATGATCAATCATCACATTTTTGCCATATCCACTACCAGCCTTATTGACTCCGACCACCTTGCCGTCACCGGTTGCCTGAATATGAGTTCCCTTTGGTGCGGTAAAATCAATACCTTTATGAAATCTTTTCAGTTTGTGAATAGGATGCATTCTCATGCCAAACCCTGATAAAAACTTTATCTCTTTCTTAAGTGCTGTTTCCTTAACAGGCTTAATAGAAGGAATTGATGCTAACTTCTTTTCTCTTGCGAGTGCAACACTATATAAACTATCCAGTGAGTTTTTCTGTATCTCTACCTTAAGTTTTAAATCATCAACTTTTTTCAAATTAGCCTCTATAAGTAGGCCTGTCTCTTTAAAATTTTCAAAACCTTTATACTTATCATGACCACCAGTACCACCATACCACACACCATCATCTATGGGCTTTACTCCCAGAATCATCCTATTGATCTGATTGTCCTTCTCATGGAGGGATTCAATTTTTTCTGTTAATACTTTAAATTCTTCTTGTAACTGAGTAAGATAAAATTCATTTGTGGCTAACTCTTGTTGCATCACCCTCTCTTTGGGTGTAGGAAAGTATTTATAAGCTATCGTAAAAATAAGTACAGCAGTTACACATACTGCTGATATAAAATATATACTCTTTTTTAATATCTCCTTTTGGGTTGGCTTATGCACTTCATACTTTAAAGTATGCTTATTGTAAACGTACCTTACATTCTTCATTCTTTCAGGGTTTAGTGTCCAGAATTAATTTATAATTAGGGTCTGAACTACGGAAAGTGTATTAGGATTATAAAAACGGTGTAAATCTAAAAACTATCTACAAATTGACAAAATATTATCAATACTTTATCAAATAATTAATTATAAAAATCAAGCTTTTAAATATAGAAAATACATCAATACTAATAATATAAATCTAATATTCAATGTATTTTACATTACTATAAAAATTGATAATTAATATAAAATAAAAGTAAATTTTTAAAAGCTTACAAATTATATTTCAAAATAAATCTACATGCAAAATATATTTATACTTACAACTGTACATTCAGATATATATAAAATTTATTTTGCCTAGCATTAGTAAAAATGAACACAACTTGAATCGAAAACCACTTCTGTATCTATTTAAAATGGTGACACCACCAAACGTTAATTGTGACGTCTTAATACCTACTTAAGGGTTAGATGCATGGGCTGGATTGGCTGGATCTGGAATGTTGTTTAACTTAAGCAAAAGCTTGTCTCTAAACTCGAAGAATTCAGGCAATTCTGCTGCATCCATCGGCTTTGCCTGCGGCAGTTTTTCTTTCAAATGGTTGACTTGTCGACCATTCTTCCAAAACCTAAAACACACATGCGGACCCGTGGCCAGTCCTGTAGAGCCAACATAACCGATTGTTTGGCCTTGTTTAACCCTGGTGCCTGGCTTAATTCCTTTAGCAAACCTAGACATGTGGAGGTATTGAGTTTCATACACTTTATCATGCCTAATTTTTACAAAATATCCATTACCACTTCCATAGGTTGCCGCTGTCACAACCCCATCACCAACCGATCTAATTTCAGTACCATAAGGCGCTGCATAGTCCGTTCCTAGGTGAGGTATGGTTTTACGCTTTATTGGGTGAAACCTTTTTAAATTATAACTAGAAGAAATACGGCTAAATTTAACCGGTGCCTTCAAAAAGGATTGTCTTGCTGGTCTTCCTTCAAAATCAAAATAGCCAGCTTTCTCTTCCTTATCTGTAGGTTGATAGTAAAAAGCATAATTCGCCTTACCATCCGTAACGTAGCCCGCTGCTGTAAGCTTACCTATCCCGACATATTCGCCATCAATATATTTTTTTTCAAAAATAAGCTTAAACTCATCACCATTATGTGTATGGTAAAAGTCAACAGAACTGGACAATGCCTCTTCCATCAAATCAATAATACCGACGTCAACGCCGAGTTTATCTAGCGAATTCCAAAGTGATCCATCTAACGTTCCTGAAACTATTTCTTCACATGTCTCTACCTCCTTTTCTACCAAATTCACTTTAACATCGTCTCCAAAATCACAAACCAAATACCGAAATTTATCAGGTTCATAAACAATTGCAATAGGCATATCATCGCATTCATCCTTTTTAATCACATGATATTTTGCTCCAGTCCTTATATTCCTAATATTAAAAACATCTTTAGCTTCATGTTCTAATAGCATAATCATATTGGATGTCAGACCATTGGCTCTTAATATATTACCAAAAACATCATTCTTCCTTACTGTATTCTCTTCTATATATACAGAATCAAGAATATATCCAAATTTCGTTTCAAATCCTTTAACATGACCCTCTTCTCCGTTAGCACTTTCTCTCATATTTTGCTTCAAATCGGCGTGGTACCCAAAAATTACTAATGAAGCAATAAAAAATGAAAATAACGCGTCAGCAAAATGCTTCCCCTTCTTACTCAGTTTTGTACCTGCAAGTTTCAAAATAATTAAGGTTTACGGTTTATTAAATCGGATAAAATTTCTCTTTCGTCTAAAAGACAGCGCAAGATAATTTACATAGCCTAACTAACCAAAATTTAAATGTTAATATTTGCAAATAATCAATATATTTTCAATAAATAATCAAAGTATTATGAAATGATTATGTTAGAATAGAACAACAAATTAGAGTAAAATCTTATATTTAAATTACAAATAATTATTAGATTATATCCATACACCCATTTAAATAAACAACTGTTATAATATATTACTGTTATATTCAACTCCATAATAAAAATTGATAATTACCTGCAAACTTTTGTATTAAATTGAGCTATTACCTCTTAAAGCAAAAATAATTTCATTTGAAATAACAATAAAATAAAGTTGACCTCAACCAATTTTATCATAGGTTAACCATACCTAAAAATGATTAATTTTACATTAATTAAAATGATATAATCCATTAAAATTTGTTAACCAGATGCTTAGAATTAAAGTTTAAAAAACTGTTAGTATTGCTGATTATTTTACTTTTGTGCTGAACTTAACATAACCTATGAACTCATCTATTAATTGTAAAGGTAGAATCCTCTCTCTAAATCACCCTATTGTTATGGGGGTTATCAACCTTAATAACGAGTCTTTTTATCAAGGATCCAGGTACACCACTATGGATACTATTTTATTCAAAACCGATAACATGTTGAATGAAGGTGCTCTGATTATTGATTTAGGATACATGACAAGCAAACCCGGCGCTAAAATCTCCGATCCTAGCGAAGAGGCTGATTACATTGTCAATACTGTACAGGAATTAAAAAAAAGATTTCCGGATATATTTATTTCTATTGATACCTTACACAGTCTAGTCGCCAAAGAGGCAGTCATGGCGGGAGCTGATATTATCAATGATATCACCTCAGGTGATTATGATCAGTCAATGATGACTGAAGTAGCACAACTACAGGTGCCTTATATCATGATGCATATGAAAGGCATGCCGGAAAATATGCAGAACAATCCTCAGTATGAAGATGTGGTTTTGGAAGTCTTAACCTATTTAAAGAACAAAGTTTTAGCCGCAACAAAAGCTGGAATACAGGATGTTATCATAGATCCTGGATTTGGGTTTGGAAAGCAGATTTATCATAATTATAGTCTATTAAAGCATCTGGGTGTTTTCAATATTTTAGAGGTTCCTGTACTAGCTGGTTTGTCAAGAAAATCTATGATTTGGAAAACACTGAAGATTACTCCTGATGAAGCGCTTAATGGAACTACATCATTAAATATCTATGCTTTACAGCAAGGGGTCAAAATTCTAAGGGTACACGATGTAAAGGAAGCCATGCAATGCATCCAACTATTCAATATGATTCAGTCAGTAGATTAAGGTCGTGGTCTTACAGTCCTTTGTTCAATTCTTTTTTCGTAATGCTTACCTTCGAATATACGCTGTACAAAAATACCAGGTATATGAATCGAATTAGGATCTAATGCGCCTGCAGGCAATAATTCTTCTACTTCAACAACTGTTATTGTTGCCGCACCACACATTACAGGGTTAAAATTACGTGCAGTACCATTAAAGATCAGGTTTCCGGCTAGATCACCTTTCCATGCCTTTATGATGGCAAAATCAGCTTTAAAGGCTTGCTCCATCACATACATTTTGCCATTAAATTCCCTGGTTTCTTTGCCTTCGGCTACCTCCGTTCCATATCCTGTAGGAGTATAAAATGCAGGTATGCCTGCCTGGGCTGCTCTACATCTTTCAGCAAGTGTACCTTGTGGCACGAGATCTACCTCGAGCTCACCACTTAGTAATTGTCTCTCAAATTCGTCATTTTCGCCGACATAAGAAGCAATCATTTTTTTAATTTGCTTCTTTTTGAGTAGGAGGCCTAATCCAAAGTCATCCACACCTGCATTATTAGATATACATGTTAAATCTTTTATTCCTTTATCACGGAAATAGGCAATTGAGTTCTCAGGAATGCCACAAAGACCAAAACCGCCAAACATGATAGTCATGCCATCTTTCACATCATACAAAGCATCCTCAACTGAATTTACTTTTTTAGTAATCATAGGGCAATTATTTAGATGGCAAATATAATCAAAATCATTGAATGATCCTAAAAAGTTATTATTGCATCAACTTAGAGTGTGATTGGGAATCATTTTATAAAAGGCAATAAAAAAAGACCCCCTCCGACTTTTCGAAGTGGGGTCCCATCCCAAAAACAGTAAAATTCTTTATAGAAAAATTATTCTATTACTATCATCTTTCTGGTTGCTTTGAAGTCGCCTGACTCCAGTGTGTAATACATTACACCACTAGTTCCCAGATCTGTTCTGTCTAACTCGATACTGTTGTAACCTTTGTTAAAGTTATTGCTGATAACCTTAACAACTTTACCTGTAACATCATAGACAGTAAGTGTAGCAGCAGCAGCCTCCGGCAATTCAAATGCAATAGTAGTCACTGATTTGAATGGGTTTGGAGTGTTTTGATGCAATATAACTACGTCATTAGTTCTTTCCTGAACTTCAAATGATACATTCATAACATGAAGATCTGCATTGTATGCTTCAGCTTTAGTTACTGCTGAGTTGATCCACATAGCCTGATCGATACTTCCATTAGCTTTAGCCTTGAATGTAAGGACTAGAATGTTATTACCTTCTTGCACTTCAAAGGCGGCATCACGGTTGTAAGATACTGTGATCGCACCATTAGCTAGTTTGGTCAAACCAAAGTTACTGTCATTAATACCTACCATTGGGCTGTTTATAGCTTCAAGGCTGAATAAATCAGTATCAAAATTAACAGTAAACTGGAACCCTGCTACATCAACATCGTGACTCACATAAACCGGTACCTCAACAGACTGACCTGCAGCAAAATTATGGTTAGTAGTGGCCAATTCAAATCGCTGAGCTGTTCTAGTTTCTATCGGATTACTGCCTGCATTTGCTGCCGCACTTTCGTTAACATCACCTATCTTCACTCCTTTGAAATCTACAGCCATATCAGACTGAATATTTTCTAGATAATAGGTTGTTGGCAAGTTTTCAGTCTCAGCAGCAGTTGGGTCAAGGAATTTGTATTCATTGTCAAAGAACTTCCATGAGCCATTATTGCTAAATGAATCTGTAGTACCTAGTATCAACTTACGAATCTCAGAAAGGTCAGATGCTGTGATATTCTTATCGTTATTTACATCTGCCGCAATCAACTTGTATGGAGAATTCAAACCATCGAGACCAAGAATATGTCTTTGGATAATTACCAGGTCTAGAGTAGATACGCCATTAAGATAATCATCTGTCTTAGACGGTGCCAGTACATAAGAGGCTCCTGTATTGATATTCTCAAATTTATACCCTCCATTTTGATTCGTCACTGAAGTATATTCACTACCTCCCAGTTCAACTAATACGTCTGAAACCGGTTGGTTTGCCTGATTAGTAACGGTTCCATGTACTATTCTGTTACCCTGCTTACAAGCACCAAGGTTATCCTGAATGTCGATAAATGTAGAGCAGAAGTCTTGAACTACATGTCCATCGACCACAACGCCAACATAAACTTTAACATCTCTTCTTCCTAAACTATCACAAGTGTATATTCTTCCTGACTTAAGAACAGGATCTCCATTCTGGTCAAGAGTAATAGGTTCAAATGAGTGGTACACTTTATATCCACATGGATGTGAACTACCATTATCAAAATCTGAAGCCCATATCTCAACCATTCCGCCATCTGCCATCTTCATAAGGCTTGTAGAAAGACCATTCAAACAATAAGGTGTAGGTGCCTTACAGTTAACAATACTGAAGATCTTAGAACACTTAGTAAGGTTTCCACATCTGTCTTCAAATGCGTACTCAATTCTATGTGTGCCGATTGGATATTCACCACTTGCATTTATTGTATTTACTCTTGTGTTACTGTCATATGTAGCTAAACCGGATTTTGAGAACCTTGGATCGAAAGAGCTGCCATTGCCTATATACACTTTAACAAAATATCTCATCTGATCAGTACAATCATCCGTTGCACTCGCTGTCAGCTCGATATATCCTTTTTCACATCGTGGATCATAAGTACATGTAGATGCTGGGTCACATCCAGATAAAATTACAGGCTTGATATTGTCAATTGCCATGATAATCTGGGTGTGTGTCCATGTACGGTACTCTTTTCCACCTCCTGTTGATAAATAATATTGGCACCAGTCAATGACTTTCCAGTGTCTTAATATCTTGAAGCAAGCTTCACCATTATTATCGTTAAATAAGAATAACTGATCAGTATAACTAGCACCTACCAAAGAACACACATTATCAGCTATTAAATCTGGTCTTCCTGTACTATCCGGCAAGAATTGCGGATCAGAAGGATCGCCACATGCCGCAACTGTTACATCTGCAGGCCATCTTGTTGCATCCATTTCGAAATGCTCATCTCCGACTACTGTAATTACTTGTCGACAGGTAACTGATCTTCCTCCCGGATCTGTTGCTGTGAAGTTTCTTGTGATGGTTCCGATACGACATGAATTCAAGTCAATGATTGAATCAGTAGTGACGGTGATATTATCACAATTATCAAATGTCGTAGGCCAACCAAATGAAGCGGTCAGTTTTTCAGTATCAAATAGATGCCTACATGATACAGTTACATCATTAGGGCAAACCATTGATGGTGGCAGCTTATCTTGTGGCACTGCGCTGACCATACAGTCATTGTAATTACCTGATTTGTCAATCACTCTGAATACAACTTGATGAGAAGTACCTACATCAGTACAGCAGAATAACACAGAATTACTAAATCCGCAAGGATTATCTATTTCTACTACATAATACAATTCATTACTTTCGCAATCATAATCGCCATAGTTGTACCACTGTCCGGTAGTATCTTTTACGGCAACGTTTTTATTTAATAATACATTATTAGGGTACCCCGTCTCCCATCTCCTATAAGGAGAGTCTTCTCCACTTTGCCAGTCAAAGATACCTTGGTAACCTCTAAGACCTATGATATAGTCTTCATGTAAATTCCATTCCTGTACCTTTCCATGTACCCAATCTGCCTCTGCACTTGTATTGAGTGCTACTACATAACCTCCCATTGCCGCAGCTGTTTTAAATGCAACCTCAGCAGTCACTTTAGTTCTAGAGAAGTAATAATAATGGGGTTTTTGGTTTTGTCCAACCTGTGTAAATTCTCCTAGATAAGTAAAATCATCAAATGTAGGTGCAGCACATGGGCCACATCGGCCTTCATCCATCCGCCTTACAATTATATTAGCTATTCCGCAATCATCATAACTTCCATCGTCAAAAGAAGTAGCATAAACCCATGCTTCTCCACTATTTGTCAAACCAACTACAGTATGTTGATCGCAAACAGCAACCGGTGCTGTTTTATCTTTTACAATTACTGTAATGCTTTGCTCTGTTTTATTTTTACATTCATCGTATGCAGTATATTTGACTTCATTACATCCTACAGGAAGAGGAATCAAAACGTCAGCATCTGTGACTTTTAGTCCTTTTAAGAATCCTCCAGGATAAGTAACATCATATGTTAATTTATTGCTACAATTATCTGTCAAAGTCGGCTTAGGTAATCTATAAATACCTTCGCAAGTATAACCATTAGTAGTTGCTTCGTCAGTTAAAGGAAGTTTAGAAATAACAGGACCTTTATTGTCCGAAATTTCAATCATCTGAATAAATTCTTCAAATCTAGACTCACATGACCATTCTAATATTCTCCATACTCTCATGATCTTTCTAGTACACTTAATCGTACCTAGATCAGTATCTTCATAAGAGATATACAGATTACAACTTTCTCTATACGGCTCCAAAGCTCTATTAGCAGGGAAAGGTCCTGACAAATTAGAAACTGTAAGTTGAGTCCATCTAGCTACATTATTAGTACGTACTCTGAAGCAAAATTGATCTCCTCTGCTTACTGCAACAGATACACCAGTTCCTGATTGAGGAGTAGCGCCAGATCCTGGTCCTCCCACAGTTAAATTTGTAACTACACCATTTAATGTATATTGCGCATGATCTTGATTATAATTTCCATTAGGTGGAACCGGTCCTAGCATTTGAGCATACCAATCAAATTCTACATTTCCATCTCTCTCTGCTGTAATGCATAGCTGAGCACCAGTAACTACTCCGCCACCAGTACCTGTTGTTCCTCCATTTAGGATTAAACTATTAGAGTGGAGCAGCACTTGCTTTGTACCCGCGCCTGAAGTAAATCCAGTCCATGGAGTCAAGGCAGGATATCCGGTACCAGGGTAGGTTATACCATTAATAGTCACATCCGTAGGTGACGGTCTTCCATCCGGAAGCTTAGCCCAATTACCATCACATTCTAAAGCAACCATTCCTGGTACAATAATATTTTCTATATCAAGAGCAACTACATAAAATACAACATCACAATCAGTCTCAGATACATTGCCAAAATCATCTTGGGCTCTAAACTTTCTTTTGATGATCTTTAATGTGTCAGGGCCTGCAAATAAGTCAGGTCTGTCACATGTATTCAAGATAATCTCTTCAGAAACCTGAAAAACCCGAGGAGGATGGCAGTTGTCAAGTGCGACAGGAACAAAATCTGCCATACTAGGACAAGTTACAACCAGAGTATCCGGTTCTGTACTTTCCCAATTGGGCTTCATTTTATCTTCTACATTAATAATCGTCCAACAACTATTTCTTCCATCAGGAGTGGATACTTTACCATAGATGGTTTTATTGATCCAGATAAATCCGTTAGTCAATTTAGCTGAACCTAATCCAGAACTGATGATTCCGCTTGTTGGAGAAGTCATTAAGGTTACAATAGAACCCGGTCCGTAATCACAATTATTTGTGCTGTTTGTAATCAACATATCGACAGTCACATCAGCTTCACACTGATCATCTACAGATAGTTGAATAGTACCATGACAAGCACAAGCCGGTTGAGCATATACTTGTGTCATGGCCCCAGTAAGTAGTGCGACAACCAGACTAAAAAGTCTCAGTATCGAACTAAAGCGTGTTGAATTTGATTCATTCATGAGATCCAAATTTTGAGTTTAATGAAATAAATTTTTTTACTGTTATGGAAATTAGTCATACAAAACATATACACCTAAGTCCCAGTAACTTACATGTTAAAAAATACAAAGGAGCAAACGTGCCCTTTTCTCGTTTGGATCTATTTCAATTCTTAGGTTGGAATTAAGCTCAAAAATTTAATGGTTTGAACTTAATCATACAATAATTATCCCGTCTGTGATGAACAGATACAGAATAGAATTTAGGCAAATCTATTAATGATTCCGGTTGGATGTGAAATATTGTAGGTTCCGAATAGTTTCTCACGCTATTCTGAGGCAAAGATAGATGGCCTAAAACATTAAAAAAAATATTATGTGAAAAAAATTGATATATTTTTTTACATAACATATTTATATGTGATTTTCAGTATTATACAAATTTAAAAATAATAATATATTTTTGCGTTATTTCTGTAAATTATGTAAAAAAACTCACATTATACCAAAAAAATATCTATAATACTGTGTAGTATAGTGGGTTATAGTTGGTATTTTTTCATATTATAATTGTTAATCTATAATCGATACTATTAAAAGCAAAAAATAGTCTAAATCACGATTATCCAGCGATAATTCAGTAGATCTTTATTCGGCTTTTTTGTGATCGCATTTGTTTTTCTTGCATTTTCCATAGAGATTGAGCGAATGATGCGTAATCTCAAATCCAAGGATATCACCGATCATAGTTTTTATCTGCTGTACTCTCGGATCACAAAATTCAAGTACTTCACCGCAATCAAGACAAATCAAATGGTCGTGTTGCTTAAATCCATAGGACTTTTCATACTGTGCTAGATTTTTACCAAACTGATGCTTGGTAATTAAATCACAACTCACTAGTAATTCAAGTGTATTGTACACAGTTGCCCTACTGACGCGATAATTTTGATTTTTCATGTGAATGTACAAAGCCTCTGCATCAAAATGATCATTACGCCTATAGATTTCTTCTAAGATAGCATATCTTTCAGGCGTTTTGCGCAGAGCATACTTTTCCAGATGTGTTGAAAAGATAGTTTTAACCTCATCCAGAATATTTTCTAATTTTTCAGGAGCACTAGTCATCTGTAAATGTTTTATCTGTTCTTACTACTGAAGAAATACCAGGCAACTTCTCCAATGCATGTACAACGCTATCTAGCTGGCTTTTGTTTAATACTACGATACCGATTCTACCTTCAAAATATCCTTCCTTGCCTTCTATGCTGAATGACTTAATGTTAACACCTAGCTTATTAGAAAGCTCATTGCTCAACAGCTGGATCACACCTGGTCCTGAATCTACACCTGTCACCAAAAGTTCTACAATGAAGTGTGATGAAGGGTTATTAACCCAATCAGCCTTCAAAACGCGGTAGCTATAATTAGCCAATATATGGGTGGCATTACTACAGGATGTCCGATGGATCTTCAATCCTTCTTTTGATGTCAAATAAGCAAATATTTCGTCCCCTTCCACCGGATTGCAGCAAGTGGCTAGTGAATATTGATACATATCTGCAGGCTCTCCATTGACCAATATATTAGAGGTAGATACCTTTCCTGATCGGCGGATCTTCTTAAGCGCATCAGCTGTAGGAAGTATTGTTTCCTCTGAAGGTTCGTCTGTTTCCTTTCTGAAAATAATCTTGCCGCCTTCAATATCGTAATTTTTAATATCAGCCATTTTAATCTCATCTTGAGATATGGCATAATAAAAGTCTCCACGATTTTTAAACCCAAAATATTTTGCGACAATATCCACATTATCTTCAAAATCAATCTTGAGATTTTTAAATTTTCGTTCTAGTGTCTCCTTACCAAACTCACCGATCTTGCGCCGTTCTTCTTTCAGCGCTGATTTGATCTTAGAACGTGCTTTACCAGTGATTACCATTTTAAGCCAGTCTTCGTTTGGCTTTTGGTTTTTATTAGTGATCACCTGAACCTGGTCTCCTTGATTGAGTTTATAACCCATGGGTACCAGTTTTTTATTGACCTTTAATGCACTGGCGTGATAGCCTACATCCGTATGAATCTCAAAAGCAAAGTCCAGAGCTGTGGCTCCTTTAGGTAGTACTCTCATCTCACCCTTTGGCGTATATACATAGACCTCTTCATCAAAGAGATTGGTCTTAAAATCACTCAAGAAGTCAACGGCATCTGAGTGCTTAGTTTCCAGAATCTCCCTGATATTATCCAGCCATTTATCAAATACGTTATCCTGCTTTCTCACCCCTTTATACTTCCAGTGGGCAGCAAAGCCTCGTTCGGCTATCTCATCCATACGCTCCGTTCTAATCTGTACCTCAACATACCTACCTCTAGGACCAATGACAGTGGTATGCAGCGACTCATATCCATTGCTCTTAGGCACCGTAATCCAGTCTTTTAATCTTTCAGGTATAGGTTTATACACATCAGTGATGATAGAGTATATCTGCCAGCAGTATATTTTTTCTTTCTCAATAGGGACATCTATAATAATCCTCACCGCAAAAATATCATATATCTCCTCAAAGGTGACATTATTATTTTTTATCTTATTAGCTATAGAAGAAATCGCTTTGCTCCTGCCCAGCACCCTATATTTTATGCCTAGTTGATGTAATTCCTCCATCAATGGTTTGATAAACTGCTCAATATAGGTGTTGCGTTCTTGATCAGATTCTGTCAGTTTATTATTAATTTCGCTGTAGAGCTCAGGATCAGTAATTTTCAGACATATATCTTGAAACTCATTCTTGATATTGTACAATCCCAGTCGGTGTGCCAGTGGTGTATAGATATAATCTGTTTCTGCAGCTATCTTCAGTTGTTTATGTTTAGGCTGTGCGTCAATAGTCCGGAGATTATGTAGTCTATCAGCCATCTTAATCAAGGCAACACGCACATCGACCACAAGGGTACTTAGTACCTTTTTGAAGTTTTCAGCCTGTGGACTTTCCACATCACCAGTATTATAAGAACCATCCAGTTTTGTGAGTCCGTCAACAATAATGGTTACTTTCTCGCCAAATATCTCGCTGATTTGCTCCAGTGTGATCGGCGTATCTTCAACGACGTCATGCAATAAAGCACAGATCACTGAGGTAGGTCCTAGACCAATCTCTTCAAAACAAATACGTGCTACCTCTATAGGGTGAAAAATGTAGGGTTCGCCTGATTTCCTGCGTTGAAATTTATGTGCATCTACTGCCAGTTCGTATGCTTTTTCTAGCATTTCTCTGTCATTTTCTTGCAGGCTCTTATCCATAACCTGAAGCAAATGATCAAACCTCTCACGTACCTTTACTAATTCTTTCTCACTATATGATACCCCTATCGGCATGGTTCAAAAAATTTCTAAACTACAAATATTAATAATTCCTTTTAGAATAATATGAATGTATGATGCTTTTTTTCAATCAATAAATAAAAAAATTGCTCTGCGACTATACTATTTTGTCCAGCACAGAGCAATAAATATGTCCAGTACTATTGTAATAATTAAAAAGGTAAATCTACCGCCGACTTACAAGTCTTCTTCTTTTTCAAGTAACTCAAGTGCTGCGTCCACATCGGATTCATGCACCATGATGACAAGCTCATTTTCAAATGGGAGCACATTATTACCATCATCTCGAAGAAATGTCTTGATTCCTGCATTATGCAATGCTGCTAACATTACTTCACCCTGAACTCTGTCCTTGTAAGAGCGTATTGTTACAAAATTTTCAACATCCATATTGCTTCAATTATTTATAATATTAACAAAATTGTATTTCTTATAGTTCCCACATAATGGTTACAAATAGACAGTTATTTGGCTTTTTCTTTACTATTTTAAAAAAAACTGAATATAAAATGCCTCTACATTCCGTTTTCAACTCAAATTTAAATTTTTCCATTTCTTGTTGATCCACCATTCGATATCTATTTATTAAGATTAAAACAATCCAGTAATGTAAGACAGATACATTAATTGGCCTTCATCTTACCTTTTTCAAAATAGTTCAAATGAAGTGCTATTTGACGTTGATACTGACACGCTTCATAAATCTAGGATGTGAGCAGGAGATTGATCATGTAGCCGAAAGGCACCTCTAAGATAGCTTGAACAAGATATCCTTTTGCTGAAAAAAGCACAAGAACAACAAAGTATTTCTAGATTAAAATTTGCAAAGGATGATAAAATGATCACCAAGTATGATATACCAATTGCTTATCGGTTTGAGTGGTTTGAAAATAATAGTTGTCTCAGTTATTGGACATACAAAAAACAAACCATGAAATATTCAGACAAAAGAACAACTAAGTATAATTATAAGCTAATGTAAATAATGCTACCAAGTGATTCAAATCGTATTCTTTTCATAACAGAAACAATATATTTAAAATGGTCAAGCTCAAAATAGAATAAACCTGAGGCGACTGTAATGGAGATAAAAAATAACTATGGTTCTCATCCCCTATGGTATTTTAACTCCAAATGATGCATTAAAAATTTAAAATCCAGTTAATGACTCAAAACTGGTTTTGGAATATCATAAGAAAGTATAACTTTGTAGTAAACAATAAAAATTAAAAAATTATGAGTTTAAAAATTGGAGATAAAGCTCCGCTTTTCACGCTAAAAGACACGGACAAAAATGATGTATCGTTGGCAGATTTTCATGGCCAAAATGTAGTGGTTTTGTTTTTCCCACTAGCATTTTCAAGTGTTTGCACCACAGAATTGTGTGAAATTCGTGACACTCGTGCTCAGTATGACCAATTGGATGCACAAATTCTAGCTATATCAGTTGATTCATTATTTACCTTAAAGAAATTTAAGGAAATAGAAAATTACAACTTTACTTTGCTTTCTGACTGGAACAAAACAACTGCAGCTGCCTATGGTGCACTCTATGATGAGTTTGTATTTGGGATGAAAGGTGTGGCCAAACGATCTGCTTTTGTAATCGACAAAACAGGCAACATTCAATATGCAGAAGTATTGGAAAATGCAGGTGATTTGCCAAATTTTGAAGCCATTAATGAAACTTTACATCAATTATCATAGTTATATATTTTAGTTTTAAATAACCATTCATTTAATCAGATGACGAACGTAAAATTTGATGAACCGGAAGACATACTAGTCGATGAAGATGTTACGTCTGGTCTCCATGCGCAGTTGATAGTCTATAATGACGATATAAACACCTTTGACTGGGTTATTCAGTGTTTTATGGAAATCTGCAAGCATACTCTCGAGCAATCAGAGCAGCTTTCCCTCCTTGTACATTTCAAAGGGAAAGCTACTGTCAAAACAGCTTCTTTGGAAGTTTTGCAGCCAATGAAAGAGGCATTAATAGATCGTGGACTTTTAGCCGTCATCGAAACTACCGTTGCCGAATAAGCATCTTGAGCGTTGCTCATCGGTATCAAAGGTTAACAATATTATTGTAGATTATATAATGAAGGTGGCCTCATAAAGTGTAATAGGTATGTCTTAATCTGACACAAGACATATTTTTTACAATGTTTCTAATAAGTTTTCTGAGACTTAATTTCTTGGAATGATCTTCTCGATATGAGTAGGGAAAAATTCCCTCAGACCATTCCATTAGATTATATATGAAGGGTTGCTCCTCAGCATTGCCCACTTCTTCTTCATCTGACATAGGTAAAGATACAACAATTTGATAATAAGCGTTTAGCATTTTTCTCGTGCAAGATGGAGGCTTTCTTTCCATGTTTGCATCGGGATTTTGCCATAACAATACTTTCATGTCTATCCTATACCCTTCTGTGCCAAAATGGCACACAAAGACAGAACAATCATCATTATCCTTACTATTCGTCTCATAAGTCATCTTATTTTAAGATTACTATCTTACGGACACATTCAGGGATATTGTCTTTTAGGATTTGTACAAAATACATACCCGGTTTCATCGATGATATATCTATTCCAGATTGTGCATCAATAACATTACGTAGCATTACTTTCCCAGCAAGATCCATGATGCCATATTCATAAGTACTGTTTTCTTTGCTATTATCAATTGTTATGTTGATGATATCTACTTAATTCTGTCATTTCAAATACATTTTTCAATGATCAATCCTTTATCCACTTTCCTACCGACACCGTTCCATTTTTATCCCTTACAGAGATAATGTACATACCCTGTGTAAGATACCCACTCTCTAATGTAAATACCTCTGACGACTGCATTCCGGATTCTCTTACCTGACCCTGCATATCTGCTATCTGATACTGTACAGGCAGCGCCATACCTTGCGGAAGCTCTACATGGATATATCCCTTGCCGGGATTGGG
>WBZO01002273.1_pt1 | contig 25543 bp, 20 predicted proteins | sample 5204261 | NCBI WGS metagenome assembly WBZO01 (sample SAMN12412400, study PRJNA552823) | activated sludge metagenome | isolation source: activated sludge from anammox sidestream of wastewater treatment plant... | place: USA: North Carolina | collected 2017-09
CCTTGAAGCCATCGAGGGGCGCTATCGGGATCAGGTTGAAAATGCCCAGCAGGATATTGATGCTGATGATGAAGAAGAGGAACAGCCAGAGGAAGTCTTCGCCGCTGCCGAGGCGAATGATGTTCTCGATACTGCCAAACCGGGTCTCCACAAGCCCCATCTTCAAAGGGACGGCGGCAAGCGTGGCGAAAAAGAAGTTGGATGCGGGCCCCGCGAACGCGACGACGGCGTTTCCCCGCCGGGGGCCTCCGCGCAGGCGCCATGGGTTGACCGGCGTTGGCTTCGCCCATCCAAACCCGAACAGCAGGACGAGCGCCGACCCGATCGGGTCGAGGTGGGCGATCGGGTTCAGGGTGAGGCGGCCCGCCCTGGCGGCGGTGTCGTCTCCGAGTTCGTTGGCCGCCCAGGCGTGGCTGAATTCGTGAAAGGCGAGCCCAGTGAAGATGGCGACGACGGTTGCTGCCGCATATACAAGAAGGACCTCCGGATTCTCCGCGAGGTCTTGGAAATACCAGATCATGTGCGGAAATGTTAGCACAGGTGCGCGATTACGCAGCGAAGCGATGGCGTATGCCGGTTAACGGCGATTGACGGGATAGATCGCGGTTGTTACGTTCGGGCTCAGGTTGGTGCCGGGAAGGCGCCGGCCGGCCGCCGGGTGGCGGCAATCGGCGGTACCGCGGGGGTACCGGGCTTCATCGATGCGGGGCCGAAGCGCTGGAGTCGAGCCAGCGTCAGACCTGGGTGACATCTCACCCGCAAGCGCGAGGTAGCCACGTGCTCGTTCCCGGGGTTCGCCACGGATTGCACGTGCCACGCAGTCTCATCCCCCTTGTACTCGGGACGGTCGCCGTAACCGCGGCGATTGTGGGCTGGGCTGTCTTCGCCCCGCGCCAGATCACGACGGACAACGCGCCCGGCGGTGCGAACCTCCTCGCCGAGGTCCGCTCCATCGCCTATTCGGTCCCCGCGGATGGCGGGGTCGACCACATTTTCGTGCGCAACGCCTCGGCCGGCGCCGAACCGGAACTCGTCGCGGTGATCCCTCATTTCCCCGGGTTCCACGCCAGGGGCGCCGCTTCTCCGCTGGGCGACCGGATTGCTGTCCTTTCGGTCGCCTCGGGGGTTTTTGCATCGCTGTCGGTTATCGATGTCACTGCGCGCGAGACCCTCGCGATACCGGGCAGCTTCGATTACCTCAGCGCCCTGGCATGGTCGCCCGATGGGCGCCGCCTGGCGGCCGCACAGTCCGCAACCGAGGACGGCACCAGGGTCGGGCGCGTCCTGGAAGCAGACATTGCCGCGGGGACGACGCGCATGGTTGCCGAGTTCCGGAATGCGTTCGCTCTCGCCCCGGTGGGCTACAGCATTGATGGCGAGCGCCTGTTCATCGTGGTCGTGGATGAGACCGGCTCGCATCTGTGGGAGCGCCGCGACGGAGAGGTCCGGCGGCTGGCTGAGTTGAGCCCCGGCCGGACACGGGACTGGGCACTGAGCCCTGGTGGGTCGCGGCTTGCCTTCATCGATGTCCTTGGAGCTGGTTCGCGAACCTACGTTGGGCGCGTCCTCACGATCGCGACCGGTGCGATCTCCACGCAGCCAGCGGAAAAGGATCAGCTCGGGGCGGCATGGGAGCCGGGCTCGCCCGTGCCCGTGTTTGGCGGCCCCGGGGGCGCTCTCGCCCTCGAACAGCCTGGTCCGGAAGGTGGCTATGTGGTCCCGATGGACTGGGCCCCGGCCGGCGACACCTGGGTGGCCACGGTCATTGTTCCCGGCCCGGACCGCACGGTGCGCCCACAGGAGTTCATTGAATTGCAGACGCGGTCGTCGCGGGAGCGGATAGCGACAGAACCGGGATCATCTTTCTTCGGCTGGGTCCGAAACCTCGACTAATCACATGCACGGAGCCTCATCCTTGGCTGTTTCACGACGGACTGTCGCCAGGCACACCAGTCTTTCCCGGCTCATCATCGGGGTGACGGTGTTGGCCTCGCTCATCGCCATCGCGCCGATCGTGGCGGCGGCGTTCGGAATCACCGGGGAGCGCGTCGCCCCGCGGACCGCATTCGCCAGCGCACCATCCGGCAACTACGCCGTGGTTTCGCGCACCGAAGGCCAGCACGACATCGTGGCGGTTGTTTGGGCCGAGAACCCCGCCGCGGTGACCGAAGTAGCGCGTGTGCCGCACGTCGAAGGCATGAGCGCGACAGGCTCGGTTTCGCCCGATGGGAGCAAAGTCGCCCTCGTGACGGTCGACGCCGGGACTGCCACGCGGCAAGTGGCGTCATTGGTGACGGTTGACCTGGTCACCGGTGAACTCTTCCGCGTGGCCCTGGACATCGAACCCAACCAGGTGCCGGTCTGGGCGCCAGACGGCCGGTCGATCGTGGTCACGCGCGCCGTGGCGTCGCGTAGTTCGCCCGGAGCGATCCAGGTCGCCCGGGTTTCGCTCGAAGGGACGGAGGATGTGCTCTGGACCGCCGACGGCGCGCTCGGGGTCTTCCCGGTCGATTTCGCGCCGTCGGGCGCCCTCATCGCCATCCTCATCGATGGGCGCGGATCGACTGTCGTCCGGGATGGCGCCGAATTGCTGCACCTGGGGAGTGCCATCACGCGGGACTGGGAGCTGAGCCCCGACGGTAGCCAGATGGCGTACGTGGAGGCAAACACCGACAGCGGTCTGCGCTACCTCGCGCGAAGCGTCCGGCTGGACGGTACCTCGAATGTGCAGACACAGGCACTCGCGGTCGATGTCCCGGCACTCGGAGTGGCCTGGGCGCCGCAGGACAGCGCCCCAACGTTCGGCCTCGAGCCCGCGCGCGAGTCCGGCGGCGTCAGCGCCCAGGCATTGAAGGCGGACGTGGACGGCTTCGACATCCCGCTGGACTACACCTCCGACGGCTCGACGCTGGCGGTGATGCGCTGGTCGGGCGGGGGCTTTGCGGACGCAGGCTCCCCGCAACTGGAGATTGTCGATGGCCTTGGCCGGACGGCGATCGATGACTACACGAGGTTCCTCGGATGGGCGCGACGCTAGAACGACTGGCCGCGCTGGCAGCCATTGCCGCGCTGGCATGTGCCGTCGCCGTGGGCAGCCCCGACCCGGGGAAGGCCGACCACTACGCATGCCACCTGCCGAACCGGGGATGGGGCTTCGATACGTACGAGTTCGAGGATTACGGTCGGGCCTATGGCGGGGCGATCGACCTGGCAGTTCGCGGGCTGGTTGTGCCCCCTCCCTACACGCTCAGCAACGGCGAAGTCATCGATGTCAGCTACCAGGGCGTAGAGAGTGGTCCCCGTGCCGCCCGGCTCCCGGCGAACAAGGCGAACAGCATCCCGCCGTCGCTATACAAGGCCATCGCCTGGATCGAGTCCGACTACGGCAATGCCTCGCACAGCACGCCGTACGGCGGTGTGGGTTCGATCCTCACCTCCATCGACTGCGGCTACGGTATCGGCCAGATCACGAGCGGGATGGGCCACATGTCGGCTCCACCGGCGCTCGATGTGCGCGTGCCCTCCGCGCGCCAGGCGATCATCGGCACGCACCCGGTGTTCAACATCGCGGAAGGGGTCCGCATCCTGGCGGACAAGTGGAACAGCGCACCCAACATGCGGCCCATCGCCGGGAACGGCGACCCGCTCGCGCTCGAGGACTGGTACTACGCAGTCTGGAGCTACAACGGCTTCGCGTTCAGCAATCATCCGCTCAACCCGGCGAAGGACCCGCTCCGGGGGACCGTCTGGAACTGCGGCGACCCGAACGCCCCGGGATACGGCGTGTTCAACCGCAGCGACTACACCTACAACGAGGTGGTGTACGGCTGTCTGCGGTACCCGCCTGTGGAGAAAGGCGCCAGCTACCCGCCGCCGCTAAGCGACCCCGCGGCGCCCCCTCCCGCCGCGGGTGGAGCCAGGTTCGCTCCGGGCGATGCGGCCGTGGTCGCCGGGACGGGGAACTGCCTCAATGTGAGGTCGGAGCCGGCGGGCCCGACCATCGTGACGTGCCTGCCCGATGGGACGGTGCTCACCATTCTTGGGGGCCCGGCCGAGGCGAACGGGTTGACCTGGTGGAACGTCCAGGCCGGTTCGGCCGCGGGATGGTCGGCCGATGAGTTCCTCACGAAGGTCGCGAAGCCCGACCCGGAAGCTCCCGTCAATCCGGCGGGACGGCTCTGGCCGCCGCAGGTCTTCACAATGCCCAGTCTCACCGTCCCGCAGGTCGCGGCGGCGCTGACGGCCGAGAACTTCCACACCTGCTCCAACCTTGATTTCAGCGGTGGATGCGCATCGATGGATTTCCCCACCACTGTCCCGGAACTGGGGGTCGAAACGCACGCCGATAGCACGCCACCGGCGGACCCCTCGCTTGCCGGCGGGTTCATCGGGAATCCGCAGATCCAGGTCATCGGCGACAGGGCGGTCTCCATCACGGCGAGCACCACGACCGCCACCTCCGCCGCGGTCACCGTCCGGAACACGGGGACGTGGATCGCGCCGTTCCGGGTGCGGACATCGGCGGCCTGGCTTGTCGTGAGGCACCCGAACGACCCGCCGGGGCGGGTCGTCGATGGGGGCGTTGCCATCGGGAGCGAGACCGACGTGGTGGTGCAAAAGACACCCCGAATCGCCACGCGCGGGCGCGATTCAGATCTGCAGATCACGGTGGATGCCGCCAACCTTCCGGAAGGGCAGCTGACCGGGACGGTCATCATCGAACCGCTCCTGGGTGGTGGCGGCATCACCACCATCACCGTGCAGGTCACACGCGGCAACACCGGAGGCGGCGCCCCGGGCCCGGGCTTCAAGTCGGTGCTGCCCGGGATCACCTTCGAAGGATCCAACTAGCAGGGTGCTAGTGGGCCTCTTCGAGCTCCTTCTTGTGCTCGGCGACGACTTTCTGGGCGATGTGTGAAGGCACTTCGCCGTAGTGGTCGAACGCCAGCGAGAAGGCGCCGCGACCCTGCGTGATGGAGCGCAAGTCCGATGCGTAGCGCTGGACTTCGGCGAGCGGAACCTCGGCTTCGATCACGCTCGTCCCGCCATCGGGGTTGATGCCGTGGATCTTCGCGCGCTTGGTGTTCAGGTCGCTGACGACATCGCCGGCGTAGTCTTCGGGGGCCCACACGGTAATCGTCATCACGGGTTCGAGAAGCGTGCCCCCGACACCATTGATGGCTTCCTTCAGGGCCTGCGATGCGGCCACCTTGAACGCCATTTCGCTGGAGTCCACCGGGTGGTGCTTGCCATCGAGGAGGGTGACCTGGCAGTCGGTCAGCTCGTACCCCGCGAACACGCCGCTGTGAGCAGCCTCCATGACGCCCTTTTCGACCGCCGGGATGAACTCTTTCGGCACCGACCCGCCGACGACGCGCGTGTTGAACTGCACGCCGGAACCCCGGTCGAGCGGTTCCACCTCGATGACGACTTTGGCGTACTGGCCATGCCCGCCGGTCTGCTTCTTGTGGGTAAACTCCGCCTGGTTCTTGCGGGCGACGGTCTCCCGATACGGGACGCGCGGCAGGGTGAGTTCCACGTCGACGTTGAACTTCCGCTTGAGCCGCTCGATGGTCACGTCCAGGTGGGCATCGCCAAGCCCCGCCAGCACAACCTCTCCCGTCCCCTGGTCGCGGCTCAGGTCGAGCCCCGGGTCCTCTTCCACCATGCGCTGGAGGCTCGGCCCCAGCTTGTCGACGGCGGCCTTGCCCACCGGGTGGACGGCCATGCTGAATACTGGGCTCGGGAACGCGATGGGCGGGAGCTTCACGGGCTGTTCGCGGGCGCCGAGGGTGTCGCCCGTGGCGGTGTGCGCCAGCTTGGCGACCACGCCGATGTCGCCGGCCTGGAGCTCCGGCACCTGCACCTGTTCCTTGCCGCGCTGGACGTAGAGCGTGCCCAGCCGCTCGTCGGCTTCCTTATTGGCGTTCCAGAGGTGGCTATCGGCCGTCACCTTCCCGCTAATCACGCGGAGGTAGGTGAGCCTGCCCACGAAGGGATCGGCAGCTGTCTTGAACACCAGGGCGCGCGTCGGTGCGTCCGCCTCGGCCTTGAGTGCTACCCCATCCGCCTGTATCGGGTCGCGGTCGAGCGGCGAAGGGCCGCTGAAGGCGATGTTGTGGAGCAGCTGACGGACACCGATCAGCTTGGTGGCCGAAGAGCACAGCACCGGGATGATGAGGTTGTGGTCGAGGCCACCGTGCAACACCTTGCGCAGCTCGTCCTCGCTCAGCTCCTCATCGGCGAAGTACTTGGCCATCAAGTCTTCGTCGGTCTCGACGATGCCTTCGATCAGCTGGGCGCGAAGCTCATCGGCACGGCTGACCAGGTGGTCGGGGATCGGCACCTCTTCGGCCGTCTCGCCGAGGTAGGCGCGCATGTGCAACAGGTCGACCACGCCTTCGAACGATTCGTGGGCGCCGATGGGGATCTGCAGCGGCATGACCTTGTGGCCCCAGCGCTCCTGCAGCCGCCGCAGCACGGCATCGAAGTCCGCGTTTTCGCGGTCCATGCGGTTGACCACGATCATGCGGGGGAGGTTCAGCTTATCGATGATGCCCCAGGCGCGGTCGGTGCCTACCTCCGGCCCCGAGACCGCATCGACGACGACGATCGCCATATCCGCCGCGTGAGCGCCGCAGAGGACTTCTGAGACGAAATCCGCGTAGCCGGGAGTATCGATGATGTTGATTTTTCGGCCTTCCCATTCCACCGGGACGATGGCCAGGTTCAGGCTGAACTTTCGTTTGTGCTCGTCTTCGTCGTAGTCGCTGACGGTGTTCTGGTCCTGGATGGTGCCGAGGCGAGTGCTTCCGCCGCTCTCGTACAATGCTGCCTCGGTGAGCATCGTCTTCCCAACGCTGCCGTGGCCAACCAGGACCACATTACGGATGTCTTCGGTCGAATAGACCTTCATAGACGCAAACCTCCATTCGCTGGGGTGACCCGTGGTGCCCGATTCTACGCATGACGCGGAAGCCCTCTCAACGGCGGGTTGCGCCCGTTAACCCTCGCCGGGTGCGTCAACCGGTGTCGCAGCGAAAAACGAGCATAGTCCGCGTCAATTGGCCCAGCGCACATCCGGGCCGTAGACTGCTCGTTCGCACGGATGTTCGCACCATGACCCGCACCTACGTCGCCCTGGACCTGGAAACGACCGGCCTCGACCCCGAGCAGGACCGCATCATCGAAATCGGCGCGGTCCGGTTCGACGCGTCCGGGCGGGAGCTTGAGACCTACCAGCGGCTCATCAACCCCGGCCGCGAAATCCCGCCCTTCATCGAGCGCTTCACCGGTGTCACCAACGATATGGTGGCGGGTGCTCCCCGAGTCGCGATTGCCGCGCCGGAGCTCGAGTCGTTCATCGGGGGGAGCCAGGTCGTCGGACATAACATCGGGTTCGACCTGAGCTACCTTGCCCGCGAAGGGGTCCGCCTGCGCGTGGAGGCACTCGATACGGCCGAGCTGGCCCGGTACCTCGTCCCGCGGTTGCGGTCGCACGGCCTCGCGGAGGTCGCGCGCGAACTCGAGGTCGAGGCGATCGACCACCACCGGGCGCTGAACGATGCGCGCACCGCGGCGGCCGTCTTCGCGCGACTGGTGGCGCGCGCCGCGAGCCTTGAGCCGGCCCAGCGCAGCCAGCTCGCGCGCTTCGTCGCCATCAACCAGCCCATCCTCGCCGCGGTCATCGCTGGTGATGCGGGCGAGGTCGAGTCCACGGGGCGCCATATCCCGGCTCTGAGCCCGGCCCCGGACTATCCCGCGCTGGAACCCCGGGACCCGCCACTGCCGGTAACGGCGGCGGACCTCGACGCCGGGTTCCGGGCCGCCGCATCCGTCATGGAACGCTTCGAGGAACGCCCCGAGCAACGGCGGATGGCCGAAGCGGTCCGCGAATCCTTCGTCCGGGGCGGCCACTACCTCATCGAGGCCGGCACCGGCGTCGGCAAGTCGCTGGCCTACTTGCTTCCGGCGGCGATCGACGCCGTCCGGAACGGCCGGCGGGTCGTGGTCTCCACAAACACTATTGCGCTGCAGGAGCAGCTGTTGGCCAAGGACATCCCGGCCCTGCGCCGGATCATGGTTGACGCGGGGATCATCAGGGAGGAGGGAGAGCTGCGTGCGAGCCTCCTCAAGGGGCGCGCCAACTACCTGTGCATCCAGCGCTGGATCGCGAACTACGCCTCGGGGCTCGGCGACCCCGACTTCGCCCGCCTGGGATCGGCGATGCTGCTGTGGCTGCCCGAAACGGAAACCGGCGACCGCTCGGAACTGAACCTCGCCCCGGATGAGTGGGTCTCGTGGCAGCGGTTCAGTGCCCAGGATGCCGATTGCCTCTCGAAACAGAACCGCTACGTCCGCGAGGGACACTGTTTCCTGCTGCGCGCCCGCAAGTCCGCGGAATCGGCCCACATCCTCGTCGTTAACCATGCGCTGTTGCTGGCGGACCTGGCCGCGGGCGGGAGTGCCATTCCCGAGTTCGACCACCTGGTGATCGACGAGGCCCACAACGTCGAGGATGTTGCGACCAACCAGTTCGGCGCGAGCCTGAGCCTGCGCCGCACGGTCGAGGCACTCGACGGCATCCACCGGCGCGGCGGCCGCGAGCAGCGAGAGGGCGGAGTGGTGAGCCTCCTGCGCGCCCTGCCCCCGGAGGCGTTCGGGCTGCTCGCGAAGGCGCTCGAGGACTCCGTGGCACGCTGCTTCGAACATGCCGCCCCCTACTTTGCCGCCCTTGGCAAACTCACCGCAGCCGGAGAGGATGACCGCCAGCTCCTCACCCCGGCCATCCGCCATGGCGACCGCTGGGAGGCTGTCGAGGCCGCCTGGGACGCCTTCCTGCGGGCCCTGCGAGACCTGGAGGCTCGTGGTGCGACCGCGGCGAAAGCTGTCTCGGAAGCGGCGGTTGAGTCTGCCGACGTGCTCGCCGCGGAGTTCGAGGCAGCGATCCGCAAAGTCCAGGACCTCCACCTGCTGGCCGAACAGCTCATGGGATCGCCGGGCGACGACACCATCGCCTGGACCAGCCGTGACCGGGACGGCAGCGGCACCCTCAACTCCGCCCCGCTCGATGTTGGCCCGCGGCTCTGGGAGGAACTGTTTTCCAGGACCGAGACCGTGATCGCGACCAGCGCCACGCTCAGCGCCAACGGCGACATGAGCTTCGCCGCCCGCCGTCTCGGCCTTCAGGAGCCCGAGATGCTCCAGCTCGGGTCGCCGTTCAACTACCGGGAGGCGACGCTCCTGGCCGCCGTCGAGGATGTTCCTGACCCATCGGCGCGGGAGTACCTGGAAGCCGTGGCACGGGCGGTTATCGAGTTGACCGACGCTTCAGGGGGCCGCGCACTCGCCCTGTTTACGTCGAACGCCGCCCTCCGCCGGGTGGCCGACCTGGTGCGGAGCGAGCTCGATGCGCGCGGTATCCTGGCGCTCGCGCAGGGCGTCGATGGTTCGCCGCGCCAGCTGACCGAACAGCTGCGCTCGAACCCGAGGACGCTGGTGCTGGGCACGGCCAGCTTCTGGGAAGGGATCGACATCCGCGGCGACGCGCTCTCCATGCTCATCATCGCCCGGCTGCCGTTCGGCGTGCCCTCGGACCCGGTGTTCAAGGCCCGGTCCGAGCAGTATCCCAGCCCCTTCAACGACTACGCCCTGCCTTCTGCCATCCTCCGGTTCCGCCAGGGCTTCGGGCGGCTCATCCGCGACAAGACCGACCGCGGGGTGGTGGCGGTCCTCGACCGGCGGCTCTGGGAAAAACAGTACGGCAAGGCGTTCCTGAACTCGTTGCCCGACTGCACGCGGCTGAAGGCGCCGGCGGTCGACGTGGCCGAGGCTGCCCGCGAGTGGTTGGCGCGATGACCGTGGCGGAGCGGCTTGCGGCCCGCGGCGACCGCTTCGCCCTGGTCCCCTCCGGGCCAGACAGCCTGGCTGTCCGCCGCCTTGCCGATGGCAAGGATGTGGGCACGGCCGATGTGGAGGCGGATGATGGCGAGGCGCTCACTATCCATCGGCTATGCATCGCCGAGGCAGACCGGAGCTACGGCGCGGGTTCGGAGGCTGCCTGGCTGCTCGTCCGGGCGACGGAAGTAGCCGGCTACGTGCGCCTGCGCGCGTGGGCGCATCCGTCACTGGGGCTCTCGGTGTACTTCTGGATCCGCATGGGCTTCAGCCCGCGCCACGGCGAGGGTCCGGAGGGCGGCATCTGGTTCGAGCGGAGGCTGGGATGACCGCAGAGATGTTCGCCGTCGACGTCGACGTGACCGAGACGCGCATCCGTGTGCAGCTCAGCGACGGCCGCGTCGTTGAGATTGGGCTGGACAGGCCGTGGCTTCACTGGCTCCGCGATGCTACTGATGCGCAGCGCCGCCGTTGGCGCCTTGAGCCAGGCGGCTTCGCCATCTACTGGGACGAACTCGACGACGGCGTCGAAGTCCGCCACCTGTTGTCGCTTGCGCCGGTCGCCTGACTGCTGATGGAGAGAGTGGAGGGAGACCCGGCCTCCCTCCACAGCGTTGGCTCCTACCAGGCCGCCATCTTCTTCTGCAGGTTCCGATCGAGCGCGTCCAGGAACCCCTCGGTCGTCAGCCACGGGCTGTCCGGCGAGATGAGGATGGCGAGGTCCTTCGTCATCTCCCCGGATTCCACCGTTTCGACGCACACCTGCTCGAGTGTTTCGGCGAACCGCGCCACGTCCGGCGTGTTGTCGAGCTTCGCCCGGAAGGCGAGGCCCCGCGTCCATGCGAAGATCGACGCGATCGGGTTGGTCGAGGTCTTCTCGCCGCGCTGGTGGGCGCGGTAGTGCCGGGTGACGGTGCCGTGGGCCGCCTCCGCCTCGCACGTCTTCCCGTCGGGGGTCATCAGCACGGAGGTCATGAGGCCGAGCGAGCCGAAACCCTGCGCCACCGTGTCCGACTGGACATCACCGTCGTAGTTCTTGCAGGCCCAGACGTACCCGCCCTCCCACTTCATCGAAGCTGCGACCATGTCGTCGATGAGCCGGTGTTCGTAGGTGAGCCCGGCCGCCTTGAAGTCGGCGGCGAACTCCGCATCGAAGACCTCCTGGAAGAGGTCTTTGAAGCGGCCGTCGTAGGCCTTGAGGATGGTGTTCTTGGTCGACAGGTAGACGGGGTAGTTCCGGTCCAGGCCGTAGCGCAGCGACGCCCGGGCGAAGTCGCGGATTGAGTCGTCGAAGTTGTACATGCCCATGGTGATGCCAGAACCGGTGAATTTGGCCACCTCCATGGTGATGGGCTCGCCGCCGCCATCAGGCACCCAGCTGAGCGTCACCGTCCCCGGCCCTGGGACCCGGAAGTCCGTTGCCTTGTACTGGTCGCCGTGGGCGTGGCGGCCGATGACGATCGGTTTCGTCCAGCCGGGCACCAACCGCGGGATGTTCTTGCAGATGATGGGCTCGCGGAAGACCACGCCGCCAAGGATGTTCCTGACAGTGCCGTTGGGCGACTTCCACATCTGCTTGAGCCTGAACTCCTCGACCCGGGCCTCATCGGGGGTAATCGTGGCGCACTTCACGCCCACGCCGTGCTTCTTGATGGCGTTCGCCGCATCGATGGTGACCTGGTCGTTGGTCGCGTCGCGATGCTCCATGCCGAGGTCGTAGTACTCCAGCTGGACATCGAGGTACGGGAGAATGAGTTTCTCCTTGATGAACTGCCAGATGATGCGGGTCATTTCGTCGCCATCGAGTTCGACGACCGGGTTCGTGACCTTGATCTTCGCCATGTGAAGGGGTGCTCCTCTAGGGTTGGGTGGTGGCTCAGGCCTGGGGCTGGCTGGCAAGCTGGCGCAGCACGTATTGCAGGATCCCGCCGTGGCGGTAGTAGTCCAGCTCAACCGGAGTGTCGATCCGGCAGATCGCCTCGAACGATGTGGCCGTTCCGTCGTCGGCGCGGGCGGTCACCGTCAGGCGTTTGCCCGGCTTCAGCCCGCCGGCGATACCGCCAATGGAGTACGTCTCGCGGCCGGTCAGCCCGAGCGACTCGCGGTTTTCTCCGGGCAGGTACTGGAGCGGCAAGATGCCCATGCCGACCAGGTTGCTGCGGTGGATGCGCTCGTAGGATTCGGCGATGGCCGCCTTCACGCCGAGCAGGTTGACGCCCTTCGCGGCCCAGTCGCGCGATGAGCCCGTGCCGTACTCCTTTCCAGCAAGCACTAGCAACGGCACGCCTTCGGCCTTGTAACGAGCCGAAGCGTCGAAGATGGTCATCTCCTCTCCGTCGGGCAGGTGCTGCGTGACCCCGCCTTCCGTCCCCGGCGCGAGCTGGTTGCGGAGGCGGATGTTCGCGAACGTACCGCGGACCATCACTTCATCGTGGCCGCGGCGCGACCCGTACGAATTGAAGTCGTTGCGGTCGACGCCCATCTCGCGGAGGTAGATGCCCGCAGGGCTGTTGGCGCTGATGTTCCCGGCCGGCGAAATGTGGTCGGTCGTGACCGAATCGCCGACCATCACCAGCACGCGCGCTCCGGCGATGTCAGTCACGGGGGCGGGCGTCATGGTCAGGTTGTCGAAGTAGGGCGGGTTCTTGATGTAGGTGGACCAGGCTTCCCATTTGAACAGCCCGCCCTCGGGCGTATCGAGGTTGCGCCACCGGTCGTCGCCCTTGAACACTTCCGCGTAGCGTTTGCGGAACATGTCCGAGCGGACCGACGTGCGGATTGCCTCCGCGACTTCAGCCTGGGACGGCCAGATGTCGCGCAGGAAAACCGGCTGGCCATCCTTGCCGTTGCCGATCGGCTCGTTGTACAGGTCGATGTCCATGCGGCCGGCGAGTGCGTAGGCGACGACGAGGGGCGGAGAAGCGAGGTAGTTCGCCCGGGTATCCGGGTTCACGCGGCCTTCGAAGTTGCGGTTTCCGGAGAGGACCGCCGCCGCGACCAGGTCGTTTTCCTTGATCGCGTCGGTAATCTTTGGGTCGAGCGGTCCTGAGTTGCCGATGCAGGTGGTACACCCGTAGCCGACGAGGTTGAAGCCGAGAGCATCGAGCGCGGCCGTCACGCCCGCGGCCTCGAGGTAGTCGGTGACCACCTGCGAGCCGGGAGCCAGGCTGGTCTTCACCCACGGCGGCGTCTTGAGCCCCTTCTCGACGGCTTTCCTGGCCAGCAGGCCGGCACCGAGCATCACCTCGGGGTTCGAGGTGTTGGTGCAGCTGGTGATGGCCGCGATGACCACCGAGCCGTGCTTCAGGTCGAATGAAACACCGTTCTGGAGATGCGCAGAGGCGCCGGCCCTGGCCGGGTCTATCGTCGCGGCCAGGTTCTTCTCCCAGTCGGCTTTCGCCCCGGTGAGCGAGATCCGGTCCTGGGGCCGTTTCGGGCCTGCGATCGCGGGCACCACATCGCCAAGATCCAGCGTGAGCGTGTCGGAGAACACCGGGTCAGGCGTCGCATCAGTCCGGAAGAGCCCCTGGGCCTTGCAGTAGGTTTCCACCAGGGCGACCAGGGAGTCGTCCCGGCCCGTGAACCGGAGGTAGTTGAGCGTCTCGGCATCGACCGGGAAGAAGCCCATGGTGGCGCCGTATTCGGGCGCCATGTTGGCGATGGTGGCCCGGGCGGCCAGGGGGAGGCTGGTGAGGCCTGTCCCGTAGAACTCCACGAACTTCCCCACCACGCCCCTTTCGCGCAGCATCTGCGTCACGCGCAGCACCAGGTCCGTGCCCGTCGCGCCCTCGGGCAGCTTGCCCGTCAGCTTGAAACCGACAACCTCGGGGATGAGCATCGCGACGGGCTGACCGAGCATGGCTGCCTCGGCCTCGATGCCGCCAACGCCCCAGCCAAGCACGCCAAGGCCGTTGATCATCGTCGTGTGCGAGTCGGTGCCGACGAGGGTGTCGGGGTACGCGAGTGTCGCGCCGCCTTCCTCCTTCGCAAAGACGACCGAAGCCAGGTACTCCAGGTTCACCTGGTGGACGATGCCGGTCCCCGGCGGGACCACGCGGAAGTTATCGAACGCTTGCTGCCCCCACCGGAGGAACTGGTAGCGCTCGCGGTTGCGTTCGAATTCGATCTCCACGTTGCGCCCGAACGCCTCGTCAGTCCCGAAGTTATCGACCTGGACCGAGTGGTCGATCACGAGGTCGACGCGCTGGAGGGGGTTGATGCGGGCGGGGTCGCCGCCGAGCGCCTTGATGGCGTCACGCATCGAGGCAAGGTCGACCACAACTGGCACGCCGGTGAAGTCCTGGAGGAGGACCCTGGCGGGCGTGAAGGCGATCTCGCGGTCGGTCCCGCTGTTCGGTTGCCACGAGGCGAGTGCTTCGATGTCGTCGCGGGTGACCGCGCGGCCGTCCTCCAGCCGGAGGAGGTTCTCCAGGAGGATCTTGAGCGAGAAGGGCAGCCGGTCGAGGTGGCCGACCCCTTTTGCGCGGAGCGCTTCGAGCGAGAAGTAGGTGTAGGTGCTGCCGGCCGCGGAAAGCGTCGTGCGGCTGGCAAAACTGTCTGGATGCACCGTTGGGCTCCTTGTCGTGAACGCTGCCGGGAGATCCCGGCGCAGGATGGGCGTCGCCGGTGAGCGGGTTACAAGGGTCTGGTGCGTGAGGGCGGGCTGATTCCCATGTCCCAAGCCTCCTTCCACGTGCGTGGGGGTACTTGGGCCCTTTCCGGGTGAAAACCCGGGCTGCCGTCTCGCCAGGTTCCGCGACTTCCCCGTGGGGACCGTTGGGCCCGGACCTGGCTGCGAACGGGACGGTTACCGAAGAGTATAGCGCAGCTTTCTTTGGGAGGTGAGGAAGCGGTTTTCTTTCTCAGGCTCCTCACGCTGGCCTCCCGCGGCCGGATGTTTACTGCCTGTCGAACCGAAATCAGCACATTCTTGATGACAGCCGGGATCGGTACTGGTACGCTGACAACGGTAACCGCGTTCCATCGGCCTCACGGAGAGGTCATTCGAATTCCACCGGCGCTCGATGACCGTAGGTTCCACGCAAATTCAGGAGGGTCATTGGGTGTCGTACACCGACAAGACGCTCGTCTGCAGCGACTGCAGCGAGTCGTTCGTGTTCACCGCGGGTGAACAAGAGTTCCATGCGTCGAAGGGCTTTACGCGTGAGCCCCGGCGCTGCCCCAACTGCCGCCGGGCACGGAAGGGCACAATGGGCGGAGGTGAAGGCGGCGGATTCGCCGATCGCCGGCCGCCACGGCAAATGTTCGATGCGACCTGCGCATCGTGCGGCAAAGAAGCCAAAGTTCCATTCGAACCTCGCGGCGATCGTCCGGTGTACTGCAGTGACTGCTTCCAGCCTCAGCCCCGCACCCTCTCGGGTGGCGGTGGCGGTGGCACCCGCAGCTTCGGAGGCGGTGGTGGTGGCGGCTATGGCGGCGGGGGCGGTGGTGGCTTCGGCGGCGGACGCAGCAGCGGCGGCGGCTACGGCGGCGGGTCCAGCACTGGCGGCGGCTACGGTGGCGGTGGAGACTTCGGTTTCGATCGCGGCCAACGCGGCGGCGGCGGTGGCCGCGGCTGGAACGACCGCAAGGGCGGCGGCAAGGGCCGGCGCTAAGCGTCACTCGTCTCCACCCAGGCGAACACACTTCACGGGCCCTCGCGTATCATCTACGCGGGGGCCCGTAGCTCAGCGGTGAGAGCGGTCGGCTCATAACCGATTGGTCCTGGGTTCGAATCCCGGCGGGCCCACCATTTTCGAGTCTGGCAGGCGGCCGTTCGGCCCGTTCGCTGTGTCACTCCATCAGGGAACAACTGTGGTAGCGGAGTGGCGCGAGTGGCGCCCCGTCCGCTTGCCTCTGCCATCAATTCTACGCCCATTCAGCCCCGCGCGACAGCGCAGAAAAGCCCGGCCTTGCGACCGGGCTATCCCGCTGTACCTCCACGCAGCCGGGGCCGGCTAGGCGACTGTCACGGCATCCCGCACCCCGCGGGTGTCGTGAATGACCACAGCGCGACCTTCGCGCGTCACGATGAGATCGGCGCCCTTGCTGGCGGCCAATGCCTTCGCGACTTCGGCGCCGATGCGCGCTTCCAGTTCCGGATTCGACTTCGACATTTCGGTATCTCCACTTGCCAGTGATAGGCGCAGCCTTCGCGGTTGGCTTGGCGACCGTGGGAGAATACCCGTAAGGCCGTCGCTGCTTGTCCCAGCGGTTGGCTTAGCGGCCGTCCGGTGTTTGCGCATCGGGCGGTCGCGCCTTCACCGATGACTTCTACGCTGTTCACGGCAATATGTCGATAGGCGCGGGCGACATTGTGTAATGTGATGCACCGCCACAGTAGCCGTGTCTGTCAGGCATATAGAGGCGTCGCCCCCTGGCTTGCATGGCAGCCCGCGGCGGCCGCCCCACATCGACGCGCCCGGCCGCTGTCCCGCCTCACTGGCCGCCGCGCGTCAGCACTCGGAAGCCTCGACCGCCAGCCGGGGGAGGGGGTGCCAGGGGGTTCCTTCGGGGTGGTGTCCGAAGTGACCATGGTACTGTCCCCCGCCTTCGATCCCGCTTCGGGCGATTCCACACGATTCGCAACTGGTACCGTCGTCCATTTTGAAATGCGATCCGGCCGCGATGGCTGGTATCGGGCCCCGCCCGAGACTCGGACAAGGTCCGACCCCTGGCCGGGGCGCAGCGGTAGGGGCCACCTACGCAGAAGTGGTTACTGCGCCTAGCAGTGGCGCGGCCCGGATCAGCCCGCCGGAAGGCGCGCCGCGAACGGGGACCAGGGTGGGCGTAGATAGTCCCCGCCTGCGGGCGAGCCCGCCGCGCATGTGTCGGACTGCCGTCCGAGACTCGCGCGCAGGGCGACCCATGTCGTCAACAGATGACGCGGAAAGCGATGTAAGATGTCTTCCAGATGCGCCGATTCCGTCCGCCTGTCTGGGTACTCTCCGCTGCGCTGGTGCTGGTAGGAGTGGCGTCGTTCGCGGTGGCGGACCGCCAGGCGTTGCACTGGTACGCGACCGAGGAACCCGCGCCGACAGTGGCGCCGTCAGCCACGCCAGTGCCCGATGTGGTGGTTGGAGTCCAACGACTTTGCGACCTGGTAGGGCGGAGTGGGGGGCCGCCGACAGGCAGCACGGTGCGGCTGTTTCAAAGCGGCGGTTGTGACGGCGTGCCCGACCAGGTGAAGGTGAACGACCGGATCGAAGTGACTGTCCGTTCAGGGGCGGGCGGGTCCTACGTGGTCACCGTGGCGCCGGACAGTACTGTGTCGGTCGGTGACACCTGGCGGAGATAGGGACGGTCGCCTAAGCATTGGCGTAGAACGGGACGCGGTAGGCCGTCCCCCCGAGTTGGATGATGAAATACCCGGCGGACTTGTCGGGGATGTTCGCCGACGTGAAGCCCGACCAGTTGGTCGCGGAGCCGCCCGTGCCAGGTGCAATCAGGTTGATGGTGTTGCCGCTGGAGATGCCCAGCATTCCCCCGATGCCGATGCCATTGGTGATGATGGCGCCGGCCCCACCGCCCTCGATGTAGTACGTGAATTGCTGTCCGTTGGTCCCGTAGCCCGGATAGTGTTTGGCCGTTCCCCAGGTATAGGCGGTGCCCGCCCGAAGGCTGCCGCCGCCGTACACGATGCCCGCATCGGAGGACCCCGCGTAGACGCTTCCTCCGCTTGGGAAGTTCAGCACCACATCGTTGACCGATGCGTAAACACTGCCCTTGTCCACCCCGGACACCTGCCATTTGATGGAGTCACCGAAGAGTCCTGACGAGTTCAGGACGATCCCGCTGGAGTTCCACTCCGACCCATCTGCATCGACGATCTTCCCGCCGGAGGGAATCGAGATTGTGGCCGTGCCCAGCGTGAACGACCCGCCCACCGCACCACCAGAGATGCGGTCGGCGACCAGCGTCCCCGCCGTAATCGAGGAGGCCGAGAGGTTGGTCACGGTGATGCCGGAGGCGTTCAGCGTCCCCGTCGTGATAAGGGAAGCGTTGAGGGCGCCCGTCGTGATGGCGGAGGCGTTGATGGTGGCCACGCCCGCGGTCGTCCACGAGAGGGCGGCGGTCGCCGACGTGCCGTCGGTACTCCCGAGGTAGCCCGCGCCGGTCGTCAGGAGGCGCCCGCGCACGGTGCCGCCGGAGTCGTAGACCGAGACGCCATTCGTCGGGTTCAGTTCCACGCGGGCGTTCCCGGCGCCGGACTTGATGGTGGCCCCGGTGGCCGTGAGAACACCCGCGCTAGACACCTGGAACGGGGCCGCAGATGGCGTCTCCGAGCCCGACCAGATGCGGACGGAACCGGAGGAGGAGAAGCCGACCTGGCTGGCCCCGCTGCCAGCCGTCAGGTCCTGCGCCCCGATGGTGAAGCCGCCAATCGTGCCGGCCGTCGCGGTGATGGTCCCTGCCACGTTCAGGACTGTGCCATCCCATGTGATGCGCGATCCCGATGGCCCGTTGCCTATGGAGAACCGCGGCACTCCGCCAGCGTTATCGAGCCAGAAGCCGGTTCCGGAGTTGAAGTCATCTTGACCGGCGGAGATGTGGCCCGCCGTGGTCAGGGTGATCGAACCGGTCACCGAGAGGTTGCCGGTGCGCGCATTCACCGATTCCAGATCGGAAACCGCGATATGGTTGGCGGAGATGGCCTTCGGGCGTATCGCCTTCCCGCGAATGGTTCCCGGCCCGTCCGGTGAACGGAACATCCCGAGAACGAGTTCATCTACGGCGAGTTCAAGGGCGGCCAATCGGTCATTCGGTCGTGGCATCGGTGAGTTCCTGTTCAGATTGAAGGCGGATCGCGCGACGCTGGGCGCGTTCCTCGGGCGTTGGTTCTCGCCAGTTGTGTTCTGACGGAAAGGACCGGGTTCGCCCGCAGTAGGCGCACGTCCCGGCGACGGTCTTACCCTTCGGGGTTTCAAGCATCCAATGGTGAGTACAAGTGGCGGGCTTTGAGTCCGACTCTTCGGCGCGTTCGCAACGAGGACAGGCGCCTCGAAGCTGGGATCGCGACGGGCCTTGGTGGCGCCACCGACAGGTTAATTTTCGCCCACAGCCGCTACAGAAGCCGGGCGGCGTCAGGGCCTCAAACAGGTTTTGAATGGTCACGCTGCCCGCCTTTCGCTGGCTAGGAAACACACATGTGTGTGTTGTTCGGCCCGCCTGGTCTGCAAGGCCGTCCCCCATACCCCCTGTATTACCCGCCCAATTTGTACCGGCCCCGAAGACGCCCGCGCCCTGACGTAATTCTCGAAAGAGAAGGCTGGATCACGCGGCTGCGCGACCAGCCCTCTCCCCGAGATCGGCGCCACCGAGACCAGCGCTTTGGAGTCGGCGCCGTACCGAAGAAGCCGCGTGATGGACGGGTGCCCTGTAAGACGATGGCCACCACAGCGGTTTCTTGGTTTTCGGCGCCGGCTTGGAGTGCCGGCCTGGTAGGTCTTCGGTGCCTGGCGGAACAGCCGGGCTTCACCGTCTGCATTGCGGTGGGCGTACAGCCCTTCGTGCTGATACTCGCTTGCCACAAAGCCGGTGCTGACGGTCGGAGGGACCAACAGCGACATGTCGATGGCAGTCCGCGACTGAGACACCGGGGCCTTGCCCGCCCCGTCGTGATACAACGCCTTGCCAGCGGCCTCACGGCGCTTCTGCGTCGAGGGTGACGTATTGGTCCTGGCGGCCTGCGTGGCCCTTGCCAGCCGCTTCGGGGCCGCGGGCATGAGGGCATCCCGCAACAGATCGCGGAAAGCGGCGGCGCCCTTCGTCAGCTTGGCCAGGGGGTAGGCCGTGACGCGGTGACCGGCGCACGGCAGCCCGAGGCGCATGGCCAGTCGGTCCGGACTCGGGAAGCGCAGGCGTCCCCGGTCGGTGTCCCACCAGACGCCCTCGCCAGCTTGCAACGCGGCTCGAACGTTCCGGCAGTCGCCCAGCGGTTGACCGGGCAGCCCCGCCAGAACGCGCACCAGCGCATCCACAGAGATGACGCCGTTCCGGGGGCTGATGCTGCGGCCGTGCTTGCCAAGAAACGCGCCAGCGCGGAGACGTTCACGCGCCGTCACGTACAGCCGGTAATTCTTGGCCTGGCCGGTGGCGAGGACGTACCGGGCCAGGTCGGATTGAATGACGACGGCGGCCGGGAGTCGCTGGCTGTTCCTTGATTGGATCTTCTCGGGTTCGGCACCGGCCGCCCGCTTCGTCAAAGCTACGCGGTCTTCCCGGTAGCGAACGGCTGCCACTCGGGCGGTGCCGCTGCGGGTAGCGGCTGGACTGTCGCCCACGTGTCCCATGCGACCAGCAAGGCGGCAAAGTCGTCCAGCGTCGTCGCGGCCGGCGATTCCATTTGGCCCCAGAGGATATACGAGGATGGGATGCCGTCGTGGCCCCACACGACAAAGACAATGTGGCTGCCCGTGCGCGTGAGGTTATCGAAAAGGATGCCCTGGCCCGCGTTCACCGCTTGGCCGGGGGCTTTCCATTCGATCAGCAAGAGGCGGCCACGTCGTTCTCTCAACTGATCGGCGTCCGTGAAGACAAGCGGCCGGCCCAGGCGGGCAGTGGCGGCTTCCAGTGGCCCGTAGTTCGGAAGGTTGTTGAGGTAGTCAGAAATGCACCTGAGAGTCATGGGTGTTCGCGCCTTCGCGAAGCACCGGCTGAGGAAGGGGGCGGGAAGGTCGTTTCGCGGCCGGGAGGTAGGGGGTTTTCGGGGGTGGTATGATGCCTATGCGATCCATCAATCCACCTGAATTCCAACCGTCTAGTCCGCGCGATTCGCGCACATCAGGCCCCGGCTTTTCCGCCGGGGCTTTCGCTTTCTAGGCGGCGCCGCCCTTCACTGCGGCCAACTGCCCCTCCAGATGGGCAGTGCGCTTGGCCCGGTAGGCGTCGAGGTCGGCGACCTTGAAGGCGCGCCAACGCTGGCCGTCAGGCATGTCGGCCCACTGGTGCGGAATGCGTCCGCGGTCGGCTGCGTCGCGTAGCGAGTCGGTTGTGATCCCAACGCGCCTGGCCGCGGCCTTGGTATAGAGGGTGTCGGTAGAGATGGCGATTCTCCGTGCTGATGGATTGGTGGCGCATCCCATCGGGGTGGCCTGACTCCATTGCACCATTCGCCCCCAACCGTAGGTTCTCCAATTTCGAGTCTGGAAACGGCACCTTTCGCTGCCTTGTCCAAAGTGTCGCAGCCCATATGTGATCTTGTCTTGCGAGTTGCGCAGGGCGCGGAGTACCGTTCCGCCCAAAGTTGCGGCTGGGGGCTTGAAGGTGGCTTCGGGCGACCGACGATACGAAGGATGGGCCGGGTGGCTGGGGCCCTGGCTGTTCCTCGGACTCTTTCAGAGTGCTGGGCTGCCGACGAAACGCGGACTCTTTGGGCAGAAGGAGATCCCAGGGGCCGCATTGCAGGCGGCGGCCCACTTCTCGTTTCAGATCTCCATGGGGATTGGTGCTTTCCAGCCGGACTCAGCACGGCGCGCGATTGCATTCCACTTCGCTGATCCCAACGCCCAGCGCTCGCGGGCGGCTGTGGACTCGTTCATCGTTCGCGAAATGGGCCGAATGCAGTCGGACATGTCCAAGTTCCCTGGTCTGTTTCCGTGGGAAGCTTGCGCGCTTCAGATGTGGGAACCGTACTTCGGCAAAAGGATGCCCTGGCGCGACATCGCAGCCCCATCTACCCAGGAAGGGATGACAGGTATTGCGTTGGCGGGGCTCGCGTGGGGAGTGCAGCACGGCGAGGGTGGCTGACTACCGCCAGGACTGCCGGACTCTAATGGCCGATTGGCTGGCCGGTTGCCGGATCGAACTGCCAGGTTTTGAAGGGGCTTGACTGGCGAGAGAGGACCGCCGCAAGCTTTTCCGTGGAGGTATACGCCAGCCCCGCAACGGGGAAAGGACGTTATGCCTTCTCGCGCCCGCGAACGGTTCACCGAACCGCACCCGAACCAGATTGCCCAATGGTTCCATCCCCTCTTGCGTAAGCGGGCCCTCCAAGCGTGGGCGGCCAGGGATGCGGACGCCCTTCTCGGCCTCCTTGGGTCCTTCCAACGGATGCGGTTCACGTTGTGGTTCGCGTGGCCATGTTTCTTTGTGACCTGGGGCCGCAAGTGGGTGCCAGCCGAAGACGATCCCTTCGTTCGCGACCTCCTATGGCTAGGTTGGGACGGAGGCGAAGGGCTGCCGCCGGACGCGTCTCCGGAATTGGCGTGCATTCTCTTCGAGGCGTACCCCGTCTTCGCCGATTCCCTGCCCAAGCCCGACCGCGCGCTGACTCTGTATCGCGGTTGCCGGCACGGTGGCCAGAATGGGATCAGTTGGACGGCGGACCCCTCCGTTGCTTATGAATTCACGCGGCTACGGGCTCGCGAAGGGGGCAGGATTTACCGGGCCGTGGTACCCGCCGAAGACGTACTTTCCAGTTTCGGGGAAAGAGATGAAGCGGAATACATCTGCCGGATGACCGACCGTGACGACATCGAGGACGTGACCGACGAACTGGTCGCGGCCGGCCTCGAAGGGGCGGGGAAGCGCTGGTACGCCGCATGGCAGATGGGCCGATGAAATCACCCACCCGCGCTCGCGCGCTTCGCCCCGAGTCCGTCAATCGCGACCGCCGCGGCGGAGTCTACGCCAGCCATTGCGTGGGCATAGATCGCGGCGGTGACCGCCGTTGATGCGTGGCCCAGCCGGGCGGAGACCGCTGGCAAGGGCAGGCCCGCTGACAACAGGAAACTGGCGTGGAGGTGGCGCAAGTCGTGCAACCTCGTTTTCGGGACTCCAGCCGCGCCACAGGTGCCTTTGAATGCAGAATAAGCGATGTGGTGCGGCGGGGATGCGCCGTCGGGAAGGGTGATGATCCTGCCCGTGTTAGTCCACGACTCCCCAACGGCCAGGCGTTCGGCCAGTTGCGCCGGGCGCCACGCTTTCAGGCCATCGATCACGAAGTTAGGCAAAACGATGGTTCGCTTCCCGGCCTGTGTCTTCGGGTCCCCTTCCACGTAGGCGCCGTGGATCGTCGTGACGTTCCGGTGGATGGCCAGGGTGTTGGTGTCGCGGTCGTAGTCTTCCCAGCGGGCGGCCAAGGCTTCCCCGATGCGACAGCCCGTACCGGCGAGGATCAGAAACAGCGTCGAATCCCACGCGCCCGGCTGTAGCGTAGCAAGGAACATCTCAGCTTCGTCGCGTGACCAGATGGACGGCGCGGACCGGGACGCCTTCGGTGCCTCTACCGAGTCAAGCGGGTTCGTGCCAATCAGCCCCCAATAGCGGGCGACGGTCAAGGCGCGATGAAGCGTCCTGAACACGTTCAGCCGCGTCTTCGGGCTGTGGGTCCCGGCCGTGTTCAACCGTGCGAATTCGAGGGCAACCATCGCGGGCGTGAGACGCTGCAAACGGACGTGACCGAATGCGGGGATCAGAAACGTGCGCGTTACCCATTCGTAGTCCACGCGGGTTCTCGGCCGAAGGTCGGCGCCAGCGACCTCTAACCATGTCCTAAGGTGTTCAGCGACGGTCAGGCGCGATGGCGGGACCAATTCCCCTGTCGCATGCTTCCGGCGGAGTTCCGCGAGCCCGCGCCGCGCCTCCGCCTGGCTGGCCGCCCTTAGCCAGTGGCGGCGCCCGTTAATCTGTACAGCCGCCTCCCACTTCCCGTCTGCGCGTTGCCGGATCGTACCTTCGTTGTTTCCTCGCCGTGACATGGTGACCACCTCCGAAAGTCTTCCGAGGCGGCCACGGTTGTTCCTGAAACTGTGGCGTGTCTGTGGCGAAGGGTGAGATTCGAATCTGGATTCCCATTGGTAACCGGCTCATAACCGATTGGTCCTGGGTTCGAATCCCGGCGGGCCCACCACCCACCCAACCCGGACACACAACGGGGCGCGGCCCAGATGGCCGCGCCCCGCGCAAACTCCCGGCGGCACCGAGGAGAGCTGCGCCGCCTGATCGATCTAGCGCGCGCCTTGCTTCAGCACGCGGTCCGCGACGGTGAGCCGCATCATCTCCGACGTGCCCTCCAGGATCGTGAGGATGCGCACCATCCGGTAGATTCGCTCGATGCCCGTCTCTTCCAGGCAGCCCACCCCGCCATGGATCTGGACTGCTTCGTAGGCATGCCGGTTCACCAGCTCCGAAGCGTAGAGCTTGGTCATCGCGGAGACCTTCCGGATGTCCTGTCCCTGGTCCTTCATCCACGCCGACCGCTCGACGATTGACTCGGCCGCATAGAGCTCTGTGGCCATATCGGCCAGTTTGAGCTGGATCGCCTGGAAGCTGGCGATCGGCGCGCCAAACTGCGTGCGTTGCATCGCGTATGCCGAACTCCGCGCCAGGGCACGCCGGGCGATGCCCGTCGCCATGGCGGCCGTCCGGATGCGGTTCGCGTTGATCCAGTCCATGGCCAGGGCAAAGCCCTTGCCGACCTCGCCCAGCACCGCGTCCGCGCCGACGCGGACATCGGTCAACGCGATCTCTCCCTGGAAGCCCGTGAAGCCCATGCAGGTGTGGTTGCGGGAGTTGTCGTAGCCCGGGGTTGCGCTGTCGATCAGCAAGGCCGTCACGCCGGCCGGGCCGTCCGCGCCCATCGCCATCGCGAAGACAATCCCGAAGTCGGCGTGGGGACCGTTGCTCACGATGTTCTTGGTGCCATCGACGATGAATCCACCCTCGGCGGGGACTGCCCGCGTGCGGAGGTTGCTCGCGTCGGAGCCCGCGTCCGGTTCCGAGAGCGCAAAGCAGGTGGTGGTCTCGCCCGCCATCAGGGGGGCGAGGAAGCGGTCCTGCTGGGCCTGGGTGCCGGCGAGGAGGATGGGTGTCGGGCCACCCCCGCCCCCGAGCACATCCTCGAAGAAGACGGTGTCGTGGGAGTGGAGTTCCATCTCCATGATGCACCGCCCCAGGAAGGGCAGCCCCGCCCCGCCAACCGCTTCAGGCATCTCCGGGGCGTACAGTCCCAGCTCCTTCGCGCGGAGGCGAACCTTGCGTCGAAGGTCCTTCGGCGGAGCGACGTTCCAGGTGAGCCCGTGTTCGCGCTCAAGCGGGATCACCTCCTCGGTAACGTAATGCCGGACCGCCTGGCGGAGTGGCTCGTATTGTTTGGTCGAATCGTGGTCCAACGTCTTACTCCTGGTTATTTGATGGTGAGGACCCGGCGGCACTCCTGGCCGCGCGCTCTCACGCAGGTTGTTGCTGGCAGCTGCCCCTGCTCGAGCGACTGTCCGAGTGCTTCGTGATATCCCTGGACGCGGTCCCAGACCGCGCACTCATACGTGCCGGTGATCCCTGCCTTCGCGATGTTGGTGTGGACGAAACAGTCGTTCACAGTGACTTCGTAGCTCCGCTCATCAACCTTGCGGAGGTCCATTTCCATCAGCGGGGGTGCGACGTAGAGGTCGAGCCCACCCTGGAGGAATTCGAGGAACTCCTCTACGTTCTCAGCGCGCTGTTTGCCGAGCGCGCGCGCCAGCCTTCCCGCCTCGACCTGGCCCACCGCGCGGACCGCTGCCCGGTTGAGGCGGTTCGCCACGTCTATCCCGTATTCGGCGGCCACGGCCGCGAACCAGCGGGCGTCGTGGGCGTACCAGGCCCGGCGGATCATGTCCTCCCGGGTTTTCGGGTCGAGTTGCGAGCTGTCCATCCATCCCTCCTG
>WBZO01002275.1_pt1 | contig 25535 bp, 24 predicted proteins | sample 5204261 | NCBI WGS metagenome assembly WBZO01 (sample SAMN12412400, study PRJNA552823) | activated sludge metagenome | isolation source: activated sludge from anammox sidestream of wastewater treatment plant... | place: USA: North Carolina | collected 2017-09
AAACGGCAAGGACCCCAGTCGAGGCGCGTTGCCCGAATCGGAGACAAAACGGCTGCGGGGTGGAGCAGTTGGTAGCTCGCCGGGCTCATAACCCGGAGGTCGTAGGTTCGAGTCCTACCCCCGCTACTTGAAACGTCGTATCGAAACGATGCGACCCAGGATTTATGACCCAACGCCCGGACGGAGACGTTCGGGCGTTGTCGTTTCTATCGCGAGTTTCCGCAACGAGTTAGCGATGACACCGGGCCGCCGCCGGTCTCTCCCGACGGTCGCCGTGCGCTCACGGGCGGGCCCACGCCGCCGACAGTCGGAGCCCAGCGGGCAGAAGTCTCTGAGTCTCTCGCCCGTGCCGACCGCGGGGTTAACGCACGTCATAACCGGACAGGCAGGGACTTGTCGCGCGCGACATAACCCGGCGCAGCCATCGAACAAAACTGCCTCGGGTTATGTCTCAATCCGTTAACCCGGCGCTGAGCATCGAAAAGCCCACCCGCCTGTTATGCTGACGAGATGAACGACCCTCTGACGGAACCTCTGCCGCCTCCGAAGCACGGGGGACCGCACGTTGTTCTGCTCGGTGCAGGTGCCAGCCGCGCCGCATTTCCAAGTGGCGACAAGAATGGTCGTAGGCTGCCGCTCATGCCCGACGTTGTGGAGACATGCTGCTTGGAGCCCATCCTCGACAGCTTCGGTGTCGGATACGCCGGCGAGAACTTTGAGGGGCTCTACTCTCGGCTCGCCGCCGACCCTGCCAACGCCGAGTGCATGGCGGCGCTTGAAAACACGATCTTCCGCTACTTCGAACGTCTCGAACTGCCAGACGAACCCACCCTGTACGATCACGTGGTACTTTCGTTGCGCGCGAAAGACGTGATCGTCACGTTCAACTGGGACCCGTTATTGTGGCAGTCGCTTGTGCGCGTAAGCAAACACGCGCCGACGCCGATTCCGATCTTTCTCCACGGAAACGTGGCTGTCGGCTACTGCCGGAATCACAAACCCGTGACAGTGGGGTGGCGCTCGAATGCCTGCGGTCGTTGCCGGCAGCCGCTTGCGAAGAGCAAGCTCCTCTATCCCGTGACGCAGAAGGACTACAACAGCGACCCGTTCCTGGTCGATGCGTGGTCTGAAGTTCAGAGATACCTTAAGCACGCGTTCGTTTTCACGATTTTCGGATACAGCGCGCCTGACACCGACGTCGAGGCCAAGAGCCTTCTTCAAGCCGGTTGGGGAAATGTCGACGACCGATTCGTCGAGGAGATCGAGATCATCGACATCAAGCCTGTCGATGAATTGAGGCGTACCTGGCGTCCTTTCATCCACCCCGAGCACTTTCACGTATGCCGAAGCTTCTATGCCTCTGTGATCGCCACGTTCCCTCGGCGGTCCTGCGAGGCAATGTGGGACGCACTTCTGATGGGCAAGCCCCACGAGGAGCGGCCGCTCCCAAAGGATGCGACGTGGCCGGAGCTCCTCGCATGGTTCCAGCCTCTGATTGAGCAGGAACGAAAAGCCCCACCGAGCCCGTCTTCGTCGTGAGCGCGCTTCATCGCCGCTCAGGGAGCAAGCGCGTGGGGATGCCCGAATTGTCGGCCGTCAGTTGGAGCCGAAGCAGATGGGCATCCGTTTCACCCAATTCGACGACAAACCGGGCGGGGCCCAATCGAACCACAGCGATCTCGCCGCCGTCCTCATGCCGGTATACCCCGTCAAACCCAAAGCGATTTGGCAGGCCAGGCTCTGCGATAAGGAGTGCCCGCTTCTCACCGGTGTCGTTCCGCACGAATTTGCGTACGGAGTCGTACTTGGCATCACACGCCTGCGCCGCTCCGTGAAATTGGCAGACTGCTCCCAATCCGATTTTGTGGAGCGCACGAACGAACGGACGATCGAACGTGAACTGCTGGCTGAGATGGACGTGGCCGGTGGCGCCTTCGCGCGTGATCTTAGGCCGAAGATTGCGCCGTGACCTTCCTGGCGGCGGGATTCGCCGGCCGTCCGAGTCCACGGTTCCCGGGCCGAGGTTCACCTCGATGCAGGGACCTTCTGGTCCCATCCATCCAATGAAGTTTCCACGGTTAAGTACGGCCGGTGGTTTACCCCCACGGCGGGAGACACCTGCATCAAGCAGAAACAGATCAAACTCGTCCGCGAGACGCTGGTCGAGAATTGCGAGTGCGTTGTTGCACCGGCGGCAGACCGAGCCCGCCGGTAAGATCGCCGCCGCATCACCGCCAAGCGCCGCTGGCCAGAAATGCTCATCCGACGGCGCGCCGTTCACATCAAGACACCAGATACAACAGGCTGCGTTCACGATGGCAGTGTACCACGTCGTGGGCATTAGGAGGTTCCCAGGCCACACCGCTCGTCACCACTAGTCGCGTTGGTCATGACCAAGTCCTCGGCACGCGCGCCTTCGACGGCGTATGTAACGAGCAGACCAACGCGGAGTCCTCTCATGCCGCCCAATAACCCGGCCGATCTCTCGCCCGCCGAGCGCCGGCGCGAGGTCGCATCAATCCTGGCCCGCGGCGTCATTCGCTGGCACCGGCGCGCCAGGTCCGCCGGCATCATCGACGCCGAAAAATCTGCGGTTTCCGGCGAAACTCGCCTTGAGGTTCCCGCCAAAACGAGGCTCAGTGTGGGTACCCGCGGGTTCACGCCGCGGAGCGACGGAGACGAAGCATGAAAGTGAACATCGCCAAGGAGGTCGCCGCCCTCGAGCAGATGACCGTCGGGCAGCTGCAGCAGCGATATGTGGATATCTTCGGCGAGCCGGTCCGCAGCCGCCACAAGCAGTATTTGATCCGGCGGATCGCCTGGCGGCTCCAGGCGAACGCCGAGGGCGGGCTGACTGAACGAGCGCTACGCCGTGCCGAGGAACTGGCAAATATCGCCGACGTCCGCGTCACGCCGCCCAGGGCGGCCACGGGAGCGCCCACGCATACCGCCACGCCGCCCGCGTCGGCTACGGATCGCCGCCTGCCGCCGGCGGGTACGGCCATCACGCGTCGCTACAGGGGCCGGACCATCAGCGTGATCATCCTGCCTGACGGCTTCGAGTACGACGGCGAGCGGTACAAATCGCTCTCCGCCGTGGCCAAGGCGGTCACCGGCTCACACATGAACGGCTTCCGCTTCTTCAAAATCGAGGGCCAGCCGTGAACCGCCGCACTGCCAACACGCCGCCGGCATCGACGAAGACGCGGTGCGCCATCTACACGCGAAAGAGCAGTGACGAGGGGCTCCAACAGGATTTCAACTCGCTTGATGCCCAGCGCGAGGCGGCGGAGGCGTACATCGCAAGTCAAAAGGCGGAAGGCTGGGTCTGCCTGCCAGACCGGTACGACGATGGCGGCTTCACAGGCGGGAACATGGAGCGCCCCGCGCTGCGGGCGCTGCTCGCGGATATTGATGCCGGCAAGATCGACTGCGTGGTGGTCTACAAGGTCGACCGCCTCAGCCGGTCGCTGATGGATTTCGCCAAGATCGTGGAGACGTTCGAGCGGCACAACGTCTCGTTCGTCTCGGTCACGCAGCACTTCAACACGACGAACTCGATGGGCAGGCTGACGCTTAACATCCTGCTCAGCTTCGCCCAGTTCGAGCGCGAGATCATCGGCGAGCGCATTCGCGACAAGATTGCGGCGTCACGGCAGCGCGGGAAGTGGACGGGTGGGACGCCGATTCTCGGGTACGACGTCGACCGGTCCAACGGCGGCCCCCGCCTTGTGATCAATCCCGACGAGGCCTCGCGGGTCTGCCAGATTTTCGAGCTGTACCTCGAACTCGGCTCCCTCCTGCCGGTCGTGACCGAGCTGGAGCGCCGGGACTGGCGCAACAAGGCCTGGAAAACGCGCGACGGGCGCGTGCGGGGCGGCCTGCCGTTCGACAAGTGCCGGCTGTACAACGTGCTCACCAACGTCCTCTACGTCGGCAAGGTCCAGCACAAGGGTGACGTGTACGCTGGCGAGCACGAGCCGATTGTGTCCGACGACCTGTTCGCCCGCGTGCAACAGCAGCTTCAACGCAACGGACGCAACGGCACGGTCGAGCACCGCAATCGCCACGGGGCGTTGCTCCGCGGCCTGCTGCACTGCAAAGCCTGCGGCCGCGCCATGTCGCACACGTTCACAACGCGCGGCAACCGACGCTATCGGTACTACACCTGCACGACCGTGACCAAGCGAGGCCGCCAGGCCTGCCCGACCGACTCGCTGCCAGCGATCGAAATCGAGAACGCCGTGGTCGACCAGATTCGATGCATTGGCCGCGACCCCGCGCTCCTGGGCGACACGCTCGAGGAGGCGCGCAAGCAGGCGGACTCGGCGATGGCGCGGCTCAACGGGGAGCGCCGGGCGCTCGAACGCGGGATCACGAGGCTGCAGGCCGACATTCGCCGCGCCGTGGCAGACCGCGACGCTTCCACGCGGATGCTGGACCTCAACAACGAGGTCGGTGCCGCCGAACGCCGCGTGAGCGAAATCAACGCCCGCCTGGCCGAACTCGAAGCAGAGCGCGTTGACGGCCCCGACGTGACGGCGGCGTTCGCGGACTTTGGCAACGTCTGGAGCGCCCTGAGCCCGCGTGAGCAAGCGCGGGTACTCAATCTCCTCGTGCGACGCGTCGACTTCGACGCAGCGGACGGGACGATCGCGGTGGCATTCCACGCCGCCGGAATCAAGGCGCTTGCCGACGGGGCGCTAGTGGGCGCGGAGGAGGCCGCATGATCTCGACCACACGGAAGGTGCGATTCGTACGCCGACCCGACAAGTCGCGGGCGATCGTGCCGGCCGCCGAGGCCCCCGGGGAGACGCCCACGGGTCGCGTGCCCCGGATCTCGCGCCTGATGGCCTTGGCCATCCACTTCGATCGGCTCCTCCGAGAAGGGAAGATACGCGATCAGTCGGAGCTCGCCCGGCTCGCCCACGTCACGCAGCCCCGCATGACACAGATCATGAACCTTAACCTGTTGGCGCCGGACATCCAGGAGGAATTGCTGTTCATGCGTCGGCCCCCGAACGGGAGGATGCCGACTCATGAGCGGAGCCTTCGGCGGTTAGCCGGTCAGCACAAGTGGTCCGGGCAGCGACTCGCATGGCGTGAACTGCTCACCTGTCGTTAAGCAAACGGCCACAGCGGCGGTGTTTCGACGCTGTCGCCGGCGCCTCGTGCCGCTGCATGCCTGCCCGCCGTGGCTCCCTGCCAAAGCCCTTGGACGCGGATGGCGCGCCCCCAACATCTTGTGGGGGTACGGCGGTGCGAGCGCCCAGGATAGATTTTGGAATAATTCCCATTGATTTTTTGGATGGAGCCGATTACGTTCTGCTCCATGAACGACAACCGGACTCGCGAAGCGCTCGTCGCCGGCCTCCGCCCGGCATTCCCCACCATTGCCACCCTGATCCGCCAAGCCGCGGAGGAGTTCGAGTCCTTCAACATTCCCGTTGAACGCCGACCCGTCGTGGACGGCGCGCCGGCGGGAATCATGATGTACGCCCTGATCTGGGACCGCGTTGAGCGTCAATTTGGGCACCAGGGCCCCATCCGCGTGACGGAGATCGACGGTCTAAAGGTCCTTTTTTTCGAGGAACTGGGCCTCTCTGTCCGGATGAACAAGCTCGACTCGCTCACGTTCGCCGGACCGATCACGCGCGATCCCACCAAACTGCACGTGCGCGGCCAGATGTGCTTCGCATTCTACCAGGAACCGCCCGGTCACCTCATCTTCGGCTACACCACCCGCCTCGATGAGCGTGGTGTAGCCGTGCTCGACCGCGTGCTCCTCACGTTGGAGGGCGAAACCGGTGTGCTGTGGCATGTTTTCATCGACGACGATGAGCAGTTAATGTCGCCGGTCGCCGACGAGACGGGGCCGCGACCGCCGGTGGTCCGGCCGAAGGACTTGAAGGACGCGCCAAGGAAGGCTGATGGCGCCCAGGAAGAGGAAGCTGGGTAGCGCCTTATGAACATCAACCCGCGAATGCTCACGCTCGCGCGGGAGGCGCGCGGCCTGAGCCAGTCCCAATTCGCCGACCTGATCGGCATTACACAGGGGAAGGTCTCGAAGTACGAGAACGGGTTGATTGCCGTCTCGGACGAGGACTTGCGGGCAATTGCTGACAAGCTCGACTTCGTGCCAGATTTCTTCGTGCAAACCGACCAGGTTCACGGGCCAGGAAGCACGTTCCTTTACAACCGCCGCCGGAAAACGATGCCCGTGTCCGTGCAGCGGCGGATCATCGCTCAGATCAATGTCATGCGGATGCAGATTGAGCGGCTGCTGCGCGGCGCCGACATCGATTGCGAGAACCGGTTCGAGAAACTCGACATCGACAGTTTCGACGGGCACGTTGAGCAAATCGCCCAGCGTGTGCGCGCGGTCTGGGGTTTGCCGCCCGGCCCGGTTGTGAACCTCACGACCGCCATCGAGGCCGCTGGGGGCGTGGTGGTGCTGTGCCGCTTCGGCACGTCGAAGCTCGATGCGGCCCACCTGTGGTTGCCCGGCCTTCCGCCGCTGTTCTTCATGAACGCTGACATGCCCGGCGAGCGGCATCGGTTCAGCCTGGCGCACGAAATTGGCCACGCGATCATGCACAGCCTCCCGTCAGATGATGTCGAGAGCGAAGCCGACCGCTTCGCAAGCGAATTGCTAATGCCGGCCGAGGAGATCGGCCCCCAGCTCGTCGGGCTGACGATTGAACGCGCGGCCAAGCTCAAACTTCAGTGGAAGGTCTCAATGCAGGCGCTAATCATGCGTGCCAGGCAGCTCGGCCGGATTACCGAGCAGCGCTACCGCACGCTGTACACGCAGATCAGCGCCCTCGGATATCGACGCAACGAACCGTTTGCCATCCCGCTGGAGCCACCCACCGTTGTGACGCAGCTTATAGGCGTTCACCATCGGCACCACGGGTATACGGAGGACGATCTGCGCCGCACAATATTCACATTCTCGCCGCTGCTGGATGGGATCATTGCCGGCGGCGACCCGAGCCCGTTTACACCGCGGCCGCGCATGCGCGTGGTCCGTATCGATCACGGGCGGGACCAAGAGGCTGGATGACTGCGCAGCGGTGCGTCACGGATTGGAGGCGAGGCGTTCATGCCGACGCTTGACTGGATTGGCAAAAAGGCCGTGCTGAACCATCACCGGGAGGTGCCGTACCGGCTCCTGCGGTGCGACCCGAAGCTGTCGGTCGGCGATCCGGGCAGCGGCAATCTGCTCGTGCAGGGCGACAACCTTGTGGCGCTCAAGGCGCTGCTGCCGTACTACGCCGGTCAGGTGAAGTGCATTTACATTGACCCGCCATATAACACGGGCGACGAAGCTTGGGTCTACAACGACGCGGTGAACAGCCCCGAGATCCGTGCATGGCTCGGGCAGGTAGTCGGTCGCGAAGCCGAGGATCTCTCGCGGCACGACAAATGGCTGTGCATGATGTATCCGCGGCTCACCCTTCTGCGGAAGTTTCTACGGGTCGACGGGGTGATTTTCGTCAGCATCGACGAAAACGAGGCCGGGAATCTCCGCCTGCTGATGGACGAGATCTTCGGGCGGGAAAACGGTCTTGGAACCTTGGTGTGGAAGCGCCGCAGCTCGTCAGCGATGCGCGGCACTCCCCTCTCCGTCGATCACGAGTACGTTCTTGCTTACGCGACCCACGTCGAGAAGGTGACGCTCTACGGGCTCGCTAAGGGCATTGAAGATTACCCTCTCAGGGACGAGCGGGGTCAGTACACGAGCACCGACCTGACGGTCGGGATGGGAAAGGATGCGAGGCCCGGACAATTTTATCCCATAACGAATCCGCGCACCGGCAAGGTCTATCCGCCGAATCCGGAGCGCGTCTGGCGATTTTGGCCCGAGACAATGGAGAAGGTGATCGCCGCAGATCTCATCATCTGGCCCGATGAAGCGGGTGGTCGGATGGAGCGGCCCAGATACAAGACCTACTACGACCCCAATACCGAGAAGCCCAAGCCCATATCGAGCTGGATCGAGACGGCAAACGCCAATGACCGGGAGATCGGTGATGAGGAGGCTGATTATGATGTCTCGGTGTTGGCTTCCGGGATGACGCAGGAGGGAGGGAAGCTGCTGCAACAGATGCTCGGGAGTAAGGTTTTCGCATACCCCAAGCCACTGTCGCTCGTGCGATCGCTGGTTCGGGCGTCGACAAGAAAATCCGATCTTGTTCTCGATTCATTCGCGGGTACGGGCACAACAGGTCACGCCGTGCTCGACCTGAACGCCGAGGACGGCGGTACTCGCCGATTCGTGTTGATCGAGATGGAGGAGGGTATCGCACGCGACATTACGGGAGAACGCCTGCGGCGCGCTGTGAACGGCTATACGTTTGCCAAGCCCAAGGGGGGAACGGGCACTGTCGCTGGCCTAGGCTCCGGATTCCGTCACTGTGCCCTCGGGGAACCCCTGTTCGCCGAAGACGGGCACCTTTGTAGAGCCGTCAAGTTCAACGACCTCGCTCATCACGTCTTTTTCATGGAGACGGGTGAACCTCTTCCGAAGCAGACCAACGGCAAGTCGCCGCTTATCGGCGTGTGTCGCGAGACCGCCTACTACTTGCTCTACAACGGCATTCTCGGTGACAAATCGCCAAATGGCGGAAACGTGCTGACCGGCGCGGTGCTGAACCGGTTGCCAACCAACCCGGCAGGCCGCGACCAACCGCGCGTGGTGCTCGGCGAGGGCTGCCGGCTGAGTGCCGAACGCCTCAAGCGGGAACAAATCACGTTCAAGCAGATCCCCTACGAAATCAAGGTGACTTGATGACGTTTCAGCTAAAGCAGTATCAGGAACGCTGCCTGGACGTGCTTCGCCAGTATCTGCGGCGCGCCGGCGAGGTCGGGGCCAAAGCGGCGTTCAACGAGTTGGACCACGTCAAGGTGAAATACCGCGAGGTGCCGCAATTGCCCGGGCTGCCCTACGTCTGCCTGCGCGTTCCGACCGGCGGCGGGAAAACCGTGATGGCGGCGCACGCGGTCGGCGTGGCGTGCCGCGAGTTTCTGTACGCTGATCGCTGCGTTGCGCTATGGCTCGCTCCCACGAACACGATCGTCGACCAGACGTTAAAGGTCCTTAAGGACCGCGCCCACCCATGTCGGCGGGCGCTGGACGCTGCGTTCGGTGGCAGCGTGGAGGTCATCTCGCTCTCCGAGGCGCTCCGCGTCACGAGGGGCACGCTCGACGGAGCCAGTACCGTCGTCGTTTCGACGCTCGCAGCTCTGCGTGTCGAGGACACCGAGGGCCGAAAGGTCTATGAGCAGAATGGCGACTTGCAGTCGCATTTCTCCGGGCTGGCGCAGCAGCAGGAAGCCCGATTGGAGCGGTCGCCGGAGGGCGTCATTCCATTCAGCCTGGCAAACGTGCTGCGGCTCCGGTGTCCGGTCGTCATCATGGACGAGGCGCACAACGCCCGCACGCCGCTGTCATTTGAGACACTAAAGCGCTTCGGCCCGGCGTGCATCATCGAATTCACCGCGACACCGGATGAGGAACGAAACCCGAGCAACGTTCTTTACTCCGTGTCTGCGGCCGAGCTGAAAGCCGAGCAGATGGTGAAGCTGCCGATCCGGCTCGTATCGCGCTCGCAATGGAAGGAGGCCGTCGCCGCCGCAGTGGCGCGCCAAAAGCACCTGGAGACCGTGGCCGCGGAGGAGGAGAAGCTGACCGGTGAGTTTCTGCGGCCGATCGTGCTGTTCCAGGCGCAGAGCAAGAGCAAGGAGCAGCAGACCGTCACGGTTGAGGTGCTGCGGAGGTGCCTGGTCGAGGATTTCAACATCAAGGACGAAGAGATCGCTGAGGGGACCGGGCAGAAATGGGAGCTGCCGGAGAACCTGCTGACGCGGGACTGTCCAGTGCGGTTTGTGCTGACCGTCGCCGCGCTACGGGAAGGCTGGGATTGCCCGTTCGCCTACGTGCTGTGCAGCGTGTCGAACCTGTCGAGCCGGGGGGCAGTCGAGCAGATTTTGGGGCGTGTGCTGCGCATGCCACATGCTCAAGCGAAGCAGCACGGCGACCTCAATCTGGCTTACGCCTACGCCACGTCCGAGCGATTTGCCGAAGCGGCTAGCGCGCTGACGGATGCGCTGGTCGAGAGCGGGTTCGAGAAGTTCGAGGCGCGGGCGTTTGTCGAACCCGACCCGATGCTGCCATTTGAGGAGGTCCGCGGACCGCTCTTCGAGAAGACGTTCACCGAGACCATCACACAGCCGCCGCGCGTGGAGACATTGCCCGCCGATCTGCGCGCTCGCGTCACCGTGCAGCCGCCCCCCGCCGCCGGTACCGCCGGGCGAATTACATATGTTGGTCCGCCGCTGACCCCGGCCGACACCGCCGCGCTCAAAGGCGCCTGCGCAACGGCGGATGACCAGAAGGCCATCGAACGTCTGGCTCGCAGGAGCCGCGGCCTGCCAATCTACCCGGCAGCGCTGGACGAGCCGTTCGCCGTCCCGCGCCTTGCGGTGCGGGTCGGTGAGCAGCTCGAGATCTTCGAGGACCAGTTCCGCGATGCGCCGTGGAGCTTGGTCGAGTGCGAGGCCCAGCTCGGCGAGAACGAGTTCCGCTTGGCCGGGCCCGGGAGCCCGATGGCCCAGGTGGACGTGGACGCCGCAGGCAAGATTCAGGTCCAATTCCTAGGCGAGCTGCGCGAGCAGTTGACCTTCAACGATCTGCGCGGCCCGAAGACGATCGCCGAGCTGGTGGTTTGGCTCGACAAGGCGATTGACCATCCCGACATTCCGCAGGTGGATACGTCGCTGTTCCTGCATCGCTTGGTGGAGGCGCTGGTCAATGAGCGGCACGTACCGCTTGTCGATCTGGTCGCCGCCCGGTTCCGGCTCCGCGACGCCGCCGCTGACAAGATCCGCGAGCATCGCACCCGAGTATTGGCACAATCCTACCAGCTCATGCTCTTGGACAGCGCCGCGGCGCCGCTTGAGGTCGGGCCGGAGATCGCGTTCAAATTTCCACTGAACCAGTATCCCGCCAATCGCCTGTATCAGGGCCGGTTCGAGTTCAAAAAGCACTATTACGAGCGTCCGGCGGACATGAATGACGAAGAGGCCGAGTGTGCCGCCGTGATTGACACTCTGGACGCTGTGAAGTTCTGGGTGCGCAACCTGGAACGCGACGAGTTCGCGTTCTGGCTGCCGACCATCGGCGGCAAGTTCTACCCGGATTTCGTAGCCGAGCTGAACGACGGTCGACATCTTGTGGTCGAACACAAGGGAGAGCACCTCTACGGCGCGCCCGACGCCGTCCAGAAGAAAGCAATCGGCGACATCTGGGCGGCGCGGAGCAAGGGTCGCTGCCTGTTTGTGATGACGAGAGGGCGCGACTGGGACGCCGTGCGCAGCGCCCCAGCATCCATCGTTTGATTAGGAGAGATGTGTGGCCAGAATCATGCGAATCGCCGAGGAGGGGCTGCCGCGGTGGTTTTCGCCCAAGCACGCTGGCGAGAAGTTCGCCGAGATTGCGCTCGGCCTGCACGGCGCTCTCGGCGACATGCGCGGCGGCAAGACGCGCGGCATTCTGAAACGGCTGCATGCCATTCGCGCGACGGCTGAGAAGTATGCCCGCTACTACGTGTCGGAGTGCCCGATCCAGAGCGTGCGGATCATGCAGCCGAGCGGGGCGATCTTTGTACGGCTTGCAACCGGAGAGGAAGTGCTCGTGCCGCGGTCCAAGATAAGCGCGACCGACGAAATCGACGTGATGATTGATGATACCGGGACTTATGAGACGTCCGGCGGGAGTTAGATTCCGCCACCGGGGCTTGACTTGCGTTCGACCAAACATTAACCTAACAGCGTGATCGGTTGAAGGGCGTACGACCGATGCCAGCCCGGACCAGCCAGCGGCAGGCCAAGGAATCGCCACCCAAGGATGGGGGCCGCCGGAACCGAGACCCGCGTCCGCGCGCCGCTGCGCAGATCACGGGAGTGTATCCATGCTCCCAATTCAGCCTGTACCCGTCCGTGCGCCATTGACGCCGGGACCGACCACTGTAAACTGGACAGTGAACACCGGTGGCATCGCCAGCCGTGAGCCCCTGGGAGACAGGCGTGTCCTCAAAACGAAAAACGTTCGGCGCAATGCTGCGGGAGAAGCGGCTCGCCAAGGGCTACAGCCTGCGGAAGTTCGCCGGGCTGATCAAGGTCAGCCCCACGTACCTTTCCCAGGTGGAGCAGGACGTTGCCGACCCGCCGACGGCGGAGCGTGCGCGGAAGATCGCGGAGCTGCTTGGCGAGAATCCCGACGAGATGATCGCGCTCGCCGGACGCCTGCCCGAGGACATCCCCGATCTGATCAGGAACCAGCCACAGGAGCTGCCCGACCTGCTGCGGGCAGCCCACGGCCTGACCGCCGAGGATCTGCACCGGCTGCGAGAGCAGGCCCTCAAGATGAAGGGGAAGGAAAAACAGTAATGGCCCGGCGCATCGCACCCGTGCGCGACGACATTCCTTATCTGCCGAAATCGCGAATCGAGCACGAGGCCGCCGCCCTGCTGCGTGAATACGGCGACGCGCACCAGCCCATCGCGGCGCCGCCGGTCCCGATCGATGAGATCGTCGAGCTACAGCTGCAGCTTGTGATCGAATTCAAGGACATGCGTGGGCTGTTCACGTTCGCTGACGTCCACGGCGCGCTATGGATGAAGGAGCGCATCGTGGGTGTTGACCAGGGCCTTGATCCGGCGCTGCATCCCAACAAAGCGGGCCGGTACCACTACACGCTGGCCCACGAGGCCGGCCACTGGCGGCTCCATAAGCCGTACTACCTCGAGGACCCCAACCAGGGCGATCTGTTCGGCCCTGGTCTCGGCAAGCCGGCGTACGTGTGCCGGTCGAGCGAGGCGAAAAAGCCCGTCGAGTGGCAGGCCGATTACTTCGGCGCGTGCTTGCTCATGCCACGCGAGTTGGTCCTGGCGGATTGGAAGGCCGCGTGCGGCGAGCTCGACCCTGTGGTCCTTGACGATTTGCGCGCGAACCAGCAGCAGGTGCTGGCGAGCGAGCTCCTACGCCGCGGCGGCATGGTGATGAACAAGGAAAACATCGACGACGCGTTGCTGGAGCACTTCTGCCGACCGTTCGCGGAGCGATTCGCCGTGTCGCCGATCGCGATGCGCATTCGGCTGGAGGAGCTCGGTCTGCTGCTCCGCAAGAGACCCAACACGCTGTTCTGAGGCGGCTTATTCTTGCACGTAGTGTCCACTGTTTACTGGACGTTCGCATTCTTGCACCCTTGGAGATCAATCGATGGCGAAGCATTTTGACCCGCGGAAGGTGCTCCGGCAGATTTCCAACCCCCTGCTCAAGGAGTTCTTCGACCGGCGCGGCGAACTCCGCAACGTGGCGTGGGAGGAACTGACAGAGACGAGGATCGAGCCCGTTTTTGAGGCCTGGCAGCAGTTGCCGGAGCGGCCACGGAAGGAGGTGCAGGTCACCCTGCAGGACGTCGTCGAGCTCGCCGACGAGCGCGGGCTCAGCGTGCTGGCCGAGGAGGTCAAGTTGCGCTGCCCGGACCGGGAAGACGAGTTCAACGGCTGGGACGGCCGTGCCGACCGGGCCATGTGGGTCTATCTGAATGTGCCCGAGGCCTTCGAGGAGGCGGCGCTGTTCGCGCGCGCCGATGCCCTTGCCGCCGGCCGCTACTGGATTAAGCGCAACGGGCTGCCCCGGCAGCCACTGACGGTCTCGAGCAAGACCACCTGCGAATTGCAGGCCGCGCTGACGGGCTTCTACTGGCCGACGCAGATGCGCGGCTGCCACTGCCGGGTGGAGCACTACACGCGGGCAAGCGGCGCGGAGTATTTCTTCGCGTACCTGGACGACTACCCTGACAACCACCTGGTGTTCGACGACCAGGGCCAGGTCGAGAAGCGCTCCGACCGCTACGCCTTCGAAAACGTGTTCGTGTTCGCGCCGGGTGAAGGTGCGCTGGAGCTGTTTGCGCGTGGCGGTCGCAAGGTCAACGCCGCGCTTCAGGAGGCGTTTTGCCGGTCGGTGCTGGGCGTCGACGCCGGCGACACGGACCCGCTAAAGCCCGCCTACCAGCTCGATCATCTGCTCGACGAGAATTTCCCCCTCCAAACCGACCCGGCCGACCGCGTAGCCGACGCGCGCATCATGCGGCTGCGCCTGGAGCCAAAGGCAGCCCCGCTCAGCTACATCGAGCTGAAGGCCGACCCGAAGGGGCACCCGAGCGAGATCTTCCAGATGCTGGCCCATTACTGCAACACGCAGAATGTGTCGCCCGGGCGCGTGCGCGTGCGCCAGGTCAGCTTCCGCGTGACCTTCATGCATGATGGCGTCGGCCGGCCGAAGACGCTCAGTTTCAACGTGAGCAGCCCGGATTCCTGCGACCTGAAGAGCAAGACCGACGACATGCGCACCGTCGGCGAGCGCTGCCTCAAGCTGTGGAGGATCACCGGTGACTGACGCGCTGGACATCGTCTGGGAGCTTCTCGACAGCCCTACCCTGCTCGTCACCCACCAAGAGGTGCTGCGCTGGCCGCCGGAGGCCGTCGCGAACCTGACGCGGCTCGGATTTCTACGCCCGGCGACCGGCACGGACTACGCGGCGTGTCCGAACTGCCCGGATCGCCATGTCGAGGAGGTCCTGTGCCGCGTCGGGCCGGACGGGGTCGCCGCCTACTACATCCCGTGTCCGGAGACCCTGCGGGCCGAAATTGCGGCCGACGATCTCCGGCGCTGGATGATCGACGCCGACGCCGTCGCGCGAGGCCTGGCCAACGCAGTCGCCCCGGGCGGGCGTTGCACGCAGCGCGTCGCGTCCCGTCTGTGGCGACTCGGTGCCGTGCCGTGGCAGGGCGTGCATCGGGAGGTGTTGTTGGCCCGAGGGCTCGGTTGGCCCGACGGCGCCGACATCATTCGGAAGATCGGCGGGAACGGGCGCGCGATCTTGTTCGTGGCCGGCCCGGCTCCACCGGCTCACATCTGGCCGGAACTCCCGCCGACCGTTGTGTCGCTTTCCAGCGTCGTCCAGCTCCAGGCCGGCGACATCACCATCAGGCTCGCGGACGTCTGCGCGCTGGTGCAGGACACCGACGCTGATAACGAAGCATCCCACTTGGTGCCGCTCACGCCCAAATCACGGAAGCAGCTACTTCGGCATACGGTGAAGGCCGAACTGAAATCGTTCGTCCAGGACGAAGAGATCAGAGACGCTTACTTGGTGCACGGCGATGTGCGTTCGACGGCGAGGGCCCTCAGCATCTCGAAGGACAAGGTCTCCCGAGCGTTGCAGAAATTTGGCGGCGCAAAGGCGGTTGCGGAACGGCGAGACAGTGAATCCGTCCGTCGCACTGTCGCGTCGCAGCGCCGCGACAGACAGAGGAAATTCGCATCGCCAACCCAACCTCCGCAGCTCGAATGACTTGCGCGTTGCGTCGCATGCTGGCAGGTGTCGCGCGGCGCGGCTGAAACCGCGACACCGGGGCCGGCGGGTGCAGGCCGTGAGGCCATAACCCGGCGGTCACCGATGACACCTGTTCGGCGACTGCGGCGTGTGCCGCAGCACAGGGTCAAGGGTTCCACGATCTCCGGGCGGTCGCTTCCGGCCTCGGAGATGCGATGGGACATGCACCCCGCCCCGAAGCCATCCTTACCGCGTACGTCACCGCCCTCATCCGTGTCAAAGCCCGCCAGTTGGTGCGCGATCACCTGTTCCGCCGCAGTGACGAAGAGGATCTGCGCCAGGAACTGACGTTGCGCCTACTGAAGCGGGCGCGGCGCTACAACCCGGCCCGCGCCTCCCTGCACACTTTCGTCGACCGCGTGGTCGCGTCGCTGGCCGCGACGCTGGTTCGCGAGCGCCGCCGGCAGAAGAACGGCGCAGGCCAGGCGTCGATCTCGATTGAGATCGAATGTGACTGTGGCGACGACGGCGCCACGCCGCTGCGGGAACTGCTCCAGGAAGCTGACCTGCGCCGGCGCACTGGCGCTGCGCCCGACGACCTCGTGGTGCGCGCCGAGCGCGACGAAGCGCTGCAAGCCGCCGTCGCCGGCTTGCCGCAGCACCTCCAGGAAGTTTGCGCGCGCCTGATGCGCTCGTCTGCCGTGGACGTGGCGCGCGACATGGGGGTGACACGGCACCAGGTCCACAAGGCGGTCGGCGCGATCCGGACCCACTTCCGCGCTGCCGGCCTGAACTGAATCCCCGGGTTGTCCGACAGCCGCACTCGCCACGGCGTATGTAACCAGCAGACGCCGTGGCGATGCGGCGCAGGAGCGGACCATGACCACGGACGTGTACCGATTCGAATTCGACGATCGCGCCACCCGGGAGGAGGCGGAACTGACGCTGCACCTTGCCACGTACGCGGTCGAAGGCCTCTTCGGGGCCGCGCGGGTCCGGATGGACGCCGGTTATCACGTAGACGAGCCGCGCCATGCCATCACGATTGACGGCACAACCGATGTGGGGGCCGCGCTCGTGCAGATCTTCACCAGCCTGGCGCTACGCGAATTCGGTGAAGAGGCCTTCCGCGTGCGGCGCATGCCGGTCCCTGCCGCGGCCGAAGGAAGGGCGGCGTGAGTCACAGTCCGGCGAATTGTCCCGAATTCGATGCGCCCAATGGCGTGCCGCTGGTGCGGCTCGGTCAGGGCGACTTCATCCAGGACATCTGGGGCACGGATGCGCCCGCTGCTGACGGCCGCACGACGAAGAACCTGCTGACGTTTTCCGCGCTCAACACGTTCCGCAACTGTCCGCGGAAGTACAAGCACCGCTACGTTGATGAGCTCCAGCCGCGCGAGAAGCCGGAGAGCCTCTCGTTCGGCAGCGTGATCCACGGCGCGCTGGAGCGCTGGTACGGACTGGCAGGCGACGCGAATCGTCTGTGGACAGTGCTCGAGTTCCTCGATGCGCAGTTTCCGCAGCGCGACCACGACCCCGTCCAGAAACACCGCTGGCACCTGGCGCGCGCCATGCTGGTGGGCTACGCCCAGCGCTACCCGAGCGAGGACTTCGAGATCGTCGAGATCGAGAAGGAATTCACCGGCGAGATTCGCAACCCCGACACGGGCCGCCCAAGCCAGACGTTCGTCATGGCCGGTAAGGCCGACGGCATCGTGCGGGCAGGCGGCGAGCTGTACCTGCTCGAGCACAAGACGGCCGGCTCGATCGATGCCAATTACCTCGACAAGCTGTGGACCGATACACAGATCGCGCTCTACTCGTTCTACCTGCGGCAGATCGGCTATCCGATCGTCGGCGTGATCTACAACGTGCTGCTGAAAACGCGCCTGAAGCAGCACGCTGGTGAAACCCAGGAGGAGTACGAAGCCCGGCGCGCGGTGCTGGCGGCGAAGAATAAGAGCGGCCGCTCCACAGCGCAGCGCCAACTCCCGGAGACCGACGAGGAATTCCAGGGCCGGCTCGCGGAGTGGTACGCCCGCCCCGAGGCCTTCCACCGCGAGCGCATTTACCTCTCCGAAGACCGCCTGGCGATGCTGCAGGAAGAGGTCTGGGAGATCACGCAGCAGTACCTCGACGCACGCCGCCGCGGGAAGTGGCTGCTGAACACGTCGAACTGCTTCGCCTACGAGCGCCCCTGCGAGTACCTGCCGTACTGCCAGTCCGGCTTCAACCCCAACGTCCGCGACAACCTGTTCGAGATCGCGCCGCCTCACGAAGAACTTGCGGCGGCGTCCTCCGGCGATTCCGAGCCCGCATTCTGAAGGAGCACCCCATGCCCGTTGCATTGCCCACCGAGCGCAGCAAACCCACGGCGGATCTGTCGCAGCAGACCGTGCTCGTATACGGCCCGCCCAAGATCGGAAAAAGCTCATTCGCCAGCCGCTTCCCCGACGCGCTGTTCTTCGAGTGCGAGCCGGGGCTGAACCAGCTCGAGGTCTTCAAAGTGCCCACGTACTCGTGGGATGACTTCCTCGCGGCCTGCAAGCTTGTGGCCAGTGGCGAGCACCGTTTCAAGACCGTCGTCGTCGACACCATCGACAACGCGTTCAAGTACTGCACGGACCACGTCTGTGGCAAGCACTCGATTGAATACGAAGGCGACATGCCGCACGGCAAGGGCTGGGCGCTCGTCAAGAACGAGTGGCACCGTGTGCTTACGCGGCTGGCCAGCCTGCCATACGGGCTGGTGCTGATCTCGCACGCGCAGGACAAGACGGTCGAGACGCGCACCGGCGAGTACACGAAGACGCAGCCCAGCCTGCCGGACCGGGCCCGCAATGTCGTGCTCGGCCTCGTGGACATGATCCTCTACTGCGACGCGGTCACGCGAAAGGACGCCGCTGGCAACCTGAGCGTCGAGCGCGTCATCCGCACGAAGCCCCACCCCACCTACGAGGCGGGCGACCGCACCGGTCGGCTGCCCGAGGTGTTGCCGCTGGATTTCGAGGCATTCTGCCGAGCCTTCACCTCCGCCGCGCCGCAGGTCACCCCGGCCGCTGCGCCGGCGAGCGGAAACGGTCAGCCGGGGAGCACCCGTAACAACGGAAAGGTGAAATGAACATGGCCGACACACCCTTTGATCCGCCGGCGCCGTACGACGCGCCCGCGCCGCTCGACCTCAGTGCGTTCGACGAAGAGTACGACGCCGTCGAGCCCGCCGACAACGACGAGGTCCCCGACGGCAAGTACCAGGTGCGCGTGCAGCGCGTGAAGCTCGACCGCAGCCAGAAAGGCGACCCCATGCTGAAGTGGGATCTGGTCGTCCTCTCCGGCCAGCACGCCAACCGGCACATCTTCAAGAACGCTGTGATCACGCAGGCCTCGCTGCCGTTCGTGAAGGGCGACCTGAAAACGCTCGGGCTCGAAGTGCCGCGCTTCAGCGAGCTGCCGCACCATCTGGATGAGCTGCTCGACCTGACGCTGGAGGTCACGAAGCGCACCAAGGGCGAGTACTCGAACGTGTACTTCAACAAGCGCATTCAGGTGCCGGCGGGCGCAGCGCCGGCGGAGGGCGCCACGCCGTTCTAGCCGGCGCTGTTCGACGCACCGCCCGTCAAGGGTGCGGTCGGGGCGGGATGGCGTAACCCATCGGCCACGTGTGCCTGGAGATCGCCGGCTCCGGGCCGCCGGTGGGTTCAGACAGCCCGGGCCCGCCCCGGCTCTTCTTCTGCACGGAGGCAGAGATGAACCGCTACCGACGTGCTTACGGCTCAGCGCGCGGCCGCCGCAAATACCAATGCCAGCGCTGCCAAGCCTTCCGCATGTTCCGCCCCTACGAGTTGCACCGCAGCAGTATGCCGATTTGCCCGGCCTGCGGTTCGCGCTGGTGGGAGCCGTACAGCGCCGGCGCCCACCAGACCGAGCGCGTGCTGCGCGAGCGCGTCCAGGAATTGCCCGTGCGGGGCGATCTGGTGAGGGCCCGACGCGCGTGAACGACTTCCGCATCATCACCGATACGCGCGAGCAGGAGCCCTGGAGCTTCGCCTGCGCGACGTTGCGCCGTGCCCTGCCGGCCGGTGACTACTCCGTCGACGGGCTCGAACATGCCGTGGCCGTCGAGCGCAAGAGCCTGGCCGACTTCACACGCACCGTGCTGCACGAGTTCCCGCGCTTCGCAGCCGAACTCGACCAGCTCGCGCAGCTGCCGCACGCCTGCATCGTGGTGGAGGCCGACCTGGACCATGTCCTGCGCGGCCAGGCGGCGGACGTGCTGCGGGGCGCCTCGCCTGAGTCGCTACTCGGGGCTGCCGTGCACATCCAGGCCCGCTTCCACGTGCCCGTGCTCTGGTGCGGATCGCGGCAAGCGGCCCGCGCCTTCACGGACGCCTACCTGCGCATGGTCGCGCGGGAGACCGCGGCCCGCGCGCACGGGGAGGCCCAAGATGCCTGAGACGATCCGCGGCACGATCGAGCGAACCTACCACACCAGCCCCGGCTTTTCCGCGGGTGTGCTGGCGGCCGACGACGGGCGCAGCGTGCGTTTTGCGGGGAAGCTGTGCGCTAACGTCGGCGATGTCGTCGCGCTGGTGGGCCGCTGGAAGCACGATCCGAAATACGGCCGCCAGTTCGCCGTCGATTCCCTGTCGTACGAGCTGCCGGAGACGATCGAGGGCCTGGTGCAGTATCTGGCCAAGCACCCCACCTTCACCGGCGTCGGGGAAATCACTGCCCGCAAGATCGTCTCATACGCGGCAAGTGCCGCCAACCTGAATCGCATCATCCGTCAGGACCTCGACGAGCTGCACCGCCAGTTGCGCATTCCCCGGACGACGTTGGAATCGCTGCGTGAGGCTTGGATCGCCAACAGCGCCGAGAACGAGGTGCGATCGTACCTGGCCAGCTTCGGGCTGACGCCGCACCAAGTAGAGACGTTGCTGAAGACGTTCGGCAACAGCATCGTCGGCGTGCTGCGCGGCGACCCCTATCAGCTCATCCGGTACGTCGACGGCTACGGGTTCAAGCGGGTGGACAAGATCGCCCGCGCCATGGGCACGCCCAAGGACCACGCCGGGCGAATCGCGGCCGGCCTGCTGTACGTCGTCGGTGAGGAGATCGCCGGCGGCCACACCTGGATCAACGGCGCCGACCTGATCGACAAAGGCAACGAGCTGCTCTTGCTCGACACGCTCGACAGCCGCGACGTGATCCGCGGCGCGGGCGAGCGCCTGCTGCAGGATGGGGCGCTGGTCGCGGACGGCAGCGCCGTGGCGCTGCCAGCGATGCTCGAGGCTGAGCGGCTGATCCAGCGCACGTTCGCGACGCATGCGTGGGTGGAGCGCCCGCTGGGACACCGCGGACTGACCGAGCAGCTCAACTCCCGCCAGGTCGACGCCCTGCGTACGGCGCTGCGGTGCACGATTGCGCTGATCTCGGGGGCGGCGGGCACGGGGAAGACGTTCGTCCTGGCCCGCATTGCGCGCGCCTTCCGCGACGCGGGACTGCGGGTCGCCCTGTGCTCACCGACGGGCAAGGCTGCCAAACGGATCGAGGAAACGCTGCGCGCCCAGGGTCTCGACCTCGAGGCGCGGACCATTCACCGCCTGCTGGGCTACGACGGTCAGAAGTTCCGCCGGCCGAGCGTATCGGAGCCGTTCTACTTCAGCGACGACCCCGACGTGGAGCCCGACCCACCGTACGACGCCGTCGTTGTCGACGAAGTGTCGATGGTCGATGTGCCGCTCATGGCCGCGCTGCTGCAGCGGGTCGATTTTGAGCGTACGCGGCTGGTTCTGGTCGGCGATCACAACCAGCTTCCGCCCGTCGGCCCCGGCAACGTCCTGCGCGACCTGATCGCCCACCGGCTGGTTCCGACGGTCGTGCTCGAGACCGTCGAACGCCAAGCCGGCATCCTCAAGACCAACAGCACGGCGGTGCTCACGGGCGTGGTGTCGCCAACCGCCGTCAACGACCCCGCCTGGACGGTCGTGGATGCCTTCCAGGACGCGCTGCCGATCCAAACCTACCTACGCGATCTGGTGCTCAAGATGCTGCCTCAGCGGCTGGGACTCGATCCAGTGCGCGATATCCAGATCATCACCCCGACGCACCTGGGCGCACTCGGCACCAAGGCGATCAATCAAATGATGCAGCATCTGCTGCACGGTGACCCCGGCCGGAAATTCGCGGTCGGCGACAAGGTCATCCAGACCGCCAACGACTACGAGCTCGGCGTGATGAACGGCACGCAGGGCCGTGTGCTGGCGTACGAGCCGGGCGCCAAGGGCGGCTACTGGATCGCATTCGACGGCGTCGGCGAGCGGCGCATTCACGGGGAGGACGTGCACCGCGTGCAGCTCGCGTACGCCCTGACGGCGCACAAGGCGCAGGGTAGCGAATTCCCCTGCGCGGTCGTGCTGTGTCACCGTTCGCACTTCTTCGCCGACCGCAACTGGCTGTACACGGCCGTGACGCGCGCCGCGCGCTATTGCGTGCTGCTGGGCGATCGCTGGGGGCTGCGCAACGCGGCGCGGAAGAACCACGTCATCAATCGCCGGACCTTCCTGGATCGTTGGGCCCGATCAGAGGTGAGCGCGATCACCGCGGAGGTGGCCTGTGCCGGATGATCCGCGCACGTTCGACGCCCAGCGGCTGATTGCGGCAGTGCCAGCCTGCCTGCGGCAACGCGCGCAGTGGGTGGCCTGGACCTACGTGCTGCGCGACGGGCAGAAGACGAAGTGCCCGGTGAGTCCGACGCGGGGCGGGAAGGCCTCGTCCATCAACCCGGCGACCTGGGGCACGTTCGAGCAAGCGCTGGCGGCCTGCCAGAACTGCACCGACCTGGTGGGCGTGGGCTTCGTGTTCACACCCGACGACCCGTACGCCGGCATCGATCTGGACGAATGCATCGACGAAAGCGGGCAGATCAAACCGTGGGCGCTGGCGTTCCTGACGCAACTCGACAGCTACAGCGAGCTTAGCCCGTCCGGCACGGGCGTGAAGGTGTTCGTCGAGGCGCGGAAGGCCGGCGCGAAATGCCGCAAGCCCTACGCCGACGGCCAGGTCGAGATGTACGACCGCGGGCGGTTTTTCACGGTCACGGGGGTGCGGATGCCGGAGTACGCGGTGGACGTCCTGCCGCGGCAGGCGGCGTTCGACGCAGTCTACGCAGCGGTGATCGGCGCGGAGCCCGCGCCGGCTGCGGCACAACCGGTGCCGTCCCCGTCGCCCCCCGCAAGCGCGCCGCCCGTGCTGGATGATGACGAGATCCTGCGCCTAGCCGGCAGGAGCCGGAAATCCGGGGAGAAGTTCAAGGCCCTGTGGGATGGCCGCTGGAACGACCACTTCAACTCGCGCAGCGAGGCGGATTCGTCCGTCGCGTTCACGCTCGCGTTCTACACGAAGGACGCCGCGCAGATTGACCGCATCTTCCGCCGCTCGGGCCTGATGCGCGACAAGTGGGATGAGCAGCACGGCGAGCAAACGTACGGCCAGATGACGATCGCCAAGGCGCTGGCGACGGTCACCGGGCAATACCAGCCGCGGAGGTCATCGAAGAACGGCGCCGCGCCGGCATCGCGGTCGCCCCCGGCCCCGCCGGCCTCTTCAGGCCGGCCGCAGATTCAGGGCAACGAGCGCCAGTTGCGGGACATTCGCGGCGATGCGCTGGCGGCGCTGTACGGCGCGAATCAGCCGCCGCGGCTGTTTCAGCGCGCGGGCGGGATCGCGCGCATTGCCTTCGTGCAGCAGGAGCAGGCCACGATCCTGCCGCGCGTCCAGCAGCTCGACCCCGACGCTCTACGCGGCGAGCTGACGAATGTGGCCGACTGGTTCACGCTCAAGCACGGCAAGCAAGGCGATTACGTCACCTCCGACCTGCCGCCGCTGTCGATCGCGCGCGACATCCTGTCACAACCCAGCCTGGATTTGCCGCCGCTGTACGGCGTGGTGACATGCCCGACCTTTGCAGCCGACGGCAGCCTGGTAGTCGCGGACGGCTACCACGCGACGAGCGGCCTGTGGCACCATCGCACGTTGACGGATCTGGCGCCGGTCACTGAAGCGCCGGACGTGGCAGCCATTGCGGCAGCGCGCAGCGCCTTGCTCGACATCCTGGCTGATTTCCCCTTCATCGACGATGCCAGTCGCGCGAACGCGGTCGCGCTGCTGTTGTTGCCCTTCGTGCGGCCGCTCATTGCGGGGCCGACGCCCCTGCATGCGGTGGATGCCCCTTCGCCGGCGACGGGCAAGGACCTGCTCGTGAAAGCAGCCTTGCTGCCCGCCCTGGGCCAGGAAGTCGGCGCGACCACCGCGGCGAAGGACCCCGATGAGTGGCGCAAGAAGATCACCTCGGCGCTGCTGGCCGACAGTCTCGCAATCCTGTGGGGCAACGTCGTGCAGCGCCTGGACAGCGAGCATCTGGCGGCGGCCCTCACCGACACCCTCTGGCGGGATCGCCAGCTCGGCCACACGCGGGAGCTGCTGCTGCCCAACCGCGCCGTCTGGGCAACAACTGGCAACAACCTGGCGTTCAGCCGCGAGCTGGCCCGGCGCGTCGTGTGGATTCGGCTGGATGCCCGCATGGAGACTCCGGAGTCGCGCAGTGGATTCCGGCATCCCAACCTGCTCGCGCACGTCCGGGCGCACCGCACGCAGCTCGTGCATGCGGCGCTGACACTCGTCCGCGCGTGGCTGGCCTCTGGCCGACCGGCCGGAACGCAGGTGATGGGGAGCTTCGAGCAGTACGTCGCGGTGATGGGCGGAATTCTCAGCGTGGCCGGCATCCCCGGCTTCCTGGCGAACGCCGACGAGCTCCGCCGGCGCTCGGACGTCGAGACCGCCGATTGGCGCGCCTTCGTGCTCGCCTGGTGGCAGCGCTGGGGCGAGGCGCGCGTCGGCGTCAGTGATCTCGCCACACTGCTGTGGGAGGATGGCGGCAAGCGCACCGACTTGCTCACCACGCAGGTATCAGCGCCGACGGAACGCGGTGCGCTGACGCAATTGGGTATGCGCGTGTCGCGCAAACGCGATTGTGTCATCGCGGGCTATCGCATCACGGCGGCCGATCCCGACAAAAGTGGTCGGCAGCAGTACTGCCTAATTAGGACCGACGGCATACCTTTTCCCGAAAAGGCATACCTTTCGCATACCTTGACTTCCGAGGTATGCCAACCGAAGTCGAGTGCTGATGAAGAGTTACAGCAGTCGGCAGACCTTGGCATACCTTTTCCCGACCCCCCGCACATGTGTACAGGCGCGTGCGCGCCCGCGCACGCACGCGCGCCCGCGCATGAGGCGACCCCCGGAAAAAGGTATGCCGAGGTATGCCAACCGTCGCAAGTAGAGCAGCCGCCGCAGGATAAGCGGGCAGACCTTCCGGCATACCTTGGGCATACCTTGCCCGCCGCGCCGCCAGGGTATGCCGCACCATCCGAGCACGACAATGGGGTCGCGTGGTACGCGGGCAATGGCGATAGCCAGCCCAAGGCGGTGCTGGAGCTGGCACGCCGCCGTGACGGGTGGACGCCCCGGGATTGGTACAACCGCCTGCTCCAACTCGCGGGGCGCTGCGCTGAGCTGAATCCGGAGCGCGCCGCGGAACTGCGCAGCGCTGCCGCGCTCATGGCGGGCCGTGGAGGGGACGCGCGATGAGCACCGGCGCCAGCCGCCAGCGGTTCCTCCCTGCGGAAATGGGCAGTCTGGGTCCGCGGAACGACCGACGAGGGTTCTCTGAGTTTGTTTCGACGTTTTGGACGGCCGACGGGCGCCAACGGGGCCGCCGTGGGCGACGCGGGGTAGCCCGGTCGTCCGTTCCTACCACCCAGCCGCCCCGCTACGCCCCGTGGCCAAACGGGGCCGCGTGGGGGCCAACGGGGCGGCGGAGGTCCGCCCGCAACGCAAGACAAGGAGGTCTGAACCATGCTGAACGTTGAACTGCGGCTGTTGGCCGACATCAAACCCTACGACAAGAACCCGCGCGATAACGATGCGGCGGTGGATGCCGTCGCGCAGTCGATCCGGCAGTTCGGATTCCGCCAGCCGATCGTCGTGGACGGCGACGGCGTCATCGTCTGCGGGCACACGCGCTGGAAGGCGGCGCAGAAGCTCGGGCTGGAGAAAGTGCCCGTGC
>WBZO01001168.1_pt1 | contig 25533 bp, 17 predicted proteins | sample 5204261 | NCBI WGS metagenome assembly WBZO01 (sample SAMN12412400, study PRJNA552823) | activated sludge metagenome | isolation source: activated sludge from anammox sidestream of wastewater treatment plant... | place: USA: North Carolina | collected 2017-09
CGTTGGCGTGCCTCGCGTCGATCTTCGGCGCGCCCTTCTTGAAGACGATCGCCGCGTCGCTGAGGCGGAAGCCGGTCACGTCGTCGAACGGCGTCACGTCCTCGGACACGAGCCCGCTGCGCGCGGCGGCCTGCAGGAGCACCCTGATGAGGCGATCCATCTCCTCCGCACGGAGGTCCCGGACGGCGCCGTTGCCGTCCCAGAGCTTCGACTGCCTGAGGATCTTGCCGAGTCCGCTGCGCGAGCCGCCGCGGACGACGAGATCATCGTCGCGTCGGCTCGTGCCGGTGGGCGCGGTGATCATGAGCCAGCTCGCTCGGCGCGGCTTCTCATCGAACCCGAAGCCCCAGGGCGCGCGGAGGCGCGCGTGCGAGCGCGTGAGCATCTGCTCGATCATCGACCCCTCGAGCACGCGGCTCTTGATCGCCATCCATTTGCGAAGGTGATCGAACAGGGCGCCGTAGACCTTCGCACGCACCTCCGGTGAGGCGTACCGGAGGGGGTCCGGCGCGTCGACGAACTCGGCGTCGTCCGCGACGAGGTCCTCGAGCCCGCGGTACTCGACCTTCACGAGCTCGAGCTGCTCGAGGTTCGGGTTGGTGTAGCGCCAGCCGCGCCGCTGATCGAACCAGACGCGGTACGCGAGCACCTGCCGCAGGCTCTCCTCTGCATCTTGCAGATGGAGTCCTCGCAGCTCCGGATCCTGGAGCCACTCGCCCCGGATCGCCGCCTCGCGGCGGTCGAAACCGAGCGCCTTCTGCTGCGCCTCGCCGAGCTCCTCGCTTCGCACGCCCTTGTCTCCCGCGACCTCTAGCGCACCCAGGAAGGCCGCCCGGACGAGGCTCGTGAAGAGGAAGTCGTTGAAGTGGCCAGCCTGGAGCGCGGCGTCCTGACGGTTGTCGGTGAAGGCAAGGAGCTTCCTGTCCTCGGGGCGGAGACCGGAGGCCTCGCCGTGCATCCATCGGAGCACGCTGCCGACGAGCACCGTGGTCGCCGAGCTTCGTCCCTCACCCGAGAGCGATGCAAGCCGGGTCCGATCGCGCGCCGGGCCGCCGTGCGTCTCACCGCACCGCAGACAGAGGCGGAACTTTCCCGGCAGGAACCACGCGCGGTTCCCGCTGCCGGCCTTGCCCGATGGCTCGACGTCGAACTCCTGCGCGCGCGCGCGCCGGTAGCTCGCCTTGAGGCGCGGGTTCCCCGCCTTGTCGAGCTCGAGCCAGTTCTCGGGGTAGTCCTCGACGCGATCCTCGAAGTCGAACTCCGCGTCACGCGCGTGGAGCGTCAAGAAGCCGAAGACCTCCTGCGCGTCGTCGTCGTCCTCCTCGTCGTCGGAGCGCGGCAGGGGAGCGTCATCGATGTCTCGCGCGAGGAACATCTTGCCCGTGTCGGTCGATACGAGACGGACCGGGTGATACTCCTGCCCGCAGGTCCGGCAGAAGTGGACCGGGTACAGCAGCTTGTCAGGATCGGTCGGGAGGAACCTCTGCCCCTCCACGGTGACCTGACGCCGCGGCGGCGGCTCGAGTGTCGCGTACGCATGGCGCGCGCCGGAGATGAACTGATGGAGCTTGAACGCGAACAGGCTCCGACCGCTCGCGCCGCTCGCCTTCGTGCGTTCGTACTCCGGAATGCTCGAGACGAGGAGGAGCTCTCGCAGCGCACGAGCGCACGCGTCCACGGGTCGTCCGCTCTCTTCCTGGAGCTTCGCCACCGCCTCGGTGAGCGTCATCGGCTTCGCGCGCTGCCAGCGCTGATCCACGTCCGAGAACTCGATCCCGAGACGAGTCTCGACCCAGGCGGCGAGCGGGTTCGTGCGGAGCACCGCGTCCGACGCGTCGTGCGCGACCCCCGCGTCGATCGCGGGACCGAGCGTCTTGGACAGGGTCGCATCGCCGCTCGCATCGGTCACGCGTTCGAGCACCTCGACGACGACGTTGCCGTCGGGGATCTTCGCCGCGAACAGCCGCGACGCCGTCTCGGCCACGATCCGGTTCTTGTCCTTCAGCGAGCCTTCGCTCGCCATCGTGGCGGACGTGCCGATGCACTGGAGCTTGTCGGGCGAGAGACGCTCGCGGACGCGACGGACGAGGAGCGCCACGTCCGCGCCCTGCCGCCCGCGGTACGTGTGGAGCTCGTCGAGCACGAGGAAGCGAAGCCCCGCGCAGTTCCCGATCACCTTCCGATCGACCTCCTCCTGACGCGTCATGAGGAGCTCGAGCATCATGAAGTTCGTGAGCAGGATGTCCGGCGGATGCGCTGCGATGCGCCGCCGCTCGTCCTCGTCCTCCTGGCCCGTGTAGCGCGCGATGGTGACCGGCCGGTCCCCCTGCACGTTCGAGAGGAACTTCTCGATCTCTTCCCGCTGGCTGTTTGCCAGGGCGTTCATCGGATACACGATGATGGCTCGGGTCCGGCGGGGCTCTCCACGTCTCCGCTCGGCGACGATCGCGTCGACGATCGGGATGAAGAAACACAGCGACTTGCCAGACCCGGTGCCCGTCGTGACGACGTAGCTCTCGCCGTCGGCGGCGAGGGCTATGGCATACTCCTGGTGTTTGTAGAGCGTGAGCGGCTTGCCGTCGGCGCGGAAGATCTCGCCGCACGCGGCCTCGAGCGCCCCCGCATCCACGAGCGCGTCGATCGTCGTCGACCGCTTGTAGTTCGCGTTGATCTGGATGAGAGGCTCGGGCCAGTAGCGCTCGCCGCCGTAGATCGTCTCGAGCTGCGCGCGAATGTCCTCGGCGTTGATCTTCGTGAACGACGTCGAGAACTTCTTGTACTCGGACACGACCGAGTCGCGCAGCGCGAAGACATCCATGCCGAGGGTGCTCACGGTCTTCTCCTCCAAACCTCGCTTTTTCCCCTGATGCGAGGAGACCACAACGCACGTGGTCGCGCATCACCGCATCGCGTCGTCGAGCTCGCGCGCGACAGATCACGTCGCAGGCTGGACGGCGAGGTCCGTACGCCCTGGGGAGTATGGGGCAGGCCTCGACGTCCGATCGATGGTCGCGCGCGATGTGCTTGCGACCATCCGCAGACGGGGCGTGTAATGCTCGCTCCGAGGGGGCAGGAGGGGACGATGGCGACGCGCACGACCTCGATCATGGCGCTCATCAACCAGATCCAGAACGACGAGCTCGTTCTGCCGGATCTGCAGCGCGACTTCGTGTGGAAGGAGGACCAGATCCGGCTCCTCTTCGACTCGATCATGCGCGGCTATCCGTTCGGCTCCCTCCTCTTGTGGAATACCCAGTACGTCGCCGTTCCGTACCGCGAGTTCGTCCGCGACGCGCGCACCGGGCAGACCTTCACCACCAAGATGAAGGACGCCGGCAAGCGCATGACGATGGTGCTCGACGGGCAGCAGCGCCTACAATCGCTCTTCATCGCAGTGCTCGGGACGTACGACGGCCGCAGGCTGTACTTCAACGTCACGAGCGGCCCCGATGGGACCGTCGAGGCCGACGACGGAACGGGCAGGAACTTCCGGTTCGAGTTCTGGCGCGACGATCAGTCGAAGCGACCGAAGCGCCTGATTCGCGTCTCCGACGTCGCCGCGTGGTCACCGCGTCACGAGCAGCAGGAGATCGAGCACGCGATCAAGGCGACGGACCTGAGCGACGAGGAAGCACCCATCGCACGCGCCAACCTCCAACTCCTGCGGCAGGTGCTGATGATCCAGCTCGTGCCGCTCGAGACCATCGACGAGGACGTCCTGCGACCGGAGCAGTCGCGGTCGATCGACGAGATCCTCGAGATCTTCGTCCGCGTGAACGACGGCGGGACGAAACTGACGAAGTCCGATCTGATGTTCAGCCTGATCAAGACGCGATGGATCGGCGCGCGCGACGCGTTCGACACGCTCCTCGACCACGTGAACCGGAACCGCGAGATCGCGATCGACAAGGATTTCGTCATCAAGGGCCTGCTCACTGTCGCGGACAAGCCGCCGACCGTCGAGGTGCAGACGATCGCGAAGCACTGGCCGGACATGGAGAAGCGGTTCGACTCCTTCGACGCCGCGCTTCGGGCGACGATCGACTTCTGCCGCGACCAGGACGTGGGCCTCGCGTCTGCTGCGCTCCTCGCGCCGATCGGCACGCTCCACCCGATCATCTACTACCTGACCCGTCGCCAGAACTGCTCGGTCCCGGAGCCCCAGCGCGGGCCGCTCAAGACGCTCCTCTACTTCCTGCTCTTCAACGAGTTCGTCTCCTCCGACGCGCGCATCCGATGGCTGCGCGAGGTGCTTGCGAGGAGCCACGGCGACGAGCTGCCGCTCGACGCGCTCCTCGACGTGGTCAAGCGCCGCCAGCGCGAGACGGCGATCGAGACGTCGGCGACGATGCTCAACTGGAACCCACGGCTCGCGCTGAACATCGTGCAGCGGGGTGTCGCGCGGGAGACGCTCTCGTGGCAGTCGTCACCGGAGGTCGACCACATCTTCCCTCAGTCGCTCTACCGGCCGAAGTACGGCGATCTCGTCGACGACATCGGCAACTTCGCGTTCCTGGGGAAGCTGCGGAACATCCGGAAGAGCAACACGCCGCCCTCGGACTACTTCAAGGACGTGAGCGATGCGGCGCTCCGCGACGAGTACCTCATCGACGACCGCGCGCTGCTCGCGGCGGATCGGTTCGAGGAGTTCGTCGCGGCGAGGCGCGAACGCATCGTCGCACGCGCGCGCGAGTTCCTCGGGCGCTGAGGGCCCCGCAATCGGCCCCGCGAACGCCGTGACCCGGTGAGCGCTCTCGGCACGAATCTTCACAACGTCCGCAGACGCTGCCCGATGATCGCGCCACCGGTGACTTCGAACTCTTCAACGACAACGCCCAGCGTGCATGCGCGGCGGGGTGACAAAGCAGCGTGGGCGCAGATCCTCGAAGGCGCACCGTGAAGTGCGAAGCCGTCGATACCATCTCGCGCGAGCAAGCAGAGGCTCCCACAGAGTCGAGAGACCTGGTTACCTCGTGAAGGGGATCACGCTCGCTCGGTCAACCCCCCGCAGTACTACGGCCGACACGATTTGCACCGGACATGAGCCCAATGTTCAGCCCGCGGGAGTAGCCGCGAACGTGGATGGAGGTCGTTGCGGGTGTGCGGCGTCGAGAAGCTGACGCGGACGCGCGTCGTTCGGTACGATCGGTACACTTGGCTCACCGTCGCCTCTCGTCGTCTCGCCCGTCCCCCGTCCTCTTCACCACGCTGCTCTCGGTCGGCATCGTGCTCTCCGCTCTGGCTCCGCGCGATGCGCGGGCCGAGGAGCTCCGGGCGCACGCGACGCTCGGCGGAGCGCATGCGATCACGACCCCGCAGTCGCGCGAGTTCGGCCTCGGCGGCGCCGGGTCGGCCTCGCTCGAGCTGCCGGCGTCTCGCGCGTTCGGCCTCGAGGTGAAGGTCTCGGGGCTCGTCCTCTCGAAGGGAGAGCCGCCCAGCGACCCGTCGTTCGCGCGGCAGGGGACCGGCACGGCCGTCCTCGCGACGGGCGGCGTCCGCGTGAGGCCCTTCACCGAGGTCGCCGGACCGTGGGCATCCGCCGCGCTCGGGTTCGCGCAGACGGGAGACCGCGGCCGTCTCGGGATCGACGGCATGCTCGGCTGGGACTTCCGCGTCGGCCGATCGGGCCGCTGGGACCTCGGCCCGTACGTGGGCTACCAGCAGCTCGTCGAGCCGGACGGCTCGCTCCGGCCGGAGGACGCGCGGATCATGTCGCTCGGCATCCACGTCGGTCTCGGCGTGCCGCGGAAGCCCGAGCCGCCGCGCGAGCCCGAGGCGCCTCCGCCGCGCGGCGATCGCGATCACGACACGGTGTTCGACGACGAGGACGCGTGCCCCGACGTCCCCGGCCGGCGCACCGACGATCCGAGGACGAACGGGTGCCCGCGGGGCGATCGCGATCAGGACACCGTCTTCGACGACGAGGACGCGTGCCCCGACGTCCCCGGCCGGCGCACCGACGATCCGAAGACGAACGGATGCCCGCGCCTCGATCGCGACAAGGACACCGTCTTCGACGACGAGGACGCGTGCCCCGACGTCCCCGGCGAGCGGACCGACGATCCGAAGACCAACGGATGCCCGTCCGCCGTGGGCATCCACACCGACAACGAGCGCATCCACCTCGACGAGAGCATCCACTTCGACCTCGACAGCCCGCGCGTGCGGCACGCGAGCTGGGGCCTCGTGCAGCGCCTCGCGAAGTTCATCGTCGCGAACCCCGCGATCGAGGAGGTGACGATCGAGGGCCACGCCGACGCGACCGGCAGCGAGCAGCACAACCTCGTGCTCTCGCGCGAGCGCGCGGAGGCGGTGAAGCGCCTGCTCGTGCACTTCGGCGTGGCCGCCGACCGGCTCAAGCCCGAAGCGTTCGGACGCTCGCGGCTCCGCGTGCAGACCACGCGCGCCGAGCGGATGAACCGCCGCGTCGAGTTCTGGATCACCAAGAAGACCGCCACGGAGAAGAACGCCGCAGACGAGGCCGAGAGCGGAACCCGTCCGGCTGGAGGGAAGTGAGCATGCGCGCACGAACGACGAGGTCCTCGGCCAGGAAGACGGTGGTCGCCATCGGACCGCTGCTCGCGGTCGCGTCCATGTGGCTCGGCGGCGGATGCGGGAGCGAGAACTCGCTCGTGGGAGGCGCGTGCGCGCCGGGCTACGAGGAGTGCGACGGCCGGTGTGTGCCCGTCGGTACGTGCACGGGCGCGGACGGCTCGGCCGACGTCGCGGCGGCCGACGCCTCGATCGACGGAAGCCTCGACGGCGCGCTCGACGGATCGCTCGACGGGGCCCTCGATGACGGCTCGCTCGACGGCGATCTCGACGGACAGGCGGATGGGAGCGCGACGGACGGGAGCACCGACGGCGGCGCGAGTGACGGCGGCGGAGACGCGGGCGACGCCTGCCCGCCTCCGCCGTACACGACGGCGGCGCACTGCGGCGCCTGCAACGTCCAGTGCACGGCGCCGGACGACACGTGCCGGCTCGACGGCAACGACGTGTGGACCTGCCAGCCTGCCTGCACGCCGCCCGAGATGCTGTGCGAGGGCCGCTGCATCGACGTCTCGTCGGATCCGTTCAACTGCGGGACCTGCGGCAAGGTCTGCCCGTCGAACCTCTGCACGGCAGGCGTCTGCCAGGGCGCGACGCCGGGCGACATCGTCGTGATCGGCAGCGACTACCGCCAGGCGCTCGCGGCGTCGTCCCAGGCGAAGGTGCTCACGAACGCGGTGTTCATCCCGACGGCGAACCCGCTGCGGATCCTCTCCTACGAGCGCCACGCCGAGCCGCAGGCGGTCGCCAACATCAAGAGCATCATCAAGAGCGCGGCCGGGACGCGCGTGCTCGCGTACACGGTGTCGAACGCGGCCGCCGACCTCGCGTCGCCGACGCTCTCGCAGTCGTACGACGTCGTCTTGATCTACGACCAGCGCACCGGGAACGCCGCAACGCTCCAGGCCGAGGGCACGAGCTGGCAGCCGCACCTCGCGACGTTCACGAAGGCGGGCGGCATCGTCGTGGCGCTCGACGGCAACGCGGGGCAGGGCAACATGCCGGTGCTGATCACGAGCGCCGGCCTGCTCGATCTCGCCGGCCACACCACGATCCCCGCAGGGACGCGCGTGAGCATCGTCGCGCCGGCCGACCGCATCGCCACCCTGGTCCCGACGCCGTACGGAGCGTTCGACCGGTCGGTGACCTTCCAGTCGAACGAGCCCAACGGCGGCAACGTGACCTGGGTCGCGCAGCACGACCTGAACCCCGGGCTCGGCGACCCGGTGGTGATCCACAAGGTCGTTCCCTGAGCCGATCTCACGAAGGCTGCGTCTCCTCGTCCTCGGGCACGATCACCCGCTCGCCGCACCCGTCGCACGTCGTCGACCGCTCCGGGGGACGAACGGGGCCGGACCGCCCGCAGGCGGGGCACACGAGGATCACGACGACGGAGCCTTCCTGGAAGCTGACGAGCATGAGCCCCCCGTCGGCCGCGGCGCCCGCCGGGTTGCGTGCGAATCGAGCTCAGCGCCAGCGCGCGATCGCGCCCAGGTCGTGGACCTCGGCGAAGCCGGCACGTCGGAGCATGCTCGCGGCGCTCGCCGAGCGCATGCCGCTCGCGCAGTACACGACGACGGGCTTCGACTTGTCGCCGAGCTCGCCCGTCCGCGTCGCGAGCTCGGAGACCGGCACGTTGATCGCGCCGTCGATGTGGCCCGAGGCGAACTCGCCGGGGCTGCGGACGTCGACGAGCTTCGCGCCCGCGTCGACGAGCGCGCGCGCCTTGTCGGGCGCGACCTTGCCGGTGAACGCCCGCGTGAGCCTCCATGCGGCGAAGCCGCCGAGGGCGATCGCGATCAGGGTCGTCGGTTCCACGCTCATGGGAGCCGTCTCGGGGCGAAAAGGATTCGCGCCTTCATGCCGCCGCGCGCTCGGCCTCGGGCTCGGGCGCTTCCTTCTTGTTCATGCCGACGAGGAGCCACCTCCGCGCGGCCACGAGGCCGATCGGGCTCGCCATCGCGATGAGGCCGTAGATGAGCCATAGCGTGCCGGTGTGCTGGGGGCCGTCCTTCGGGCAGAACTTCTCGAGCATGAAGCCGGAGTAGAAGCCCGTGGTGGTCTTCGCGACGAACCAGGGCAGGTTCGCGATGCCCATGTACTGGGCGGTGCGGCCCGGCGGAGCGAGCTCGGCCGAGTACTCCATGAAGCGCGAGGACCAGAGCGCCTCGCCGACGGAGAACACGAAGAAGTAGGCGATGAGCATCGCCGTGCTCGGCCCCCCCACGAGGAGGAAGGTCGCCGCCGCGCTCACGCCCGATCCGATGATCATCATCGTGAGGACGTGGAAGCGCTTCGTCAGCGCGGTGATGAGCGGGACGCCGAGGAAGATGATGATCGGGTTGACCGAGTCGACGAGCCACTCCATGCGGTCGGCGATGGCCTGCGGGTACGCGCGAAGGACGTACTCGGGCATCGTCAGCCACTGGTGCGCGAAGAGCGTGCGCACGGGCAGCAGCATGAAGATGAAGAACATGAACCGCGCGTCCTTGAACGGCGACCGCGCGGGCGCGCCCGAGCCGCTCTTCGACTCGGCCTCGCCCCCGTCGATCTGCCGGACGACGCGCGACTCGACGCTCTTCGTCATCATCACGGCGAACACGACGACCGTGGCCACGGTGATCGCGAAGCAGACCCAGTTGACCGCGTTGAAGCCGGAGAGCGCGGACTCGCCTGCCGCGTGCTTCGCGTCGAAGGTCGTGCGCACCTTCGCCGAGATCGGACCGATCGCCGCGGCGCCCAGGTTGAAGAGCGCGTAGAGCACGGCGTAGCCCATCGCGCCGTTCGCCTCGCTCGTGTACTTCTTCACGCCGGCGTACGCGATCGGCTGGAGGATGCCCTCGCCGAGCGCGACGACCAGGAGCGAGACGGCGAGCACCGCGGCGCCACCGGCGAACGGCGCTCCGCCGTAGAGCGCGCGGCCGAGGATGATGAGCAGGAGCGAGACGATGATGCCCTTGCGGATCCCGAGCTTGTCCTCCGCCGGCTTGCCGACGAAGAGCATCACCAGCGTGAGCGATCCGGTGAAGATCGAGACCCACGTGCTCGCGAGCGCCGGCGAGATGCCGACGTCCTGGCCGATGTACGGCTTCATCAACGGCAGGACGCCGAAGTACGCCATCGACTCGAGGCTGAACGCGAGGATGACCAGCCAGAGCGCGCGCGGCGCGCCCCGCAGCGCCTTGAAGGCGTCGATGAAGTCTTTCACGGCACAGGCGCGTAGCGAAACCGCGGCGCGGCGCCAAGCCTCGCGGGAGAGCCGCGCCCAAGCTGGCGCTTCACGGCGCCACGTCGATCACGGCGGAGGCGTCTCCGCGGGCGGCGGCGTCGGCGGCGTCGGCGCCGGCTGCGGCGCCGGCTCGGGCGTCGGCGGCGGTGGCGCCGTCGGCTCGGCCGGCGGCGGCGTCGGCGTCGTCGTCTCCACGGGCGGCGGCTCCGGCGGCGGCAGCGGCTCCGCCTCGTGCTTCTCCACCGGCGTGGCGTAGCCGATGGAGATGCCGAGGATGTTCGCGAACCCGCCGTACTCGCCCGGGAGCTGCGGCGCCGTGCTCGTCTTGTTGAAGAGCTGGACCCACTGATAGGCGACATCGACGCGGATCCCGGAGTCGTGCGCGTAGCCCACGCCCGCCGCGAGGTTGAGGCGGCTCCCGTCCGGGATCTCCGGGGTCAGCGTCTCGGCGATCTGCGGGCTCGGATCGTACATGGCGCCTCCGCGCACCTTCCATGCGTCGCTGAGGGTCCCCTCGGCGCCGAGGTGCACGTTGGCCGTGTTGTTCCAGTTCTTCACGAACGTCTGGTTGAGCGTCCTGCTCTGATCCTCCGGGAACGTCAGATCGATCGATCGGGTCTTCGCCCAGCCGAGCCACACGACGTCGGCATCGATGACGAGGTCCTTGATCGGGCGGAAGGCGACGCCCATGGCGAGCTGGTCCGGCTGCGTGAGCGACGTCGACACCGGCTGGTCGTGGATGATGGGCGAGAAGGAGGCAGGCACGTTGCCGAAGTGCGCGTCGCCGTCGAAGCCCAGCTTCACCGCGCTGCGGTAGTGGACGCCGAACGAGAGCATCTTCTCGAGGATGTCGAGCTGGACGCCGCCGTTGCCGCCGACCGCCCACGTGCCGGCGCCCAGCGTCACGAACCCTTCCTGCTCGCCGAAGCGGATGGCGCGCGAGAGCTGCACCACGCCTCGGACGATCTGGAGGCCCGCGCCGATGCGCAGCGGGCCGATACGGTACGCGATCGTCGGGTTGATGTAGTAGGTCTCGAGGTTCGAGCGCGTGCTCAGGTTGCGTCCTTGCCAGTCCTCCGGCCACTTCACCTTGAGGCCGTAGGGGGTGAAGACGCCGATGCCGACGTAGAGGTCGTCGGTGATCGCGAGCGACCCGTAGCCGTTGAAGGGCGGCACGACGTAGAAGGGCAGCTTCGTCTCCTGGCCCGTCGTGCTCGTGAACTTGAAGCTCGGCGCGATGAGGTGCGTGCCGAGCTGCGCGTCGAACTTGCGCCCGTTCGCGATGCCGGCGGCGTTGTAGAAGATCGCCGACGAGTCGTCGATCATCGCCGTCGTCGCGGCGGCCATGCCGGTGCCGCGTCCCGACTGGACGTCGAGCGCCGTGCCCGCCGCGAACGCGTCGGACGCGAGGAGGAGCGTGAAGAGGGCGGGGGGCAGCAGGACGAGGCGACGAGTCTTCACGGCACGCTCCCGGTTGCGATGAAGGTGGCGACCTGACCCTGTGCCTTCGTCGTCAGCGCGACTCCGCGCGAGCCCTGCGGCGGCGCGAGCAGGAATCCGTGGCGTGTGGCCGGCGTCGCCGTGGTCGCGTCGAAGGCGTCGCCTTGTTCGGTGAACTCGTAACAGAAGAGCGGATCGACGCAGCCGAAGCTCGGCGGCGTGGGAACGAAGGTGCGGTTCGCGCCGCGCACGACCGCCAGGTTCGTCGGGTTGGGCAGCGTCTGGTCGCCCTCGATGAACTGGATGAACGCCTTGCGGTTCGCGTTCGGCGCCGGCGGGTGCACGATGCGATAGGCCATGTTGGCCGGATCGGCGGGATCGAGGATCCACTGCGCGGTGCCGATGAAGGTGTCGAACGCCGGAGTGCCCGGCATGATGCCCTGCTGCGCGAGCGCCGCGAGCAGCGCCGTCTTCTGCGCCTCGAACGAGGGCGCCGTGAGGATGACCTGCGGGAGCGTGCCGGCCGGCACGTTCAGGACCACGCGCGAGGTGTCGGGCGAAGCGGCGTTGAACAGGGAGCCGAGGATGGCCCCGAGGCTCTGCCCGACGTAGTGGATCGTCGCGCCGTCGAACGTCGTGCCCGCCGCCTGCGCGAGGCCCGTGCCGCCGGTGCTCCGGATGATCCGGACGAGCTGCGACTGATCGATCACCGCCTGACGGAAGTTGTCGCGCGTGGCGAAGAAGTTCGTCAGGTTGATGATGTTCCAGCCGCTGATGTTCGGGCGCCCGGAAGCGTCGCGGGCGAAGTCGCCGCCTTCGCACTTGGAGTCCGCCGCGACGCAGCGCCCCTGACCGGCGGCCCCGCACGTCGCGTTTCCGGCGGGGCCGGGCGTGCAGGCGGCACGGTCGGCCTCGTTCCGCGCCACGCAGCGGCCCGCGATGGGATCGCCGTTGCACTTCTGCTTCGACGGATCGGCGCACGCGGCATCGTCCGAGGCCTGCTTCGTCGCGGCCGTCGATCCGGTGCACGACGATCGGTCGCCGTGGAAGAGAGCGTCGATCGCGATCGTGACCTGCCCGGCCTTCGCGAGGGCGTTCGCGATCGGGAGGACGTCGTTGCGCCATCGGGTGAGGCCGTGCCCGAAGATGGTGACCGGGCGGCCGGCCGCGGGCGCGGGCGTCGTCGGGATCGCCATCACGAACGAGACCGGCTCGGGCTTCGGCGCCGTGGGATCGAGCGTCCCGCCGGTCCCCGTGACGGCCACCGGCGTGACGAGCTCGCCGACGAAGAACTTGTCGATGCCGTCGATCGGGATGCCCGCGTTGTTCGCGATCGCCGTGTACTGGGCCGTCGCGTCGGCCACGAACGTCGGGGCGGCGGGCAGGCCGGGGACCTGCGCCGGCAGCCCGTAGAGCTGGTCGAGGACGGTCCCCTCCGACTGCGTGGTGAACGCCCACGCCAGGACGAGGTTCTCGCGCGGGATCCCCTTCGCCGCGAGACCGTCGAGCGCGGGCGAGAGCGCGGCGCGGAGCGGCTCGAGCCGCTGCGCCTGCTCGTCGGTGAGGATGTTCACCGCCGACTTGCCGTTCTCGACGAGCGGCGACTGCGAGCGCACCAGCGCGAACGCCGGCGAGGCGATGACGGCCTTGCCCTGCTTGTCCTTCACCTCGCTCGTGACGAACGCGAGATACGTCGTCTTCTCGTCGAGCGGCGCCTCGAGCCGCCACTGCAGCTGCTCCGGCTCCGTCTCCGGCGCGCTCGAGAGGCAGCTCACGCACGGCGACACCTGAGGCTGCGTGCGCGTGGGCTCGGGCGCTTGCGACACGAGCGGCACCAGGCCCACGCTCTTGGCGGTGACCGACGCCGGATCGAGGTTGCCCTGCGTCAAGGCGGCGAGCGTGTCCGACGACTCGCTGACCGGCGCCGTCAGCGTCGAGAAGCCGTCGAGCGTGTTGAGCCCGCAATAGAGCTGGATCGCCGTATCCGTCGCGGCCGCGCAGTCCTGAGCCGTGAGCGGCTGCCCCGTCTTCGGGTTCGGCAGGTTCACCTTGCCGTTCGCGCGGAGCACGTCGTTCGGGAACGGCACCACGTTGTTCGCCGGATCGAACGTCACCTCGGCCGCGTCCACGATGGTGAACGTCCAGAGGATGGGGATGCTCGATCGCGGGATGCCGCGCGCCCCGAGCGCATCGAGGAGCGGAGCGTATCCGCGGCGGATCTGCTCGAGCTGGATCGCCTTCTGCGTCTGATCGGCGAGGCGCTCGGCAGGATCGGTCTTGTCCGACGGGATGACGTCGACCGCGGGACGGCAGTCCGGCGACGTGAGATCGGTGCACGTGACGACCGGATTGGACGACGATACGAGGGCCCACGTCGCCGAGCCGACGACCGGCACGCCGCCGGCGCCCCGTACGCCGTTCGGCCCGGCGACGACGACGATCGCGTAGCGATGTCCGCGGAGCCAGCCGCCCGCGGGCGGCGCGACGGAGATCGTGTGCGTGACCGGATCGAGCTGCGGGTTGATCGCGATCGGCGCCGGCGCCGCCGTCAGGTCGAGGCCGAGCACCGTCTGCGCGTTGACGGACGCGGGGTCGAGGTTTCCGTCGAACACGACCGAGGCCGTGCTCTCGGAGGGGAAGCCGGTGAGCGCGCCGAGGTACTTCTCGTTGAACTCCTTCTGGGCGGCCGTGTCCGTCGCGGACGGAGGGACCACGACCTTTCCCGTCGTCGGATCGCGGGCGAGGTCGTTGGGGAGGGGGACGACGCTCGCCGCCGGGTCGAACTCGGCGACGACGACGTTGGGTCGCCCCTCCTTCGGGATGTCCGCTTCGCACGCTGCGAGGATGAGGGTGATCAGCAGGAGTCTCTTCACGACGTCTCCTTCTCCCGTGTCGCTTGTCGCGGTCGCACTGCGAACGACCCGAACCGTACGAACGTCGGCACGCTTCTGCCAGACGGAGAATTGCCGCTGCCTCAGCGCGCGACAGTGCAGCGGCAGGAACGCGCGCTGCAGCGAGCGATCGCACCAGGCGAGGTGATTCGATGCGTGCGCTCCGCTGGCTCTTGCTCGCTCTCGCGGCCGCGTTCGCGGCATGCGGCGGCGGTCCGTACGCCTACGTCCCCGCGGTGAACACGAGCGCGACGGTCGCCGGGAGACCCGCGTCCTACTACGCGATCCCGCCGGAGGCCCCGCGCGGCGATCTGCGCGTCGCGACCTTCGGCTTCGCCGACATCTCCCCGGCGAGCGACTCGAGCGTCCGCCTGCGCGCGATCCACATCCGGATGATCGTGGCGAACAACGCGCAGCAGCCGTGGACGGTGGACACGCGCGAGCAGCGCCTCTCGCTGCCGGGCTCGGGCGAGAGCCGCCCGGCGTACGCGACGAGCGATGCGGGCACGCCGCCGCTCGTCGCGATCCCGCCGGGACAGGCGCGCACGCTCGACCTCTTCTATCCGCTGCCCGCGCGCTACCAGGACGCCGAGCACCTGCCGGCGTTCGACGTGATCTCGAGCGTGCAGACCGACGTCGGTCCGATCGCCGAACGTACGCCGTTCGAGCGGCTCGAGATCGAGCCCGCGTACTACGACGGGTACTACGGTCCTTACGCCTGGGGCCCGCCGTACTGGTACGACCCCTACTACTACCCGGGCTACGCGTTCGGCGGCGTTCACTTCACCTACGTGCATCCGATCGTGATCCACCCGCACGGCGGAGGCCACCGTCCCGGCGGTCCCGGTCACGGCGGCCACCACCGCTGATCCGCCCTTCAGCTGGCGGCGCGAAGTGCGTGCGTCACGAGGCTGAGGATATGCTCGCCGCATGGGTGAGGTCCTGTTCGCCGTCCTCCTCGTCGCCATCGCCGCCTTCGTGGTCTTCATCGTGCTCCGGAACCACTGGATGCACACGAAGGACGACGACCTCCGGGTGGCCGGCGTTCCGGCGGAGGCAAGGGTGCTTCGCGTGCGTCCTGACCCCGGAGAGGACGATCGCTACGTCCTCTCGCTCGAGATGACGCCCCCCGAGGGCTCGAGCTATCGGGGAGCCAACGGTCCGATCGCGCTGGAGCTCCACGCCTTCCTCGGAGCGCACGCGTTCGGGGCGATCCAACCGGGCGCGACCATCCGTGTCCGCTTCGATCCGCGCGACCCGAAGCGCGCCGTGGTCGACCTCGCCGCGATGGGCCTCGCGTAGCCTCGAGCGCGCGCATACGGCGCGCCGTCGCACCGCCGACCGCCGGCGATCTCATTGCATGGAGCATGCAGCGACCTAGGCTCCTTCCGGTGGCCTCGACGTACACGCTCGACGAGGTCCTCTACGAGGACGAAGAGGCTGCGCTCTACCGCGCGCACGCGCCGGACGGACACGCCGTCCTCGCCAAGACGCTCAAGGCGCCGCATCCGACGGCGGCCGAGATCGAGGCGCTGCGGCGCGAGCTCGAGGCAGGCCAGCAAATCGGAACGGACGCGGTCGCGAGACCCGAAGCGCTCGCGACGATCGAGGGACGTCCCGCGCTCGTGATGCGCGACGACGGAGGCGTACCGCTCGCGATGCTGCTCGGTCATCCGGCGGACTTCGCGTGGTTCCTTCGCGCCTCGCTCGCGCTGACCGACGCGGTCTCTGCGATCCATCGGACGCACGCCCTGCATGGCAGGCTCCACCCGGCGGACATCCTCCTGCGGCACGACGGGCGCGTCGAGCTGACGGGGCTCGGCCAGGCGCTCGAGACGGCGCAGCTCGCCGACGGCGCGCCCTTCGTGCCCATGGCGATGTGGCCCTATCTCTCGCCGGAGCAGACGGGTCATCTCGGGACCCCGGTCGATCACCGCAGCGACCTCTATTCGCTCGGCGTCATCTTCTTCGAGATGCTCACCGGGACGCGGCCCTTCGAGGCACATGCGCTCGTCGGCTGGCTCCATGCGCATTGCGCGATCGCGCCGCCGTCGCCCTCGCAGCGCGTGCCGGCGGTGCCGGCGGTCGTCTCGTCGATCGTCCTCAAGCTCCTCGCCAAGGCGCCGGAGGCCCGGTACCAGAGCGCCTCCGGCCTCCGCCACGATCTCGCGCATCTCTCCGAGGCGTGGCGCGAGCGCGGCGCGGTCGAGCCGTTCGCTATCGGGCTTGCCGACGTCCCGCCGCCGCTGCGGTTCGCCACGCGCGTCTTCGGTCGCAAGGTCGAGCGTCGGGTGCTGGAGCAGGCGATCGAGCGCGTCGCGGAGCGGAAAACCATGGAGGTCGTGATCGTCGGAGGCCCGTCCGGCATCGGCAAGACGGCGCTCCTCGAGGACCTGCGGCGGACCGCGTGCGCGAAGGGCCGCGCACTGATGGGCATGGGGCGATGCGCCGAGGGGTCCGGCGCGCCGTGCAACGCGCTCTTCGAGGCGCTCGACGGCGTCCTCACGGCCACGCTCGAGACGTCCGACGAGTCTCCGGAGGAGCTGTGCCGCGACCTCGAGGCGCGCATCGGCGCCGACGCTCCGCTCCTCTCCGCGCTGCTGCCCGGCCTCGCCCGCGTCCTCGGCGTGCGCCCGCGCGATCTCCAGCGCGAGGTCCCGGCGGCCGACGCCGATCGCCGCCTCGCCGCGGCGCTCGACCACTTCATCGGTGCATTCGCCGACCGCGAGCGCACCATCCTCCTCCTCCTCGACGACATCCAGGAGACCGACGCCGCGACGGCCGAACATTTCGTGCGCTGGGCGAACGCCGCGCGCGAGAGGCCGCTGCTCGTCGTCGCCTCCTACCGCCACGGCAATCTCCGCAGCGACCACCTGCTCCTCGAGACGACGAGCCGCCTCGCGGACGCAGGCGTCGGCGTCACGAACCTCGCCCTCGGCCCTCTCGGCGAGGGCGACGTGACGGAGTGGCTCGCCGACGTCCTCCACCGAAGCCCCGAGCATGTCGCGCCGCTCGCACGGACGGTCACGGAGCGATCGGGGGGCGTGCCGCTCGTCGTGACCAGGCTGCTCGAGTCGCTCTATCGAAGAGGGCACATCCGTTACTCGATCGATCGCGGCGCCTGGGAGTGGGACCTCGCGGCCGCCCGCGCGGAGCCCTATGCCGACGACGTCGCGCCGCTCATCGCACACGCGATCGATCAGCTGCCTCCCGATGCGCGCACCGCTCTCTCGCTCTTCGCCGCGCACGGCCTGCGCGCCGACATCGAGACGCTCGCCGCCGTTCTCGATTGCCGCGAGACGGAGGTGCTCGCACGGCTCGAGGAGTCGTTCACGCGACGGCTCGTCACGCGGGTCGACGCCACGATCTACTTCTTGCACGAGCGGATCCGCAGCGTGGCGTACGAGCTGCTCGGCGAGCGCCGTGCGGAGGCGCACCTGCGCATCGGGCGATCGTTCCTGGCGAGGTTCACGGCCGAGCGGGGCGAGGCGCGCGCCTTCGAGATCGTCCGCCACTTCCGCCTCGCGGAGCCGGGCTCGCTCTCCGACGAGGAGCGAACGCGCGTCGCCCAGCTCGCGCTCGTCGCCGGCCGACGGGCGCAGGCGACCGGTCAGCCCGCAGCGGCGACGGACCACCTGATCCACGCCGCCGGCCTGCTCGACGAGATGCACTGGCGCACGCACCACGATCTGGCCTTCTCGCTCCACCTCGCCCTCGCGAAGGCGCGCTTCGTCGCCGGGGCGATCACCGAGTCGGAGGCGCTCGCGACGGCGCTCCTGGCTCGTACGGACAATCCGATCGAGCGCGCGACCGTGCGCGGTCTTCTCGCGGATCTCGCGTTCGCGCGCGGCGGGATGCCGGAGGCCATGCGGGCGTGCGTCGAGGGACTGTCGGCGCTCGGCATCGAGATCGCAGAGCACCCGACGGCCGAAGAGGCGGACGCGACGACGGCGAGGGCGCTCGCTCATCTCGCGGTCTGGGCTCGTCCGGCATCGGAGCTCCCTCCCGCGACCGATCCTGCCGCGCGCGCTGCATGCGATCTGCTCGCGGCGCTCATCGCCCCCGCGGTCTACGTCGACTGGAACCTGGTCTGGGTCGCCGCGGCGACGTCGGTCGAGTGGTCCTTGACCCATGGCAACGCGGTGAGCTCGGCGACGGCCTACTCCGTGCTCGCGCTCCGCCTCGCCTCGCGCGGCGCGTATGCCGAGGCGTTCCGTCTCGGTGACGAGGCCTACCAGCTCGCTCGACGCGACGAGAGCGCCGGGTCGGGCGGACGCACCGCGTTCCTCTTCCTCTCGTTCCTCGCGTATCTCACGCTCCCGGTGCGCAACGTCCTCGAGCTCGTCGGTCGGGAGGTCGAGGCCGCCAGGGCGGCGGGAGATCAGACCCACGCTTGCTACCTGCAGAAGAACGCCGTCCACTTCCGCTTCTTCGTGGGGGACGCGCTCGCCGACGTCGGCGCCGCCGCCGACGACGCGCTCGCCTTCGCCGACCGCGCGGGCTTCGTCGCGGTGGCCGAGGAGGTTCGCAGCATGCTCTGGCTCGTCGAGCGGCTGCGCGACGTCCAAACGAGCGCGCCGTTCGTGCACGATGCCAGCGCATTCGACGAACAGGAGACGCTGCCGCTCGTCTCCGTCGCTCACTGCTATCACGAGGTCATCGCGCACTTCGTGCTCGGCGATCCCAGGGGCGCCGCCGATGCAGCCGAGCGTGCGGAGCGCCTCGCAGCCAGGGTCGTCGGCGCGCTGGAGGCCGCAGAGCTCCGCTTCTACGCGGCCCTCGCGTACGCGGCCGACGGGCGCGATCCTGCCGGCGCGCTCGCGAAGGTCCGCGCACACGGGAGCGTCCTCCACGAGCTCGCGCAGGGTGCGCCCGCCAACTTCGGCGCCCGCGCGGCGCTCGTCGAGGCGGAGATCCACCGGCTCGAGGGAGACGACCTCGCGGCCGAGCGTTGCTACGAGACGGCGATCCGGGCCGCGCGCACCTCCGCCTCGGTGCCGGTCGAGGCGATCGCGAGCGAGTGCGCCGCGAGCTTCTACCGGGCGCGCGGCATGACGACGGCAGCCAACGCGTATCTCGTCGAGGCCTACGAGTGCTACGAGGCATGGGGCGCGACGCGGAAGACGCGCGCGCTCGTCCAGGCATTCCCAGGGCTCCGGATGCGCGGCCGAGACGAGACCCCGGACGTCGAGAGCCTGCTCGCCGCGCAGCGCGCGATCTCGAGCACGTATGGCGTGCCCGAGCTCCAGGAGCGGCTGCTCGCGGTCGCGATCGAGCACGCCGGTGCGGAGCGCGGATGCTTGCTCGCGACGACGTCCGAAGGTGAGCTCGTCGTGGCCTCCGTGGCGGGCACGCGCGCAGACGAGCTCGGTCGGCCGGGGAGCCGCGCCGACCGCTCACGCGTGCCGCTGTCGCTCTGCCGGACGGCGCTGCACCTGCGCAAGCCGATCGTGCTCTCGGACGCGACCGAGGCGACGCGCTATGCGGTGGACCCCTACCTGGCGCGCGGCAAGGCTCGCTCGGTGCTCTGCCTGCCGATCGTGCGCGCCGACCAGGCGACCGCGCTGCTCTACCTCGAGAACGACCTCGTGCCCGGGATGTTCTCCCGTGCGCGCCTCGTCGTGCTCGACACCATCGCCGCGCAGGCGGCGATCACGCTCGAGAAGGCGCGGCTCATCGCGAAGCTCGAGTCCGAGAACGCCGAGCGCCGCAGGGCGGAGGAGAAGCTCGCCGATCACAAGCGACTGCTCGAGGACATCCTCGACGCGACGCCTGCGGTGGTCTTCGTGAAGGACACCGAAGGACGCTACCTGCTCGTGAACCGACGCTTCGAGCAGATCTTCCACGTCGACCGCCGCCGGTTCTGCGGCGAGCACGACCGGGACCTGTTCCCGGAGGGAAAGGTCGCCGAGTTCCACGCCACCGATCGGGTGGTCCTCTCGGGCCGCTCGGTCGAACTCGATCAGGAGATCGAGCTCGACGACGGCGAGCACGCCTTCATGACGACGAAGTTCCCGCTCTTCGACGCGAACGGGAAGCCACGCGCGGTCTGCGGCGTCGCAACGGACGTCACCGCGCGCAAGCAAGCCGAGGAGGCGCTCCGGCGGTCCTTCTCTCTCGTCGAGGCCACGATCGAGGCCTCGGACGACGGCATCCTCGTCGTCGACCTGGCAGGACGCATCGTCCGGTACAACCGCCGCTTCGCCGAGATGTGGTCGATCCCCGACTCGATCCTGCAGAGCGGCGACGATGCGCGTGCGATCCGCTTCGTGCTCGATCAGCTCCAGGACCCCGACGCGTTCCTCGCGCGGGTCCGGGATCTCTACGCGCAGCCGAAGGCCACGAGCGACGACACGCTGCTCCTCGGCGACGGGAGAGTCTTCGAGCGCCACTCGCAGCCACATCGCCTCGGCCCGGACGTGGTCGGACGCGTGTGGAGCTTCCGCGACATGACCGCGCGCGTGCGCGCCGCGCAGGAGCGCGATCGCCTGCTCGCCAAGGAGACGCGTGCACGGGCGGAGGCGGAGGAGGCCGTCCGCATCCGCGACGAGTTCCTCTCGGTCGCCTCCCACGAGCTGCGGACGCCGCTCGCCAGCCTCTCGCTCGCGATCGACGGCCTGCAGCAGCTCTTCACGAAGAAGGAGGCGGACGAGACGTCGCGGCGCGCGCTCGGGATCGCGAAGCGGCAGGTCGGCCGCCTCGCGGCGCTCGTCGGCCTGTTGCTCGACGTCTCGCGCATCCGCGCCGGCAAGCTCGTGCTGAACGTCGCCGAGGTCGATCTGCGCTCGGTCGTGCGCGAGGTGACGAGCCTCCTCGCCGACGAGATGGCGCGCGCCGGGAGCGACCTCGTCCTCCATGCCGACGAGCCGGTCGTCGGGCGGTGGGACGGCGTGCGGCTCGAGCAGGTGGTCCACAACCTCCTCGGCAACGCGCTCAAGTTCGGCGGCGGCCTGCCGATCACCGTCACGGTCGCGAAGCGCGACGGCGTCGCGGAGCTCTCGGTCGAGGATCGAGGCATCGGCATCTCCGCGGAGTTCATGAAGCGCATCTACGAGCCGTTCGCCCGCGGTGTCTCGTCGCGACACTACGGGGGGCTCGGCCTCGGGCTCTACATCACCAAGACGATCGTCGAAGCGCACCACGGCGAGCTCGGCGTCGAGAGCGAGGAGGGCGTCGGCTCGAAGTTCACCGTGAGATTGCCCTTGAGCGGCCCATGACGCAGGACATGCACGAACGGGACGGATACGTCTGCATCGTCGACGACGATCCCGACATCCGGGAGATCGTCCAGCTCGTCCTCGAGGCGAGCGGGCACCGCGTGCGCACTGCGGCCGACGGGCTCGAGGCGCTCGACACGCTCCGCCGCCATCCGGGCGCCTGCCTCGTCCTCCTCGATCTGATGATGCCGGGAATGAACGGCTGGGAGTTCCGAGCCGAGCAGCTGAAGGACCCCCCGATCGCGTCGATCCCCGTCGTGGTGCTGTCGGGCGTCCGCGAGGTGCCCGTGCAGGCGGCCGGGCTGAACGCGGCGGCGTCGCTCCAGAAGCCGATCGACCTCGACCAGCTCGTCGCCGTGGTCGAGCGTCACTGCCGGTGAGCCTCAGCCCTCACTCTGCCCGAGCGCGGTCCCGGCCACCTGCGTCTCGGGATCGAGCACCAGGAGACGCACGCGCCCGGTGGCGACGACGGCCTGCTCTTCGTTGCGGACGACGACCTCCCAGAGCTGGCTCCGCCGCCCACGCGTGATCGGCGTCGCGGCCGCACGGAGCGTGCCCTCGCGCACCGCGCGGACGAACGAGGTGTGGTTCTCGAGGCCGACGACGTGCTTGCCCTTGCCCATCGCGTCGACCGCCGCGCCGACCGATGCGAGCGTCTCGACGATGCTCGCGTACACGCCCCCGTGGACGATGCCGTGAGGCTGGCGGTGCTCCGGGCGCACGACGACCGTCCCGGTCACCGCGTCGCGCGTCGCCGAATCGACGACGAGGCCGAGCTCGCCCGCCCAGGTCCCCTGGTGCATCGTGTTGATCGTGCGGGACACGTCGGCTTCGGTGCTCACGCCGTGCACTCTACTCCGGACGGCGCATCGACGGCTCCATGCCGCGCGGCCCTTCGCCGCGTGGTCGCGCTTGCGAACGTGGTTACGGTCGAGTCGTCATGGTGAAGAGCGGGCTACTCCTGCGCGCCGAGGCGAAGCCGGGGAAGGAACCCGAGGTCGAAGCGCTCCTCCGCCATGCGCTCGCGCTCGCGCGCCAGGAGCCGGAGACGACGGCGTGGTTCGGGCTCCGCTTCGGGCGCTCTCGGTTCGGGATCTTCGACGTGTTCCCGGCAGAGCAGGGCCGTGACGCTCACCTCGCCGGACCGGTCGCCCGCGTCCTCACGGAGAACGCGGAGCGCCTCTTCGCGCACGTGCCGAAGGTGGAGAAGCTCGACGTGATCGCCGACAAGCTCCCGTCCACGGTCGGCGACGAGCCGCTGCCGAAGGCGATCCTCCTCACGTTCCGCCCGAGGCACGGACACGAGCGGGACGTCGAACGCTTCCTCCGCGACGCGCAGACCGTCGCGGAGGACGAGCCGCGCACCGCCGTCTGGTTCGCGATGCGGTTCGAGAGCGGCGTCTACGGGATCTTCGATGCCTTCTCGGACAACCGCGGGCGCATCGCGCACCTCGCGGGGCGCATTCCGCGGAGGCTGGCGACCCACGCGCTCTCGCTCCTCGGGAGCGTGCCGGTCATGAAGATGCCGGTCGTCCTCGGCGACAAGATGCCGGGGCAGTCCGCGTTCGCGGCGTGATGCGCGAGCCCGGCGTGCACTACTGCTTCTGATCGCAGCCGCTCTGCTCGATGCACGCGACGGCGGCCTTGCAGGCGGCGCTCGCGTTGCAGGCGGTCTCCGCTGCGGTCTCGCACTGGGTTGCATTCTGCAAGCAGTTGATGCACGCCTGGTTCGGCTCCTGCCCTGCGCAATAGGTAGAGCCGCAGGCCTGCGCGCAGACCCCGGGCGACTCGCACGCGCACTCGCCGAACGCCTGGCCGTCGACGTCGAGCCCGCCCGGATTCTTCGTGTCGCAGCACTGGAAGCACGCGTCGGCGGTCTGCTCGGCGCTGCAGGCCCCGCCGGTCGGCGCCGGATCGCCCGGGTCCTGCGGGTCGGCCGGCTCGTTCGGGTCGGTGTCCGAGCTCGGGCCCTGGTCTCCGCTCTTGTCCTTGGAGCTCGGCGTCTTGTTCCCGTTGTTGGTGCCCTTGTTCTGGTTCACCTCGCCCGCGAGCGCCGGATCCCCGGGCGGCGGTGCGCTGCTGCAAGCGACGACGAACGAGGCGGTCGTGACGGCGAGGGCCGCGGCGAGCGAAAGAGCAGAGCGAGAGCGATCGAGAATCATGAGTGCCTCCCAGCGCCGACCGTGCATCGCGGCGCGACAGGGCTCGGTGCACCCGACGGGCCATGCCCCTCCGGATGTCGGATCACCCCCCATGTCCCACTGGATCACGAGAGAACGCAGCGGTGATCTGGATCAGATCGTCGGCCTCGCCGAATGGAGCGCGCGCCACCGGAAAAACCGCCGGTTATCGAAAAAACCGGCGTGAATCAGCGACGTTGTTGCTTCGCCCGCAACGGCATCGCGCTTGCTGATCGGATCCGCGAGCAGCATGACGACGCAGCCGACAACGGCCGTTCGAAGCGACGGCGATCGCTACGAGCTCCTCTTCGAGCTCGCGAGCGGCGGCATGGCGACCGTCTACCTCGCGCGCATGCGACGCCCGATGGGGTTCTCCCGTCTGGTCGCGATCAAGTGCATGCACCCGCAGTTCGCGAAGGACCCCGAGTTCGCGACGATGTTCGTCGACGAGGCCCGACTGACCGCGCGCCTCCGGCACCCGAACATCGTCCCGACGCTCGATATCGTGGCCGACGACGGCCACCTCCTCCTCGTCATGGAGTACGTGGAAGGCGCGTCGATCGCCGGGCTCTGCAAGGCGAGCTCCGCCGCGAAGGCGCGCGTCCCCGTCGCGATCGCCGCGGCCGTCGTCCACGACCTGCTCCTCGGCCTCCACGCGGCGCACGAGGCGACGGACGACGAGGGTGCGCCGCTCGCGATCATCCACCGGGACGTCTCTCCCCAGAACGTCATCGTCGGCGTCGACGGCATGGCCCGGGTCCTCGACTTCGGCGTCGCGCGCGCCCGGCACAACGTCCACCATTCGACGAACAACGAGATCAAGGGGAAGGTCCCCTACATGCCGCCGGAGCAGCTCTGCGGCGAGGCGCTCGACCGTCGCGTCGACGTGTACGCCGCCGGCGTCATCCTCTGGGAGATGCTCGTCGGCAAGCGCCTCTTCGAGGGGCCGAGCGAGACGATCATCGCCCGCCGGGTGCTCGACGACGTCGTCGTCCCGCCGAGCGCGCGCATCGACGGCATCGCGCCCGAGCTCGACCGGCTCGTCCTGAAGGCGCTCGCGCGCGAGGCGACCGATCGATTCGCGACCGCGCTCGAGATGGCCGAGGAGCTCTCGCGCATCGTGTCGCCCGCATCGCGCACCGAGGTCGCCGCGTGGGTGAGGTCGCTCGCGCCCGCGGCGCCGAGCCCGCCGAGCAGCGGCGCGCTCCCGTCGGCTCCGTCGGCCCCCTCGCTGCCGTCCGAGGCGCCGACGTCCATCGAGCTGACCACCATCGTCGCCGTCCTCGAGCGCGCGCAGACGAAGCGATCCGACGCGCAGGAGCACGATGCCCCGAGCGCGCCGCACGTGCCGCGTCGTGCGCGCTTCGTCGGCGGGCTGGTCGGCGTCGCGTGCGTCCTCGCCGCGGCGCTCGTCGCGAAGGCGGCGCTCGTCGAGAGGCCGGCCGCGGCCGCGACGCCCGTGTCCGCAAACGTCGCGCCGCCCGCCGCGGCAGCGACCGGGTCCGCCCCGATCTCGCCGGAGACCGCGGCCATGGCCCCGGCCATCGACAGCGCGCCGGCCGCGAGGGCGGCGAAGCCCCGCGCCAGGACCGCGGCCATCGTCGCGAAGCCGGCGCCCGCGATCGAGGCGAAGCCTGCCGCGGCCGAGCCCGCGCCCGCGCCCGCCGCGCCCGCGACGGACGGGAACGGCGCCACGTGTCGTCCCCCCTACACCGTCGATGCCGACGGTCACCGCCACTACAAGGTCGAATGCATCTGAACCGCACCACCCTCGCCGCCGCCGCCGTCCTCGGCGCCGCCGCGCTGATCGCCCCTCGGGCGTCGGCGCAGGAAGCGTCCGCCGACAAGATCGCGTGCGTGGCCGCGCTCGACGCGGCGCAATCGTTGCATGCTGCACACAAGCTGAAGGAGGCGCGCGCGAGCTTCGTCGCGTGCTCGAGCGAGTCGTGCCCGGGCGTGGTGCGCGAGGACTGCGCGCGGTCGCTGCTCGATCTCGATGGCGCGATGCCCAGCGTGGTGCTCTC
>WBZO01002276.1_pt1 | contig 25526 bp, 30 predicted proteins | sample 5204261 | NCBI WGS metagenome assembly WBZO01 (sample SAMN12412400, study PRJNA552823) | activated sludge metagenome | isolation source: activated sludge from anammox sidestream of wastewater treatment plant... | place: USA: North Carolina | collected 2017-09
ATGGCTGCAAGTTCCTTGCCAGGCGGCGGGAATGTCGTCGCGGGGCTATCGATCGAGGGTCAGCAGCGATCGTCCGGTCATCTCCGGGGGGCGCGGCAGACCCATCAATTCGAGGAGCGTCGGCGCGATGTCCTGCAGGGCTCCGCCGTCGCGCAATGCCGCTGGTCGCCCGACGTAGACGAACGGTACCCGGTTGAGCGTGTGCGCGGTGTGTGCCTGACCCGTGCCGGGATCGTGCATCCGTTCGGCGTTGCCGTGATCGGCGGTGATGACGACTTCGCCGCCGGCCGCGCGCGCGGCCGCGACCACGCGGCCAAGACAGGTGTCGAGCGTCTCGATCGCCTGCAGCGTGGCCTCGTAGTTGCCCGTGTGGCCGACCATGTCGCCATTGGCGTAGTTGCACACGATGGCGTCGTAACGGCGCGAGCCGATGGCGTCGACCAGCCGATCGGTGACTTCGGGGGCGCTCATCTGCGGCTTCTCGTCGTACGTCGCGACCTTGGGCGAGGGGACGAGGATTCGATCCTCGCCTGGATACACCGCCTCCACGCCGCCATTGAAAAAATAGGTGACGTGCGCGTACTTCTCCGTCTCGGCGATGCGCAGTTGGGTGAGGCCCAGGGCGGCGACGTATTCACCGAAACCGTTGTGGATCGACTGCGGCGCGAAGGCGACGGGAAGGTGCGCGAAGTCCTCGCCGTACGACGTGAGGCAGACGTACTCGCCCAGGCGCACCGTGCGCTTGCGGGCAAAGCCCGCGAAGTCCGCCGCCGTCAGCGCACGGGTGATCTCGCGGACCCGGTCGGCGCGGAAATTCATGCAGACGACGACGTCGCCGTCGCGCATGCCGGCGCGTGCGCCGGCAGGGCCCGCAATCACGGTCGGGGCGACGAACTCGTCGCTTTCGCCGCGGGCGTACGCGGCCTCCAGCCCGGCTTGGGCCGAGGCGGCGCAATGGCGGGCCTCGCCGTCGACCAGGAGGTCGTACGCTGCCGCCACCCGATCCCAGCGCTGATCGCGGTCCATCGCGTAGTAGCGGCCGACGATCGAGGCGATGCGGGCGCCGGGATGACGCGCGCACGCCGCGTCCATCGCCGCGAGCGACGCCGCCGCGCTGCGTGGTGGCGTGTCGCGGCCGTCGAGGAAGGCGTGGACGCGGATGTCGCGTACCCCGCCGGCAGCGGCGAGATCGACCATCGCCACGAGCTGGCGCTCGTGGCTGTGCACGCCCCCGGGGGACAGAAGCCCCAGCACGTGCACGGCGTTGCCGGTGGCGCGCGCCTGCGTGACCGCGGCGTGCAGCACGGGATTGGCCGCGAACTCCCCCGTCGCGATGGCGCGGTCGATGCGCGTGAAGTCTTGGTAGATGACGCGACCGGCGCCGATGTTGAGATGCCCGACCTCCGAATTGCCCATCTGTCCATCCGGGAGGCCGACGGAGTTCTCGGAAGCGTCGATCGTCGTGTGCGGGCAGTGGGCGAGGAGCTCGCGAAAGTGCGGCATGCGCGCGTTGGCGATCGCGTTGTCCGGGGCGGGAGCGGCGCACCCGAAGCCGTCGAGAATCACGAGGACGACGGGGCGCACGCTGGGGCGAGCGGCGACGGGAGACGGCTGCACGGCGGCGACGGGGGTTGGCATCGGTCGACGGGTGGGTTGGGAAAGGACAGCGTGCGGCGCTGCGGCGCGACGGTCAGCGCGGCCGAAACGGACGCGCCACAACCTCGCCACACGCCGGCGTCGCGTCGGGGATCGGTTATCATTTTAGACTTTGCGCGTTGCGGGTGCCGACGCATGCAGTTTTTGGCGAAGAACTGGATTCTCGTGCTCGCGCTGGTGCTGTCCGGCGCGATGCTCGTCTGGCCGCTCATCGTGCGGCGCCTCTCGCCGATCAAGGAGATCGGCACGCTCAACGTCACCCAGCTCATGAACCACGAGAATGCGGTGTTGCTCGACCTGCGCGAGCCGGGTGAGTTCAAGGGCGGCAAGCTCCCCGGTGCCGTGCACATCCCCATGTCGCAACTGGGCAAGCGCAGCGAGGAACTCGCCAAGCTCAACACGCGTCCGGTGGTCGCCTACTGCGCGCTGGGGCGCCGCTCGACGATGGTCGGTGGTGCCCTTGCGAAGGCGGGCTTCGCCAGCATCTACTCGCTGCGCGGCGGCATCAAGGCCTGGCGCGACGCAGGGCTGCCGATCGAAGAGACGGACGCCGCCTGAAGGCTACTTTCGTCCATCCACGGAAGCCACCGACCCACGATGAGCACCACGCCTGATCCAGCCGTTCCCGTCACCATGTACTCGACGGGGGTTTGCCCCTACTGCGTCCGGGCGGAGAGCTTTCTCAAGTCCAAGGGCGTGACCGCGATCGCCAAGGTGCGCATCGACCTCGATCCGGCGCGTCGCGCCGAGATGATGGAACGCACCGGACGGCGTACCGTGCCGCAGATCTACGTGGGCGACGTCCACGTCGGCGGCTTCGACGACCTCGTCGCGCTCGATCGCGCCGGCAAGCTCGCCCCGCTCCTCGCCGGACAGTAGGCCTTCGCGCCGGCGCGAGTCCCGGATCGAGGGCGCTCCGGTACAATGCCCGGTTTTCCCGCCTTCGTCAGGACACCCCAGCATGGCCGAACAACCCGCCGCGGCGCCCGCCGGCGCCGCCGAAGCCGCGCCGCAACCGACCTTTGCCATCGAGCGCATCTACGTCAAGGACCTCTCGGTCGAGAATCCCGGCGCACCGCAGTCGTTCCAGTTGAACGAGGCGCCGCAGGTCGAGATCGGGCTGCGCACGCGCGGCGAGCAGCTCGCGGCCGACGTTTATGAGTGTGTGCTCACTATCACCGTCAAGGCGACGACGGGCGAGAAGACGGTCTTTCTCGTGGAAGCTTCCCAGGCGGGGATCTTCACCGTGAAGGGCGTGTCCCCCAACGATATGCAGCCCGTGCTCGGAATTGCCTGTCCCAACGTCCTCTTCCCCTATGCGCGGGAGACGATCGCCGATGCCATCGGCCGCACCGGCTTTCCCGCTGTGCATCTCGCGCCGATCAATTTCGAGGCGCTCTACCAGCAGCAACTTGCGCAGATGCAGCAGCAAGTGCCGTCGGTCACCAACTGACGCGAATTCGAGGTCCCGCATGCGCCGATCGCTCGCCGCCCGCTCGTCGGTGAGCCGCGTCGTGGCGCTTGGTTGCGTCATGGCGCTGTCGACGCCGGTCGCCGCGGCCGAGTTCCGGACGACGGCGGAGGCCCCGGCGGTGCTCTACGATGCGCCGTCGGCCAAGGCGAAGCCGCTTTTCGTGTACGGGCGCGACGTTCCGGTCGAGGTGCTGGTGAGCGTCAGCGGCTGGACCAAGGTGCGCGACGCGGCCGGGACCATCGGCTGGTTCGCCGCGAAGTCGCTCGCCGACAAGCGGATGCTCGTCGTCCGCGTTCCCACCGCCGATGTGCGCGCGCGTCCGGACGACACGGCCCCGGTGGCATTCCGCGCCGAGGAGAACGTCCTGCTCGAGCTTGCCGAGAACGCGACGTCGCCCACGACGACCGCCACGCCCGGCTGGGTCCAGGTCCGTCACCGCGACGGGCAGGTCGGCTACGCGCGCATCGGCCAGGTGTTCGGCCTGTAAGCGGCCCCGCTGCTGCCTCCCACCGCATGCGCCGCGTCGCGATTCTCGGTGCCGGCGCGTGGGGTACCGCGCTCGCGGTGCATCTGGCCGCGCGCGCAGCGCGCCCGACCCCGGTCGTGTTGTGGACGCGCGACCCGGCGCAGGCGAGCGCCCTCGCGCGAGCGCGGTGCAATGTCCGCTACCTGCCGGGAATCGCGCTTCCGCCCGACGTCGCGATCGCAAGCGAAGCGGCGATGGCCGCGGCGTGCGACCTCTTCGTTGCGGCCGTGCCCGCGGCGGCGCTCGTCGACGTGGCAACGCGCTTTGCGCCCGCGGCCAAGGTCCCGCTCGTGTGGCTGTCGAAGGGCTTCGTCACGGCACCCGACGCGCCGGCGGGCGTCGCCCTCGCGCACGAGCGTATCGGCGGACTGTGGCCCACTCCGGTGGGTGCGATTTCGGGGCCGAGCTTTGCCGACGAGGTTGCCCGCGGCCTGCCGACGGCGCTGGTCGTCGCGGCGACCGTCCCGCAGCTGGCGGACGACGTGGCCTCACTGCTGCGTGGCGACACGTTACGCGCCTACCGTACGTCGGACATCGTCGGCGTCGAGATCGGCGGCGCGGTGAAGAACGTGCTCGCGATCGCTGCCGGAGCGAGCGACGGGCTGGGCTACGGCCACAACGCGCGCGCGGCGCTCATCACCCGCGGCCTCGCCGAGACCGGCCGGCTCCTCACCGCGCTGGGCGGCACGCGCGAGACGCTCATGGGCCTCGCGGGCCTGGGCGATCTCGTGCTCACCTGTACGGGAGACCTGTCGCGCAATCGGCGCGTCGGTCTCGCGCTCGCGCAGGGCAAGGCGCTGCCGCAGATCCTCGCCGAACTCGGGCACGTCGCCGAGGGGGTGAGTGCCGCGCGCGCGACGCGACGGCTCGCGGCGCAGTACGGCGTCGACATGCCGATCTGCACGGCGGTGGACCGGGTGCTGCACGAGGCGCTGCCGGTGCGCGACGCTGTGGCCCAATTGCTCACGCGCGAGCCACGCAGCGAAGACTGACGCCGCACGTGTGGCGTTCCGCGCGGGCGCCGGATGCATCAACGCGGCGGCGGCAGCGCGAAGGCGTGCTGGCGCCACGCCTCGTACACGGTGACCGCGACCGCATTCGACAGGTTGAGGCTGCGCACATCCGGTCGCATGGGGATCGCAAGGCGGGTCGACGCCGAAAACTCGTCGAGGACCTCCGGCGGCAGGCCTGACGTCTCGTTGCCGAAGACGAAGACATCGCCGGCGGCAAACGCCGTCGCATACAGGGAGGCCTGACCCCGCGTCGACAGCGCGAAACGTCGCGTGTGCCCCTCGGCGGCGAGCGTGGCGCGACACGCTGCCCAGTCGCGGTGGACACGCACGTTGGCGTACTCGTGGTAGTCGAGTCCAGCACGGCGTAGCTCGCGATCGTCCATCCGGAACCCGAGCGGTTGCACGAGGTGCAGGTCGGTGTCGGTATTGGCGGTGAGGCGGATCACGTTGCCGGTGTTGGGCGGGATCTCGGGGGCGACCAGCACGACGGCAAAGCGGGTGGCGAGCATGGACAAACGCGGGCTTCACGACGACGGCGGCAGTGTACGCGCGACCACCCAGACGTCGACCCGGGTGGCCCCCGCGGCGAGCAGCGCGAGCGTCGCGGCGCGCAGCGTCGCTCCGGTGGTGAGAACGTCGTCGACGAGCGCCACGCTGAGCCCGCGCACGGGCGCCACCGCGACGAAGGCGCCACGCACCGAAGCGCCACGCAACCGCCACGACAATCCCGCCAGCGGCTGCGTATCGCGGGTGCGCGCGAGCGCCGTGTGCAGGGGAAGGCCGAGGTCGTGGGCGAGCGGGCGGGCGATCTCGAGCGCCTGGTTGTAGCCTCGCTCGCGCTGGCGGCGCGCGGCGAGCGGCACCGCGACGACGGCGTCGGGGCGGTCGCGAACCTGCCGCGCGAGCGCTTCGGCGAAGAGTGGTGCGTAGGCGAGCGCGCCCCGGTACTTGAAGGCGTGCAGCAGGCGGTCGAGCGGGTACGCGTAGGCGAACGCCGCCAGCGCCTGCGTCCACGGCGGCGGACGGCGCAGGCATTGCGGGCAGGGATCGCCGGCGATCGCCGGGAGCGCGCAGTGCGGGCACGCCGGGCCAAGACGTGGCAGCGCCCGCTCGCACGCCGCGCACAACAGCCGGCGGCCGCATGGCGCACTGCACAGCGCGCACAGTTGCGGGAGCGCATCGTGGAGCAGAGCCCGCGGCGAGACCCCGGGCCGCGGGGATGCGGCCGCGGGCCGGGTGCCGAAGCGCGGCGCGAGGCTTCGCCAGTTGTCAAATTTCACGCGCCAGACATTTGACATCGAAAGGGCCCTCGCCGACACTCGCCCGACCTTCAAGACCGCATCCCGGCCCGCACGTGCCGGTCGCATCGACAGTGTCGGTGGCGCCGTCCGTCTCGTGTGATCGTCCGAATGCATGAGACGAGTCCATGACCGATCCGCACGCCGTCACCCTCCATTCCCCTCATCCGGCCGGGGCGCGCCCCGCCGTCGCAGCCACTCCACCCCGCTGGACGGTCGCAGCGGTGGCCGAGCTCTTCGCGTTGCCGTTTCCCGATCTCGTCTATCGCGCGCAAACGGTGCATCGGGAGCACCACGCCTCCGATGCGATCCAGCTGTCGACGCTGGTGTCGATCAAGACCGGCGGTTGCCCGGAGGATTGCGGCTACTGTCCCCAGGCCGCGCGCTATCACACGGGCGTCGAGAGCCAGGCGATGCTCGACGTCGCCGAGGTGACCGCCGCGGCACGCGCGGCCAAGGCGGCAGGGGCGACGCGCTTTTGCATGGGGGCGGCGTGGCGCGGGCCGAAGGCGCGCGACCTCGCCGCCGTCGTCGAGATGGTGCAGGCGGTGAAGGCGCTCGGTCTCGAGGCCTGCGCGACTCTCGGCATGCTCAAGGAAGGGCAGGCCGAGGCGCTGCGTGACGCCGGGCTCGACTACTACAACCACAATCTCGACACGGCGCCCGAGTTCTACGGCGAGATCATCGGCACGCGCGATTACGAGGATCGCCTCGCGACACTCGATCGGGTCCGCGACGCGGGCCTGCACGTGTGCTGCGGTGGGATCGTCGGCATGGGGGAGTCGCGGCTGCAGCGGGCCGCCCTCGTCGCGCAACTCGCCAACCTCGATCCGTACCCGGAGTCGGTGCCGATCAACCACCTCGTTCAGGTCGAAGGAACGCCGTTGCACGCGAAGCTCGGCGGCGAGTCGGCGCTCGACCCGTTCGAGTTCGTCCGCACCGTCGCCGTGGCGCGCATCACGATGCCGAAGGCGAGGGTCCGGCTGTCCGCCGGCCGGCGGGAGCTGGGCGAGGCGATCCAGGCGCTGTGCTTCGTTGCGGGCGCCAATTCGATCTTCTACGGGGATCGGCTCCTCACCACCGGCAACCCGGATGTGGATGCCGATCGCGCGCTCCTGGCACGCTTGGGGCTATCGGCACAGGCGTGACGCACGCGGCCTTGGTCGAGCTCGATTCGGCGCTTGCGGCGCGCCGTGCCGCGGGCCTCGCGCGCACGCGGCGGGTGGTCGAGGCGGTGGACGGCACGCACCTGCGCATCGATGGCCGTGATCTCGTCTCGTTCGCGAGCAACGACTACCTGGGCCTTGCCGGCGACCCCGCGCTTGCCGCCGCGGCGCGGGCCGGCATCGAACGCTGGGGCGTGGGCGCGGGCGCATCGCACCTCGTCAGCGGGCACACCGCGGCGCACGAGGCCCTCGAGGATGAACTCGCTGCGTTCGTGGCGCCGTGCACGGGCGCCCGCGCGCTTTCGTTCTCGTCGGGCTACCTCGCGAACCTCGCGATCCTGACCGCACTCGTGGGACGCGGCGACGTGATCATCGCCGATCGCCTCAACCACGCGTGCCTCAACGACGGCGCCGTGCTCGCCCGTGCCACCCTCGTGCGCTACGCCCACGGCGATGCGACTGCGGCGGCGGCGCGGCTCGCCGCATCGCGCGCGCGCCGTCGGCTCATCGCGACCGATGCGGTCTTCAGCATGGACGGCGACCTGGCGCCGCTGCCGGAGCTCGTCGCCCTTGCCGAGCGTCACGAGGCGTGGCTCGTCGTCGACGACGCGCACGGTTTCGGCGTGCTGGGCGACGGGCGCGGCAGCGTCGCGCACTTCGGCCTGCACTCGCCACGGCTCGTGGTCATGGGCACGCTCGGCAAGGCGGCCGGCGTGGCGGGCGCCTTCGTCGCGGCGCATCCGACGGTGATCGAGACGATCCTGCAGACCGCGCGGCCGTACATCTACACGACCGCGGCGCCGCCGCTGCTTGCCGAGGCGCTGCGCGCCGCGCTGCACGCGATTGGGGCCGGCCACGCGCGCCGGGCGCATCTGCAATCGCTCATCGCCCGCTTCCGTGCGGGCGCTGCAGCTTTGCCATGGCGGCTCCTGCCCTCGTCCACCGCGATCCAACCCGTGGTCTGCGGCGACGCCGCGCGGGCGCTCGCGCTGTCGGGCGAACTCGCGCAGCGCGGCCTGTTCGTGCCCGCCATTCGTCCGCCCACGGTTCCCGTGGGAACGGCGCGCCTGCGGGTGTCGCTCTCCGCGGCCCATTCGCTGCGCGACGTCGACCGGCTCCTGGCGGCGCTGGCCGCTCTTGCCGGCGGCGTCGAAGGTGCACCGGCATGAGCGGCAGCGCCAGGAGTGAAGGCACCGCTCTCCCATGTCCGTGCGGGGAAGGCGCCCGGTGAGTGGCCACATCGTTCCCGCGCCGTGCGCGGCGCGTAGCGAGCTCTTCGTTGCGACGACCGGTCACGGGCCGCCGCTCGTCCTCCTGCACGGCTTTGCCATGCACGGTGGCTTCTTCGCGCCGATCGGCGCCGGACTCGCGCGGACGCACCGCGTCCACGCCGTCGACCTTCCCGGGCACGGCCATTCGCCGGATGGCGCGACAACGCTTGCCGAAATCGCCGCGGCCGTCGCGCGCCTGATCACGCGGCTCGGCGCCCCCGCGCGCCTCCTGGGCTGGTCGCTCGGTGGAATCGTGGCGCAGCGTGTGGCGCTCGATCACCCGCAGCTCGTCGAACGGCTGCTCCTCGTCTGCACGACGCCGCGCTTCGTCACCGGCCCCGGGTGGCCGCACGCGATGGCACCGGCCACGCTGGCGCGCTTCGGCGAAGAGCTTCGCACCGCGTACCAGCCGACGCTGCTTCGCTTCTTGAGCTTGCAGGTGCAAGGCGGCGACGGTGTCGCGGACCGCGCGGTCCTGGCCACGCTGCGCGCGGCGCTGGCGGCGCGCCCGCCGCCGCAGCCCGCCGCGCTCGCCGCGGCGCTCGCCGTACTCGCGGCAACCGACCTGCGCCCCGACGTCGCGCGCATCGCGGCGCCGACGCTCGTGGTGACGGGGTCGCGCGACGCGTTGACCCCCGCCGCGGCGGGGCGCTGGCTCGCGCAGCAGATGCCGCGCGCGCGGCTTGCCCCGATCGCCGGGGCCGCGCACGCCCCCTTCCTGTCGCATCCGACGGCCTTTGCCGCTGCCGTGCACGCATTTCTCGACGATGTCCATACCACCGCCCACCACCCAACCTGATCCGCAGGAGATCGATGCACGCGCGGTGCGCCGTGCGTTCACGCGTGCCGCGGCGACCTACGACGCCGCAGCGGTGCTGCAGCGGGAGATCGGTGCGCGCATGGCGCAACGCCTCGACTACGTGCGCCTCACCCCCGAACTCGTGCTCGACGGCGGCTGTGGCACCGGCGAGGCGGTCGTCGCGTTTGCGACGCGCTATCCGCAAGCCCGCGTGGTGGCGATGGATCTCGCGTGGTCGATGGTGACGACCACGCGGGCGCGAACCCGCGCCGGGCGCGGGCTTTGGCGTCGCCTCCTGCCGGCCGCGCGGGCGGTGAGTGGCGAACCGTGGTGCCTTTGCGCCGATCTCAATGCGCTGCCGCTTCGCGCGCTCGCCTTCGATCTCGTGTGGAGCAATCTCGCGCTGCAGTGGGTGAACGACGTGCCGCGCGTCTTCGCCGAGTGGCGTCGGGTGCTGAAGGTGGGGGGGCTCCTGTCGTTCAGCACCTTCGGCCCCGACACGCTGCGCGAGGTGCGCGAGGCGTTTCGCCGTGTCGACGGACACACGCATACCAGCCGCTTCATCGACATGCACGACCTGGGTGACATGCTCGTCGGCGCGGGCTTCGCCGATCCCGTGATGGACATGGAGACGGTCACCATGACCTACGCCGATCCCGCGGCACTGCTGCGCGAGTTGAAGCACATCGGCGCGACGAACGCCACGCGCGGTCGCCCGCACGGACTCATGGGGCGCGCGCGCTGGCAGCGGATGCTCGCTGCGTTGTCCGAACTCGGCCGCGACGGACGAATTCCGGCGACGTTCGAGGTCGTCTACGGACACGCGTGGAAGATCGAACCCACGCGCACCGCCGAGGGCCACGCCATCGTCAAGCTCACACGCCGATCGAAGGCGTCGTAGCGATGCCGACGGCCAGGCCCGCCGCATCGCGTCCCGCGCGCGGCATCTTCGTCACCGGGACCGACACCGGCGTGGGCAAGACCGTCGTCGCCGTGGCGCTGGTGCGCGCCCTTCATGCTGCCGGGGTGCCGGTCGCCGGGATGAAGCCCGTGGCCGCCGGAATCGATCCCGGCGCGACGTGCAACGCGGACGTCGCGGCCCTCGCGGCTGCCGACGGCCTCGCGCTCCCGCTTGCCGACCGCAATCCGTACGCCTTTGCCGCACCGGTGGCGCCGCACCTCGCCGCGCACGGGGCGGGCGTGCGCATCGACCTTGCCACGATCGCTGCCGCATACGCGCGGATCGCGCAGCGCGTGCCGGCGGTCGTCGTCGAGGGTGCCGGAGGCGCGCGCGTCCCGCTCGACGCGACCACCGACATGCTCGACATCGCGCAACGGCTGCGCCTGCCGGTCCTGCTCGTGGTTGGGGTGCGCCTGGGTTGTCTCAATCACACGCTGCTCACGGTGGAGTCGATCGCCGCGCGCGGACTCAGGCTCGCCGGCTGGGTCGCCAATCGCATCGATCCCGCCATGGCGTTCGCCGCCGAGAACGTCGCCGAGCTCGAGGCGCGTGTGCCGGCGCCTTGCGTCGCGCACGTCGGTCACGCGACGACGCCCGCATTCACGCGCCACGCACTGTCCACGCTGCGCCTCGTGCCGGGTGGGGCCGACTGAATCGCCGGTGCGGACGGCGTCGTGTCGATCGGCGCGGTTGTCGCGAGAACCGCGACAACCGCGACGGCGTAAGGGTCTTGCTCGCGGCCGCAGGACCTATCGCGCCGGCGAAGCGTGCTAACATTTTGCGCTTGGTACCCTTGGCAGTACGGCCGTGCAGCGCCCGCGCGATGTTTCGGGCACGTTCGGCGCCGTCCGATGAACGTGTCCAGCGCTGCGCTTCCGCCGCTTCCCGCCGATTCCGAATACTGCGTGGTCGCGCGCGCCAACGATGCGTTGGGACGGCGCCGGCGCTGGTTCGCATTCGGCGTGCTCGCCGTGGGGAGCTTCGTGTTGGCGCTGCCGTTCGCCGTCGCGGGGGCGTGGCTCGTGCTGCCGTACTGGGCGCTCGACATCGGCGTGGTGGCCGTGGCGTTCGCTTGGTACGAACGTCACGTCACCGACTGGCAGCGTGTCGTGGTCGTCGGCGATCGTGTGGTCGTCGACGAGACGGTGGGCGGCAAGCGGCAGCGGCGCGAATTCAGCCGCTATTGGTTGCGCGTGGACGTGGAGCCGGCCGGATCAGGGCAGGCGCCGCGGGTGTACTTGCGGGGAGGCGGTGCGTCGTGGGAAGTCGGCCAGGCGTTGCCGGGGCCGGAGCGGCTCGCGATCGCGCGGGAACTGCGCCGCGTGACCGGGATGCACTAGGCCGGCGCCAGCGGCGCCGAGAGTGGCATGTTCGATGGGGATAGCATGATTCGTAACCAAGGTGCAGCCAATGCACGGGTGCCGCGCTCGGCGCGTCGTGCCGGCCGGAGGCTCGCGGTGTCGGGCTCGATTGCAGCGCTTTTGGCGCCCGCGCTCGCCCACGCCGAGCTCGTCTGGAACCTGCAGACACCGGTCACGCCGATCGCCCGGCAGATGTTCGATCTGCATACGTACATCTTCTGGGTGTGCGTGGTGATCTTCATTGGTGTCTTCGGAGTGATGTTCTACTCCATCTACAAGCACCGGAAGTCGCGCGGACACACGGCGGCGCAGTTTCACGAGAACACCACCGTCGAGGTCGTGTGGACCGTCATCCCGATTCTGATCCTCCTTGCGATGGCATGGCCTGCGACGAAGACGATCCTCGCCCTCAAGGACACGTCCGCGCCTGACCTTACGATCAAGATCACGGGTTACCAGTGGAAGTGGGGGTACAACTACCTCCAGGAAGGCTTCGGTTTCTATTCGAACCTCGCCACGCCGCTCGCGCAAATCGAGGGCCGCGAGGCGAAGGGGCCGAACTACCTTCTCGAGGTCGACCAGCCGCTCGTCGTGCCGGTCGATCAGCGCATCCGCCTCGTGATCACCGCCGACGACGTGATCCATTCGTGGTGGGTTCCGGCCCTGGGGGTCAAGCAGGATGCGATCCCCGGCTTCGTGCGCGACAGCTGGTTCAAGGCCGAGAAGGTTGGCACCTATCGCGGTCAGTGCGCCGAGTTGTGCGGCAAGGAGCACGGCTTCATGCCGATCGTCGTCGAGGTCAAGAGCAAGGACGACTACGCGAAGTGGGTGGGCGAGCAGAAGCAGAAGGCCGCCGTGGCGGCCAACGCAGCGAAGTGACGCAGGCGGATCGTTCCGTCCGTCGTCCAATCAGGAGCAGGAGTCACGCATGAGCAGCATTCCGCACGACCACGTCCACGGTGACGGCCACGCCGGCCACGCCCCGCATCCGACCGGGCTGATGCGCTGGATCACGACGACCAATCACAAGGACATCGGGACGCTCTACCTTCTGTTCTCGCTGTTCATGTTCTTCGTCGGGGGCGTGCTTGCGCTCACCATCCGCACCGAGCTCTTCCATCCGGGCCTGCAGGTCGTCAATCCCGAATTCTTCAATTCGCTGACCACGCTGCACGGCCTCATCATGATCTTCGGCGCGATCATGCCCGCCGCGGTGGGGTTCGCGAACTGGCAGATCCCGATGATGATCGGCGCGCCCGACATGGCGTTCGCGCGGATGAACAACTGGAGCTTCTGGCTCCTGCCTCCCGCCGCGATCATGCTGATCGGCTCGTTCTTCGTCCCCGGCGGCGCCGCCTCGGGCGGCTGGACGCTCTACCCGCCGCTGTCGGTGCAAGGCGGCATGGGCTTCGATCTGACGATTTTCGCGGTCCACATCATGGGCGCGTCGTCGATCATGGGGTCGATCAACATCATCACGACCATCCTCAACATGCGCGCGCCGGGCATGACGCTCATGAAGATGCCGATGTTCGTTTGGACCTGGCTCATCACCGCTTACCTGCTCATCATGGTGATGCCGGTGCTCGCTGGGGCGGTCACGATGCTGCTCACCGATCGCCACTTCGGCACGACGTTCTTCAACGCGGCCGGTGGCGGCGACCCCGTGCTCTTCCAGCACGTCTTCTGGTTCTTCGGGCACCCCGAGGTGTACATCATGATCCTGCCGTCGTTCGGGATCATCTCGGAGATCATCCCCGCTTTCGCGCGCAAGCCGCTCTTCGGCTACCCGTCGATGGTCTACGCGGTGGCGTCGATCGCGATCCTCTCGTGCCTCGTCTGGGCGCACCACATGTTCACCGTCGGGCTGCCGGCCGCCGGGCTGCTCTTCTTCATGTACGTGACGATGCTGATCGCGGTTCCCACGGGCGTGAAGGTGTTCAACTGGCTCGCGACGATGTGGCGTGGCTCGATGACCTTCGAGACGCCGATGCTCTTCGCGGTCGGCTTCATCTTCCTCTTCACGATCGGCGGCTTCACGGGTCTCGTGGTGGCGATCGTTCCGGTGGACATCCAGCTCCAGGACACTTACTACGTCGTCGCGCACTTCCACTACGTCCTGGTCGCCGGGTCGCTCTTCGCGTTCTTCGCCGGCGCGTACTACTGGCTGCCGAAGTGGACCGGCACGATGTACGACGAGACCCTCGGGAAGTGGCACTTCTGGTGCGCGATGATCACCTTCAACATCACGTTCTTCCCGATGCACTTCCTGGGGCTCGCCGGGATGCCGCGCCGCATACCCGACTACGCGCAGCAGTTCACCGACTGGAACATGGTGGCGTCGATCGGCGCCTTCGGCTTCGGCCTGTCGCAGCTCATCTTCGTGTGGGTCGTCATGAAGTGCATCCGCGGTGACGGCGCCAAGGCGCCGGCCAAGCCGTGGGAAGGCGCGCACACGCTGGAATGGACGCTGCCGTCGCCCGCGCCGTATCACAGCTTCGAGACGCCGCCGGTGGTGAAGTAATCCGTTCGCGCGATGGCGACCTCTCCGCACCGCCCCTCGGCGCAGACCGACGCGCAGCGCCGGGCCAACGTGGCCACGGCGCTCACGCTGGCGTCGATCGCGCTCGTGTTCTTCTTCGGCTTCATGGTCGCCCGCTACCTGGGTGACGGCGAAACCGGGATGACGGTGCTCGCGATCATCGCCTTCATCTTCCTGGGGCTGGGTATCGGCCGTCACCTGTGGCAGGGGCGCAAGTGAGCGACGCGCACGACCCCCGCGAGGAGACGCGCACGGCGAATCGCCGCCTCCTGCAGCGACTCGCGGTCATCGCAGTCGGGATGTTCGGCTTCGGCTTCCTGCTCGTCCCGTTCTACGAGCAGATCTGCCGCGTGACCGGGCTGCGCAACATCGACCGCGCCGACACGGTGACGAACACGCAGGTGGTGACCGACCGCACGATCCGGCTGGAGCTCGATTCCAACGTTCGTCACCTCGCCTGGACGTTCCGGTCGCTCGAACCGTTCGTCGACATCCATCCGGGCGAACTGCGCCAGGTCGTCTACGAAGTCACCAACACGACGGATCGCACGATCACCGGACAGGCGATCCCGAGCTACGGGCCGTTGCACGCCGCACCGTACTTCCGCAAGCTCGAGTGCTTCTGCTTCGCGAAGCAGACGCTCAAGCCCGGCGAGACGCGAAAGATGCCGGTGGTCTTCGTCATCGATCCCAAGGTTCCCGCCGACCTTGGCACCATCACGCTGTCCTACACCTTCTTCGAGGTGGAGGGTGGCGCCAACGACAACCAGCGCGCGGCCACGCCGCGCGAACCCAGCACCACCACGAGGAGTGATTCATGAGCGCAGCCGCCCCGGGCGCCACCCCGAGCTACTACGTTCCGCAGCCGTCGCACTGGCCGATCACCGGCTCCGTCGCCCTCCTGCTCATGGGATCCGGGGCAGCGTTCTGGTTCAACCAGTACCCGGCCGGGCCGTGGATGGTGGCGATCGGTTTCGCCTTCCTCCTCGTCATGTTCTTCGGGTGGTTTGGCACGGTGATCGGCGAGTCGGAGGGGCGCCTGTACAGCAAGCGCGTCGACACCTCGTTCCGCTGGAGCATGAGTTGGTTCATCTACTCCGAGGTGATGTTCTTCGCCGCGTTCTTCGGCGCGCTCTTCTACGTGCGCAACATCTCCGTACCCGATCTGGGCGACATCGTCGGCAACGGGATCTGGCCGAACTACGCGGCGCAGTGGCCGACCGAGGGGCCGTACCTCACCGCGCCGTTCACGCCGATCAGCGCGATCGGGATTCCGCTCGTCAACACGCTGCTGCTGCTCTCGTCGGGCGTCACGCTGACCATCGCCCACCACGCGCTGAAAGCCGGCCGACGCGGGGCGCTCAAGCTGTGGCTCTTCCTCACCATCGTGCTCGGCTTCACGTTCCTGGGCTTCCAGGCGTACGAGTACATGCACCTGTATCACGCGTACAACCTCAAGATGACGACCGGCGTGTACGGGTCCACCTTCTACATGCTGACCGGATTCCACGGCTTTCACGTGTTCGTCGGCGCGACGATGCTGACCGTGATGCTGTTCCGGGTGTTCAAGGGTCACTTCGACGCCGACCATCATTTCGCGTTCGAGGCCGCCGCGTGGTATTGGCACTTCGTCGACGTGGTCTGGCTGCTGCTCTTCGTGCTCGTGTACTGGATGGTCTAGCGCCTGCTCGCGCGGGCGTCGCCCTCCAGGGTCGCCACGGCAGGGCGTGGCGCGGCGCACGGCGACCACCACCGAGGGGTGCGGTCGCGCGCGACGGCGTCGTGCCGCGGGCGATGTCTGCGATGACGATCGTTCGCGCCCTAGCGGATGCCGCGGGGCCCGATCCAGCCGGCGTAGTACGAGACGACGAGGAACGTCACCAGCGTGATCGACAGGGCGACGCGGATCGTGAGCAGCCACACGACGCGCTTGCCGTGACCGCGATCGCGATAGAGGAACACGAGCGCGGAGAAGAGCGCGACGACGATCGCGATGAGGATGGCGACGACGATGACCTTCATGGGATCGCCAGTGTAAAGAAGTCGCCGCGCGACGGGCGCTAAGGCATGACGACCTCCGCTGGATCCGCCACGGCGTCGACGCGCCCGCGCCGCATTGCGCCGGTGCCGACACTCGCCACGATCGTGGTCGTCGCCCTCTGCGTCACGGCCGGCGTCTGGCAGCGCGACCGCATGGCGCAGAAGATGGCGCTGCGCGCGGCGTTCGACGCCGTCGCGGCGCAGCCCGCGGTTGCGCTCCCGGCCACGACCGACTGGGTGTCGTGGCGCTTTCGTCCGGTGACGGTCACGGGAACCTTCGATGCCGCACACCAGATCCTCATCGACAACAAGGTGCGCGCGGGACGGGCGGGCTTCCTCGTGGTGGCGCCGCTGGTCATGGCCGACCGGCGCGTCGTGCTCGTCGATCGCGGCTGGGTGCCCGCCGGGCGCTCGCGTGCGGAACTGCCTCAGGTGCCGCCACCCGGGGGCACCGTGACCCTCACCGGGCGCATCAACCTGCCACCGGCGTCGTACTTCGAGCTCGCCCCCGACTCCGGTGCGGGACCGGTCTGGCAGAACCTCGACCTCACCCGTGCCGAGCGTGCGTTCGGCATCGCGCTTGTGCCGGTGATCGTCGAGCAGACCATGCCGGTCGGCCCGGGCGACGAGCTCGCCCGCGATCGCCCACCGCCCGATTTCGGCATCAACACGCACCGCATGTACATGGTGCAATGGTTCATCTTTGCCGTCCTGGCAGGAGGGCTTTGGGCATGGTTCACGTTTCGAAGGCGGTGATGAGCGCAGCCGACCCTGATTCCGACACGCGGCGAGCCGCGCCGTCGCCTGGCATGACCCGTCGCAACCGGCGCACGCTCATCCTGATCGCGCTCGTCTCGATCGCGCCGGTGCTTGCGTCGTACTCGGCGTACTACCTCTTCTCGCGCGACAAGCGCGCCAACTACGGTGAGCTGCTTCGCACCGCACCCGCACCGGAACTGCAGGGCATGCACGCCGGCGCCCCGTTCGCGCTCGCGCAGTTGCGCGGCAAGTGGGTCTTCGTCGTCGCGGCCGCCGGTGCGTGCGATGCGGCGTGCGAGCGGGCGCTGTACGCGACCCGACAGGCGCGAACGATCCAGGGCCGCGAGATGGAGCGCGTCACCCGCGTCTGGCTGGTGACGCAGGGGACCCCGGCGCCGGCGATCCTGGCCGAGCACCCCGACCTCGTCGCTGTCACCGGTACGGGCGGCCTCGGCGGCTTTCCCGCGGGCGCCCACCGGATCTATCTCATCGACCCGCTCGGCAATCTCGTCCTCGCGTATCCGCGTGACCCCGACATCAAGGCCATGGCCGGTGACGTCGCCCGCTTGTTGCGCGCGTCACGGATCGGCTGAGGTGCGAGGTCACCGGCTCGACGCGCCGCGGCGACGCACGGGCGCGGTGGGTCGGGTCGCGCGGCGGCCGGTGTAGAATCACGCACGCGCCGCGCCGTCGCCAGATCGAGCACGCGGTGCACCGTCCGCCACGCACGTCAAGCCGCGCTCTCCGTCTGCGCGCGATCGTCCCGACCATGACCGCTCTCACGCTCGCCGAGCATCGCTTCCGCCAGTACCTCGCGCTCACCAAGCCGCGGGTCGTATCGCTCATCGTCTTCTGCGCGATCATCGGCATGTTCCTCGCCACGCCCGGACTGCCACCCGCCGACGTGGTCATGGCCGCGACCGTGGGCATCTGGCTCGTCGCCGGCGCGGCGGCCGCGGTCAACTGCCTCGTCGAGCAGAAGATCGACGCGGTGATGCAGCGCACGAGCTGGCGGCCGCTGCCGCAGGGGGAGCTCACCACCGCGGCGGCCCTCGCCTTCACGACCGTCGTCGGTGGTGCCGGCCTGTGGCTCCTGTATCGCTTCGTCAATCCGCTGACGATGTGGCTGACGCTCGCGACGTTCGTCGGCTACGCGATCGTCTACACGGTGCTGCTCAAGCCCGCGACGCCGCAGAACATCGTGATCGGCGGCGCTTCGGGCGCGATGCCGCCGGTGCTCGGGTGGGCGGCGATCACCAACGACGTCGGCCCCGAGCCGCTCCTGCTCTTCCTCATCATCTTCGCGTGGACGCCACCGCACTTCTGGGCCCTCGCGCTGTACCGCACCCGCGACTACATGAAGGCCGGCCTGCCGATGCTCCCGGTCACGCACGGGAGCCAGTACACGCGCCTCATGATCGTCCTCTACACGCTCGTGCTGCTCGGCGTGTCGTTGCTGCCCTTCGCGATCCGCATGAGCGGCTTCATCTATCTCGCTGCGGCGGTGGTCCTGGGCGGTGTCTTCCTCGCCTACGCCGTGCAGCTTTACGTTCGCTACTCCGACGCGCTGGCGCGGGCCACGTTCCGTTATTCGATCGTCTATCTCGCGGCGCTCTTCTCGGCGCTGCTCGTCGACCACTACTGGCCGTGAGGCGCACAGGGGTGATCGCGCCGTCCGCCCGACGGGCTTTCGTGGCCGCGATGGTGGCTTGCGCGGTGGCGTTGGCGGCGTGCTCGCGCGAGGGGCCGAGCTTCAAGGCGTCGGACGTCACCGGCGTCGACTTCGGCCGTGATTTCGCGCTCACCGACCACACCGGCAAGGCGCGCACGCTCGCCGATTTCCGCGGCAAGGCGGTCCTGATCTTCTTTGGCTACACGCAGTGTCCGGACGTGTGTCCGACGACGCTCGCGACGCTGGCCGAAGCGATGCGTGAGCTCGGCCCGGACGCCGATCGCGTCCAGGTGCTGTTCGTGACGGTCGATCCCGAGCGCGACACGCAAGAGCTCCTCGCGCACTACGTGCCCGCGTTCGACCGGCGCTTTCTCGGCCTGTACGGGGATGCCGCCGCAACCGAGCGCGTGGCGAAGGAGTTCAAGGTCCTCTACCAGAAGCAGCCCGGATCGACGCCCGGCAGCTACACGATGGATCACTCCGCCGGGGTGTACGTCTTCGATCCGCAGGGTCGGCTGCGCCTGTACGCGAGCCACGGTCAGGGTCCCGAGGTCTTCGTCCACGACCTGCGGGAGCTCCTGCGCGCGGCGCCGGCGGGCTGAAGCGTCACCGTGCCGCGGCGAGCGCGCTGCAGCGCCTGCGGCGGCCCCGGTCGCTGACGTCGTCACCTGGCTGGACCCGCGTCGTGGCTCCGATTCCGGCGTCGATGCCTGCACCGCTCCATGCGTGATCTTGCCGCGATCCTCAGTGAGGCCGCCGCCGCGGGCCAAGCCGGTGACCGCGCGCGCGCGCGCCAGCTCTACGACGAGGCGCTCGGCATCGATCCTCGTCATCCGGCCGCCGTCTTCGGCAGCGCGCAGGTCGCCTTGAGCCTGGGCGACGTTCACGTTGCGGCGCTGCGCTTGTCCACGCTCGCCGAATCTGCCGATGCGTCGCTGCGCCCGGCGCTGGCGCAGGCCTTCGCGACGCTCGCCGACGCGTTGCGATCCCGCGGCGCATTCGATGCCGCGATGATCGCGCGCGACCACGTCGTTCGCCTCGCCCCCGACGTGGCGAGTGCGTGGTTCGCCCTCGGCAATGCCTGCATGGAGGCGGCGCAGGCGCGCGTCGATCGGGCGCACGCCGGGACGGCGTCGACGGCCGCGTTCGATCCGCTTGCGGCGGCACTCGCCGCATTCGGTCGGGCGTGCGCGCTCGCACCCGGGACGCCTGCCATCGAGGCGGCGCGCGCACTTGCGGCGCGCCACGCCTGCGCCTTCGACGAGGCGCGTGCGGCACGGGTGGCGCTGCGCGCGGTCGCGGCCGGTGGAGACTTTGCCTGCGAGCCCATGGCTGCGGTGGCCCTGCTCGACGATGCCGGAGAGCAGCGTGCCGGCATCGAGGGCTACGTGCGCCGCGCGCTGCCGGCCGCGATGCCGACAGCCGCGCCGGTGATCGTGCGCGGTCGCGGCACGCGACTACGCGTGGGGTACCTCTCGTCGGACCTCCACGATCACGCCACGGCGCATCTTGCCGCGGGTCTGTTCGAGCGACACGATCGCACGCGCTTCGAGGTCTTCGCCTACGCGAGCGACCGCGACGATGGCAGCCCGATGCGGGCGCGACTGCGCCGTGCGTTCGAGCACTGGCGCGACGTTCGCGACGTGGACGATGCCACCGCCGCCGCGGCGATCGTCGGCGACGGCATCGACGTCCTGATCGATCTCAAGGGACATACGCACGGAGCACGCCTGCCGATCCTCGCCCGGCGTCCCGCGGCGGTGCAGATCCACTACCTGGGTTTTCCGGGGACGCTGGGCTATCCCGGCGCGATCGATGCGGTCGTCGCCGACGCGGTGGTGGCGCCACAGGATTGCGACCGCGAGTTCGCCGAGCGCGTGCTGCGCCTCCCGCTGTGCTACCAGGTCAACGACGCGCGCCGCGTGCTGCCGACCCCCGCGCGTCGTGGCGACGTCGGCCTTCCCGACGACGCCGTCGTGCTCGCCTCGTTCAACCAGCCGTACAAGCTCACCGAGCCATTCGTGATGGCGTGGTTCTCGGTCCTGCGCGAGGTGCCGTCGGCGCTCCTGTGGCTGACCGTGCCGCACGAGCTCACCCGCCGCCACCTCGTCGCCGCAGCGATGCGGGCAGGCGTCGCCACCGACCGGCTGGTGTTCGCACCGCCGGTGCGACAGGCCGCACACCTTGCGCGTCTGCAGTGCGCCGACCTCGCGCTCGACGTGCTGCCTTACGGATCGCACACCACCGGCAGCGACGCGCTCTTCTGCGGCGTGCCGATGCTCACGCTGCGCGGAACGACGTTCGCGGGGCGTGTGGGCGCAAGCCTCCTGCACGCCACCGGACTCGACGAACTCGTGACGGAGTCGCTTGCGGGCTACACGGCATTACTCGCCAATCTCGCGGGCGACCGCGAGCGGCTCGCCCATCTGCACGATCACCTCGTCCGGGGCCGGACCCGTCTGCCGCTCTTCGATACCGAGGGCTTCACGCGCGCCTTCGAGCGCATGCTGGAGGATGTGGCGGCACGGTGAGGCGCCGCTCGCGTGGCGCCGGACGCGTCCGGACGCGTCAGGTGCCGTGCTCGATCAACTCGATCTTGTAGCCGTCCGGATCCTCGATGAACGCGATCACGCTCGTGCCGCCCTTGACGGGGCCGGGTTCGCGTGTGACCTTGCCGCCCAGGACCGGCGCGCGTTCGCGCACGGCGTCGCACACGGCTGCGACGTCAGGCACGCCCAACGCGACATGGCCGTATCCCGTGCCGATGTCGTAGCGGTCGACCCCGTAGTTGTACGTGAGCTCGATCTCGGCAGCGCCAGGATCGCCGTAGCCCATGAAGGCGAGGGTGTACTTGTGCTCGGGCCGGTCGGTCTTGCGGAGCAGTCGCATCCCGAGCGCACCGGAGTAGAACGCGATGGCGCGATCGAGATCGCCCACGCGCAGCATCGTGTGCAGGATCTTCATTCGTCGATCAGCTCGAATTCTTCCTTGCGCGCGCCACACTCCGGACAGGTCCAGTTGGGCGGAACGTCCTCCCAGCGGGTACCGGGCGGGATGCCATCCTCCGGTGCGCCGGTCGCCTCATCGTAGATCCAGCCGCAGACGAGGCACATGTACTTTTTCATCGGAACGTGGAGCGCGAGGCGTGGAGTAGACTGCGACATTGTAGCCGGCGCGATCCGCGGCCCGCCGCGAACGCCACCGCCGAAGACTCCATGACCGACACCGCAACGGGATCACCGCCCCTCGTACTCACCTTTGCGGCCTCCGATCCCTCCGGCGGCGCCGGGGTGCAAGCCGACCTCCTCACGCTGGCGAGCATGGGTTGCCACCCGCTCTCGGTCCTCACCGCGATCACGATCCAGGATTCGCTCGGCGTCGAGGGCGTGCAGCCGGTCGACGCCGACTGGGTCGCCGACCAGGCGCGGCGCATCCTCGAGGACATGGCCGTCGATGCCTTCAAGATCGGCGTGCTCGGCAGCGTCGAGAATATCGCCGCGATCGCGGAGGTCGTCGCCGACTACCCGGACATTCCGCTCATCGTCGACCCCGTTCTCGCATCCGGTCGCGGCGACGAGCTCGCGAGCGACGAGATGGCGCAGGCACTGCGCGGGCTCCTCTTGCCGCAGACGACGATCCTGACGCCAAACACGCTCGAGGTGCGCGCCCTCGCCGAAGCCGAGGACGAAGAGTGCTCGCTCGAACAGTGCGCGGTGCGCCTCATCGAGACAGGGTGCGAGTACGTTCTCGTCACCGGCACGCACGAGAACACGCCGCAGGTCGTCAATACGCTCTACGGCAAGACCGGCGCGCTGCGCACCGACCGCTGGCCGCGCCTGCCGGGTTCGTACCACGGTTCCGGCTGCACGCTCGCCTCCGCGATCGCGGCGATGCTCGCCAACGGGCTCGAATTGGGCGACGCGGTGCGCGAGGCGCAGGAATACACGTGGCAGACGCTGCGCAAGGCGTATCGGCCCGGCATGGGCCAGTTCATTCCCGATCGTCTCTTCTGGGCCCGCGAGGAGGCGCCGGCGCGCGACGACGGCGCGACGGCGCCGGCGGCATCGGACTCCCGTGACGCGCATTGAGCACCGCCGCCGGGTGCGTGGCCTGTACGCGGTCACCCCGGACGAGCCCGACACCGCGCGCCTCGTCGCCGCGGTGGGGGCGGCGATCCGCGGTGGCGCTCGCGTCGTGCAGTACCGCAACAAGATGGCAACGCCGGGCGAGCGCGCGATCCAGGCGCGTGCGCTCGCGCCGGTGTGCCGCGCCGGCGGCGCGCTTTTCATCGTCAACGACGATGCGCGGCTCGCGCACGAGGTGGGTGCCGACGGTGTGCACGTCGGCGAGGACGACGGCGATCTCGCGACGGTTCGCGCAGTCGTCGGCGACGCGCTCGTCGGCGTGTCGTGTTACGGCGAAATCGAGCGGGCGCGACGTGCGGTGGCTGCGGGCGCCGACTACGTGGCGTTCGGCAGCTTCTTCACCTCGACGATCAAGCCGCAGGCCCCGCGCGCGGATGCAAGCCTCATCGCCGCGGCGCGGCCGCTCGGCGTGCCCATCGTCGGGATCGGCGGCATCACGCTTGCCAATGCCGGGCTTCTGGTCGCCGCGGGAATCGATGCCGTGGCGGTCATTTCGGCGGTCTTCGGGAGCGGCGAGCCCGCGACGGTCGAGGCGGCGGCGTCCCGCTTTGCCGCACTTTTTCCCGCCTGAGGGTCGGCCCGCGCATCGGCTCATTCGGGGACCCGGTCGACATCGAGTGCCCAGGCGGCAGCGAGCTTCGCGTGCATCTGAGCGACGGCGGCGCGGGTCGGGACAGACACGGTGTACCAATGCGCGGCGGTGGCCGCCGGCGCGTCGAGGTCGGGAAACTTCGCGGCAAACGCCGCGGCGGCCGCGTGGTAGCGAGCGTCGACGCGCCCGCGCGAGGCGTGGATGAGCCCGAGGTCGGCGGCGATGCGAACCCGCAGCCCGTCGCGCCACGCGCGGTAGCTGAAGTCGAGATCGTAGAAGTGGAAGCCGTCGAAGCGCGCAGGATCGAACCCCACCGCGTGCGCGAGCGCTCGCCGCACGCAGAGGAAGACGCCATCGAGTCCCTGCGCCGAGTCGATGTGCGGCCCCGCGAAGGACCACAGCGCGAACTCGAATCCGCCATTCACAGGCGCCGGGTGCGCGATCGCGCCGTGCAGCCACGGGTGCCCGGAGCACGCGAGCGACGGGCCGCTCACGCGCGTGGTACCGGCGACGCCGACGAGGTCGGCGTCGGCGATGCTTGCGTGGAGGCGGACGGCGAAGTCGGAGATGGCGATGCCGACGTCGTCGTGCGCGAACACGACGACGTCGGCTCGGGTGCGCTGCAGACCGTGCGCGTAACCCTCGTACATCGACGCGGCCCCCTTGGCGCGGATGATCTCGTGCGGCCACGCGCCGAGCGCGGCCCCGAATTCGCGTGCCGCGCCCGCGAAGCGGGCGTCGTCCCGGCTCACGATGACGACGGCGAGCGTCGGCCGCGGCTGCGCCGGCAACGCGGGTGGTCCGGGCGCGAGGAGCGACACCGGGCACGCGTGCAGCGCCTTGAGCAGGCGGTCGGCCAGGGCGAAGTCGAGCGGGTCGCGGCGGCTCGCGGCGACGCCCGCGGCGAGCGCCGTCGTCCAGTCTTGCAGGTGGAGGCAACACTGCCACAGCGACTTCAGGACGCGCACGTCGACGGCAGCGCTGCCGACGAGGCGCGTGGCCCTGACGAGGTGCGTGCGCGCCGCGGGCAAGCGACCGGCACGAAATTCGGCCACCGCCTGGTTGTGGAGCATGGCGACGGCCCGCGCGTCGGCGTTCGTTTCCGGTGTCGGCGGCAGCATGGCGCGCGAGGCGTTTCGCGTGGGAGCGCCGCAGCGGCGCGTCGTCGACTGTGGCGAGCGGGTGCAACCCGGCCGTCGGAAAACGGTCTACGACTGCGCCGCGCGAAGCGCGGGGCAATGCTACAATGAATTCAATTTTATCAGCAAAATCAATGTCTTTCGTGGACAGCACGACACGCAGGCGGATAGGCGAGATCCTCATTGCGCGCGGCAAGCTCGACGCCGCGACGCTGGAGCGCGCGCTGCGCCTGCAGAGCGAATCGGGCGACAAGCTCGGCGCGCTGCTCGTCACGCTCGGCGTCGTCGCCCAGCGTGATGTCTGCGACGCGCTGGCCGAGCAGCTCGGCCTGCCGCTCATCGAAGCGGCGGCGTATCCGGAATTTCCGATCCTCGAGGAGCAGGTCTCGACGCGCTTCCTGCGCGAGTCCCGCGTGCTCCCGCTGCGCGAGGACGACGACGAAGTGGCGCTCGCGATGGTCGATCCCACCGACGAGTACGCGATCGGCGCCTTTCGCATGGTCACCGGACGCAACGTGCGACCGATGGTGGCCCTCCCCTCCGACCTCGACGCCGCGCTCGAGCGCCTGTACGGAACCGGCAAGGCGCAAGGGCCGGTGGTCGGCGAGGTCGAGACGCGCGTGGACGACCTCGCCTTCGATGCCGACGTCCAGCAGTTGAAGGATCTCGCCTCCGAGGCGCCGGTGATCCGCCTCGTGAGCCTCATCATCACCAATGCGCTCGAGGCCCGCGCCTCCGACATCCACGTCGAGCCCTTCGAGAATCGACTCGTGGTTCGCTATCGCATCGATGGCGTGCTGCACGACGTCGAGTCGCCGCCCAAGCGCCTTGCCGCCGCCGTGATCTCGCGCATCAAGATCATGGCCAACCTCGATATCGCTGAGCGCAGATTGCCGCAGGACGGACGCATCCGGCTGCGCGTGCAGGGCAAGGAGATCGACCTTCGCGTGTCGACGGTCCCGACGATGCACGGCGAGTCGGTGGTGATGCGCATTCTCGACAAGGGCGGGGTCGCGCTCGACTTCCACAAGCTGGGCTTCATGGAGGACACGCTCAAGGTGTTCCTCGACGTGCTGATGCAGCCGCACGGCGTTCTGCTCGTCACCGGCCCG
>WBZO01001351.1_pt1 | contig 25521 bp, 23 predicted proteins | sample 5204261 | NCBI WGS metagenome assembly WBZO01 (sample SAMN12412400, study PRJNA552823) | activated sludge metagenome | isolation source: activated sludge from anammox sidestream of wastewater treatment plant... | place: USA: North Carolina | collected 2017-09
GCGCTGGATGCTGCCACGCGCGCGGCCTACGGCTACGACAACTCGCGCCGCGAGGCGCTGCCGGACGCCGTGGTGTTCCCGCCTGCGCACGATGAAGTCGTCGCATTGGTCGCCGCGTGCAAACATCATCGCGTACCGCTGGTCGCGCGCGGTCGCGGCACCAACACCACCGGTGCGACGGTGCCGCTCGCGGGCGGCGTGGTCGCCAGCTTCGAGCGCATGAACCGGATCGTGCGGATCGAGCCGGGGGATCGTCTTGCCGTCGTCGAGCCGGGCGTGCTGAACGCCGACCTGGATCTGATTCGCTCGAAGCTCATAGCTTATCCGCTGATTCGTGAAGCGGAAGTCGCGCGGCTCCTGCCCAACAGGTTGCGCGTGAGAATCGTTGAGCGACAGCCGGTCGCGCTGGCGCGGCGAGGCAGTTCGGTCGTGTGCGTTGATGATGAAGGAATCATGTTCGGCGACAGTTCGTACTGGCGCGGGAGGCCGACGCCGCCCGTGATCAGCGGGCTTGCTGAAAGCGGTGATAACGCGAACGAGACAAATCGCCAACGGATCATGACGTACAAAAGATTGATGGCGGAGCTTGACCATAGCGAGCCGCCGTTGTCATCGCGCATTGACGAAGTTCATTTTGACGAAGACCAGAGCGTGCGTTTAACGCTGGCGGATTCGCGGGTGGCGGTGCTGATCGGCAGAGAAGATTTCCGAACGCGGCTGAACGCTGCGCTCGACGTGCTCGACGCCGTCAGGCGCAAAGACACCGATGCGCTCAACGTGCTCAGGATCAGCGACGCCGAGCGTTTGCTCAGCGGGACAAAGATCGCGTACCTGAACGCCACCGACCCCAAACGTGTGATCGTGGGGTTGGATGAATAAATCAGAGGTAAAGCAATGCCAAGACAGAATTCACCCATCGTAGGTTTAGACATCGGCACGAGCAGCGTGCGCGTGGTGATCGCGGAACTGCTCGACGGCCAACTGGAAATCGTCGGCATCGGAGAGGCCGATTCCAAAGGGCTTCGCCGGGGCGTGATCAGCAAACCCGATCTGACGGTTGACGCGATCAAACACGCGGTCGAGGACGCCGAACTGATGTCGGGTCTGACGGTCAATCAGGTTTACGTCGGCCTCGCGGGATCGAGCATCAAGGGGCAGAACAGCAATGGCATGATCGCCATTCCGGGCCGCCATCGCGCCATCGCTCACGAAGACGTGATGCGCGTGATTGACACCGCGTGCGCGATCTCGATCCCTTCGGGCCGCGAAGTCGCCGACGTTTTGCCGCAGGAATACACGGTTGACGATCAGGACGGCATTGACGATCCGCTTGGGATGCTAGGTTCGCGGCTGTCGGTGTCGGTTCACATTATCACCAGTCCGGTGGCTGCGAAGCAGAACATAATCTCCAGCGTCAATCGCGCCGGCTTGCACGTGGCTGGAGTCTATCTGACGCAACTCGCTGCGGCTGAAGCGGTGCTGACGGATGACGACCGCGAATACGGCGTGGCGCTGGTCAACGTCGGCGGCGAAACGACGAGCCTGGCGATTTATCAGCGCGGCTCGGTCTGGCACACAGCGGTTTTCCCGCTCGGCGGCAATCATTTCACCAACGACATCGCGGTGGGTCTGCGGACGCCGATTCCCGAAGCCGAAAGGATCAAACGCGAATACGGCTGCGCCTACCGTCCGCTGCTCAACCCCGAAGAGGCTTCGGAGTTGATCGAAGTTCCGAGCGTCGGCGGGCGAGCGCCGCGCGCTGTCTCGCGCCAGATTCTGTGCGACATCCTCGAACCTCGCGCCGAGGAAATTCTATCTCACGTGCAGGACGAGATTCGTCAGGCGGGATTCGACCGGCAATTGTCGAGCGGCGTGGTGCTCACCGGCGGAGGCGCGATGCTCGAAGGGCTGATCGAAGTCGCCGAGCATGTTTTCAACGCTCCGGTCCGATTGGGCGTGCCGGGCGATTTCCAGGGATTGGGCGACGAGATCGCTTCGCCAAATTTCGCCGCGGCTGTCGGATTGATTCTTCACGGCTCGCGCCGCGAACTCGGAGTGAGCGCTGGCGGTCGCGGCCAATGGCGCCGCACAGCGGTCAAGCCCATGAGAGACAGAGTCAAATCATTTTTCGGGATCAAGCGGTGATGAATATCTGATCGAACGTCGAGCGCGTTCTCGATCAGCGAATATTTTCATTACTTGTCGCAGAAATGGTCTTTGCTATTGGCGTTCCAATATCTTGTGGTAAAATCCGCATCAAGCTACAAGATCATGCGCCGAACCAGAATGCTAAATCACAACGATTCGACAACGCGAAGTTACCGATCGAAACGTCGCGCGGCCTGCGGGCCGTTCGATTAAGATCGAATCGGCGTCATTGTGCCCCGGCTTATTCCGCAAACGGTTTGTTTGCGGCTGAAGTCACGATCAGTGAATTGAATAACAGAGCGCAAGTAGTTCGAACTGGCGCCTACTAATCCTTAACTGAATATGAAGCCTGCTGCCGCCTCGGCCGGTCGTTTACAAACGAATCGAATGTTGAAGCAGAAGTCGTGTGGCTTTGACGTAAGTGGAGCAGGCTACTGAAATACCCGTAGGAGGCAGGATGTCGTTAGATGATCGCACAGGATTGAATTTCACCTTCGGTGATGAGCCGCCATCTGCCGGCGCGCGAATTAAGGTCATTGGTGTCGGTGGAGGCGGAAGCAATGCCGTGAATCACATGATCGAAGCCCGCATCGAAGGCGTTGAATTCCTGGTGGCGAATACTGACCTTCAGGCGCTGAAGAGGGCGATGGCGCCGGTCAAGTTGCAACTTGGCGCAAGACTCACCAAAGGTCTGGGCGCGGGCGCGAACCCTGAGATCGGGCGCGACGCCGCGCTCGAAGACACTGAAAAAATACTGGAAGCTCTGGAAGGCGCCGACATGGTTTTCGTTACCGTCGGGTTGGGAGGCGGCACTGGAACCGGGGCCGCGCCGATCATCGCCTCGCTCGCGGCGGAGTTGGACGCGTTGACTGTGGCTGTCGTCACGAAACCGTTCCCGTTTGAAGGTCGTCACCGTCTGCGCCAGGCTGAATCCGGATTGGAAGAACTGCGCTCGGTGGTTGACACGTTGATCACGATTCCGAACGAGCGGTTGCTGCACGCGGCTGACCGCAACATGTCGCTCGCCGACGCGTTCAAGATGGCTGATGACGTGCTGCGTCAGGCGGTGCAAGGCATTTCCGATCTGATCACCATCCCCGGGTTCATCAACGTGGATTTCGCCGATGTCCGCGCGATTATGAAAGGCATGGGCATCGCGCTGATGGGCACAGGCCACGCGGTCGGCGAAAGCCGCGCGATGGACGCCACGCAGCGCGCGATTTCAAGTCCGCTGCTCGAAGAGGCTTCGATCACCGGCGCGAAAGGCGTGCTGGTCAACATCACCGGAGGCAATGATCTGACGCTCTTCGAAATGGATGAGGCGATGAGAGCTATTCATGATTCCGCCGACCCGGAAGCCAATATCATCTGGGGCACGGTGACGGATGACCGCATGCAAAATGAGATGAAGATCACGGTCATCGCTACCGGCTTCGATAGCCAGAAGAACGAGAATGTTCACAGCATGCCATTGCGCCAGACTACGGTCGGCGGCGGGAATAATCTGAATAACGCGCAGCCGCGAATCAGCCCTCCGTCCTCCGGTTCAATCCCGGCCAAGACGGATGCGGATCTTGAGATCCCAACTTTTATGCGCAAGAAGGCCGACTAGAAATCAAAAATCAAAAGGCAAAAATCAAAGGGCAAAAGTTCTGGACTGTAAATTCGTCCTCTTACTTTCGCCCTTTGATTTTTGCCTTTTGATTTTCCTTGCTCTCCCCTGCCATCCCTCTTGCGTTGACAAATTTCATAAGGTAGCATTGCCCCATCAACGAGCAACAGTATTGAGTTGTGATCGTGGGGCGCTTAACTAAAGCGCTGTCGCTGATTCCCGCAAAGTTCCACCGTTGATCTCACGAGGGGAAGTTGTCATACCTGTAATGGGTGGTATGGGCCTGTGTCGGCCCACACCAACCCCAGCTTAGTCTGAGGACAGGCTTTTCAATCAGCTTTATGATTGGCTGGTTAGCGGTAATTGCAATCACCAGCCGCGACATGCGAATAACCTGTTAAACAATCCGCTCTAATGGAAAGGGCTTGCGGCTCGTTACTTTGCTCCGCTTAAGGGCAGATGGTCAGACTGTCCTCTCACTTTTTCAACCAACGTATCACAGGAGAAGCGATCGTGAATCGGAAATTAATTCGCACCACACTGGCAGAAGTCAAAGAAAGAGAGATGCAGGCGCAACAGGCGCGTCGTGTCGTTCCTGAACCGGCCCCGGCTTCGCATCCGCATCCGCATCCGCAACCACAGCCTGGGCAAAAGAAAAAGATTCCGCCTGAGCAGACTAATGCTGAGAGTTTTTATTACAAGAAGCAGATGGACGCTCACACACCGATGGTGATTGTGCTACAGGATAATGAGGAATTGCGCGGCACCATTGAATGGTACGACAAGAACAGCATCAAAATGCATCGAGATGAAGGGCCGAACCTGCTCGTCCTCAAACATAACATCAAGTATATGTACAAGGATGAACATGATGGAAACGACGACTAAATCTGCTCAATTCGTATGATTGAGATGAATGGCGGCGAACACGGACACAAGTTCTATTGCGGTGAGGGCAAAGCCGCGTGTCGGTGTCACGATAGGTGATCCGGCTGGCATCGGCCCTGAAATAACGCTCAAAGCAGTGGCCGAAGAAGAAGTCCTTACCGCGTGCTCGCCAGTCATCATCGGCGATGCTCAGTACTTGTCGCATTGGGCGCGAGTTTTCAACTTGAATCGCGGTTTCTATTGTTTAAACGCAGGCGATCCCATCCCCCTCAATTCGGACGCGCCAATCATTTATAACTTGAACAATGTCCCCGGCTCGATTGAGATGGGCCGCGAACAGGTGGAGTGTGGCCGCGCAGCCGCCCAATTTATTGAAGTTGCAACCGACCTTTGCCTCTCAGGTCATCTCGACGCGATTACCACTGCGCCAATAAATAAAAAATCCCTCTATCTGGCCGGCTATCACTTCCCTGGCCACACTGAATTTCTGGCGCATCTGGCGCAAACGGATGAATTCGCTATGACGTTCATCTCGCCGATGCTGCGAGTCGCGTTGCTCACCACACACGTCCCGCTCGCCGATGTCTCGAGCTATGTCAAAAAGCCGGAGATTGAGAAACTGATCCGCCTGATCCACCGTGAACTGACAGTTTACGGGATTGATCATCCGCGCATCGCGGTCGCCGCACTGAACCCGCATGGCGGAGAAGGAACTCTGTTTGGATTTGAAGAAGCTTCAGAGATGCTCCCGGCCATCGAATCCTGCCGCGAACAGGATGGCATAGATGTCAGCGGGCCGCACTCCGGTGACACAATCTTCGTAAGAGCGGCGCGTGGGGAATTCGACATCGTTATCTCGTGCTACCACGACCAGGGATTGATCCCTGTCAAATGCCTTTCATTCGGTGAAGCGGTCAATGTCACACTCGGCCTACCGTTCATTCGCACCTCAGTTGATCACGGCACAGCGTTCGACATCGCGGGGCAGGGCAGAGCGGACCATTCGAGCATGGTCGCGGCCATCAAACTCGCCGCCGAACTTTTCAATCGCAAAACAAGGACACAAAAAGCGGACTAGACCCTTTCACCCAAGTGAAAAGACCCGTCCGCTTTTTCATTTCGGCGCCATTCTCGCCAACTTCATAAGATGCGAAGGCCGCTGACTGATCGGAGATCATCAGCGGCTTTGGCTTATCTTCTGGAGCCTTTCTTGGCAGCCTTCTTAGCTGGTTTCTTCACGGCTTTCTTAGCAGTCTTGGCCGCCTTCTTGGTCGCCTTCTTAGCCGGTTTTGCGGCTTTCCTGGCTGTAGCTTTCTTGGCTACTTTCTTAGCAGCTTTCTTAGCCGGTTTTGCGGCTTTCTTAGCAGCCTTCTTGGCGGCTTTCTTAGCAGCCTTCTTGGCGGCTTTCTTAGCTGGTTTCGCAGCCTTCTTGGTGGCTTTCTTGGCGGCTTTCTTAGCAGCCTTCTTAGCTGGTTTCGCAGCCTTCTTCGCAGCTTTCTTTGCAGCTTTCTTGGCCGGTTTCCTGGCAGGCTTTGCGGCTGGCGGGGCCGATGGTTCAGCAGCCGCCGGAATTGGCGCGGGTTCCGGCGCCGGGGGTGACAAGACGGTTGAGACAACTGGAGCAGGTTCTTCTTCCTCCTGGTCAACGCTGTGTCCGGGCCAAACGGGGCTGCCGGGTTTTTCATCGCTGAACCTATCGTCGTCTTCTTCGATCTCCACCTCGTCTTCGTCTTTCAGATAATCATCGTCATCGTCGTCCAGATCTTTATCGCGGCGGTAATTATCATCGTAGTTCCAGGGATCGCGGTCGTCGTCATCGAACTGGAGTGAGTAACCTCTGGGGCCACCGCTCTGTTCGCCGGCGGTGTACTCGTTCGGAGAAAATTCGTCTCGTTCGTATTTCCCAGGGTTGTTCGTGTCATCAATCTTTACCATTGTTGTCCTCCTTGAAAGGCTTTCTCGAAAGGCCCTGTTGACAATCCTCTGCCATTGAAATTGATCCTATTTTACTACTGGCAAAAAGACGGCGCGATTATAGCACGGCTATCTAAAGGGAAAAGTAACGGGAAATGGCGAAAAATGAAATGTGATGAAAATTTGTTTGGCGTTCGGCTTTCTGAAATCGGGATGCTACAATGCGCTTCCTGCGATTTTCCGCGAAATTAGGCGGTTCAACAAAGCTGACGTAAAGCTAAAGGTGAATGACTGAAATGAAGGATGAGAAGATCGGAGTCGGTTTGATCGGAACCGGCTTTGCGCGCAGCGCGCAAGCTCCCGCCTTCAGCGTGTGCGAAGGAGCGGAGATGGTGGCGGTGTGCAGCGGGCGATTCGAGAATGCGCAGCGTGTGGCTACGGAATTTAATATCAAACACGCCTGCGAAAATTATGAGCAATTGCTCGCGCTCGATGAGGTTTCACTGGTCGTGGTTTCCGCGCCTCCATATTTGCATCACCCGATCACATTGGCGGCGCTTGACGCCGGTAAGCACGTGATTTGCGAAAAGCCTATGGCGATGAACGCCGGTGAGGCGCGCGAGATGGCTTCCGCGTCGGAATCGCGCCCTGCGCAACTTTCGATCATTGATCATGAGTTGCGATTCAATCCGACCTGGCGGCGATTGAAAGAACTGGTCGAGGATGGATTTCTGGGCGATCTTTACCACGTGAACATAACCATTGCCTCTGGTTTTCGCCATTCCGCGCAGCGTCCGTGGAATTGGTGGTCGCAGGAATCGGCGGGAGGCGGGCTGCTCGGAGCGCTGGGATCGCACGCCATAGACGCCGTGCGATGGCTGTTTGGCGAAATCGAATCGGTCTGCGGCGCGGTCGAGACGATGGTTGCTGAGCGCAAAGATCCGGCCACTGGTGAAATGAAGCCGAACGAAACCGACGATTACTGCTCATTTTTGATGAAGCTGGCCGGGCACGAGGGGCATGCGGCTCAGGGCACGGTGCTGCTTTCCGCATTGTTCGCAAGCGGCGGCAAGAATCAAGTCACTGCTGCTGGCAGCAAGGGAACGCTGGTTCTGGATGGTGAAGAGACTCTGTCGGGCGCGCTTGGTTACAATCATCCGTTTGAAGACATGTCCCTTGGAGACCGCGCGCTCGAAATCTCGGTCATCCCGAACAACATCTGGGCGCGTTCGTTCTACCATCTGGCCCGCGAAACCGTTCAGGCTTTGCGCGAAGACCGCACAGAAATTGCGCACGCCGCCACCTTCGCCGATGGCTTGCGCTGCCAGGAAGTGATTGACGCCGTGCGGCGATCCAACCAGGAGCGGCGGTGGGTTGATGTGGGAAAATAATAGTGTATACTCGCGCCTTTGTTTGGCGCGCGCCGGAGCGCGCGATCAAGTTCAACTCAACGAAGACAAATTTATCAATCAGGGAGTAATTTGATTATGGCGACAGTCAAGCGTTACAGCATTTTTTGTCAGAAGTGCAATCACAAATTTCCGGTCTTCGCCATGCTGCCTCACACTGTTGAGGTGGACGCGTGGATGAAAGACAAAGCCGACAATCACGATTGCAAGGCGTATGCGGATCAGTTGGCCAAAGAGCGCGCGCCACGTCCGGTCAACCCGCTCAAAGCTTCAAAGAAGAGCGCATAACAGGTGGAATCTATGGCGACGAAAATCACCGTTAATAACAATGGCTCGCTGCGCATTGAGGGCGAGATCGAAATTTACGATGGCGCCGGCAATAAATACGATCTGGCCGGACGCACGGTCATCAGTTTGTGTCGTTGCGGGCAGAGCGGCAACAAGCCATTCTGCGACGGCTCGCACGCGCGATGCGGCTTTGAATCACAGGTCGTGGCGACTGTTCTGCCAGCGCCAAAGCCAAAGTTGTGAATGACAGGCGGGGCGAATAGCCATCTTCCCGTTCGCCCCGCTCATTTCCGTATGCTTACGAGCAGGCTCGATACCGCGCTATCACTCACCCCCGATCATCTCGTAAAAATCTCTCGATGAATTCGCAATACCCGGATAGCTCAGCGTCGTTGAAACGCCGTCGCAGCACGTAGGCTCTTTCCCCAGAATCGGCGGATAGCTGTTTCTTGATTTGCGTGTAGAGGCTTCTCACCGTGTATCCGGGAGTCGAGTTGTTGTCGTCCCACTCGTAATTCGCCTGGGTAATCTTTTCCAGGTCAGTGCTGTATTGGCCCGGCGTAACATTTAGGAAGCCGCCTAGCGGGTGACTTTTGAAGTGTCCCGGATTGGCCAGCGACTTGAGAGCAAGGGCTGTTCCCAATTCACTGAAGCCTGCGACGATTACCGAAACATACCGCCCGCGATAATTATCTTCGTCAATGTCGTCAATTCCCCGATCCCAGATGTTAGGAGCCAGGGTGATAAGCGCCCGGTCATGGCCGTTTCCCGGAGCGGATTCCTCATTCATCGCCACAGGGTCGAATGATCCGTTGGGGTAGAATATCTTTTTTATCTGATCGTGATTCGCGCCTGGTATTCCCACTTTTCCCCGCCACTCCATGACCAGATCGTATATTTTCCGCCGTTCCGCTTTCGTCGGGCCGCGATCGCGATAAACATCGCTGTCGTAATCAATTTCCGGGGAACTGTTCAAAAACGCGTGGAACAACTCCACCTGCTTTTTGGTATTGAGAAGCCCCGTTCTCTTCAACTCGTCATAGATTTCGTTAAAAGCTCCGCGACGCTCGTCAAAAGAAAAGCCGAACACGCTTTTTTTCCAGAGCGCGCGTGTCACGGCGTTTACCACAGGGCCTCCGATCAGGAGTATGTTTTTTTCTCCCAACAGTCTGACACGGTTTCGCGGGTCAAGATTGATGATATGGCTGTCTGGAATGACCAGGGTTTTAAGTGGCAGTTTCAACCTGTTGATGAAGAGCAAATCGGTTAATCGTGCGCTGGCGTTGAACAAATCGGAGATGGATTCGGGCGGGGAATAACGGCTTGTGCCGGTGATTATTATCAGCGGCGAAAACATATCGGGAAACTGATCCAGCGTCGGCAATGACGGGATGTCGTTGTCGCGTGTAGCAGGCTCGACGATCAGTTCTTTCAATGATTCAACCGCATCAACCCACTCCTGAATATAATTGTCAGGCAGGCGTGATCGCTGCTTCATCTCACTCGACGAAGTCAGCGGCTTCCTGTTCTTTACGGTCTCGTTTTTAAGGGATTCCAACTCGGCGATCAGCCAGCCAATGGCCCATCTCTGCTTTTCCTTGATTTCATCCGCCGGGTTGGATTGTTGCGCGAAGTTATTTTCCTTTTCGATTCGTAACGCCAGATATATGGCGAGCAGGTAATGCAGAAACGGTACTTTCCTGCCGCGCAAGATGTCTTTCAACTGTGACCCTTTATATTTATCGCTCGATTCTTTGGGGTAAAGAATCCTGCCAAGTTGAAGGATCAAGGCAAACTGCTTTCCGACGCCCGCCTGGATCATCGTCTGTTTGATCAGTGCCGCGAGGTCGAGGACGGATTTCGATTTGGGGCGAGATGCAGGTGATTTTTCCTCGACAGACATACGGTTGGACCCTCCGAAAAATCCAACATCGCATAAAAGTATACTCAGAGCGTATCCGGGAAACCTCTGATGTCCCGTCACGCCTGGATGGCGTTTTTCATTTCTACGAATAAACTGCTGAATTGAGGTACTGCCGGGTTACTTCTTACCTCCGCGGGGGCCGCATCTGAGGCGCTCCCAGTGTACTTACTTTCCCCAGGAACGCCAAGAGCGGACATACTTTCTGATGCGCCGGTTTGAGCGGCGGGTTATCTTCCAGCGACATTTAGGTCGAAAATCAAATATACAATTCATATCAATAACACCCTGAAGTAGACGATTAGGTCACCCAACATCCGGAATTTAGCCACCCCACTCCGGTAAATGCTCAACGCCTAGCGCGGACTTGAGTCCGAGGCATTGATAAATGCGCTGTCAGCGCCCGGTCAGACGGGGCTGATGCTTCCCAAACGCAAATCACAGGTGGATCGCTTCTCGCAGTGGAGCGGCTGTCTGTCGCCGAAAGGAGGGTGTCTTATGAAACGAAAGAATGCTCGTAAGCTTCGTTGGAGAGAATACCAGGGGCGCGGTTCCAAACTTTTCGGGTTGTTTGTCTTCGCCGCAGCGCCGACAGCAATCTGTTTTGCCAGAAGTGTGGCAGGAATCAACCGGCTGACCAGCGCCTCTTGGGAAAATTGCATTATCGCTGGCGCCTTTCTTTACATCCTTCTGATCGGCAGCATCGTTACGATTGGGAGCTGGTTTTTTCAAAAAGCCAAATGCCGGTCGTTCGGGAACCTGATGTGGGCGTTTGTGTGTTGCTTTATCTGTTTGTTCTTTGCTCTCTCCCTGGCTGCTTTTCGGGGTTATGAGAATCCTGCTTCTCAGCCGGTTGTCGAAAAGGTAAAGGAACCGTCCAACGCCGATAAATTTTCGCTGCCGGAAAACGGGAACACGCCGGAAGGAGGAGCCATTGGAACATTGCGGGAGGTGACTCCAAAGGTGGACACCAAAGCTGATAGCTTGTGGAAATTTATCGAAAAAACCGTGAGGGGAGATTCTGGCGCCAGGAGCAGCTGGCTCGTTCCGCTGGGTTTGGCGTTGTTCGGATTTTTCGTTCTGATTCTGCTCGTCACCAGTATGTTGAATCGGTTTCCTGATGAGTGAGCGTTGGTGATTGGGAAAGGACAAACTCAGGCGAGAGTAAAAAGCAATCTGGAAAGCGAGCGCCAAATTAATACGCGATTTGAGACTGTTGAAAGGCCCGGAGCGGGAAGTTTCGCCATCATTGAGTTGACCGCGTAATCGTCCTCTCCGCCTTAATTGACAGTCTTAAATCGCGTTTGTTATCTTTGCCTCTCAAACAGCAAACGCGCTATCCCGTAAACAATTTGAATCCCCACGTCGCGTTAGCGCATTTTGCCGACTGTGCGCGGCGGCCCGTGAATACCAGCGAGTATCCGACGCCGCGAAATGATCGAAACCGGTTTCAATGTTCAAAATTTAAAAGGCTAGGAATAAATCAGCTATGACGAAACCAGCATCCACCGCAGGCGCAGGGTTGCGTGACGTAGTCGCCGCGCCGAGCCGCATCTGTTTCATTGACGGAGAACAGGGCATCCTTGTTTACAGCGGGTACAACATCCACGATCTGGCCCGGCATTCGACCTTCGAAGAAGTCGTCTTTTTGCTCTGGAACGGACGATTGCCGAAGCGCAGTGAGCTTGACGAACTGAACGCTCAACTCGTCGCCCACCGCAAACTCCCGTCCGAGATCATCGCGATGATGAAGGCGTTTCCGAAAAGCGCTGTACCGATGGACGCGTTGCGGACGACCGTCTCCGCGCTCGCGTTTTACGACCCGGAACGCAGCGACAATTCTCTCGAAGCCAATCAGCGCCGCGCGCTCCGCCTGACTGCGCAATTCGCAACCATCGTCGCGGCGATTGATCGCATCCGCAAAGGCCTCGAACCGCTCGACCCGAAACCGGAACTTTCGCACGCCGCTAATTTTCTCTACATGCTCAACGGCAAGGAGCCGATGGACGTCGAGGCCAAAGCTCTGGACATCGCGTTGATCCTGCACGCCGACCACGAATTCAACGCCTCGACCTTCGCCGCGCGCGTGACCGCCGGGACGCTCGCCGATATGTACGCCTCAATCACTTCCGCCATCGGCGCGCTGTCAGGCCCGCTGCACGGCGGCGCGAACGAACAGGTCATGAAGATGCTGCTCAAGATCGGCTCACCCGCGAACGTTGACAAGTTTGTCAACGACAAGCTCGAAGCCGGCGAAAAGATCATGGGCATCGGCCACGCCGTTTACCGCACTGAAGACCCGCGCGCCACGCATTTACGCAAAATGTCCGAGGAGATCGGCAAACGCCAGGGCGACACCAAGTGGTTCGACATGTCGCATCGCATCGAAGAACTCGTCGTCGAAGAGATGAACAAGAAGCAGAAACCGATCCGAGCCAACGTGGATTTCTATTCGGCTTCGACTTATTACATGCTCGGCATCCCGGTTGATCTTTATACGCCGATTTTCGCCGTCAGCCGCATTTCGGGCTGGACGGCGCACGTGCTTGAACAACTCGGCAACAACAAACTGATCCGCCCTCGCTCGGAATACACCGGCGAGATGGATTTGAAATACACACCGATTGACCAGAGATAGTCCAAAGATAATCTGGCTGATTCATCGAAGAGAGGAGGGACGTATGGCAAACGTAGTGATCTACACCAAACCCGGCTGCCCGCACTGCGCGAAAGCGATGGCGTGGCATACCCAACAGGGAGTTCCGTTCGAGGAGCGCAACGCGCAGGATAATCGCCAATACCGCAAGGAGATGTTCGCATACTCCGACAACGACCCGACGGTGCCCGTCATCGTCGTTGACGGAGTTTACAAACAGAGCGGCTGGGAAGGCCGTGGTTGAACGGTTCACGATTAGGTCAGCCGTGAGTTGACCATCAACGAAACCGAGAGCGAAGGCGGTTTGGGCTGACAGGCCCGGAGCCGCCTTTTCAATTCTGATCTCCGGTATGCTCAACCCAATCGAAACATCGGTCATCAACCGCGTTGACGAACTCGCCGACGAGATGATCGAGTTTCTGCAACGCCTCGTCAGAATTCCCACCATCAATCCTCCCGGCGCGAACTACGCCGATTGCGCCGCGCTTATCGGAGAAAAGCTGAAAGAGTTCGATTACGAAGTCCGATTCGTCGAGGCCGAAGGCTTGCCTGAATGCTCGCGCGAATTTCCGCGCGTCAACGTGCTCGCGCGGATGGAAGGCCGGAGCGCGCGACCGACGCTGCATTTCAATGGTCATCTGGATGTCGTGCCTCCGGGCAAAGGCTGGACGGTTGATCCGTTCGCCGCCGTCATTCGAGACGGAAAGATTTATGGGCGCGGCGTGACGGATCAGAAAGCAGGCATCGCCGCTTCGATCTTCGCAATCGAGGCGATCCGGCGCGCGGGTGCGAAACTCAACGGATCGGTCGAGCAGAGCGCGACGGTTGACGAAGAGAGCGGCGGCTTCGCGGGCGTGGCTTACCTTGCGCGACAGGGTTACGTCAGCCGCGACTCGGTTGATTACGTAGTTATCACCGAGCCGCTCGATTTCGACAGAATCTGTCTCGGTCATCGCGGCGTCTACTGGTTCGAGGTCGTGATGCGCGGGCGCATCGCGCACGGCAGCATGCCTTTCCTCGGCGCGAGCGCGATTGACGGGATGGCGCGCCTGGTCGAGCGCGTCGAGCGGGAGTTGAAGCCGAAACTCAATGGCCGCCGGACGCGAATGCCTGTCGAACCCGAAGCCGCGCGTTCAGCCACGATCAACGTCAATTCGATCCTGGGCGGGCAGCCGGTTGACGCGCCGCAAACGCCCTGCGTGGCTGATCTGTGCCGCGCGATTTTCGACCGGCGGTTCCTGCTCGAAGAGAATTTCGAAGAAGTGCGCGGCGAGATGATCGAGTTGATCGAAGCCTTGCGCGCCGAAGACGGCGATCTGAGTTATGAGCTTAAAGACTTGATGATTGTTCATCCCGTGATGACCGCGCCTGAGGCCGAACTGGTTCAAACAATGTCGCAGGCTATCATCGCCTCAATCGGACGCCATCCGCCGTTGATCGCCAGTCCGGGCACTTACGACCAGAAACATTTCGCGCGACTCGCCGAGATCGAACAGTGCGTCGCTTACGGCCCCGGCATTCTCAATCTGGCGCATCAGCCCAACGAGTATTGCGAGATCGAACATTTGGTTCTATCGTGCAAGGCAATGGCGATTGCGGCGATGCGTTTGCTGGGGCAGGGAGCCTGAAAGGCCCAACGCGCGGAGGCTGATAAAAAGTTTATGCGGAAAACAACGCGACGTGAGATTTTGCGAGACGGTCTGGCCGCGACCTCTTTCGCGTTTATCAACGAAGATGGATCAGCGATGAGCTTCAATTCTTCCACTCAAAACGAACACGGCGCGATCACTGACGTCGCCGGAATCAAAGTCGGGCACTTCACCGATTCGCGACGCCCGACGGGTTGCACTGTGATCCTGTGCGAAGAGGGCGCAGTCGGCGGAGTTGACGTTCGCGGCGCGGCGCCGGGCACGCGCGAAACCGATCTGCTCAATCCGATCAACACCGTGCAGCAGGTTCACGCGGTGGTCTTGTCGGGTGGCAGCGCGTTCGGACTCGACACGGCGTCGGGAGTAATGCGTTATCTTGAAGAGCGCAACATCGGTTTCGACGTTCGAGTAGCCCGCGTGCCGATTGTGCCCGCCGCGATCCTTTTCGACCTCGGAGTCGGCGATCCCAAGATTCGCCCCGACGCCGAAGCGGGTTACAAAGCCTGCAAGGCCGCGACGACGAAGGCTCCGGAAGAAGGCAACGTCGGCGCAGGCGCGGGCGCAACCGTCGGCAAGCTCTTCGGCATGAAACGCGCGATGAAAGGCGGCGTCGGCACGGCGTCAATCAAGCTCAACGACGGCAAATCGAGTTTGACCGTCGGCGCAATCGTAGCCGTCAATGCAGTCGGCGACGTGATTGATCCGAGCGCGGGCAAAGTCATCGCTGGCGCTCGCACGCAAGACGGTAAGGCGTTGCTGGGTTCGATGAACGCAATCCTGCGCGGCGAGCAGTTGCCGCCATCGCTCGGCGGTACAGCGACGACCATCGGCGTGGTCGCAACCGACGTGAAGCTCGACAAAATGCAGGCGACAAAAGTGGCGCAGATGGCTCACGACGGATTGGCCCGCGCGATCAACCCGATCCACACGGCTTCAGATGGAGACACGATTTTCGCGCTCGCGACGGGCAGATCTTCGAGGCCGGCGAATGTGACGTTGATCGGGGCGTTGGCGGCGGAAGCGATGGCGCAGGCGGTGGTGCGCGCGGTGCAAGCAGCTAGAAGGATTGAAAATTTGCCAAGCGCATCGGAGCTGAGAGGAGTTTCTTAGCGGCAGGCGCTTTCCTCTTTCACTCTGGCGGGTGAATGCCGCTAGCGACCCAGAAACTGCGCGCTTGCAGCGCCAAAGGGTGGTTCAGATTGATTGCGACGATCGTGGCCCGCCCACGTGGAGTCAGGCCGATGATTCGCGTACCATCCGCGCTCCATCGAAAATGCTCGCGCCACCGGTCACGGCGAGGGTGAAAGAGGCGCGTTCGCTTGCTTGTGCGTGGATCACGCGCAAATCGCTGCTGGCCTTTGAACTGATTACAAAACGGACAGCTCAAGCAGAAATTTTGAATTCCGTTTTCCCGTCCGCCGACTCCGGGATGATATGGTCAATATGAAATACGGCCATAGTCATCTCCTGCGTAGCTTGGCAATATTCACAGCGGTTTTGAGCCGCGCGAATGACCGACTCTCTTAGCTTTCGTGATAGGCGAGACATGTTAATCAGCGGCTGACCGTTCAGCGCGGTCGGGAAGTTCCAGCAGGTAGCGGGCGCGCGCTTTCTCGACCATATCCGCGCCATATTCGGCGATCAATTCTTCAAGTCGCTTTCGCTCGGCTGGGCGCAATTCTCTTTCGGTATTGGCGTCCAGCAGCTTGTCGAGTAAGCGTTGCTTGTCCGGAGGGAATTTGCGTCGCAGGATGGCCTGGAGTTCGGTCATTACTTCAAGGGCGACTTCCTGATTGGCAGGCTGCGTGAGCACACCTTCCAGAAAAGAACGGCGTTCGCGCCGATCCAATTGCGTGTAAGCGGATATCAATTGATCGGTTGTTAGCCTGATTTCTATTACCGGCATAAAGCAAGTTCCTCTTTTGATTCATGTCGTTGCGCGAAGTCAGAGTAACATAGGCGCGCAGTCAAACAATACTCATCGGAGAGAAGATGGAAAAAATGAAACGCAACATTTTGATAGCAGTCGCGTCTATCTGGATCGTCGCGCTGCAGGCGCAGGCAGGCGTTACCCGCATTGAAATCATCTCCCGCGCCGACCTCCTCAACGGCAAGGAGTTCGGCCTGGCCGGCCCTTACGAAAAGATCATCGCCAAAGTCTACTTCACCGTTGATCCGAACAATCTGCACAACAGGGTCATCGCTGATCTCGACAAGGCGCCGCGCAACGAGCAGGGGCTGGTCGAATTCTCAGCCGATCTCTACATTCTCAGGCCGAAGGATTTGAATCGCGGCAACGGCGCGGCGCTGTTCGAGATTCCGAATCGCGGCGGCAAGGCGATGGTGCGGTTTTTCAATCATGCGCGCGGCTCGACCGATCCGACGACAGAGGCCGAAATGGGCGACGGATTTTTGATGCGCCGAGGCTTCACGCTGGTCTGGCTGGGATGGCAGTTCGACGCGCCGGATGGCGAAAAAATGTTGCGGCTTTACGCGCCGGTGGCGACAGACAACGGCAAGCCGATCATCGGCTGGGCGCGGTCGGATTTTGTTTTTGCGGAGAAGGCGTTCGACGCCCCGCTCGGCCATCGCGGGCAGAAAGCGCAACCGGCCATTGACCTCGAAAACTCCGGCTACAAACTGACCGTGCGCGATACGGTGTTGGGCGAACGGCGAGTAATCCCGCGCGATCAGTGGCGGTTCGCGCGCTTCGTCAATGGACAAGCGGTTCCCGATCCGACTCGCATCTATCTCAAAAGCGGTTTCGAGCCGGGCAGGATTTATGAAGTCGTTTATCGCACGCAGAACCCTGCGGTCGTCGGCTTGGGACTGGCGGCGGTGCGCGATCTGGCTTCATATTTCAAATACGAGCGGAACGACGTGGCGCCGGTCAAACGCGCGCTGGCTTTCGGCATTTCGCAATCGGGGCGCTTCCTCCGGCATTTTCTCTATCAGGGCTTCAACGCCGATGAAAAAGACCGGCAGGTTTTCGACGCCGTCAACCCGCATGTCGCCGGTGGCGGCCACGGCAGCTTCAATCACCGTTTTGCCGAACCATCGCGCGACGCCAGCCCGTTCTCGACATTCTTCTATCCGACCGACATCTTCCCGTTCACGGACGTTGAGCAGACCGATCCCGAAACCGGCGATAGGGACGGCATTCTGGCGCTGGCGATGAAGCAGAAGGTCGCGCCGAAAGTCTTCTACACATTTTCGTCCTATGAATACTGGGGCCGCGCGGCGTCGCTGATCCACACTACGATTGACGGCAAGACCGACATCCAATTGCCGGATAGCGCGCGAATTTATTATTTCGTCGGCGGACAACACGGGACAGGACAGTTCCCGCCGGGCAGGAATCGAACGCAGAACTCGACTAGCCCGAACGACTATTCGTGGTCAATGCGCGCGCTGCTCCTGGCGCTGGACGCCTGGGCGAAAGACGGAACGCCGCCGCCGCCCAGTCAGTACGCGCGGATCGCTGATGGCACGCTCGCCAATCCGAAGGCCATCAACTTCCCAAAAATCCCCGGCGTCAATTTCCCACGCACGATTCACGAAGCCTGGCGCGTTGATTACGGCCCGGAGTTCAAGAGCAAAGGCGTCATCGCGAACGAACCGCCGCGCATCGGCAAGCCTTTCGCGGTGATGGCGCCGCAGGTTGATCAGGACGGCATTGACCTCGGCGGAGTCAGAATGCCCGAAGTCGCCGTCCCGCTTGCGACCTACACCGGCTGGAACCCGCGCGACCCGAAGACCGGAGCGCCGGATCAGTTGGTTGATTTCGCCGGTTCATACATCCCATTTGCTAAAACGAAAGCCGAACGCGAACGCGCGGGCGACCCGCGATTGTCGCTGGAAGAACGTTACACAAGCCGCGCGCAATATCTGGGCCTGGTTGCCGAAGCGGGAGTGAAACTGGTCAAGGGCGGTTATCTGCTGGCGGAAGACTTGCCCGTGTTGATCGAACGCGCCGGGCAGCAGTGGGATTACACGATGAAGTAGCAGGCCTGATTTTGATGCTCAACCTGTGAACGCAGGCGTCAGGTCGCAGGGCAAACGCGCTGATGATGCGCCTCCGGTTGAAGAGACGTTTGGAAGACGTGGCTATGACGGCGTCACCACTTCCCGGCGGGCGCGACTGAAAGAATCCGCTCGATGATCTTCTGATCATCCGGCAGCATCTTCGATTTCGGCAGACGCGGAACCAGCGTGGCCCAATTCCTGTCTTCAGAGAAAACTCGTTTGAAAAGTGGCAGCGCTTCTTCGATCTTGTTTGCGTTGACCAGTGTGACGGCGTGCCAGAAGACCATCTCGATATTGTCGGGGACCAGGGCTTCAGCCGCGCTGTATTCGCGCACCGCGCCGGCGATGTCGTTTTTGCTGAACAACTCATCGCCTGTGTTCATGCGGGTGTAAGCGCGTTGCAGCTTCACCAGTCGTTTCAGTTCGGCGACCGGAGCGTGGTGATCTTCGACGCGAAGGTCGAAGAGGCGGTCGGCCCAGGGTTTGCCGGACGGTTTGCCGCTGACAACGATGATCGCGGCTGATTGTTTGCCGCGAATGTCGCCGCCTTCGCCTTCGGCGGCTTCGAGCGCGGCCATCAGACGGTCGGCCAGATCGCCTTTGGCGTTCTCAAAAGCTTTGGCCATCGCGCCCCAGACCGTGTCTTTCAACATCAGATTGGCTTGCGTGGAATAGTTCGCGCCCGTGTGATGGCCTGCGGCGATGATGCAATGTTCGCCGGTGTGCGCGGCGACGCGGCCCTGAGCGTCAATCATCGCCACCTGTCGCACATCGGCCTGTGCGTCGCTGGCGAGCAATGACTTCAGGGCTTCGGGGGCGCTCTTTCCCGCGCGCATCAGAGCCAGTCCGAGCGGGCCGTAAGCGGGTTCGACGAAAGATTGCGTGGCGACGGCGCCGACTCCAGCTTCAGCCCAGGGCACAATCGCTCCGACCGAATACCAGTGCGATTGCACCGCGACGCCGAGTTGGCCGGTTTCCGGGTCGCGCGCGACAATCGAATAAGTGTGCGCGAGCGGCTGTTTGACGGGCGGCTTGTCACTTTTATTCAATTGCGCTACAACCAGCGCGGGAGAGAGCAAGAGAGCGCAGGCAAAAATGATTCGAGCGGCTTGATTGTTCATTTGGGTTCTCCTGGTGAATTTGATATTTGAGATTCGAGAAAGGAACAATGATGAAGCATTCGGAAGCTTTTGAAAAACTTTGCGAAGACGCCAAATCGCGCATTCGTGAAATCACCGCCGCCGAGGTCAAACGGAAACTCGACGCAGGCGAAAATTTCCATTTCATTGACGTGCGTGAAGACCACGAATGGCAGAAGGATCACGCCACGGGCGCCGAACACCTGGGGCGCGGGATCATCGAACGCGACATCGAAAAAGTCGCGCCCGACAAGAACGCCGAGATAGTGCTCTATTGCGGCGGCGGTTTCCGTTCGGCGCTTGCGGCTGACAACCTGCAAAAGATGGGTTTCACGAACGCGCTGTCAATGGCCGGAGGGATCAGGGCTTGGCGTGAAGCGGGATATCCGATGGAATAGCGGGATTGCGGATTGCGGATTGCGGATTGCGGATTGAAAGGCGGCAATAAAGCTCTTCAATCCGCAATCCGCAATCCGCAATCTTCAAAAGATCGTCACCTTCACGGACAAATACTTCTTCGGATTCTGGCGAAAATCGTAAAGCAATTTCGTCATTTCAGCCGACAGCGTGTTTGCGTTGTTATAAAGTCTCTCGTCTTTGAGTAGCATTCCCGCGGTGCCTTCACCCTTTTCCAGGCGCGCCATAATCACATTCAGCTTTTCGATGGTGTCGCGCGCGTCGGCGTACATCTTTTCATCGTTGATCAGTTTGCCTACTGTGCCTTCGCCGCGCTCGATCTTGGAGACCAATCCTTCAAGCCGCGCCGAGGTATCGTTCAGCTTGGACACGAGCGATTTGGCGTCGTCGTACAGCTTTGGATCCTTGAGCAGCTTGCCGATGGTGCCTTTGCCGGTGTTGAGTTGACCTTCGACATTGTCGGCGATGCCGCGCAGTTTCGTGATGGTGTCGGTCGCATTTTTATAAAGCGCCGGATCGTTGGCGAGTTGGCCGAGTGTTCCTTTGCCATCTCTGATGTCCGCGATCAGTCCTTCAGCCTGGCGCACCGTTGTGTCGAGGTTCACATAAAACGATTCATCGTAGAGGAATTTTCCGATTGAGCCTCTGCCCGCCTTCATATTTCCTGTCATCTCCCGGATGTCGGCGGAGATGGCGTTTAGATTGGTGACCGCCGTTTGCGCGGCGTTGATGATGTCGCCGACGCTCTTTTGGGCGATGCTGTCAATGCTGGCGCCGCTCTGGATCGCTTTGCCCGCGCTGGTGCCGGGCGTGATGTCAATCACGTTGTCGCCGAGCACGCCCGCGCTCTTGAGCACGGCTTTTGAATCGGTGCGGATGCGTTCGATGGCAGGGCGCCCGTCGAGTTTCCCGTCAATTTCCATGACGATCTCGATGTTGTTCGGCGCGTCCTGGTTAGTCGGAATCTGATTGCTGAAATTGATCTCCTTAACGCTGCCCACTTTCTTACCCGAAAGCCGCACCTCCGCGCCTTTGCGCAGTCCGTCAACGCTCGCCATCTGGGTCTTGACGATGGTCGTCTTGCTGAAGCCCGGCAATTTGATGTCGCCGCTGATGGCGAAGATGACAAGGAGCAGAATCGCCAGAGCCGAGATCACCAGAATGCCCACACGCAATTCTGAAAAACTTGTTTGTTTGCGTTGCGCCATAAATACCTCCAAAAATGCTGGAATCACGCGTATCCCTGCGCGCTACGACCGAGCCGGGGCGCGCTCTCAGGGAAATTCAGCGCTCGTTGTCGAGGAATTTGCGAATGTAAGGATTGCCCGATCCGCGCATCTCTTCGTCGCTGCCGCTGAAGATGACGTTTCCGTCCTTCAGCATAATGAACTTCGTGTTGATCAAACACAGCTTGTCGCCCTCGTGCTCGAAGATCAGATTACCGAAATCGTCGCGCACGACGTATTCGCTCGCCAGCACCTCGATGTCCTGCAACCGGTGAGTGACGAAGATCGAAGAAACCTCCTCAAGATCGCGCAGCTTCAGAGCCAATTCGCAGATCGTGCGCGCGGTGATCGGATCAAGCCCGGCGGTCGGTTCGTCATACAGGATAATCTTCGGGCTTCCGACCAGCGCCCGGGCGATGCCCACGCGCCGGCGCATGCCGCCTGAAAGTTCGTTCGGCATCTTGTCAACCGCGTCTTCCAGATCAACGAATCTGAGCATCCGCATCACGACCGGCTCGATCTCGGACTCCGGGGCCTTCTGTTCGCGCAATCGGTACGCGACGTTGTCGTAAACAGACAGACTGTCGAACAGCGCGCCTTCCTGAAAGACCATTCCGATCTTGTGGCGCACCTTCATCATCTGCTCTTCGGTGTAAAAGGTGATGTCTTCGCCATCTATCAGGATGGCGCCCGAATCAGGTTTGATCAGTCCCAACGTCAGGCGCAGGATGGTGGATTTACCCGTGCCGCTCCCGCCCATGACGATTTTCGATTCGCCGTAGCGAACGGCGAAGCTGACGCGATCCAGCACCACGCGGTCGCCGAACGCGAGCGAAACATCTCTGAATTCAATAGCGTGAAATTTGTTTGCCATACACGATTAAGGCCCCAGAAGCAGCGAGAGGATCAGCTTCGACAACACAAAATCCACCGCGATGATCAGGATTGAAGAGACGACGACGGATTGCGTGGTCGAACGCCCGACGCCGACAGTTCCGCCCGTCGTGCTTAAGCCTTTGTAACAACCGATGATTGCGATGACGAATCCGAAGACGGTCGGCTTGATCAACCCGCCCAGGATTTCATTGTACGTCACGGCCACTTTCGCTGAAGACATGTAAACCGACGACGCCTGCCCCTGAAACGAGATCGCCGCGAGCAACCCGCCGAGCGTGCCGACCATGTCGCAGATCACAGTCAGCGCCGGAGCCATCGTCACCAGCGCGACAATGCGCGGCGTGACCAGCTTTTTGATCGGATCGGAGCCGAGAGCGCGCATCGCGTCAATCTGCTCGCTGACCAGCATCGAGCCGAGTTCCGCCGCAATGCCTGATCCGACACGGCCCGCCAGCATCAGACAGGTCAGCACCGGTCCAAGCTCGCGGATCAAACTGGTCGCCACAAGCTGGCCGGAGACGCTCTGCACGCCGAATTTCTGAAGCGTGTTGCCCGTGTTGAGCGCCAGCACGGCGCCGGTAAAAAACCCGGTCAGCAGAATGATCGTCAGTGAGCCGAATCCGAGCACATCCATTTGCCGGATTATCTCGCGCAGATATAAGGGTGGCCGAAAAATCCCGCGCAGCACGCGCCAGATGAGCAGAGTAATTTCTTGTACTTGAATAATTCCGCGGATGATCAGATTCATCAGAAGAAGTCTGCCGGATTTGGATTCACTTGCGTTCTATGTCCGAATTCGTATTTCGATATTCGTATTTCGATAGGATTCGCGTTCAGTCAATGAAATCGGCGCTGCGAGAACCGCGCCGCTGAACGGACGGTCTATGATGCTGTTTTTGGTTTCTCAGGTCAAGACATACTCTAATTATGAACCAGTTATAAAAAGGCCGGACTTATTGATGTTCCGGCGTCGGAGCAAACAACCGGGCCTGATCCGTCTGGCGCTGCGCGCGAGGTATTTCTTCGACGGCCCGCAACGCCTGACTATCGCTTTCGATCAAAAATCGTTCGCCAACCTCCATCCCGTAAGCGGCGGTGATCACTTCCGCGCGAATGCGGCGGCGGACGTATTCGATACTCCGATTGAGTTGATCTTCACTCACCTGCAATTCGCGCCGTTCGCGGATGAAAGCCCGAAAGGCCGCGATCACCTGGTCATTCAAATGATACTCTCCGCCGCGAAGCTGATAGCCATATTCCGTCTGCTTCACTGCAAATTCGACGAGTCCCGCGATCTGTCCCGCGACCAACAGCCGCGCGAACTCGAAGCAGGCGTCGCGCAAATGAACGTCCGAGTCCGGGATTTTGACCGTGACATCCGGCTTGATTCCCCCGTTGCTATGCCTGCCGTTCTTTGCAGCATTCAGCGAGCCGTTTTTCCTATTTCTTATTGATGATTGCGGTTTCGAGGAGCGTTTCGCCGGAGCGTCCTCGATTCTGTCAGCGTAGAAATAGTCGTAGATTCCCACGTTGTTGTAAGGCCGCTGAATCGAACGCCCGTTGGGCGTGTAATATTTAGCAGTCGTCAGCGTCAATCCAGTTCCCCATCTCAACGGATAGATCGTCTGCACCAGGCCTTTCCCGAAACTCTCTTCGCCGACCAGTCGAGCGCGCTGGCGATCCTGCACCGCCGCAGCAACGATCTCCGAGGCTGAGGCCGTTTCGCCATTGATCAACACGACCATCGGCATGACTTCCGGATTCTGATTCTCTGATCGGTAGACCTGATTCGGATACCGCCCCTCACGCCCGCGCACCGAAACAATCTCGACTCCTTTGGGCAAGAACATCTCGGCTACCTGAATCGCCTGTTTCAACAGCCCTCCGGGATTGCGGCGCAGGTCCAGAACCAGCGAATTCATTCCCTGCGTTTTGAGTTGCGAAATCGCGCCGCGCAATTCCTCGGTGGTTTCCTGATTGAATCCGCCGGTCAAGCCTATGTAACCGACCCCCGGGCGCATCATGAAAACGTTTCGCACCGATGGAAACGGTACTTCGTCACGAGTGATTTTTACAGTCAGCGGGCCGGATTCGCCTGCGCGCTCGACGGTGACGCTGACTTCAGTTCCGCGTTCGCCGCGGACGTACTTAAGCGCGTCCGACTGCGACCAGTCTTTAGTCGAATGACCGTCAACCGCGATGATCGCGTCGCCGTAGCGCAATCCCGCGCGTTCGGCGGGCATTCCGTGACTGACGCCGAGCACATAAATTCGCCCGTTGCGCTGGTTGATCGTCACGCCGATGCCGTAAAACCGGCTGCTCTGTTCGTCCTGCATCTCGCTGAATTCGCGCCTGCCGTAGAAGCCCGAATGCGGATCGAGGGAATGCAGCATCCCCAACACCGCGCCGCGAGTCAGCCTCTCCTTGTCAGGGGTGATAGCGTAATTGTCTTCAATGGATTGAATCGCTTTTGCGAAATCCCGCACGGCGGGATTGCTCGCCATCTCGTTGCTGGGTCTTGTCGAAACCGCCGGGTCGGAAAAAAGGCCGCCAATCAATGCAGAAACGGCGATGATCAGAAAAGCCGCTATTGGGATTGCGGAGTGCGGATTGCGGAAGAAGCCGATTGCGGATCGCAGTTTTGATTTAAGCTCGGACGCCAATCCGGACAGGCTGCGGGACGGGTTTGTAGACGCTTCGTTCCGATCAGATTGTCTTGCGTCAATGCCCATGTCACTCCCTTATAGTATTTCTCGATTCCGCAGTTCAGAACTGTGATCGCTCAGAGACAGTCTTTTTCATTTTCTACAGCGATCCTCAACTGCATTCAAAAAAAGCGATGACTGTTCGTCCGGCGATTCGGGATCAACAACAATCAGCCGTTTGAAAAGATTGGCCGACCCTGCGCAGAACGCAATCATATACGATCCAAACCACTGAACCAACGGGAGAAGCCCGATAAAATTCATCCGCTATTGTCCAACTGCGCCCATCAGTTCCGCAGAGGCTGAAATGTTTTTTGCCCGCCAAGAAAAAAATCATTGACAGTAGGCCGAGGGCAAATGTATAAACTGACCGGTCGGTCAAGATTACTAAATATTCTAATCAACAAGTCACCGGCAACTGAGCACATGGCAGCTAAACAATTTGTACAGGAATATGAAGACCAAAGACGCGAAGAGCTGATTAAGGCGACCTATTACGAAGTTGCCGAGAAAGGCTATTCGGCTGTCACTCTTCAGGACATAGCCAAGCGCGCTGGCGTGAGCAAAGGTTCAACGCTCTATTATTTCGCCACGAAGGAAGACTTATTTCTGGGGGCGCTCGAATG
>WBZO01002277.1_pt1 | contig 25520 bp, 22 predicted proteins | sample 5204261 | NCBI WGS metagenome assembly WBZO01 (sample SAMN12412400, study PRJNA552823) | activated sludge metagenome | isolation source: activated sludge from anammox sidestream of wastewater treatment plant... | place: USA: North Carolina | collected 2017-09
TTAATAGCTTGAACCTGATGAGCCGTGCGTATACGGATCCGCGTTGGTTGACGTACAAGCAAGCGATAAGTCTTGGCGCACAAGTGCGCAAAGGTGAAAAAAGCACGCTCGTGCAATACTGGAAATTCACCGATGAACGCATCAAAATCGATGACAACAATAATCCTGTACTAAATAGTGAAGGTAATGCTATTAAAGAACAGGTGAGATTGGAGCGTCCCAGGGTGTTTTATGCCGCCGTATTTAATGCGCAGCAGATGGATAATCTGCCAGAACTCAGTATTAAAGCCCCTGACTGGGATCCACTGGAGCGTGCTGAGCACATATTACAAGCATCCAATGCCGTAATCCATCATGGCGAGGCTGATCGCGCATTTTACCGACCATCAACCGATAGTATCCACTTGCCCCATAAGCACCAGTTTCCGACCCCCGATCGTTACTACGCAACCGCACTGCATGAACTGGGCCACTGGACAGGTCATGAATTGCGCTTAAGTCGTGATCTATCGCATCCATTTGGAAGCGAAGACTATGCCAAAGAAGAATTGCGCGCTGAAATTGCCAGCATGCTGCTTAGCGGTGAATTGGGTATCGGTCATGATCCCGGGCAGCATGTGGCTTATGTGAGTTCATGGATCAAAGCGCTACAGGAAGATCCGACAGAAATATTTCGTGCTGCCACTGATGCTGAAAAAATCCAGGATTATGTACTGGCATTGTCACAACAACAGGAAATTGCAAAGAAAGTTGATGTAGAGGAGGCAATCAAAATGGATCAAATCAAGCAAAACACCGCCACTTATTTGCAGAATCTCTCGCCTGATCTGGCAACTATCGTTACCAGCAATATCCAACGGTTTAATGATCTGACACAAGCCATGGCAAAAAAAGATCAGGATGCCATCATTTTGGTTGCTGATGCACTCAAGTTTTCGAGGGGCGGCGGCATTGATAATCTGGAGTTTGAAGAAGTGTCAGAAGAAAAACTGGGCTTTGGAATTCCGGCTGACTGGAATGGACAATTGCAGATTCAGGGCAACGTGATTCAAACCGATGAAAATGGTATTGAGTCTATAGTATCCGCTGATTCAATAAACATGGAGCCACAATTTTGGGGCGTGACTATGCAGCGTGATGATCAGACCTTTCAATGGGTTAGAGACTGTGAGTCCAAACAGGAAGCGCAAGATTTAACCAATCTGCTCGCACTCATTGATGTTGCTGCCGAAAAGAATGAACATGAAAAGGCCGCTAAGCTTGTCAACATCCATGAAAATCGCATTCGAAATGATCCAATTAGCACTGGAGTATCGATATCAGGAGCCAAGACCGAACAAAACGATGGCAATGCTCGTCAATATTTGATTGTTCCTTATCGTGATAAGGATTTAGCAAAAGCCGCTGGGGCTCGTTGGGACAAAAAAGCCCGTGCCTGGTATGTAGGGCCAGAAGCAGATATTCAGACATTGCAACGCTGGCTGCCGGAGAATGTTTCCAGACAGCAGGAACCGGCTATCGATCCTCACGTGGAATTTGCTGAATTGCTGCGCGCTCAAGGTTGCCGAGTTGATGGCAATCATCCGGTGATGGATGGCAGCAAACACAGAATTAAAGTTGAGGGTGATAAGTCGGGTGAGAAATCAGGTTTTTATGTGGCGCATCTGGATGGTCATCCTGCCGGATATTTCAAGAACAATCGAACCGGTATTGAAATTCGCTGGAAGGCTAAGGGGTATTCGTTAACGGATGAGCAGAAAGCCGAGCTGATCGCCCAAGCTGCTATCAAGCAGCAGAACAGAAAAGCCGAACAACATGCACAGCAAATTAAAGTTGCTGATGCAATTCAGCAATTGCTGACTATCGCACCTGCTGCCGATTCCGAACATCCTTATCTGAAAGAGAAGCATGCCCGGCCAGGCGATTTAAGAATCGTGCCGCAGAATGTGCATGATTTGCCAACCGATTCAATCATCAAAATTGGTCAGAACTGGCAGGAAGTCAGGCTACTACGTGAGGAAAATCCAGACAGTATTGTACTGACTGCCGGTGATTTATTGCTGGCTGTACAAGATATTCATGGTCAGATCTGGAGTGCGCAAACGATACAACCCAGTGGTGCAAAGCTTTTTGCAGCGGGTAGCAAGAAAGAGAATAACTTTCATGTGGCGGGTAATGCAGGTCAGGGATTGGATGCAGCAATTAACAAATTACCTGCCATTGTAATTGCTGAAGGTTATGCCACCGCAGATACATTATCTCAGGGGCTGAATTATCCTGTCATAGCTGCATTTGATTCAGGTAACTTGCCCAAAGTTGCGCAGGATTTACATCATAAATACCCGCACAAGCCAATCGTTATCGCAGGCGACGATGATTATCATCTGGAATCCACCCTTGGCAAAAATCCCGGCAAGGAAAAAGCGTTGGAAGCAGCGACATTGGTAAATGGGGCTGTGGTATTTCCGATTTTTGCGCCGGGTGAACGGAACTCAAGGAAATTAAATGATTTTAATGATCTCGCCAATAAAAGCGCGTTGGGTATTGAGGCAGTCAAACGACAAGTTGGATCGGTTGTTGAAAAAATATCTCAGCAGGCTAAGCAGGACAGCTTATTGAAGTTACAAGTCCCTATTGAACCTAAGCAGCAGGAAATCAAGCAAAAACGTGCATTGACCAGGTAATCTTTTAAGGAGACCATAAGATGCGCGATAATATGCTGAAGATTCCAGGAAACCCATTCGATTCTGATGAAGGTGATCTTTATGAAAAAATTGAGACTCGTCCCGGTACTACAGACAAGCAAAAGAAAGCAGGAAGAGGTGCCTATACAGAACTGCTTGAAGCTCATGCTCGATGGGCAGGTGGCACCTTATTGGGTTGTGATTTCCCAAAAGACTTCAAAGAAAAAGGAGGAACCACTTTCCTGAATCAGCGCATCAAGTCAGGCCATGATCTGGCAATAATGACGCAAATATTACGCGATCCGCGTTATGAGACACTGAGAATCTTCTATACCCGTATGAATCGCATCATTCATCATACGGCTGTGAGTTCCAGATTGCCGGGTGCAGTCTATTTGGAAAAGATTGGGCATGCCAAACATGATCTGGGTGTTTTAGTAGGAAAGACTAGACGACATGTTAAAGCAGATGGTTACTGGTTATTGCATAATCATCCATCGGGTAGTGCTACGCCATCGAGTCAGGATGTCAGACTCACAGAGATACTGGCATCAACTGTTCCGAGTTTCAAAGGCCATGTGGTAATCAATACCAGTCAATACAGTGTCATTGATAAAGACGGTCATGTCGATTTTGTGGCTTGGATGGGTGATCAGGCAGGAGGTTATCAGAATAATCATTATAAAAGTCATGAGCTGCTTTTGGAGAAAATAGCCTCACCGGAGGATCTGGCAAAGATAGGTCATGCTTTAAAAAAGCGAGATCAGTTTTTTAACTTCATAGGGCTTAGTGCAACAGGTTTTGTATTGTCGTTAAGTGAGTTACCCCTGTCTGTATTGGAGCGTCCTCAAAATCTGCTTCTGGCACGACTACAAAATTTTGCACGCAATTCTGGCGTCAATACGGTATTTGCCATCACGAACACCAATGATTACAGACACCCGGTATTATCCAAAGCCTGTGAAGCTGGCATCTTAAAAGATGTGCTAACCGTAGAGGGCTCTGATTATCGTTCATTGCGGGAAGAAGGATTATTTGCGTCAATGCCCGGTGAAATAAGCGCCATTCTTAGAAAGCCCAGATCCTTTGTGAAGGAAGATGGCGGATTAACCAAGTTAAGGGGCAAAGGACGCAATAGGTAGCGGACTGGATGACTATTTGTGGCGGTATTGAATTCAATTAGAAAAGCTTTAGTTGTGTTTGCTGTGCAAAAACTGAAAGTGATATTTCTAGATCCCCTTTTTTTCTAATTGTGGTGATTTCCGCACTTATGGTTTTATCTCCAATAAAAAATTGCGGTGTTTCGCTCTTCCATGAGTCAAGTACAATTGGTGCTGTAACTTTTAATAAAATTTCCTTAGTTGCCGCATGTTCTCTTTTATCAGTCCATTTATTTATTCTAGTTTCGGAACGACGATAAGGTGCATAATTAGAGACACTCTGAAATTCGTTTAGAGGCAGTGAATTTTGAGAAGAATCTAAATTGTATTTTGTAGAAGGCAATGGATTTGTGGTTTTTACGAGAACAACACCATCCTTAAATCCACCAACTTTATTTAGTTTTCTTTCCTTTGCTTTTGTGACTTCGGACATGTCTGCTTTTAAACTATTTAATATCCCATCTATAACTTCTTGGACATCTGATAATTCTTCGATTATTGAGTCATGATCTTTCGCATCTAAAACTTCAAGAGATTCTTCTACCAGTTTTTCACATAAAGCTCTTAATAGGTCATCACCTATTAAACGTTCAGCTTTTACAAGTTCTCCACCCGATTCAATTTTTTGAGGGATCTTGTCTCTAACTAACTTATTAAATACCTGCTGCTCATTATCACCTTTAAATGTAGTACCTGCTTCTACATTTGCGCCCGTTTGAAGAAGTTGATAATAAGCATGAGAAAGAGTAGCCCCTTCTAGAAAAATAACAGCATCAATTTTTTTAACTAGCCCACCAATTTTTTGTAATGCATTTCTATCACGTAACAATATTTCATCTTGAGGTTTTACAAGCACTCTTCTAATACTCTTGTCATTCGAATCTACAAGTGCTTCTAGTTTTGCAATATCTTCAAAATTTTTAATTTCAAATATTTTATCAAAATGCGTTTTATTTCTATGACCATGACTTCTTTGTATTTTTTTTAAGTCATATTCTTCATGATACCAAGGTAAAACCGAAGCTGTAGAAAATTCCTTTGGGACACCAACAAACCACATGATGCTTAGTGGCTTATCTTCTTGAGTCGATATCAGTCTAGAATCACAAGCTATTTTTCGGATCCATTTTTTATATCTAATGCTGCTTTTCCAATCATACGGTTTGGAAATTGCTTGATTTATCCATGTACCATTTTCATTTGGGGCAACACAATTACGTTTAAAGTTCTTCTTCTCTGTGAGAACGTAATTGTCGATTGATGTACTAGCCTTATCGATATCTGAATATAGTGTGTCAACAATATAATTATCATGTGAGTTGTAATACAATCCTTCGGGAATACCCCATAAAGCTTCAATTTGGACTTTCCTTTCCCCTGGTGCAGAGAAAGCAAAAGCTGATGCTTCAGCAGGAATAAAGTTATGAAAAATGAAAGCTAATTCTATAGGCCCTGAAACTTGACTCAAAAGAATTTTAGATTTACTTATTAACCATTCTTTTGCATCTTCAATATTTCTGACTTCATGTGTGCGAGGAAGAAGCTGTTTATTTGATAGTTCATCACTAACAATATCGGTTCTTATAACCAATGAGGATCTTACCAATTCACCAATATCGTGTAATAACTCTTCTTGGAAATTTCCATTAGAAATTTCTTTTATTACTCCCTGATTATCTAGAACATATAAACTGGTTATCGGAAGATCAAGTTCCATATAAGTAAAAACATTGTTAATCTTATGATACTTCCTACCATGTTCTTTCGATATTTTAGAAAGTATTTTGGGCACGAAGGAAAAATGTGATTGATTATTTTTTTTACAGTGTTTTACAGGATCAAAATTTCCTAATAAACTTTCAACATCAGCCTGAACCAAATATATGATTTTGCCATCCCATACCCATTCAAAATGCAATCGACATTGATGTGCAGTTCCCCATGATGCTGCTTTCTTTAAAACATTTTGTAGAGATATTTTGATATTACAATCTAGGGGTTTTAGCGCAGACTCAAAATTATTTTCTTTACTTCGCCAATTGCGCAAATTAATTTGAAATGGCTCTTTTTCATTTTCTATTTCACCTAACCAATCTCTTGATTCTTTGGAGCATCTTCGTTCATTTGATAGATGACCTTTGGCAGAAACCAACGAGTATTTCTGAATAATAAGATTTATTTGTTCGTTTCTTAGCGTTTCATCTGAGATGATCTGTACTAGCCAACTTATTAGGTCATCAGCTAGTTTATTGGATCTTGCTATTTTTGTATGGAATTTTCCTCGATTCTGGATAGATTCGTTTATCCCGGAAGATCTCAAAGTTAGATGCGTTTCATTATCTAATCCAGTCTTTTTAAGTGCAAAAGTTAGTTCGAGAAACCATTCTGCAATTAGCAAATGAAGTTGTGAGTGATCCATCTTGCTTGCAGATGCTACAAGCTCTCCAGAGACTACAAAAAATGGGAGTGTCCATAAAGATGGAATACAAGCAAGACCGAAAGCTTTTTCACCTACTAATTCAGTTGAAACTTGATCGGGTAATAATTCAATAATTTCATCTTTATGTACCAATAGAATATTATTGATAGGAGTTAATCCATTAATAATATTTTTTGACATCACTTTTATGTACTTTATTTTTTATGATGTAAGCTTGTAGGACCAAAAAGAACCATTGCAATTTCATACATTTTTCCGATTGCTTGGTCAGCAAAATAACCAACTAAGAATCCAATGCCTATAGCCGATGCTGCTGAATGACTAAATTTAATGGTATCTGACCCAATATAACTTGCGCTAATTAATGTACCGACAGCAAAAGATATGCTTATAGACATAAAAGGTGATAACAATCTCCAAATTTGTCTGTCCAGGTGCCAATATCCACGCGCAACTACCCGGTACATGTACTTTATCGAAAAGGTTGTTCCCCCTAATAGTCCCGCAAAACAATAGTAGCTGTAAATACGAAAAATTTTTGGATCTAATATTTCTGGATTAAAAAGAAAGTTTTCGAGATATCTATTCCACGTTAAAAGTATTCCGAGAAGTGACATAAGAAGCAGAATAAATAGATAGATAGACTCGAACCTTATAATTTGCATCGCATCTTTAGGATATTTGCTTTGCCATTCATATTGTTGCCTTCCATCAGTGGGCTCAGCCGTGCTCGCATTGGGATCATGTGCTTCATGGCTATTGTTACTCATCGGATTTATTCCAGAAACTAGCTTAGGCCTTGCAGCTCTAGTGCTGTTCGTTGGGTTTTTTCAAGGAGGGGAAAATTCTTGTAGTCGCTAATAAGCTCATTTCCTGTTTTCCTTGCCAATATTTTTCTAAAGAATTGAGAAACTGGTCTATCAACTATGTGCAAATACCCATTAATTTTGCTAAGAGTTGGTGGTGTTTCACTATAAAAAAGGTAGTCTCGGCCACATGATTTATTGGTAATTTCACTTGCGATACATTTTTGCCACGGTAACCTAGTCTCTTTTAAATCTTCTAATAGAGATTCAACAAATGGGACGAAATGAAAATGAGCATGATCAACGCCGCATCCTGTTGGAGAGCCGCTATATGATGCACCATGCTCAAACATTACTGGCCGACCAAATTTTTCTTCAATATATTTATAAATTTTTAGTGCTAATCTTACAAATTCATCATCTTCGTACAGTTCTGACATGTCATATATATGTTTTCTTGGAACAATCATTACCCATCCATCTATAAAAGCCCCAATTGAAGGAATTACCATGTAATTGGGCGTTTCATGAATTGGTTTATCGACAATTCCGTTTATATGTCTGCTTTTTACGATTGAGCACAACCTGCATAAATCAGTTGTTGTACTTTTCATTTTTGAACTCACTAATAAAAAATGGTCAGTTAAGCTTAATAATTTACACTGGAATGAAATTATTTGTTTGATTCATAAATTTTGATGACTTAGCATCAAAATCTCTTATTGAAATTCCACTGTGATAATAGTTCGTATCAAACTTTGGCAAAGTTTTCAGGTTAGTTAATAGTAGCTCTCTTCCAATAAATGAATTCCCACCAATTGGATGGGTTGAGTATGTACTATCAATTATGCAGCCGTTAACTTGTTTTCCAGACAGATACATATCACGAATAATTTTTGAATCATCATACGATAAAACCCAAGGAATATCGCAAAAATTATGTAAATATTCATATAATGCAGCGTGTTCATTTTCATCAAATACATATCTATAAAGTCTATCCGCCTTGTTGTAGTAGGGGGGGTCAAAATAAAGAAAACATGAGGAAGTAATGCTTTGACAGATAAAATTCCTCCAAGGTTTATTTTCAATAAAATTTACCCTATCTGCATAACTAGACAATTTTTCTATCCGTGCAGCCAATTTTTCTCGATTGAATCTACATCCAATTGTCCAGCGATCCTGTTTTCTTCCTCCAATAGGACCTGCATGCTTATGTAATAAACCAGAAAAAGAGGTTCTGTTGAGATAGAGGCATTGGAATGCCTGTTCTCTAAGTGTTTGAGGAGTTTTTGATTTTTGATAATCCCAGTATTCAAGTGTCAAAGGAGCGGTCATTACTTGCTCGCAAAGCCATTTGCTATCGGAGGTAGAAAAAACAGCTTTCCATAGAGATGCGATCATTGGATCTAAGTCATTTAGACTAATTGTTTCAACTGCATCAGCTTCCAGTAGGTTTAGAGAAATTGAAGCTCCACCACAGAATGGTTCAATAAATGTTTTCGGTTGCAGTTTGTTCAGCTTAAAAATAGACACGAGTATTTTAGCATGTCGGCCTTTTCCACCCGGGTATCTCAATAAACTGCCAGAAAGGGATCTAATTTTGAGAGGTTCTGATGCCACGCTATTTCACCAATTTTCTATGCATTGAACAGTAACTATATAAAGTATCCAGTTTTTTTAACACAACCCATGCACGACTAGTGTTCAGAAAAGATCGCTCTGATTATGAATACATCAAGTCGAGCGCATCTGCATCCAACGACAAAGATGGTTTGTACCACAATAAATGCATGCGTTCACTATTCACTTGACCATAATCGCACCAGTTTATAGATGTTGAGCTTTTATTTAGCAATCGCACTGAAAACAAAAGCACTACAGTTGCACAACACACTTTCTATTACTAGAGCAGATTATGCCGCACAAGATCAAGTATCCGTGCCCCATATAGCTTCTTGCTTTAACGATACAACAATCCAGAGCCACGCAATATTTTAATAAAATTCTATAAGAATCTTGTTTTAATCGGTTCTACACCAATTGCAAGAACAGTAGCACTAAATACCAGCTCATCGCATATTTAAAATAATAGGGGCTGTAGTAGATCAGGTTAAATCTGGGTCCAAAGTTTGTGTATTTATAGTTGCTGTTTAGGTGTTCCATAATTAAATCTAAATTCACATTCTTTGAGAAACAGAGGAAATGATCCTTTAGGAATACCATTGTATTTTCTTAAGACGCATTTTGCCTGATTCCAAAAGTTTTCAATGCCGTTGATGTGATTCTTACCTTGAGCAAATAGCGTGGAATGATTGATCCGTTCATGGTAAAAATGATTCACGTCGAGAGCATTATAACTGCGGTAACAGTCTGTATAAACTATGCTGTCAGGTGCTATTTTTCTAGTAATGGGCGGCTCAACGTTTCTGTCTTGGTATCTCCAACAACCTTCGTATAGACCTTATCACCGCGTTTCAATATGCCAAACACAGCAACCTTATGGAGATTATCTCGTAACGGAAGCCATCGGATGAAGTCGAAAGTAACAAGCGGGCGTTAATGATAAATGTTCCATCGATTGCCTTGGCATCGGTCGCGTTATCGTATGTAACGGGTTCAATGCGCAGTTCGTCAATGGAGATCGTCATGATTATTCGCTTCCGTTGACAGGGCTTGCAGTGCTAGTTCAGCAATGGAAAAATCCGAATCTGCGTTTTGGCGATCATCATCTTCCAAAAACCATGAAGCCGATAAGCCAGCATATGCCAATGTCCACTGCAATAAGCGCCGTCGTTCCAAATTAGCAGCTTGCGCAATCACGTAAGATTGGCGAATAAATCTGATGGGATCAGTGACCGATGGTAATTCCGGATTGCACAGAAGATTCGCATAATCATAGCCGCGCTCACCGATTATGCGCTTCGGGTCGATGGCAAGCCAACCGCGCGAACCAAAATCTAATACGTTTTCATGATGTATGTCACCATGCAGCACTACAATGTCGTGCGGTGAGGCCAACAACTCGCGGGCGGCAGCTAAACTTTCAAGAAGCACGCCCCCTTCGCGCTGTGCAGCCGACTCTAACGCCTCAAACCAAATATTTAATGGGATAAGCTCTGGCGGCGGCATAGATCGGGGTTGGTGTAGTTTGGCGATTACATTGCAAGCAATGCGGCTAGCCTCATCATCTTGACCATTGCATGCCATCTGCATGAGAGAATTAGCTCCTTGAGCCCGTTCCATCAGTAGTGCATCACCTTCGTAAGCATACACTCGCGCTGCGCCATCGCCATTCCACCATTGCATGACTAAACCGCCAAATTTTTCTTCGGTATCCATGACAATTTTCAGCATGGCAGGATTGCCATTTATGTGCCCATCCATACGCACTGGCAATAAATAGCTGCCGCGCGTGACAATGGGGTCGCCATCGGGAAGGAGATTCCATCGTCTTAAATAAGGTTCAAACATAAAATCATTTCAGCAGAGCTTATTATTTTTCTGAGCGTATGACACTTCTACCTTTTCGCATGGCGTGATTGGGTGCTTGTTAGTGCAAATAATCAACTTGTTTCAGATTTTCAGAAATAAACAACCTCCCTGGCAAGACCACGGGGTATTAGAAAAGCGCAAGCTGACGCAGTTCTTCTTTTGGCATACCTTGGTTCTTTACATACCGCTCAACTACATTCCAATCCGCTCTTCCCCCTACAGTTGCGATAATAGCCATCCGTCCAAAACTCTCCATTCCACAGGTCTTCCGGCCTCTTCTTAAACAATTCTCGCGCTGTAATGCTCTTGAACACCCTTACAATCTGACCCGGTGCAATCTTCGGATGCGCTGTACAAAGTATATGACATGGTCTTTGCGCAACCTATCTGCTCAAACTCAATGTCGTAGCGCTCTTCTATCTCTTTCGTAGTCATCATAATGATTCTTACAACCGCTTCGTCTAACAGCCCTCGTCTGTATTTCACAGGAAATGCAATGTGATAATGTATCTACCACGCATAGTGGCTCGCCTTTTCTACGACATCTCGCATCCCAACATTCTAAAACCTAATTAGATCCCCGTGGCAAAACCACAGGGAATCACAAGATGAAAAAATGAAAATTCTCGTTATTATATCAATGATTATTTGTAGCTTAATTGGCTGCGTGACATATGACACTTCTAATCAGTTAGAACAAAATGATAAATGTGCCTTAGCGGGAAGAGCATTCATGCACTCTTGCATGAGTAGGAGATAACTTTAATAAATTTCAGATAAATTAAAAACATGAGATATTGAACAGATTAATAGGTTATTCTGGAATCACTAGCAACAAAATAGAAGCTTGTCAGGCTGCTAACCCTCTCCCCTCCTAGATGTATATAAAATCTGAAGATTAAAGCAACCAATAGCGGTTTTATATTATTTGGCCCAAATGCTCTGATAAATGACCCTAGGGCCACTAATAATTTTTTATTAGCCTCCTCATAATGTCTTCTACACAAACCATTAGAGGAGCACCACAAAATGCAATTTACTCAAATCAGAAATGCCACACTTAAAATTAATTATGGTGGTAAGAAAATATTAATTGATCCTTGGTTAGCGGAAAAAGGAGCCTTGCCGGGGTTTGGCGGGACGATCAATGAACATATTCGCAACCCAACGTCAGAATTACCTATGCCAATCAATGAAATAATTGATGTGGATGCGGTTATCTTAACGCATGATCATCCAGATCATTGGGATGATGCGGCTAAAAAGGCAATTCCTAAAGACATGTTGATTTTTACCCAACATGAAAAAGATGCAAAAGCCGTAAAATCTGCCGGATTTAACAATGTTCAGATACTAAATGAAGTCAATGATTATGAGGGTATTACGCTGATTAAAACATTGGGACAACATGGAAGGCCGAAGGTAGTAGAGGATATGAAAGAATTGCTGGGAGAAGTGAGCGGTATCATTCTCAAACATCCCGACGAAAAAACATTTTATATCGCTGGAGATACGGTCTGGTGTGAAGAAGTCGAGAATACCTTGAGCAAATATCATCCTGATGTGGTTGTATTAAATAGTTGTGATGCACAAGTTATTGGTAATGAATCTATTATTATGGGCAAGGAAGATATTTATGAGGTCTACAAAGCCGCTCCTGAAGCAACTATTATTGCAAGCCACATGGAAGCAGTGAATCATGCCACTTTAACCAGAAAAGAGCTGGGTGAATTTCTCAGAGCAAAGGAAATGACGCAACGAGTATTAGTACCCCATGATGGTGAATCATATACGTTCTGAGGTCAAAATAATGCATCTACCTTACTGATGCATTATTTTCTTCATATATTGTCTGATTATTTACAAGCTTTCATCATAAATACTATTTGAACGGTAAAAAAGTTTACCCTGCGAGGTTTTAATATGACAGTCCCATTAGTTGCGGTTGTTGCTTTTAATCATTTCAGCCCTTTTCACTTATCGGTACCATGTATTATTTTTGGTGATCTCCTGCACGATCAAAAATTATTTGAACTGAAGATCTATGCAGAGGAATCGGGCCAGATACGTTCAAATGAGGGGCTGAGTGTTCAATCGTCACTTAGTGTGGAGGAATTGGCGAAAGCAGACATTATTATTGTTCCTTCTTGGCGAGATCCTGCTGAAAAGCCAAACCAGGTAATGCTGGATGCAATGGTTGAGGCACATGCTCGAGGTAATCAAGTTGTAGGGCTGTGTTTGGGCACTTATGTGCTTGCGTATGCAGGTTTACTGAAAAACCATAAGGCGGCTACGCATTGGGAGTTTGAGCAGGATTTCATAAATCGTTTTCCTGATGTAGAACTCGACTGTAATGCGCTATATGTTGATGATGATCGTTTGATTACTTCGGCAGGGACAGCAGCCGGTCTCGACTGTTGTTTATATCTAGTTCGCCAGCGTTACGGCAGTGCAATTGCTAATAAATTGGCTAGACGTATGGTGATTCCTCCATATAGAGAAGGTGGTCAGGCACAATTTATTGAACGTCCTGTGCCTGTTTCAACACAGGATGCCAGAATCAACAAGCTTCTAGATTATTTAAGAAATAATTTAAATAAAATACATGGGTTGGATGAACTTGCTCAATATTGCATGATGAGCCGACGTACCTTCACCCGACAATTTTACAAAGCAACTGGAATGACAGTTGGAGATTGGCTATTAATAGAGCGCCTTCAGCGAAGTCAGGAATTATTAGAATCTACCTCTTTAGCAATAGATACTATTGCAGAGCAAGTAGGATTTCATTCTACTGTTTCCCTGCGTCAACATTTCAAACATAGATTTAATGTAACTCCAAGTGAATGGCGAAAAACTTTTCAAGGTAAATATCCACGCTTAGCATCCGCCGAGATAGCCTAAGAATCTTTGTTATTTTTTTATTAATTTTTACTGCGGAGAACTATACATGGCAGAGTATGTAGATGAAGTCGTTATTCCTTATGATCGTGATTTGGGGCCGGTACTTTTCGATTATTATGGTGTAGACACTGCGCGACGTATTTCAGAGCAATCACCACGCGACGTGCTTGAAATTGCAGCTGGCACAGGTATTGTCACCCGTCATTTACGTGACATGTTACCTAAAGAGACTCACTTGACTGCGGTGGACATTAGCGATTCCATGATGGAACTAGCCCGCACAAAATTTCTTTCCAATGAACAGATCATCTTCCAAAATGCCGACGCTACCGCGTTACCATTCGAAGACGAGGCGTTCGATGCTGTAGTCTGCCAATTCGGTATTATGTTTTTCGATAAAGAACTAGCATTTCGTGAGACGTATCGAATGCTGAAGCCTGGAGGCAATTACTTGTTCCGTGTCTGGGATTCTGAAAAGTACAATCCATTCGCGAGCTTGAGCTTTGAGGTATTCAAACAATTTTTTCCTTCAGATCCTCCCCACTTTTTATTTGAACCAGTTTCGTGTCACCAAATCGATCCCATCAAAGAAAAACTGATAAATGTTGGTTTTGATAATATAGAAATCTCAGTTCAGCGCCATTCATACGACATTTTAGATGTGACTGCTTTTGCACGTGCATTAGTGTTTTCGCCAGTTATTTTTGAAATAAGAGATCGTGGCGGTGTTGATCCGGAGGATATAGTTAAGGTGTTAGCAGAGGCATTTAAAAAAGAATATGGTTCAAATCCAATGCGCTATCCGATGCAAGCCATATTGTTTGAAACGGAAAGACTTTAAGTATTGCGGGCAGATGTTATTTAAAATCGAAAATTAATATCTAGCATATCGAATGAATTATTTTGGGTCTTAGGAAGTTAAGCACATACTAAAGTGTGCTAACTTACTGAGATGGCTTCCCTTTATAAAGTAGCATACGAAATATCATACCCACCGGCGAACCGATCTCAAATATCTGGCATAGTCATCGCCAAATTTAGCCAATAGGGCATTTTCTTCCGAAATAATCTGAAATCGATTTAAATACACAACAAACAGCGGTAACAACAAAACAGACAAGACATTTGCTAAAAATACGCCCCATGCCGCAAGCATCAACAAAAATCCGACATACATGGGATTTCGGCTCAATCTATAGACACCGGTGGTGACTATAGAAGTGGCTAATCCAGGAGTCAATGGATTTGCTGTTGTTTTTGCTGAAATAAATTCAACGGCAGCGACAATGATCAATGCAAAACCTATTAACCATAATGCCCCTGCCACCCACTCCTTGCCCGGAATTTGAATCACCGCCCATGGATTCATCGATGAAACAAACCACATGACTACTGCAAACAAAAGAACCAACATAGCCGGCGGAATTTTAAGTTCAAGACAATACATAGCTTACTAGAATGAAGCAATATCCTTAGAAGATTCTGAATGGGAATCAAGTGATGTTTTCGCTAAAAATAACCAGCAATGATTCCGATAAGCTTGGTAAGCACAACAAGAATTGTGCATCAATTGTGAACCGCTACTATCTCTAAACTGAGTAGTCAAAGTCCCAAGTGGAGCGACACCACATGCTATAAAAATGCAACCTCCTACCGCTCCTTTATTCCAGTGCGACACAGAAAATGATAGTAGAAGAAATAGGAAAAACATAACTAACTGATAATTCCAGAATATGCCACTCCAAAGTACCCAGAAACCAACAATCGACAAGAGAAAACTTCCAGCCAAGACAAGTAAGATAACCACTATCTTTTTCCAATGATTACGATGTCCAGATTCTTTCTTCATTCTAACGAAAGAGGCACGATGATGACAGAGAAGAATGTCAATCCCGGAGATGGTATAGACTCATAGATCCTCAATATATTTACTTATATCTCACCAATATGAGCGTTACCATCATTTATTTCTGAATTTATGTTCAATACTCATCAAACTCCATGATGCTCTAGATTTCAAGCATTTTGTGCATTCAGATCTGAGAATTTGTGCTGATGTATCGAACCATCAGGGAAACCGGTTCTGCTACTATAGCAATCAAAGAACAGGCTGACACTTTTCTCCACGTTGCTTTTCGAGCCACATCCAGTTCGATGATCGGACAGGACTAAAGCGCGAGATACTCAGTGAAAGCCTATGATGGTATTTGTTTCGAGTTTAATCCAGTTTGATCTATATTTATTGTTTTGATAGTTCGTTGTTCCCTGTAACTGGTTTTGCCTTGCTACTTGTTAACAAGTTGGGTGGCGGACCTATCGGCTCAAAATCTTTCAGCAAGGGAATGTCATCCTTATAAACCCAGCGGATATCCGTGTCGAAAGTACCTTGCGGCCCCCAACTACCAGTGAATTTCTTGCCATCCGGGGTAAAAGTCCAACACATGTCCTCACCGTCAGTATTTATGGAATCACCGAGATTGATCGGCTCTTGCCATTCACCATTTGCTTTTTGATGTGAAATCCACATATCATGCCCACCACGGGAACCCAGATCAGTCCGCATACTGGTGACGACTAAACTTTTTCCATCTTTTGACAGCCCAGTCCAGTGCATGTGATCACGCTGCGGAGAGTTAATTTTCGATCCCAGGCTTACCGGTTTTTGCCATATCCCATTTTTCTTCTCAACTTTCCAGATATCACTCTCTTGTGTTACCCCTGGCTGGCTATAGTTGAAATAAATCAGGCTGTCAGAAGCAATAATCGGACAGTGTTCCTCACCGGTCGGCGTATTGATGCTGGGGAGTTCCGGAACATCATTCCAGTTCCTGGCCGATTGCCATACGCCATCTACTTTCTGAACGACGTATAAATCACCCGACAATAAATTACCGGGTTCATATCTTGTAAAATAGATGACATTTCCATCATCGGAAAAACTCGGTTCCAGTTCCCAAGCTGCCGTATTAATATTTGGCCCGACAGCAGGATCAATATCAGATCCTAAGTGAATAGGCGGTTGCCAGACACCATCTACATTGTGAGACATCCATATATCGAAGTTGTACGGGTTACCGGATGATTCTAGGCTACCTTCACGGGTCGACACAAAAATTGCAGTTTTGCCGTCTGCGCTATAGGTAATCTCGATTTCTGAACCAGGCGAATTGATCGGCTCACCCATGCTTTTTGAGATGCGTGGCAACTCCGAGGCACTCCCGTGGCCGGCTCCATGCATACCTGGCATTGCATAAGAAACACCATGCACTAACAGCAATACAAGCGATGTGCAGCCAAGTTTTGCAGTAATCAGTTTACTTTTCATCATAATTGCTCCCTCTTAAAATAATAGCCCCAAATTTAATGTGACGATCCCGAAAATCTTTCCAATCACCGCTAAGCACATAACTCTTCTTTATGTCAGTCAAAGATCAATTAGCGCTTTCTTGATTGCTTAGTTAATTTAAATTGTTGCGTTTCTGATTTGCTTAAATTGCATTCTTATATACTCCTCTATCAGTATTTGATGGAGTTTATTATGAGTAAACTGCTGGAAAATGGCAGTGACCCACGGGACATTTCTCACAACATTTGGGCCAAAAAAATATTGAATCGAACGACAACTTTCCAAACGAATTGATCAAGGTAATTGTTGTGAGGCACTGATAATTGTGACAAGGGGGTGTAATATCTTTGCGTATAAATTCAGCATAACTTGTTAGCTATACTTTTTCATATGCGCCGGTATTCAATACCAAAATCATAAAACTTACTTCCTCCAGTTTGAGAACAAATTATCATCAAAACATATTGTTATAATTAAACTATCTGACAAGTGTAAATAGCGCAACCTCCTTTTGGTTCATCAAATACAACGCAGCTTATCGTCCACCTTGCGGAAAGAGAAGGAAAAATGAGACTACTAACTAAAAAATGCATTCCAAACCACTTTGACAATCAAGCCAATTGCAACACTAATTGCTAAAATGGCAAAACTTTGCTGCAATCTATGTCCTGCAAAACGATGAGCGAATAATCTGCCAACCAATATTCCTGCGATAGTTCCACCACAAAAGGGAAAAGCAATCGACCATATCAGAGCACCAATCAGTATTGCTGAAACAACACCAGTCAGAGAAACCAATGCAATAATGGTGAGTGATGTGGCCAATATGGATTGCATGTTCAGATTAGTGACTTTCTTGAGTGTAGGAACGATTACAAATCCACCACCTACGCCTAGTAAGCCTGACAGAAAACCTGCCATCGTGCCTGACAATGTTAATGCTCTAAAGCAAGGGATGTTCCAAACCAAACGTTCGCCGATTTCATCCAGTCGGCAAGGTGGATCAGCCATTATTCTCACGTCTTTGTTATTTTCATCCAGGCTTTGGTGAAACATGCGAATAGCAACATAAATTAACACACAGGCAAACAACAAGGTCAGCGGTGCGTTTGGCAACTGTTGTGCAGCCCATATGCCTATGGGGGCAGTCAGCGCACCTGTCGCTGCGATCAGCATAGCTGCCCGGTATCTGACAATTTTTTGCCTGAATGCCAACAATGCCCCGATTGCAGCTGACAAGCCGACCGCAAGTAAACCAATGGGAGCAGCTTCTGCAACCGTAAGATGCAAGCTGAACATGAGCAGCGGCACCGCAATGATGGCACCGCCAGCCCCTGTTAGTGCAAGAACGATGCCTGTGAATGAGCCCAGTAGAATGCTGATTAAGTCTGGTTCCATTTTACTTAACTTACACCTGTTGAACGAGTGAGCCATTCGCGGCCTTTCAACATGCCGTTCCAGTATAACCAAGGAAATAATCTGGCTTTTAGAAACCACGCAAATCGCCTTGCCACGGTCGGATTAAGTGGAAAAGTGGGCAGCAATTTACCGCCAAAACCAAATTCGGCTAATATCACCTTGCCATCCCCTACCGTAAGAGGACAAGCACCATAACCATCATAAATATTAGGAAATTCTCTCCCTTCTTTGGCTGCCAGGAGATTTTCTGCCACTATGACAATTTGCTTTCTGGCTGCGGCGGCTGTTTTGGCATTAGGCGAAGAGCAGGCATCTCCTAAGGAAAAGATGTTGGAGTAACGCGGGTGCTGCAACGTTTTGGGATTGACCTCACAAAATCCGGCAGCATCGGCCAAAGAGCTTTTTGTGATGAAGTCTGGCGCAACCTGAGGCGGTACCACGTGCAGCATATCAAACGGCTTTTCCATGCGTGTAACATTTCCTTCGCTATCCTTGATGTCGAAGACGGCTATTTTGTTGGTGCCATCAACTTTTACCAGATTGGAATTAAATGCCAGTTTTGCATGATAACGTTTCACATACTCCATCAGTGGCGGGACAAAATCAGCTACACCAAACAATACTGCACCGGCCGTATTGAATTCGACTTCGATATTGTCCAGCAAATGATGGCGCAACCAATAATCAGAAGATAGATACATGGCTTTTTGAGGAGCACCGGCACATTTGATCGGCATGGAAGGCTGCGTAAACAAGGCCTTGCCGCTTTTGAGATTCTTCGTCAGTGACCAAGTATAAGGCGCCAAATCAAAATGATAGTTGGAGGTGACGCCATTTTTGCCGAGTGTTTCTTGTAAACCATCGATTTTTTCCCAAGCCAAACGTATACCTGGACAAACGATCAATTGCCTATAGCCAATTGAACGGCCATCTGCCAGATTAACTAGATTGTTGTCCGGTTCAAATCCAATCGCTGCTGTTTGTACCCATTCTGCATTCGGTGGAATGACATCTGCCATGTTCCGCACCGTTTGTGCCATGTCATAAGCGCCACCACCAACCAGTGTCCAGGCGGGCTGATAATAATGTTTATCACAGGGTTCGATGATGGCAATGCGAAGAGCAGGCCTGCGGTGCATGAGACTAGCAGTCACTCCGATTCCTGCTGCGCCACCACCTATCACAACAATGTCAAACGCATTACCCCAATTACAAGCAGCTGCCACTGAAAGTGACTTGTCTTGGGATGCGTGTGGAATGTGAATTGTTTCAAGTGCTTCACCTGTCCAACTGCAAGCGGCTCTGACAAATTCATCCTCATATTCGGGCTCTTGTTTTTGCCTGATCAGTCCATACAATGCCCTGGCCCGATTGCCAGTATTACAGAAAGCAAGAATTGGTCCGGGCAATTCAGTTAGTAGTTTGTTGAATGATTCAATCTTTTCGGTGGAGACTGGGCCAATTTCGATGGGTAAATAAATAAAATTGATTCCAAATGGGCGCGCTGCTTTTTCTAGTTCCAGGCTAGAGGGCTGGATATCGCCTTCTTCATGATCAGGACGATTGCAAATAATGGATTTATATCCCGCTGCTGCTATTTCTGCCAAATCATTTACACTAATTTGGCGAGTAACAAACAATTTCTCATCCAATTTTGTCGTAACTATGCTCATTTTTTTCTCCTTCCAAATCATCCCAAGCAAATTTAAATAACACCCATATCTATGAATGCTAATGATGGCCGCATGCGCATCCAGGTGCGTGTCCGCGATTTGTTTGATCGAGTTTTGGCTGAAGCGAGCGCATTGCCAGATCACGGCCACGTGCCATGTTGCCATGCATCGCAGGGGCAAAAAGAATCACTTTTTCTGTCATGTTTCCGCATGCCGAACAATCCGGGTTGGATGCGTTAATTGAATGACGTACTTCAAATTGGAGCTTGCACTGTGTACACAAGTAATCATAAGTTGGCATTTGGAATCCTTATTTATTACATGAATGGCATTTTTCAGAAACACTAAGATATGACCACTTGAGATGCCAAGTGGTCACGCTTTTAGGTTTTTTCTCTTAAATTTAGCTCCAACGAGGCGGTTGTTTTTCTTTAACGCCGAATTGAGCAGAAGTGACATCGGTCCTGGCCCGTTTTTCAGTGTCTCGTGTCGGTGCTCTCAGTCGGCGCGTTTCAACTTCCCAGATCCAGCCGCTGATGACTACATCCTTGGGAATGAGAGGGTGATTTTTAAATGCTTCGATGGTCTTCATGCAGGTTACATCTACGTCATCCATCATTCCGATCCACTTGGCAAATGCACCTTTCTCTAACTTCTGCTCTGGCAGAGTTGGATCCAACGCGATATTATCCGGATCAATTCCCTTGTCACGAAAAGCCTTTTCCAGATCAGTCGCATTTGCAGACAGCATGCCGCATTGCGTGTGCTGCACAATAACAATTTCTGTGGTGCCAAAAAAATTACAAGTCAGCATCGCCGAGCGAATTGCATCGTCGGTGACGATTCCTCCAGCATTACGGAAACAATGTGCATCTCCATGACCTGCCGGGGTATCCACATGGATACCGAGCGCCTCATCTATCGGCAGGCGTTCGTCCATACAAGCAAGTACCCACAACTTCCGGTTATTATGCCCACCCGCTCCATGACGGCGACGTTGTGCCCAGTGATCATATGAGGCTAAGCGTGTATCCAGTTCCTCTTTGAGAGTTTTCAATTTTGAGTCTCCTCGGTAATAGGTTGAAATTTAAAACTCCCTAAAACGATCTACTTTCTCAGTAGAACCTTAAGGGTTTCCTAGGGTATATAACCCGTGCACCTAGTTATTTCGAGATGCAATAAAGTTAATAGCAAATACCATGCCATCAAGATAAAAATAATATTTATTATTAATTACAATAAGTTAAGTTTTATTTGTTGCTAGCTTAGTGAAGCTATGCTTCAATAAGTGAAGATTAACTTCACTAATCATCCATAATTTATGAATAACAATCCTCTTTCTGAGTTAACGCCGATCTTTTTTTTGCAAACCTTCATTCTTGAACTGATGCATGCCAGCGAACAGCAGGGACAAAAGCATTGTGAAGAGTTGATTGAGCATATAGCCCAAACTGCAGGATGTTTTTTTGAAGAAACTTATCGAGAAAATACTAATAAAAATGAACAGCTCGATAATGAAAGCTATACCGAACTAATACTCGGCATCAAAAACAATATCGGAGGTAAATTTTCGCTGGTCTCCAGCAATCAGGACTGTATTACAGTTACTAATTCTCGCTGTCCTTTCGGTGAACAAGTTACTAATTTTCCTGAATTATGTAGAATGACTTCCAGTGTATTTGGAGGTATCGCGGCCAGAAACTTTGGTTACGCCAAAGTTGAAATCAAAAAAAGTATAGCCCGCAAAGATGGCAAGTGTGATGTATGTATTTACACGAATCCACATGCAGCAAAAGGCCATGCGGGAATGGAATATACCGATTCGACACCAGTTAAGGAAATCAACGATACGAATGAATTGCAGTGCCGAATTGAAACTAGTATGCAGAGACTTTGGCAGAAACAAAATAGGCAAATATCAGAAAAACATCAGCCTCCTGCAATCATCGCAAAATCACCAATGATGCAGAAAATACTGCAATCAATTGAGATTATTGCCCCTACTATGGCAACGGTTCTGATTCAGGGTCAAACAGGCGTAGGTAAGGAGCTTATAGCACGTGCCATACATGCAATGAGCGATCGCTACAATAAGCCATTCATCGCCATTAACTGTGGCGCGATTCCAGAAAGCTTGATTGAAAGCAGCTTATTCGGACATGAAAAAGGCGCTTTTACAGGAGCCCTCGAGGTACACCACGGTTTCTTTGAGCGAGCCGAAGGCGGTACTTTATTTCTTGATGAAGTCGATTCATTGTCGCCAGCTGCACAAACCAGATTGCTTCGTGTAATCCAGGAAGGAGAATTGGAGAGAGTTGGCGGCAAGCAAACCTTGGCGGTTGATGTAAGGATCATTTCAGCAACAAATCAGAATCTGGAAGGACTTGTTAAACAGGATCTCTTCCGCAATGACCTATACTACCGCATCAATGTAGTGCGTTTAAGTATTCCTCCCTTGGTCGAGCGACCGGAGGATTTACCTTATCTTGTGCAATTGATCATTCAGCGATTGAATAAGCGTTATAACAAACAGGTTAAATCAGTAAGCCGTGAAGTTATGCAGAAAATCCGCACTTATCATTGGCCAGGCAATGTTCGTGAGCTAGAAAACATCCTTGAGCGTAGCATCTTGTTTGTTAGTGGCAAAGAAATGACTGAATTGGATATAGAGCTTCCAACTAAAACAAAAAGTATTGGTGAATGGAAAGACGAAAAAGAATATGCTCTTACCAAAATTGAAAAATCATTCCTTGAAACAGCTTTGAAACAACACCATGGAAATATAAAAAAAGTGTCTGAGAACATGGGAATTACTTCACGTGCTGTTTATGCCAAACTAAAAAAATACGAAATAAACTTGGCAGAATTCCGTATTTTTGATTGAAACCATCATATCAATCTCGAAATGGCCACGCAAATTCGGACAGCCCCCTAAGTGTTAGCTTTGCTCAACCCAAACAGAAGTGTATGGGTCAAATTATTAGAAAGTCCCAATGCGTCAAGACTACAACAGAAGCAGAAACAACGTTTAAAAACAGATTCATTCTATAAATCACTGCTAATATAAATGCTGTTGGTGCGGAGTGTTAGTACTCATAACGAATACGAGAAACTGACACGCTAACCCTAATCCGATTAGCATGATTTCAATTTAATAATTGAACAAAATTCTACACAGGAATTCTATACTGCATACAGCTAGTTTCTTATCGAAACCAACGGACGACCAATGGAATTGAAGGAGATTAAATGGAACTCGGAATTATCATTTACTCGAATGATCCAGAAACTATATGGAGCACCTTCCGGCTTGGAATTTTCTCCCGTAAGCAAGGAAGATACTGTTACAGTCTTTTTGCTTGGAGAAGGTATGGAGGTAGAATCTCTTAATAGGGATAAGTTTGATATTACCGGTCAGATTCACAGTTTTTTGGATACAGGTGGTGCAATTCTAGCTTGCGGAACCGTCTTAAGCTTCGTCAGTCTGAAGAATTAGGAATCTATCCGATATCCACGATACAGGATTTATATAGTCTGATTCACAATTTATATAAGATATTGATATTTTGTGTAAATTACCAATGGATAATAAGCAGCATTGAGGCTAGATATATACTACCAAAACATCTGACCCAGGCAGTTGGTTTCAGGAACATGCGAACCAGTCTCTGCGACTAATCCATAATACAAAATACAAGACTCGATAAAGATGCGGCCATTATTGATGTGGGAGGGAGGAACTTCCAGGCTAGTAGATGATCCTGTGGTCGAGGGCTATACTGAGTTGACAGTATTTGATTCATCATCAACTGCGCTTGTTGTTGCCAGACAGCGTTGGGGGGCATGCGGATATTGTTCACTGGATAGAGGCGATAATATTACCCGTGCAAAATTTCTCCTGAATCGATTCGACATTTAGCATGACCGAGCAGTGTTCCATTTTTTGACTGATCCAGCAGATCGCCATGCTTATGTCGATCGGGTTTTAAGTTTAGTTCGACCAGACGGACCATGTGAATGGTGCCACTCTTGCCGAGATGGGCCAGAAAAATTTAGTGGTCTTACCCGGATGAGATACCAATCCGAAGCCCTACATGAGGTATTTGGAGATCTTTTCAGCTAGTCGAACATGAAAAAGAGGCACGCCATACGCCGTTTGGAGTTTGTTTATTGCTATTGCCGCAAGAGGTAGTAAGTGATAATTCCTCGAATAAATATCTTCAGAGTGCATAATCTTTCCCGGGTAGAAGCGCAACGTATTGATCCTGATTATTTCTTTTTGCTAAATGTTTTTGAGATTTCTAAACTTTTAGACTCTTGCAAGAGCATCGCAGGCACCCAGCGTATGTAAATCAACTCACCGACCAGTTCCACCAGCGTTTGAGTAACGATGACGACAGATGCCAGAATCCAGCCGTCCGGCAAAGCCAATGCTAAAGGCAGAACCACCAGCGAATTCCGCGTCCCTGCGCTAAAAATGAGTGCTCGTCCTGCCTGTGTGTCCAGGCGAAACGCATATGCCGTCAAGCGAGCAAGAAACGGCATGATAGCCATGAAGGCCATATAAACTGGCACGACTTGTGCCACAACCGGAAGGTACTCGTCTATTCTGTCAATTTGAGATGCTACGACGAAAAGTAATGTCATTGCCATAAAGGGCACCGGAAGCCACGCCGTGACTTCAAGCCAGATGGCACCGCTACGTCGGCGTTTTGCCCAAAACTCGGTCGATAAGGCAAGTCCCAGAGGAAGCACAATCAATACAAGAAAAGCTTCCAGGAATGGTTCAGCACTCATGACTTGTGCATCTTGCTCTTCCATGAAAAGCCATAGATACACGGGCAGAAGAAGCATCTGGGTAAGCAGCAGCAAAGGTGTGGAAGCAAGCACGAGTCGGGCATTGCCACGACCAAGATGGGTAAAAACGACAACGTAATCAATACAAGGTGTTAACAGAACCAGATATACCCCAAGTAGCAGTGGTGGGTGCTCCGGTAAAAGAAGCGACAAAAACCAGACCACGATGGGTACGATGATGAAATTGACTATCAATAGCGCGGCTGTAAACCGTTTGTTCGCGAACGCAGCGCGCAACTGAAGGAATGGAATCTGCGTAAACATGCTATAAAGCAGCACCGCAAGCACGGGGGAAATCAAATACTCTAGGCTGGCACCAAAGTTAGGATGCCACAACCCAAGCCCCACCCCGGCAGCCAAGGCTACCGCGTATAACTCTATCTGATTTTCTTCCAGCTGTTCTCTTCGCATGTGTTTCCTTAAAATACAAACCATCCCGGGTCAGCGCCAAATTTGTGCCATAATTTGGCGCAACGTTTTATTTCAATGATTCTGATCATTTTGGTATAACGATTGTAATTCAACCTATAAATCTTCGATCGACTCCATATAATTTTATGGTTCTTAGGAAGTTAAAGCGGGTTAGAACGTAGTAATTTAAGAATTGCATAATAGAGATTATCACGACGATGATTAAATCGAAATTCTGTTTCTTTCAGGTGTAGATAAAAGGTATGTTCAGGAACGCCATTGAACTTTGCCAAACGTCTTTTTGCAAAACTCCAGAAAGATTCGA
>WBZO01001634.1_pt2 | contig 25517 bp, 23 predicted proteins | sample 5204261 | NCBI WGS metagenome assembly WBZO01 (sample SAMN12412400, study PRJNA552823) | activated sludge metagenome | isolation source: activated sludge from anammox sidestream of wastewater treatment plant... | place: USA: North Carolina | collected 2017-09
GGCGGCGGCCCGTGGCGCTACGCCGCGCCGAATCTCTTCTATCCCCTCGCCGGGAAGATGATCCCGTGGTGCGCGGCCGCCGCCATCGCGCTCTGCGCCGCGGGGCTCTACGTCGGCTTCTTCGTCGCGCCCACCGACGCGACGCAGGGCGAGTCCTACCGCATCATCTTCATCCACGTGCCGGCCGCGTGGATGTCGATGTTCCTGTACCTCGTGCTGGCGTTCTGGGCCGGCGTCGGCCTCGCGCTCAACACGCGGCTCTCGGCGATGATGGCGAGCGCGATCGCGCCGACCGGGGCGGTCATGACCTTCGTCGCGCTGTGGAGCGGGGCGCTGTGGGGCCGGCCGACCTGGGGCACCTACTGGGTGTGGGACGCCCGGCTCACCTCCGAGCTGATCCTGCTCTTCCTCTATTTCGGCTTCATGGCGCTGCAGGCCGCGATCGACGATCCGCGCCGCGCGGACAAGGCCGGCGCCGTGCTCGCGCTCGTCGGCGTGGTGAACGTCCCGATCATCTACTTCTCGGTCAAGTGGTGGAACACGCTCCACCAGGGCGCGTCGGTCAGCCTCACCAAGGCGCCCACGATGGCCGCTACCATGCTGGCCGGGATGATCCTCATGGCGCTCGCCTTCTGGATGTACGCCGTCGCCGTCACCCTGGTGCGGGTGCGGGCAATCATCCTCGAGCGCGAGCGCCGCTCCGACTGGATCAAGGAACTGGCGCCCGGCGCGTGATATCTATGGTCTGGGGCGGCTGGAGCGAGTTCTGGGCGATGGGCGGCTACGGCGCCTTCGTCTGGGGCGCTTACGGGGTGACCGTCGCCGTACTGGCGGTCGAGGTCTGGCTGGTGCGGCGCAGGCGGCGCCTGGCGCGCGACGAAGCGGCGCGCATCCGCCGGCGCGGAGCGTGACGAGAGCGATGAAACCGAGGCACAAGCGTGCGGCCCTGATCGGGGCCGGGCTCCTCCTGCTGGCGGGGGCGGTGACGCTCGTGCTCACCGCGTTCCAGCAGAACCTGGTGTTCTTCTTCACCCCGTCCCAGGTCGCGGCGAACGAGGCGCCGGCGGGCAAGGCGTTCCGCATCGGCGGCATGGTCGAGTCGGGCAGCCTCGAGCGCGCCGGCGACGGGCTGACGGTGCACTTCAGGGTGACCGACACCGCGCGCTCGGTGCAGGTGAAGTACACCGGCATCCTTCCCGACCTCTTCAAGGAGGGCAAGGGCGTGGTGGCGCAGGGCCGGCTCGGCCCCGACGGCGTGTTCCAGGCGACCGAGGTGCTGGCGAAGCACGACGAGAACTACATGCCGCCGGAGGCCGCGCACGCGCTCGAGCAGGGCGCGAAGGCGCAGAAGACGATGCAGGGCAGGTAGGCGTGATTCCCGAGATCGGCCAGTTCGCGCTCATCCTCGCGCTGCTGCTCGCGCTGGTGCAGGGCACGCTGCCGCTCGCGGGCGCCCAGCGCGGCATCGCGGCCTGGACGGCGCTCGCGCGGCCGGCCGCCCGGGGGCAGTTCCTCTTCGTGGCGGTCGCGTACGCGTGCCTCGCGTGGTCGTTCCTGGCGAACGACTTCTCGGTGCTGAACGTCGCGTCGCACTCCAACTCGCGGCTGCCGGCGCCCTACCGCTTCGCCGCGAGCTGGGGCTCGCACGAGGGGTCGCTCCTGCTGTGGGTGCTGATGCTCAACGTGTGGACGTTCGCGGTGACGCTGTTCAGCCGCCACCTGCCGCGGGAGATGGTGGCGCGCGTGGTCGGCGTGATGGGGCTGGTCGGCGCCGGGTTCCTGCTCTTCATGCTGCTCACGTCGAACCCGTTCGAGCGCCTGTTCCCGGCGCCGCCGGACGGGCGCGACCTCAACCCGCTGCTGCAGGACCCCGGCATGGTCTTCCACCCGCCGCTGCTCTACATGGGCTACGTCGGCTTCTCGGTCGCGTTCGCGTTCGCGATCTCCGCGCTGCTCGGCGGCCGCCTCGACGCCACCTGGGCGCGCTGGTCGCGCCCGTGGACGACCGCCGCCTGGTGCTTCCTCACGCTCGGCATCATGATCGGGAGCTGGTGGGCGTACTACGAGCTCGGCTGGGGCGGGTGGTGGTTCTGGGACCCGGTGGAGAACGCCTCCTTCATGCCGTGGCTGGTCGGCACCGCGCTGGTGCACTCGCTCGCGGTGACCGACAAGCGCGGCAGCTTCAAGACCTGGACGGTGCTGCTCGCGCTGTGCGCGTTCTCGCTCTCGCTGCTGGGGACGTTTCTCGTGCGCTCGGGCGTGCTCACCTCGGTGCACGCGTTCGCGACCGACCCGCGGCGCGGCGTCTTCATCCTCGCCTTCCTCGCGCTGGTCATCGGCTCGTCGCTCGCCCTGTTCGCCGCGCGCGCGCCCAGAGTGGGGCTCGGCGGCCGATTCGACCCGGTGTCGCGCGAGTCGATGCTGCTCGTCAACAACGTGCTGCTGGTCGTGGCGGCCGGCTCGGTGCTGCTCGGCACGCTCTACCCGCTCTTCCTCGACGCGCTGAGCCGCGGGCAGACCAAGATCTCGGTCGGCCCGCCGTACTTCGAGGCGGTGTTCGTCCCGATCATGACCCCGCTCGTGTTCCTGATGGGGATCGGTCCGCTCGCGCGCTGGAAGTCGGCGCAGCTTCCCGACCTGTGGACGCGCCTCAGGTGGGCGCTCGGCGTGAGCCTCGTCACTGCGGCGCTCCTCCCGCTCGCCGCCGGATCGTGGAAGCCGCTGGTGAGCTTCGGGCTGCTGCTCGCGGCGTGGATCGTGGCGGCGACCGCAGTCGGCGTGCGGGAGCGCATCCGCCACCTGCGCGGCGGCCTCGCCGCGCGGCTGGCGGCGCAGCCGCGCGGCTACTGGGGCATGACGCTCGCGCACCTCGGCGTCGCGGTGTTCATCGCCGGGGTGACGCTGGTCAAGGGCTACGAGACCGAGCGCGACGTGCGCATGGCGGTCGGGGACACGGTGACGGTCGGCCGCTACACCTTCCGCTTCGACGGCGTGCGCGAGGTGGCCGGACCGAACTACCGCGCCTCGCGCGCCGCGGTCGACGTGGCGCGCGACGGCAAGTCGATCGAGACGCTGCATCCCGAGAAGCGCGTGTATCTCGCCCAGCAGATGCCGATGACCGAGGCGGCGATCGACTCGGGGCTCTTCGGCGACATCTACGTCTCGCTCGGCGATCCGGTGGGCGACGGCTCCTGGGCGGTGCGCGTGTACGACAAGCCGTTCGTGAACTGGATCTGGGCCGGCTGCATCCTGATGGCGCTCGGCGGTTTCCTCGCGCTGTCCGACCGCCGCTACCGCGTCGGGACCGTGCGCGCCGGCGCGCGCGCGCGCGGCGCCGCACCGGCGGCCGGCTGACGAGGGGCCCATGAACCGATTCGCCCTCTTCGCCATCCCGCTCGCCGTCTTCGCCGTCATCGTCGCGTTCCTGTTCGCCGGACTCGGCCTCAACCCGCGCGAGGTGCCCTCGCCGTTCATCGGCAAGCCCGCGCCCGCGTTCCAGCTCGCGCAGCTCCACGCGCCCGAGCGCGCGTTCACCCAGAAGGACCTGCTCGGCCAGGTCTGGCTGCTGAACGTGTGGGCCTCCTGGTGCATCTCGTGCCGCGACGAGCATCCGCTGCTGGTCGAGTTCGCGCGGACCAAGGCCGCCCCGCTCGTCGGCCTCAACTACAAGGACAAGCCCGAGGAGGCGAAGGCCTGGCTGAAGCGGTTCGGCGACCCGTACCAGCTCTCGGTGTCGGATCGCGACGGCCGGGTGGGGATCGACTACGGCGTGTACGGCGTGCCGGAGACGTTCGTGATCGACCGCGCCGGGGTCATCCGCTACAAGCACATCGGGCCGATCACGCCCGAGGCGCTCGAGCGCAAGATCCTGCCGCTCGTGCGCGAGCTGCAGAAGTCGTGACGCGGCTGCTCGTCGCCCTGCTGCTCGCGGCCGCGGCGCTCCCGGCGTTCGCGAAGGACGCGCAACCGACCGACCAGGACCCGGTGGCCGCCGGGCGGGCGGTCCGGCTCGCCGAGCAGCTGCGCTGCCTCGTGTGCCAGAACCAGTCGATCGCCGAGTCGAACGCCGAGCTCGCGGTGGACCTGCGCCGCCAGATCAGCGAGCAGATCGCCGCGGGCCGGTCCGACGGCGAGATCGTCGATTTCATGGTGCAGCGCTACGGCGACTTCGTGCTCTACCGGCCGCCGTTCAAGGCCGCCACGCTCCTGCTGTGGCTCGGCCCGGCGCTGCTGCTCCTCGCCGGCCTCTGGGCGCTCGCGCGCGCGCTGCGGCGCCGCGGCCGCGCCCCCGACGAGCGCCCGCTCTCGGAGGCCGAGCGTGCGCGGGCCGCGCGCCTGCTGGGCGGGGAGCCGCCCGGGTGATCGCCTTTGCGCTCGTCGCCACCGCGATGGTGGCCGTCGCGCTGGCGTGGATCCTGGTGCCGCTCGCGCGGCGGCGCGACGCCGCGGACGTGGATCGGGGCGCGTCCAACGTCGCGATCCTGCGCGCCCAGGTCGCGGAGCTCGACGCCGAGCTCGCGCGCGGCGCGCTCAGCGCGGAGAGCCACGCGGAGGCGCGGCGGGAGCTCGAGCGCAGGGTGCTCGAGGAGGTGTCCGGCGCGGAAGCGACGGGACAGGCGCGCGCGACGCCGTGGGCCGCCGCCGTCCTCGCCGGCCTCGTGCCGGTCGGGGCCGTGCTGCTCTACCTCACGGTCGGCACGCCGGGCGCGCTCGGCCCGCAGGCGGGGGCGATGGCCGCGGCGGAGGGCGGGCACCAGGTGACGCGCGAGCAGGTCGAGCGCATGGTCGCGGAGCTCGCGGCGCGGCTCGAGCGGGAGCCCGACAACGTCAAGGGCTGGATCATCCTGGCGCGGTCGTATGCGGTCATGGGCCGCAACGAGGAGGCGGCGAAGGCCTTCGAGCGCGTGATCCGGCTGGTGCCGGACGATCCCGACCTCCTCGCCGACTACGCCGACACGCTCGCGGTCGTCCAGGGCGGCAAGGTGAGCGGCCGCCCGCTCGAGCTGGCGCAGCGCGCGCTGGCGGCCGACCCCACGCACTGGAAGGCGCTGGCGCTGGTCGGCACGGAGGCGTTCGGCCGCAAGGACTACGCGACCGCGATCGCCTACTGGGAGAAGCTGCGGGCCACGGCGCCGCCGGGTTCGCCGATCGCGCAGTCGATCGACGCGAGCATCGCCGAGGCGCGCGCGCTTGCGCTCGGCCAGCCCGCGCCCAAGGCGCCGGCGGCCACCGCGGCGCCGGCCGGGGCGCGGGTCGCGGGCAAGGTCGAACTGAGTCCGGCGCTGAAGGCGCAGGTCGCGCCGACCGACACGGTGTTCGTGTTCGCGCGCGCGGCCGCGGGGCCGCGCATGCCGCTCGCGATCCTGCGCCGGCAGGTGAAGGACCTGCCGCTCGAGTTCGCCCTCGACGACTCGATGGCGATGGCGCCGGACATGAGGCTCTCGAGCTTCCCGGAGGTCGTGGTCGGCGCGCGCGTCTCGCGCTCGGGCAATGCCGCGCCGCAGAGCGGCGACCTCGAAGGACTGTCGCAGCCGGTCAGGCCGGGCGCCACCGGCGTCGCGGTCCTCATCGACAGCGCGCTGCCGTGAGGCGCTAGCGCGCGCGCCCCTCCGCCAGCAGCCGCTCGCGCAGCTCGGTCTTGAGCACCTTGCCGTAGTTGTTCTTGGGCAGCTCGGCCACGAAGCGGTAGGACTTCGGGCGCTTGAAGCGCGCGATGTTGTCGAGGCACAGCCGCTCGAGCTCGGCCTCGGTCGCGGCGGCGCCACCGCGGAGGACGACGAACGCGACCACCTCCTCGCCCCACTCGGGATGCGGCCGGCCGACCACCGACGCCTCCTGCACGCCGGGATGGCGCAGCAGCACCTCCTCGACCTCGCGCGGGTAGATGTTCGACCCGCCGCTGATGATCAGGTCCTTGGAGCGATCCATCAGCGTGAGAAACCCGTCCGCGTCGAGCGCGCCGACGTCGCCGGTGTGCAGCCAGCCGCCGCGCAGCGTCGCCGCGGTCGCCTCCGGGTTGCGCCAGTAGCCCTTCATCACCGCGTCGCCGCGCACCAGCACCTCGCCGGGCTCGTCCGGCGGCAGCGGCCGGTCCGCTGGGTCCGCGATCCGCACCTCGATGCACGACTGGGCGACGCCCACCGACGCGAGCCGCTCGGCGTGGCGCGGATGCGCGACGTCGGCGTGGTGATGGCGCGCGAGCGCGGTGATGGTCATCGGGCTCTCGCCCTGGCCGTAGATCTGCACGAAGCGCTGGCCCAGCACGCCCAGCGCGTCCCGGATGTCGGCGAGGTACATCGGGCCGCCGCCGTAGACGACGGTCTTCAATCCGTCCGGCGCGGGCCGGGCGGCGCGCGCGTGGTCGACGAGGCGCTTCACCATCGTCGGCGCCGCGAACATCGCCAGGCCGGGCCACCTGCGCGCGAGCGCGAGGATCTCCGCCGGCTCGAACCCGCCGCTCTCGGGGATCACCTGGAGCGCCGCCGCGGCGACGTGCGGCGCGGCGTAGAGGCCCGAGCCGTGCGACATCGGCGCGGCGTGGACGATCGCGTCGCCGCGTCCGATCGCGTCCACGTCGGCGAAATAGCAGAGCGTCATCGCGAGCAGGTTGCGGTGGGTGAGCATCACCCCCTTCGGCCGGCCGGTGGTGCCGCTGGTGTAGAACAGCCACGCGAGATCGTCCGGCGCGGCGTCGGCCGGGGAGAGCTCCGCATCGCCGGCGAGCGCCCGGAATGCGGCGCTCTCGACCGGGATCACGCGCACCGGCGCGGAGACCTCCGCACCGAGTGCCGCCGCGTGCGCGTCGTCGACGAAGCACGCGCGCGCGCCCGAGTGCTCGAGGATGTAGGCCGCCTCCCTCGCGTGGAGCTTCGCGTTGATCGGGACGAGCGCGAGGCCGGCCCACCAGGCTGCCCACATCAGCTCGACGTACGCAGGGGAGTTCGACATGAAGAGCGCGACCCGATCGCCGGGCGCGAGCGCGAGCCGCGCGCGCAGGCCGGCCGCGAGCGTGGCGCAGGCGCGCGCGAGGCCGCGGTAGTCGGCGAGCGCGCGCTCGCCGAGCGCGAGGGCCGGCGCGTCGGCGCACGCGCGCCCGGCGCGGGCGAGGAGACTCGCCAGGTTCATCTTCGGTGGCCGCTTCCCGGTGGTGGCGCGCGGGGTTCTGCGCGTGGGAGCGATTCTAAGGGCGCCGCGTTCCGCCGCGCCGGTGCAAGGGGAAAGGGGTTGGGTTCCCCTGATCGCGCTGGACGGGCCCGGTGAACGACCGGGAGGAGGAGGAGGGAGGAGGGTCCGGGCCGCTCCCCGGAGCCCGATCCAGCGCGGGGGGAAAGCGTTCAGGCGGCCCGCCGCGCGGGCCGCCCGTCGGGTCAGATGTAGCTCACGAGCCCCCGCCGCTCGAGCCGGCGCAGGCGCTCCTCGAGGTCGGACAGGTTCGCGGCGCGCGCGAGGTAGGCCTCTTCGCGCTGCCGGCGACCTTCTTCGAGCCAGGCCTCGAACCGGCGCCAGAGCCGGGCGAGGGCGGCGCCGAGGTACGCTGCGCGCATGGCGCGGGCGCGGGCCTCGAGGCGGGTCAGGTCGTGTTCAGGTGCGGCGGCTCCGGCCTCGATAACGGCCTCGCCGGTCACCTCTGCAGGGCGGCCCGTGACAGCAGGCGCCTCGTCCGCCCCGAACGCCGGGCCGGATCGAAGCAGGCCGTCGCCTTCGTACAGGGGAGCGGTCAGTCTCATCGTAAACTCCTAGCTAGGTCTCTGATCTCAATGCGTTGTTGCATTGCACGATGACAACATATAGCCTTCGGGGTGGGGCTTCAAATCGCATGTTTCGATCAGCGTCATCGGAGCCGGCTATACCGTGTCTAAAGTCACGCTGAGGGGCCTGACGACAATCGGACAATCAAGGACTTGAGAAATCGAGGCACGAACTAGTGGAGCTTTACCAATTGCGCGGATTCGCCGCGGTCGCCGAGCTCGGGAACCTGACCCGGGCCGCCGAGCGGCTGCACCTGAGCCAGCCGGCCCTGAGCGCCCAGATCAAGGCGCTCGAGGACGAACTGGGCGTGCCGCTCTTCGACCGGACCTCGAGCGGGATGCAGCTGACGGTCGGCGGCCGGCGCCTGCTGGGCGAGGCCGAGAAGGTGCTCGCGGCCGCCCAGTCGCTCACCGCCGCGGCCCGCGCCCTCGCGGGCGAGGTGGCCACGCGGCTGCGCATCGGCACCGTCTCCGACCCGGAGTTCATCCGGGTCGGCGCCCTGCTCACCGCCGCCGTGGAGCGCCATCCGCTGCTGCAGATCGAGCTGCACCAGGCGGTGAGCGGCGAGGCCTTCGAGCAGGTGCGCCGCGGCGAGCTGGACGCGAGCTTCTACTTCGGCAAGCTCGCGCACCCGGCGGTCACCGGCCTGCGCCTCGGAGAGATCGCCTATCGCGTGGTGGCGCCCGCGCAGTGGTGCGAGCGCCTGGCGCAGGCCGACTGGGCGGCGCTCGCCGCCATGCCGTGGATCATGACCCCGTCGATCAGCACCCACAACCAGCTCGTGAGCGAGCTCTTCGCCGGGCGCGCGGTCGCGCCCACGCAGGTCGTGGTCGCCGACCAGGAGGCGCTGGTCAGCACGCTCGTCGCCGCCGGCGTCGGGGTGGCGCTGATGCGCGAGGACCTCGCGCGCGAGAAGGTGGCGGCGGGGGAGGTGTGCACCTGGCGCGACGTGCGGGTGGTCGCGCCGCTGTGGTTCGTGTTCCTGGCCGAGCGCGCCGCGGACCCGGCGATCGCGGCGCTGCGCGAGGTCCTGGGCGAGCTCTGGGGCGCGGCCGCGCCGCCGCCGCGCCCTAGCCGCGGCCGGCGAGCTTCGAGTTCGCCTGCGTGAGGCGGTCGATCAGCACGCGCATGAACGCCTTCTGGAAGTTCACCTGGCAGGTCGAGCTCGCCACGCGCAGGGCGATCGACTTGATCTCGATGACGGTGATGTTGCCGAGCGCCTTGATGGTCGTGGTCCGCTGCGTGACCCTGTCGCTGAAGTAGAGCAGCTCGCCGAAGCACCCGGCGCGCCGGATGGTGTTGATCGAGGTGCCGCCGATCGAGACGTCCACCTCGCCCTCGATCAGGAGGAAGAAGCTCTCGCCGTGGTCGCCCTCGCGGATGATCACGCTGCCGCGCGGGATCTCGCGCCACTGGCTGATGCGCAGCGCCTCCCACAGCGTCGCGTCGTCGAAGTCCTCGAAGAACGACAGCGCCTTGAGCTCGTTGAACTTGGCCGAGTCGGAGATCGACTCGCCGGCGAGCCGCAGCGCGCCGAACGCCTTGGACAGGTCCTTGCCGAAGTCGATCCAGCTCTCGTAGCGCTGCGCCGCGTTCTTCTGCATCGCCTTGAGGCAGATCTCGTCCAGCAGCGCCGGCAGCTCCGGCCGCAGCTGCGAGGGCGGCGGCGGCGTGACGTTGAGGATCTCGTAGGTGAGCGAGAGCTGGTTGGACGCGTTGAACGGCAGCCGCCCGGTGAGCAGCTTGTACATGACCACGCCGAGCGAGTAGATGTCGGTGTGGTGGGTGACGTCCTCGAGCCGGATCTGCTCGGGCGACATGTACGCGGGCGAGCCGATCCCGGTGAGCTGGGTCGTGTCCTGGGCGAGCTGCTCCTGGAACGACGCGCCGAAGTCGCTCACCTTGATGTCGCCCGCGGCGCTGTAGAGGATGTTGCCGGGCTTGATGTCGCGGTGGATCACGCCCATCTGGAACGCGTAGTCGAGCGCCCGGATGCACTTGAAGATCACCTCGACCACCTTCGACAGCGGCAGCAGGCTGTCGATCTCGCTGTACGTCTCCAGGGTGGTGCCCTTGACGTGCTCCATCACGATGTAGCTGTACTCGGGCTCGCTCACCGCGTCGTAGATCGCGACGATGTGCGGGTGGTTGAGCCGGCCGGCGAGCGCGGCCTCGGCGAGGAAGCCCTTGCGCAGGAGCTTCGCGGTCTGCTCGCTGACGTTCTCCTCGAAGAAGAACACCTTGATCGCCACGTCCCGGTCGGCGAACGGGTCGCGCCCGAGGTAGACCCGGCTGGTCGCGCCGCGCCCGATCTCCTGCGTGATCGGGTACTTGCCGATGCGCCATTCGAGCTCGAACTTCATCATTTCGCGGGGGTTTTTCGTCGAAGGACGAGTGTAGCCCAGGGCCGCGGGCGCTCCCACCGACCGCGCCGGTCGAGGCTTGAAAAAACCGGCACTTGTCCACATAACCTGGGGAGGTACCGATGCGAGGGAGCAACCGATGCGGCTCGACCGCCTGACCACGAAGTTCCAGCAAGCGCTCGCCGACGCGCAGAGCCTCGCCGTCGGCGCGGAGAACCCGTTCATCGAGCCGGTGCACGTCCTGGCGGCGCTGCTCGCGCAGGAGGACGGCGGCACCGCGGCGCTCCTGTCGAGCGCCGGCGTCAACGTCGCGCGCCTCAGGGAGGCCGCGCGCAAGGCGATCGAACGCCTGCCGAAGGTCTCGGGCACCGGCGGCGAGGTGCAGATCTCGCGCGAGCTGAACAACGTCCTCAATCTCACCGACCGGGAGGCACAGAAGCGCGGCGACCAGTACGTCGCCTCCGAGCTCTTCGTGCTCGCGCTCGCCGAGGACAAGGGCGAGGCGGGCCGGCTGCTGAAGGAGGCGGGCGGCGCGCGCAAGAGCATCGAACCGGCGATCGACGCCCTGCGCGGCGGCGAGTCGGTCGGCAGCGCGGAAGCCGAGGGCAGCCGCAAGGCGCTGGAGAAGTACACGCTCGACCTCACCGAACGCGCCCGCAGCGGAAAGCTCGACCCGGTCATCGGCCGCGACGACGAGATCCGGCGCGTGATCCAGATCCTCCAGCGCCGGACGAAGAACAACCCGGTGCTGATCGGCGAGCCCGGCGTCGGCAAGACCGCGATCGTCGAGGGGCTCGCGCAGCGCATCGTCAACGGCGAGGTGCCCGAGACGCTCAAGGACAAGCGCGTGCTCGTGCTCGACATGGCGGGGCTGCTCGCCGGGGCGAAGTACCGCGGCGAGTTCGAGGAGCGCCTGAAGGCGGTGCTGAAGGAGCTGGCGCAGGACCAGGGCCGCACGATTGTGTTCATCGACGAGCTGCACACCATGGTCGGCGCCGGCAAGGCCGAGGGCGCGATCGACGCCGGCAACATGCTCAAGCCCGCGCTCGCGCGCGGCGAGCTGCACTGCGTCGGCGCGACCACGCTCGACGAGTACCGCAAGTACATCGAGAAGGACGCCGCGCTCGAGCGCCGCTTCCAGAAGGTGCTGGTGGAGGAGCCGAGCGTGGAGGCGACGATCGCGATCCTGCGCGGCCTGCAGGAGAAGTACGAGCTGCACCACGGCGTCGACATCACCGACCCGGCGATCGTCGCGGCGGCGGAGCTCTCGAGCCGCTACATCACCGACCGCTTCCTGCCCGACAAGGCGATCGACCTCGTCGACGAGGCGGCCGCGCGCATCAAGATGGAGATCGACTCCAAGCCCGAGGCGATGGACAAGCTCGACCGCCGGCTGATCCAGCTCAAGATCGAGCGCGAGGCGGTGAAGAAGGAGAAGGACGAGGCCTCGCAGAAGCGGCTGGCGGCGATCGAGGAAGAGATCGCCAAGCTCGCGCGCGAGTACGCCGACCTCGAGGAGATCTGGAAGGCCGAGAAGCTCGCGGTCCAGGGCTCCGCGCACATCAAGGAGGAGATCGACCACGTGCGCGCCGAGATCGCGAAGCTCCAGCGCGAGGGCAAGCTCGACAAGGTGGCGGAGCTCCAGTACGGCAAGCTGCCGCAGCTCGAGACGCAGCTGAAGGCGGCGGAGAAGGCGCCCGCGGCCAAGGACAAGCCGCAGCTGCTGCGCACCCAGGTCGGCGCGGAGGAGATCGCCGAGGTCGTCTCGCGCGCGACCGGCATCCCGGTCGCCAAGATGATGCAGGGCGAGCGCGACAAGCTGCTCTTCATGGAGGCGAAGCTGCACGAGCGCGTCGTCGGGCAGGACGAGGCGGTGCGCCTGGTCGCCGACGCGATCCGGCGCTCGCGCTCCGGGCTGTCCGACCCGAACCGGCCGTACGGCTCGTTCCTGTTCCTCGGGCCGACCGGGGTGGGCAAGACCGAGCTCTGCAAGGCGCTCGCGAGCTTCCTCTTCGACTCCGAGGAGCACCTCGTGCGCATCGACATGAGCGAGTTCATGGAGAAGCACTCGGTGGCGCGGCTGATCGGCGCCCCGCCGGGCTACGTCGGCTACGAGGAGGGCGGCTACCTCACCGAGGCGGTGCGGCGCCGCCCCTACGCGGTGATCCTGCTCGACGAGATCGAGAAGGCGCACCCGGACGTGTTCAACGTGCTGCTGCAGGTGCTCGACGACGGGCGCCTGACCGACGGCCAGGGGCGCACGGTGGACTTCAAGAACACCGTGGTGGTGATGACCTCCAACCTCGGCTCGCAGATGATCCAGTCGATGGCCGGCAGCGACCCGGGGCTCGTCAAGACCGCGGTGATGGCCGAGGTCAAGACGCACTTCAAGCCCGAGTTCGTGAACCGCGTCGACGAGATCGTCGTGTTCCACGCGCTGGACGAGAAGCACATCGCCGCGATCGCGAAGATCCAGCTGCGCCAGCTCGCCGAGCGGCTCGCGAAGCTCGAGCTCGGGCTGGACGTGACCGAAAGCGCGCTCGCGGAGCTGGCGAAGGTCGGCTTCGATCCGGTCTACGGGGCGCGGCCGCTCAAGCGCGCGATCCAGCAGGCGATCGAGAACCCGCTCGCCAAGGCGATCCTCGAGGGCCGCTTCGCGCCGAAGGACACGATCCGCGTCGACTGGAAGAAGGGCGCGATGGCGTTCGAGAAGCGCGGCGGCGCGCAGGCGCGCGCCGCCTGACGCGCAGCGCTTCGGCGGCGCCCCGGCGTCTTGACAACCCCGGGGCGATCACCTATACACGCGCCTTGAGCGTGGGTGGGTAGAAGCGGTCAGCCGGACCGTCGCGGGCGCAATGCCCGGGCGGTGCGGTCGGAGATTGCTCACAGGCGTAGAGTAGCCGTGCGCGATCCTGACCGGGAGCTCCCCATGTCGCGATCCCTTTGCTGCCCCGACAACAACACGCGGTCCGGCGCGCGCCGATGCGCGGTCCGCGGCACCCCGGCACGCTCGCGCGTCAACCCATTCGTCCGAGGAGGATAGCCATGTTCGACCGTCTCACCCGGGTTCTCGCTCTGGCTCTGGCGGCCGTGCCGCTCGCCGCGCCGGCGCAGGACAAGATCACCTTCCTGACCAGCTGGTACGCCCAGGCCGAGCACGGCGGGTTCTACCAGGCGCTCGCCACCGGCCTGTACAAGAAGCACGGGTTGGACGTCACGATCCGGATGGGCGGTCCGCAGGTGAACCTCATGCAGCTGATGCTCGCCGGGCAGGTCGACATGCACATGGGCTACGACTTCCAGGTCCTCAAGGCGCTCGAGCAGGGGTTGACGCCGATCACCGTGGCGACCTCGTTCCAGCACGATCTGCAGGGGCTCATGACCCACGAGGACGTGAAGAGCCTCGGCGACCTCAAGGGCAAGACCATCCTGCTCGCGACCGCCGGGCGCACGTCCTGGTGGCCGTGGATGAAGCAGAAGTACGGGTACGCCGAGGAGCAGCTGCGCCCGTACACGTTCAACCTGCAGCCGTTCTTCGCCGACAAGAACGTCGTGCAGCAGGCGTACATGTCCTCGGAGCCGTTCCAGGCCGAGAAGAACGGCACCAAGACGAACTTCTTCCTGTTCGCGCGCGACGGCTTCCCGCCCTACGGCACCACCATCGTCGCGACGCACAAGCTCGTTAAGGAGAAGCCCGACGTCGTGCAGCGCTTCGTGCGCGCGTCGATGGAAGGGTGGAAGAGCTTCCTCGCCAACCCGGCGCCGGCGGCGGAGCTGATCAAGAAGGACAACCCGAACATGAAGGACGACCAGATCGCCTACGCGGTGGCGAAGCTCAAGGAATACGGGCTCCTCACCGGCGGCGACGCGGCGAAAATGGGCATCGGCATCATGACCGACGAGCGCTGGAAGAAGACCTACGAGTACATGGTGGCGGCCGGCCTGCTCGCGCCCAACGTCGACGTCCGGCAGGCGTACACGACGCAGTTCGTGAAGGACCTGAAGGTCATGCCCTGAGGCGCGGGCCGAGGGCGGCGCACAGCGCCGCCCTCGGCTGGCTCGCATGTCAGCCATCGCTACACCCACGGCGGGCGCTGCGGCGCCGGAGGTCGTGGTCGACGTCCGCGGCGCGGACAAGGTCTTCGCCAACGGCACGCGCGCGCTCCTGCCGGTCGACCTGGCGATCCGCGCGGGCGAGTTCGTCACGCTCCTCGGCCCGTCGGGCTGCGGGAAGTCGACGCTCCTCAAGATGATCGCCAACCTGCTCACGCCCTCCTCCGGGCAGCTCGGCTGGTGGCGGGGCGGCTTCGACCACGTGGGCGAGCCGGGGAAGAAGCTGGTGATGGTGTTCCAGGACGCGACGCTCATGCCCTGGGCGCGCGTGCAGCGCAACGTCCGCCTGCCGCTCGATCTGGCCGGTGTGCCGCGCGCCGGCGCCGACGCGCGGGTGGCCGACGCGCTCGCCCTGGTCGGGCTGACCGGCTTCGAGACGAACTACCCGCGCCAGCTCTCGGGCGGGATGCAGATGCGCGTGTCGATCGCCCGCGCGCTGGTGACCGAGCCGAACCTGCTGCTGATGGACGAGCCGTTCGGCGCGCTCGACGAGATCACCCGCAACAAGCTCGACGCCGACATCATCCAGCTGTGGTGGAAGAAGAAGCTGACGGTCGTGTTCGTCACGCACAGCATCTACGAGGCGATCTTCCTGTCGACGCGCATCGTGGTCATGGCCGCGCGGCCGGGCCGGGTGCTGAAGGAGGTCGCGATCGACGAGCCGCACCCGCGCACCGAGGCCTTCCGCGTCACGCAGCGCTTCGCCGCCTACGCGAAGGAGCTGTCCGAGCTGCTCGCCGAGGCGAGCGCCAAGGGCGCCACGGATCTATGAACGAACGCCTGATGAAGTGGGCGGCGCCGATCGGGGTCGGCCTGGTCGTGCTGATCCTCTGGCACGTGCTGGTCAAGGCCTTCGACGTGCCGAAGTTCCTCGTCCCCGGACCGCTGGTCGTGCTCGACGCGCTGATCGCCGACTGGGGCCTGCTCTTCAACTCGCTGCTCGTCACCCTCAAGATCACCTTCGGCGCGTTCCTCCTGGCCGTCGTGATCGGCACGATCGTGGCCTTCCTCTTCGTCCAGAGCCGCTGGGTCGAGATGAGCCTCTTCCCCTACGCGGTGCTGCTCCAGGTCACCCCGATCGTCGCGATCGCGCCGCTGATCATCATCTGGGTGAAGCAGCCGACGCTCGCGCTGACCGTCTGCGCCACCATCATTGCGCTGTTTCCGATCATCTCCAACACGATCCTGGGTCTGCGCAGCGTGAATCCCGGGCTGATCAACCTGTTTCGCATGAACAAGGCGACGCGCTGGCAGACGCTCACGCAGCTGCGCATTCCGTCGGCCGCGCCGTACTTTTTCGGGGGCCTGCGCATCTCCTCGGGCCTCGCGCTGATCGGCGCGGTGGTGGCCGAGTTCGTCGCCGGCACCGGCGGCACCGGCGCCGGGCTCGCCTACCAGATCCTGCAGGCCGGCTACCAGATCAACATCCCGCGCCTGTTCGCCGCGCTGCTGATGATCACGGTGACCGGCGTGCTCCTGTTCCTGCTGATGGTGTTCCTGTCCAGACTCGCGCTCGCGAGCTGGCACGAGTCGGAAGTGGTACACGAGACCTAGCCGCGCGATGCTGATCCGCAACGCGACCGCGATCATGACCGGTCTGCCGGGCGCGCAGGCGCGCGCGAGCGGGTGCGATCTGCGCATCGACGCCGCCGGGCGCGTCGGAGCGATCGGCGCGCTCGCACCGGAGCCGGGCGAGCGGCTGGTGGACGCGACCGACTGCGTCGTGTACCCGGGCTGGGTGAACACGCACCACCACCTCGCGCAATCGGTGCTGAAGGGCGTTCCCGCGGGGATCAACCTGCCGCTGCTCGGGTGGCTCGACGCGGTGCCGTACCGCTTCCGCCGCCGCTTCGACGCGGACCTGCTCGCGCTCGCGGCGGAGATCGGCCTCACCGAGCTGCTGCTCTCGGGCTGCACGACGACCGCGGACCATCACTACGTGTACTGGCCGGGGATGGACTACGACCCCGGCGAGCTCCTGTTCGGCGTCGCCGCGCGGCTCGGGCCGCGCTTCGTCCTGTGCCGAGGCGGCGCGACGGTGAAGCGGGCGTTCGAGGAGAACGATCCGAACGCCGTCCCGCCCGAAACGCTCGACACGATCGTCGGCGACGTGGAGCGGCTGGTCGGCGCCTACCACGATCCCGGACCGGAGGCATTGCGACGCGTTGCGCTCGCGCCCGCCACGCCGACCTGGTCGCTGCGTCCCGAGGAGCTGAAGCCGGCGGTGCGCGCGGCGCGCAAGCTCGGCGTCCGCGTGCACACCCACCTCTCGGAGACCGCCGACTACGTCGCCTTCTGCCGCGAGAAGCACGATCGGAGGCCGGTCGAGTTCGTCGCCGACCACGAGTGGGTGGGGCCGGACGTGTGGTTCGCGCACATGGTGCATCTCACCGAGCCGGAGATCCGGCTCGTCGCGCAGACCGGAACCGGCACCGCCCACTGCCCGGCGTCCAACTGCCGGCTCGGGAGCGGCATCGCGCCGGTGCCGGCGCTCGCGCGCGCCGGCGCGCCGGTATCGATCGGCGTGGACGGCGCGGCGTCGAACGAGTCGGCCGACTTCGTCTCGGAGGCGCACACCTGCTGGTACACGCACCGCGCGGCGCAGGGTGCGGCCGCCGTCGCCGTCGAGGACGTGATCCACTGGGGCACGCGCGGCGGGGCACGCGTGCTGGGCATCGACAACATCGGAACCGTGGAGGTCGGGCGCGCGGCGGACCTCGCGGTGTATGCGCTCGATCAGCCGCGCTACGCCGGCCTGCACGATCCGGCGATCGGCCCGGTGGTGAGCGGCGGACGGCCGCGCTTGCGGCTCCTCACGGTGCAGGGGCGAGTGGTGGTCGAGAACGACGCGATCCCGGGTCAGGACCTGCCGCGACTGCTCGCGCGTGCGCGCGCAGCGGTGCGCAAGCTCGCGAGTTGAGATGCGGCGCTTCGAATACCACGAGCCGGCGAGCCTCGACGAGGCTTCGGCCCTGCTCGTGCGCCACGGGGCCGACGCGAGCCTGCTCGCCGGCGGGACCGATCTCCTCGTCGAGATCAAGGAGCACCTGCGCTGGCCGCAGCACGTCGTGAACGTGAAGAAGATTCCCGGGCTCGCGGCGCTCGAGTACGACGAGCGGAACGGCCTGCGCTTCGGTGCGCTGGTGACCGCGCGCGCGATCGAGACAGCAGCGGTGGTGCGCGCGAGGTATGCGGGGCTCGCGCAGGCGGCGCGCGAGCTGGGCTCGATCCAGGTGCGCCATCGCGCGACGGTGGTCGGAAACATCTGTCGCGCCTCGCCGTCGGCCGACACGCTGCCGCCGCTCATCGCGGACGGCGCGTCGGTGCGCATCCACGGTCCGGCGGGCGGCCGCACCGTCGCGCTCGAGGACTTCTTCACCGGTCCGGGAAGGACCGTGCTCGCGCCGGGCGAGCTGGTGACGGAAGTCGTGGTTCCGCCGCCCGCCCCGCGCACCGGAAAGCACTACATCAAGCACGGCCGCCGCAAGGCGATGGAGCTCGCAACCGTCGGCGTGGCGGTGGCGCTGACGCTGGAGCGCGACGCGTGCCGCGACATCCGCATCGCGCTCGGCGCCGTCGCGCCCACGCCGATCCGCGCGCGCGCGGCGGAGGCCGCGCTGCGCGGCCGGGCGCTCGACGGCGGGACGATCGCGGCGGCGGCGCGAACCGCGATGGGTGAGTGCCGCCCGATCAGCAACGTGCGGGGCAGCGCGGAGTACCGGCGCGAAATGGTCGGCGTGCTCGTCGCGCGCGCGATCGAACGGGCGAGGGAGGGGGCGGGGTGAAGCGGATCGTCGAGGTCACGATCAACGGCGAGCGGCACGAGCTCGCGCTCGAGCCCTATCGCAGCCTGCTCGACGTGCTGCGCAACGACGTCGGGCTCACCGGCACCAAGAAGGGCTGCGACGTCGGGGACTGCGGCGCGTGCACCGTCCTGCTCGACGGTAAGCCGGTCAATTCCTGCCTGGTGCTCGGCGTGGAAGTGGGCGGCAGCGAGATCCTGACGATCGAGGGGTTGCAGCGCGGACCGGAGCGCCTGCACCCGCTGCAGGACGCGTTCATGCGCCACGGCGCGGCGCAGTGCGGCTTCTGCACGCCCGGCTTCCTCATGATGGCGAGCGCACTCCTCGACGAGAATCCCGCGCCCACCGAGGAGGAGATCCGGTTCGGGATCGCCGGCAACATCTGCCGCTGCACCGGCTACACCAAGATCGTGGCCGCGATCCAGGCGGCCGCACGGGACAAGGCGGAGGGCAAGGCGTGAGCCGCGTCGGGAGCTCGATCGTAGGAACCAGCGTCAAGCGCACCGACGTCATCGGCAAGGTCACCGGCACCGCCCGGTACGCCGGCGACGTGAAGCTCGCCGGGATGCTGCACGGAAAGATGAAGCGCAGCACGATCGCGCACGCGAACATCCGGCGCATCGACGCCAGCAGGGCGCTCGCGCTCCCGGGCGTGAAGGCGGTCCTCACGCACGAGAACGTGCCGCGCGTCCTGCACTACGGCGCGCCGCATCCGCGCTCGATCTCGGTCACCTGCGACCAGTACATCCTCGACCGGAAGGTGCGCTACTGGGGCGAGGGCGTGGCGGCCGTCGCGGCCACGAGCGAGGAGATCGCCGAGGAGGCGCTCGACCTGATCGAGGTCGAATACGAGCCGCTGCCGGCGGTGTTCACCGTCGAGGCGGCGCAGGCGCCCGGAGCGCCGCAGATCCACGAGACCGCGTACGCGGGGAACGTCCTCTTCAAGCCGGTCGTCGTCACGCGCGGCGACGTCGCGCAGGGGTTCGCCGAGGCCGACCTGGTGATCGAGGGCGAGTACGAGACCGGCCGGCCGACGCCCGCTTACATGGAACCCAACGTGTGCGTGTGCCAGTGGGACAACACCGGCAAGCTGACGGTGTGGGTTTCGACGCAGGCGGCGTTCATGGTGCGCGGGATCCTCGCGGAAGTGCTCGGGCTTCCCCTGACCAGGGTGCGCGTCCTCGTCGACCACATGGGCGGCGGGTTCGGCGCGAAGCAGGACCTCTTCCAGCACGAGTTCCTGTGCGCGTTGCTGGCGAAGGAGACGCGCCACCCGGTGCGCATGGAGTACACGCGCGGCGAGACCTTCGTCGGCGGCCGCTCGCGCCACCCGTGCAAGATCTGGCTCAAGCAGGGCTTCAAGCGCGACGGCACCATCGTGGCGCGCGAGGCGAGGACGGTCTTCGACAGCGGCGCCTACGGTTCGCACGGCCCGGGCGTCACGATCGTCGGCACCACCGCGCTCACCTCGCTCTACCGGTGCGAGAACGTCCGGCTCGAGGGCCGCTGCGTCTACACCAACGCGCCGATCGCCGGCGCATTCCGCGGCTACGGCGTGGTGCAGACCTACTACGCGCTCGACATTCAGATGGACGAGGCGGCGGAGCGCCTGGGCATGGACCCGGTCGAGCTGAAGCTGAAGAATGCGGTGCGGGAAGGCGACATGGCGCCCTCGGACCATCCGCTCGTCGGGCACGGCCTGGAGGACTGCATCCGGCGCGGCGCCGCGGAGGTGGGGTGGGCGGCGCTGCGGCAGCGGCCGCGCGAGCAGGCGGGGACCCTGCGCCGCGGCTGGGGCATGGGGTGCGAGATGCACGGCTCGAGCGCCTACCCCGGCATCAAGGAGCAGGGCAACGCGATCGTGAAGATGAACGAGGACGGCACCGCGGTCCTGCTGACCGGCGCCGCCGGCCTCGGCACCGGCGCGCACACCGCGCTCGCGCAGATCGTCGCCGAGGAGCTGGGCCTCGCCTTCGATGCCGTGTCGGTGGTGCACGGCGACACCGACATCGTGCCGTGGGACATCGGCGCGTTCGCGAGCCACACCACGTTCATGGTGGGGCGCGCGGCGCAGATGGCGGCGGCGGAAGTGAAGCGGCAGCTCCTGCAGCGCGCGGGCGAGCAGCTCGAAGTGGCCGCCGAGGACCTCGAGGTCCGCGACGGCGTGATCGCGGTGCGCGGCGTGGCCGGCAGGCGCATCACGGTGCGCGAGTGCATGGGGCCGAAGCTCGGCATCCCGGCCGCGAACCTCGTCGGCAACGGCACCTACACGCCGACCAAGTCGTACTCGTTCGCCGCGCACTTCGTCGAGGTGCAGGTCGACATCGCGACCGGGCAGATCGACGTGCTGCAGGTGATTCCGGTGCACGAGGTCGGGAAGGTGGTGCATCCGATCGCCGCCGCGGGCCAGATCGAAGGCGGCATCCAGCAGGGCATCGGCCACACGCTCACCGAGGACTACGTGATCGATCCCGCGACCGGCCGCTCGCTCAACGCCGGGTTCGTCGACTACAAGATGCCGCTCTCGCTGGACATGCCGCCGATCAGGACGATCCTCCTCGAGACCGCGCCCGACCCGGGCGGGCCGTACGGCGCGAAGGGCATCGGCGAGGACCCGATCATCGCGATCGGCCCGGCGATCGCGAACGCGGTGCACGACGCGATCGGCGTGCGCTTCCGTCACTTCCCGATCACCCCGGAGCAGGTGCTCGCGGCGCTGAAGGAGAAGGCCGGTGCAGCAGCCTGAGCCCGCGGCGCGCCCGCCGGTCCCGGTCACGATTCTCACCGGCTTCCTGGGTGCGGGGAAGACGACGCTGCTCAACTACATCCTCACCGAGCGCCACGGGCACCGCATCGCGGTGATCGAGAACGAGTTCGGCGAGGTCAACGTCGACGCGGGTCTCGTACTCACCTCAGAGGAGCAGATCTACGAGTTCACCAACGGCTGCATCTGCTGCGTCGGGAGCGTGCGCACAGACCTGATCAGGATCCTGAGGGAGCTGATGGCGCGGCGCGAGAAGTTCGACCACATCCTGGTCGAGACGAGCGGGCTGGCCGATCCGCAGCCGGTCGCCGCGACCTTCTTCGTCGACGACGCGGTGGCGCGGCAGGTCTCGCTCGACGGCATCGTCACGCTGGTGGACGCGAAGCACATCGCGCAGCACCTGGACGATCCCGGCCTGCGCGGGCACGACAACCAGGCGGTCGACCAGATCGTGACCGCCGACCGCGTCATCGTGAACAAGGTGGACCTCGTCGGCGAGGCGGAGGCGGCCGCGGTCGAGGCGCGCGTGCGCAGCCTGAACGCGACCGCGGAGATCATCCGCTCGAGCTACGCGAAGGTCGCGCTCGAGCGCATCCTCGGCATCGGCGCGTTCGACCTGGCGCAGACGATGGCGATCGAGCCGGATTTCCTCGACGACCACCACCACGCGCACAGTCACGATCCGGAGGTCGAGTCGTTCGCAGTGGTGCACGGAGAGAACTTCAGTCAGGCCCGCCTCGCCGGGTTCCTGAAGCGCCTGCTCGACGCGCACGGCGACGACCTCTTCCGCGTGAAAGGCATCGTCGCGGTGGCGGGCGACCACCGCCGCTACGTGCTGCAGGCGGTGCACCGGATCATGGAGCTGCGGCCCGCCAACCCGTGGGGGCAGTCGACGCCGTCGAGCAAGATCGTGTTCATCGGGCGCAACCTCGACCGCGCGGCGATCGAGGCAGGGCTCGAGGCCTGTCTCGCCGCGTGAGGCGAGGCGCGAGCCGTGCGGCGTGATCGACGACCCGGTCTTCTACTTCGCCGCCGTCCCGGCTGTGCTCCTCTACGGAATCGCGAAGGGCGGCTTTGCCGGCGGGTTCGGCATCGTCGCGGTGCCGCTCATGGCGCTCGCGGTCCCGGTGCCGCAGGCCGCGGCGATCATGCTGCCGATCCTGCTCGTGATGGATCTCGCGGCAGTGTGGGCGTACCGGCGCTCGTTCGACCGCGGGCTGATCAGGCTGCTCCTTCCGGCGAGCCTGGTCGGCATGGGCATCGGCACGGCGGCGTTCCGCTATCTCACGCCGGACGCGATCCGGCTCGCGCTCGGGGTGATCGCGGTCGCCTTCGTCCTCTACCGCTGGGCCATGCACGCGCCCGATGCACCGCCGGCCCCGCGCTCGGCGGGGAAGGGCTGGCTCTGGGCGACGGTGTCCGGGGTCACCGGGTTCATCGCCCACGCCGGCAGCCCGCCGCTGCAGGTGTACCTGCTGCCGCTGCGGCTGCCGCCGGCGATCCTCGTCGGCACGGTGGCGGTCCTGTTCGCAGGCCTCAACTACGCGAAGATCGTGCCCTACTGGTGGCTCGGGCTGCTGAGCCTGCAGAACGTGGCGACGGCCGCCGCACTGGTGCCGGTGGGCGTCGCGGGCGTCTACATCGGGCTGTGGCTGCAGCGGCGGGTCAACGCGAAGCTGTTCTACACGCTGATCTACGCGTTTCTGCTGCTGACGGGACTGAAGCTCTTCTACGACGGGCTGCGGGCCATCTACTGAGCGCTGCGCGATGAGGCCCGCCGCCTTCGACTATCGCGCCCCGGCGACGCTCGGGGAGGCGCTCGCGCTGCTCGCCGCGCATCCGGGCGCGAAGCTCCTCGCCGGAGGGCAGAGCCTGGTCCCGGTGCTCAACCTGCGGCTCGCCGCGCCGCCGCTCCTCGTCGACTTGCGCCGCATCCCGGAGCTCGCGCGCAGCGTGCTCGAACACGACGGCGCGCTGACGCTAGGGGCGATGACGCGGCATCGCGTATTCGAGCGGGACGCGCGCGTGCGCGCGGCGCAGCCGCTCGCGGCGGCCGCCGTCCCGCACATCGCGCACGTGGCGATTCGCAATCGAGGCACCATCGGCGGCAGCCTCTGCCATGCCGATCCGGCGGCCGAGTGGCCGGCGGTCACGCTCGCCTGCGACGCGGCGATGACGATCGCGGGTTCCGCGGGAACGCGGACGGTCGACGCAGCAGATTTCTTCACCGGGCTGTTCGAGACGGCGGTCGGCACAGGCGAGATCCTGACCGCGGTGCGGTTCCCGGCGTGGCCGGCGCGACGCCGGCACGGGTTCGCGGAGGTCGCGCGGCGGCACGGCGACTTCGCGCTCGTCGGCGTGGCGGCGGCGGTCGATCTGGACGAGCGGGGCGCGGTCGCGCTGGCGCGGATCGCCGTATTCGGCGCGGCGGACGCCCCGGTGCTCGCGCAGGAGGCGGCGCAGGCGCTCGTCGGCCGGCGCGGCGAGGGCGCCGCGCGGGAGGCGGGCCGCCTCGCGCGCGCGCGGATCGCGCCGCGGTCGGACCATCACGCGAGCGCCGAATACCGGTCCGAGCTCGTCGAGGTGCTGGTGCGCCGCGCGCTCGGCCAGGCGCTCGGCGTCGCGCCGGCGAAGGCGGCCTGATGCCGGTCGAGATCGCGCTCACGGTGAACGGCGTGCCGGTGCGCGCCGTGGTCGAGCCGCGGCAGTCGCTCGCCGATTTTCTGCGCGAGGACCTCGCGCTCACCGGGACGCACCTGGGATGCGAGCACGGTGCGTGCGGCGCGTGCACCGTGCTCGTCGACGGCGCGGCGGTGCGCTCCTGCCTGGTGTTCGCGGTGCAGGCCGACGGCGGCGAGGTCGTGACCGTCGAAGGCCTCGCCCAGGGCGGGGCGCTCTCGCCGCTGCAGCGCGCGTTCCGCGCGCATCACGCACTCCAATGCGGGTTCTGCACGCCCGGATTCCTCGTCGCCGCGACGGCGCTCCTCGCGGAGAACCCGGACCCGACGGCCGACGAGGTGCGCGCGGCGCTCTCCGGGCAGATTTGCCGCTGCACCGGTTACGTCGGCATCGTCGAAGCGGTGCTCGCCGCGGCCAAGGCGGAACGCGCATGAGCTGGGTCGGGCGCGCGGTCGAGCGCAGCGAGGACCTGCGCTTCGTCACCGGACGCGGGCGCTACGTCGACGACCTGAAATTCCCGGGCATGCTGCACGCCGTCGTGGTGCGCAGCACCCACGCCCACGCGCTGCTGCGCAGGATCGACGCGTCCGCGGCGCGCGCGCTGCCCGGCGTCGCCGCGGTGTACACCTTCCCCGACGTCGCGCAGCACGCGCTCCCGATCCCGGTCCGGACCGGGCCGCTCGCCGGCACCGAGCGCTACCTCCAGCGCCCGCTCGCGGCCGACCGCGTGCGCTACGTGGGCGAGCCGGTCGCGCTCGTGGTGGCGCGCGACCGCTACGTCGCGGAGGACGCGGCGGAGCTCGTGGCGGTCGACTATGCGCCGTTGGCGCCGGTGGTGGACGCGGCGGCGGCCCGCCTCGACAAGACGCTGCTCTTTCCGCAGGCCGGGACCAACCGCGCCTGCGCCTACCGCGTCGCGCTGGGAGACGTCGATGCGGCCTTCGCCCGCGCCGACTACGTGCGCGTCGAGACCTTCCGCTGCCATCGCCACGGCGCGGTGCCGATGGAGACGCGCGGCCTCGTTTGCCGCGAGGAAGCCGGCGTGCTCGAGGTGTGGGGCGCAACGAAGGTGCCGTTCTGGAACCGGCGCACGCTCGCCGCGATGCTCGGGCGCCCGGTGGAGTCGATCGCGCTGCTCGAGGTGGACGTCGGCGGCAGCTTCGGTGCGCGCGGGGAGTTCTATCCCGAAGACCTGCTGATTCCGTTCGCGGCGCTCGCGCTCGGGCGGCCGGTGAAGTGGATCGAGGACCGGCGCGAGCACCTGATGGCGGCGAACCACTCGCGCGAGATGGCGTGCGAGCTGTCGGTGGCGCTCGCGCGCGACGGTACGCTGCTCGGTCTGCGCGGGCGGCTCGCGGTGGACATGGGTGCGTACGTGCGCACCAACGCCGGCGTCGTGCCGTCGAAAGCCGCGCAGTTCCTGCTCGGGCCCTATCGGCTGCGGGACTTCGCGTGCGACGTCGAGCTCGCGATGACCAACAAGACACCGGTCGGGACCTATCGTGCGCCGGGGCGGTTCGAGGCCAACTTCTTCCGCGAGCGGCTGTTCGACATCGCCTGCGGCGAACTGGGGCTGGACCGCGTCGCGTTCCGCGCGCGCAATCTGCTGCGCCCCGACGAGCTGCCATGGTCGATCGGGAAGACGGTGCCGTACGAGCCGGAGACGGCGTACGACACCGGCGACTATCCGGGGCTCTTCCGCCGCGCGCTCGAGGTCTTCGACTACGCCGGGCGTGTCGAGCGCGCCGCCGGCCGCCGGGACGGCCGGCTGGAAGGGATCGGATTCGGCTGCTTCGTCGAGTCGAGCGGCGCCGGGCCGGCAGAGACCGCGCGCGTCGTCGCCCGCGGCGAGGGTCGGTTCGATCTCTACACCGGGACCTCCTCCTCCGGCCAGGGGCACGAGACCGCGCTTGCGCAGATCCTCGCCGACGCCCTCGGCGTCGCGCCCGACGCAATCACCGTGCATCACGGCTCGACCGGCCTCGTGCCGCAGGGCTTCGGCACCTTCCACAGCCGCGCGGTGGTCGTGGGGGGGAGCGCAGTGAA
>WBZO01002278.1_pt1 | contig 25511 bp, 23 predicted proteins | sample 5204261 | NCBI WGS metagenome assembly WBZO01 (sample SAMN12412400, study PRJNA552823) | activated sludge metagenome | isolation source: activated sludge from anammox sidestream of wastewater treatment plant... | place: USA: North Carolina | collected 2017-09
GCCTCGCCCTCGCAACACGCAGCGGTGCCGGAGGGCACCGCTAACGCGTTCGAACCGCAACCACCCTCCTTCCATGGCGCGCCCCCGCTCGGCTTCCTGCCTCGCCCTCGCAACACGCAGCGGTGCCGGAGGGCACCGCTAACGCGTGTTGCTCGACCATCTTGCGTTGATGCAATGCCACTGTCGACCATCGCGGCGCCACCCCGTCTCGAAATGCAGGGTCGTCGCGCGCTCGGGAATCCAGCGCCCGCTGCTGTCGGTCAGGAAAGCCTCGAAGCTTGCCGTCGCGCGCGCGCCCTGCACCTCGATGGCAATGGGGCCGATGCGTACCGAAACCGCCTTGGCGACCACGAACTGAGCGCGCAACTGCCTGCGCAATTGCGTCCTGTCCAACTCATCATTGCCAATGAAATCATCGGCCAGCAATGCCTCCAGCGCACTCAGATCCTGCGCCTCGGCTCCCTGCGCAGCCTGCTCGATGGCCGTGCGTATGGCTTGCTCGTCAGGCGTGCGCGCACAAGCCGCAAGCAGCAGCACGAAAAAGACCAGCATGGTTCGCAGCATTTCCCCGCTCCTCGTTGCATCGCCGCTTGCCGCTGCTCGAACCCTTGTGTTGCAATCGAGCGAACGTCGCACTCGCCGAGTGCCGGCCCAGTTTACGCGCGCCGCAACATCGTGAGGCGCATCAACGCAGAGGAACCGTGATGGACAATCCGCAGCATCCGTGGCTTGCACACTATCCGTCTGGCGTGCCGTCGGAGATCGACCCGACGCGCTACACCTCCGTCGCCGCGATGCTGCTGGAATGCTGCGACCGCTTCCGCCACCGCCCCGCATTCAGCAACATGGGCCGCACGATCAGCTACGGCGATCTGGATCGGCTGAGCACGGCCCTGGCTGCGTTTTTCGTCAACGACCTCAAGCTGGCCAAGGGTGATCGCATTGCGATCATGATGCCCAACCTGCTGCAGTACCCAATCACGATCATGGCCGCATTGCGTGCTGGCCTGACCGTGGTCAACGTCAACCCGTTGTACACCGCGCGCGAGCTCAGGCACCAGCTTGAAGACTCCGGCGCAAGCGCCATCGTCGTCGTCGACAACTTCGCGCATACCGTGGCCGAAGTGGTCGGCGGAACGCACTGCAAACACATCATCTGCACCGGCATCGGTGATCTGCTCGGCTTCCCGAAATCGGCCATCACCAACTTCGTCGTGCGTCACGTCAAGAAGATGGTGCCGGCATATTCGCTGCCGCAGGCAATCCGCTTCAACGCCGCCATCGGCAGCGGCACCCGCTCGAAATTGCCGAAGATCGACATCTCGCCCGAAGATCTGGCCTTCCTGCAGTACACCGGCGGCACCACCGGCGTGGCCAAGGGCGCCATGCTGACCCACCGCAACATGATTTCGAACATGCTGCAGGCTTCTGCCTGGCTGACGCCCGTCGTGCGCGAGGGCGAGGAAACGGTCATCACCGCGCTGCCGCTGTATCACATCTTTGCGCTGACGGCGAACTTCCTGACCTTTGCCCGCTCGGGTGGTTTCAACATCCTCATCACCAATCCGCGCGACATGCCCGGTTTCGTCAAGACGCTCAAGAATTCGCATTTCACTGCGCTGACCGGCGTCAATACCCTGTTCGCCGGCCTGCTCAACACGCCGGGGTTCGATCAGGTGGATTTCTCCAAGCTGCACCTCACCCTCGGTGGCGGCATGGCTGTGCAGCGCGCCGTGGCCGACCGCTGGAAAAAGGTCACTGGCTGCACGCTGGCCGAGGCCTACGGCCTGACCGAAACCTCGCCGGCGGCGTGCATCAACCCGCTTGATCTCGCCGAATACAACGGCTCCATCGGCATGCCGGTGCCATCGACCGACGTCTCGATCCGTGACGACGAGGGCCATCCGCAGCCGGTCGGCGGTGTCGGCGAGCTGTGCGTGCGCGGCCCGCAGGTGATGAAGGGCTACTGGAACCGCCCCGAGGAAACCGCCAAGGTGCTCGACGCCGACGGCTGGCTGCGTACCGGTGACATCGCACGCATGGACGACAAGGGTTATTTCTACATCGTAGATCGCAAGAAGGACATGATTCTGGTCTCGGGCTTCAATGTCTACCCCAACGAGATCGAGGACGTGGTCGCCCTGATGCCGGGCGTGCTCGAAGTCGCGGCCGTGGGCGTGCCGGACGAAAAATCCGGAGAAGCCGTCAAGCTCGTCATCGTCAAGAAGGATCCGGCACTGACTGCCGACGACGTGCTCAAGCACTGCAAGGCCAATCTCACCGGCTACAAGCAGCCGCGCCACGTGGAATTCCGCGATTCGCTGCCCAAGACCAACGTCGGCAAGATCCTGCGCCGCGAGCTGCGCGACGCGGCGCCCAAGGCCTGAGCGCCGCGTTCATTGGCCATCCTGACCCATCGGCCCGGGCGTTCCGAACGCTCAGGCCGGATAGGGTTCGTCGGTGTCGGCGTAACGGCCCAGCAGGGTCCACAACGGAACCTGCTTGTCATCGGGGATGCGCGAATAGGCAAACCCCAGCTCGTCATCGGCGATGCGCGCCACGCGCGCGATGACATGGATGTCGAGCGAATCGCCGATCAGGATGTCGATGTTGAAGATGTCGCCGACCGTCCCCCGCCACCCCAGCGGGCGCGCCGCACGCAACCCGGTTGCCGAAATGTCGAGTATCTCGCTACGCCAGCTGTCCAGCCCACGGCTGATCAGCGCCGTCGACTGCAGCGTCATGCGCGCCGAGCGCACCCCTTTCCCCTCGTTCACGCGTTCCCCTTGGACTTGCCCTGCACCTCGTTCATCCGCCAAATCTGGACGTTGTGCGCACGCACGTCAATAGCCCGGGGGCCCGCCACGAAATTTCACCTCCCGCACGCGCCGGCGTTCCGGAGGGATCTCAGCCGGCTTCCGGGCGCATGTAGGGGAACAGCAGCACATCACGGATCGACGGCACGTTGGCCAGCAGCATGACCAGACGGTCGACGCCAACCCCCAGCCCGCCGGTGGGCGGCAACCCCACTTCGAGCGCACGGATGTAGTCCGCGTCGAAATGCATGGCCTCGTCGTCCCCCGAGTCCTTGGCATTGACCTGCGCACGAAAGCGCTCGGCCTGATCCTCCGGATCGTTTAGCTCGGAAAAGCCGTTGGCGATCTCCTTGCCGCCGATGAACAGCTCGAAGCGATCGGTGACCTCGGGATCCTGGTCGTTGGCCCGCGCGAGCGGCGAGACCTCGGTCGGATGGGTGGTGATGAAGGTTGGCTGGATTAACGTCGCCTCGACGGTCTTTTCGAAGATCTCCAGCAGGATCTTGCCCCAGCCATAGCCCGGCTTGACGTGCACGCCCAGCGCAGTCGCGTGTGCGGCGATCTTTTCGCGGTCACGCACGTCCTCGCGCCGGATCTGCGGGTTGTGCTCCAGCACCGCATCGATCATCGACCAGCGGCGGAACGCCGGGCCGACATCGATGTCACGACCTTCCCATGCCAGCTGCGTACTGCCGACCACTTCCTGTGCCGCCGTGCGGATCATCGCCTCGGTGATGTCCATGATCTCGTTGTAGGTCGCGTAGGCCTGATACAACTCCATCATGGTGAATTCGGGATTGTGCCGCGTCGACACGCCCTCGTTGCGAAAATTGCGGTTGATCTCGTACACGCGCTCGAAACCACCCACCACCAGGCGCTTGAGATACAGCTCGGGCGCCACACGCAGATACAGATCGATATCGAGCGCATTATGATGCGTGACGAACGGCCGCGCAGTGGCGCCGCCGGGAATGACATGCATCATCGGCGTTTCCACTTCGAGAAAGCGCCGTGCATCGAGAAAATTGCGAATGTGCCGCACGATGCGCGAACGCAGCTCGAACACGCGCCGCGAATCCTCGGTGACGATCAGGTCGACATATCGCTGGCGGTAACGCTGCTCGACATCGGCCATGCCATGCCACTTGTCAGGCAGCGGCCGCAGCGCCTTGGTGAGCAGACGCAGGCGCTCCACGCGCACGCTGAGCTCGCCGGTCTTGGTGCGCATCATCGTGCCCTCGGCACCGACGATGTCTCCCATGTCCCAGCCCTTGAACGCCTTGTAGGTTTCCTCGCCGACCGCGTTGATCTGCACGAACAGTTGGATGCGGCCAGTCATGTCCTGCACGTGCACGAAGGCCAGCTTGCCCGTGTCGCGCTTGCTCATGATGCGCCCGGCCAGCTTCACGCGCCGCGACGCCGCCTCGACCGCCTCTGCATCCCGGCCATCGAACTCGCCCTGCAGATCGCCCGCCCAGGCATCGGGGGCAAAATCGTTCGGAAAGGCAATCCCCTGTGCGCGCAAGGCCCGCAGTTTCTCGCGGCGCTCGGCAATCAACCGGTTCTCGTCCTGCGCGGCGGCCGCCGCGGTTTCGGTTGCTGCTTGCACGTCGCCGCTCCTGTCGTTTTGCATGGTCATCAGGCATCCACCCGCTTGGCACCTGCCTCAAGTCCGGCCTTGAGGCTGCCCTCGATGAATTCATCCAAGTCGCCATCGAGCACTTTCTGCGTGTCGCTGCGCTCGATGCCGGTACGCAAATCCTTGATGCGGCTCTGATCGAGCACGTAGTTGCGGATCTGGCTGCCCCAGCCGATATCGGACTTGCTCGCTTCGAGCGCGTCCTTTTCGGCGTTGCGCTTGAGCATTTCGATCTCGTAGAGCTTGGCCTTGAGCATCTTCATCGCACGATCGCGGTTGGCATGCTGGCTGCGCTCGGTCTGGCAGGCCACGACCACTCCGCTGGGCACGTGGGTGATGCGCACGGCCGATTCAGTCTTGTTGACGTGCTGGCCACCGGCGCCGGAGGAGCGGTACACGTCGGTCTTGAGGTCGGCCGGATTGATTGCGATATCGATGTCGTCATCGACTTCGGGCGAAACGAACACCGAGGTGAAGCTGGTGTGGCGACGGTTGTCGGAGTCGAATGGCGACTTGCGCACCAGTCGATGCACGCCGATCTCGGTCTTCAGCCAGCCGTAGGCGTAATCGCCCTCGACGCGGAAGGTCGCGCTCTTGATGCCGGCCACTTCACCCGCGCTCGCCTCAAGCAGCTCGGTTTTCCAGCCCCGCGATTCGGCCCAACGCAGGTACATGCGCAGCAGCATTTCCGCCCAGTCCTGTGCTTCGGTGCCGCCAGCGCCGGCCTGAATGTCGACGAACGCATTGGCGCCATCCATCTCGCCGGAGAACATGCGCTGGAATTCGAGCTGATCGACCTGCCGGGCGAGTTTCTCGACGTCATCGGCCACCGCCAGCGCCGTGCCCTCGTCACTTTCGGCAATTGCCAGATCCAGCAGATCCCTCGCTTCGGCAAGGCCGTCGCTCAGACCGCGAATGCCCCCCACGATGCGGTCAAGCTGTGCCCGCTCGCGCCCCAGATCCTGCGCCCGCTGCGGATTGTCCCAGACATCGGGGCTTTCCAGTTCGCGGGTGACTTCTTCCAGACGCTCAGCCTTGGCGTCGAAGTCAAAGATACCCCCTGAGCGAGACAACCCGCTCGGAAAGTTCGGCAATGCGATGGGCAATGGGATTGGTTTCGATCATGGTTTGCGCACGGGGCCAAAAGACGGCCATTGTAACGCGGCGACCGGCCACTCCGGCAGCACCCGCCCGATTCACGCCGGCTCGATCTGTCGCAGCAGCAGCTGCAGGCGCTCGCGGCCATTCCATTCGTTGAGGTCGAGCTGGTAGAGGGCGCGCACGCGGGCCGGGGGCGGCGTAGTTTCCAGCGCGTCGAACAGGATCGCATCGACCGGGTCAGCGCCATCGGGGCGCATGACCAGCTTGAGGTGCTTTTCGCCCACCACGCGCCAGGATTCAACGCTGAACTCACCATCGAACACCGGTTCGGGGAAGCCCTGCCCCCAGGGGCCGGCGTAGCGCAGCGCGTGGGCGGCCTCGTGCGTGAACTCCGCCACCGCCAGCTCGCCGTCGCTCCACGCGAACTGCTCCAGTGCCTGCGCATCGAGACGCTGCCGCGCGATGGCATCGAATTCGGCGGAGAATCGCAGCAGATGGTCGGCGGGCAGAGTCATGCCGGCCGCCATCGCATGTCCGCCGAAGCGGGTGATCAACCCCGGGCAGCGCGCATCGATGTCGGCCAGGGCATCGCGCAGATGGAATCCCGCGATCGAGCGTGCCGAGCCACGCAGTAGATCCGCCCCCGGCTCGGCCGGCGCACAGGCCACCACTGGCCGATGCAGGCGCTCCTTGAGCTTGGAGGCCACCAGTCCCACCACGCCCGGATGCCAGTCCGGTTCATGCAGCACCACGCCATACGGCAGCGCGTCGGCGGCATGGCGTGCCAGAAACCTCGCCACCATCGCCTCGCCCTGCTCGACCATCGTCGACTGCAGCTCCTGGCGCTGCGCATTGATCTGCGAGAGCAGCGACGCCAGGTGCTCGGCACGCGCGACATCCTCGGTGAGCAGGCACTCAATGCCTACCCGCATGTCTTCCAGCCGCCCGGCCGCGTTGATGCGCGGACCCAGCGCATAGCCCAGATCGGCGGCAACTGCGCGCGCCGGATCGCGCCTGGCGGCACGAAACAGTGCCGTGATGCCAGCACAGCACCGTCCGGCGCGTATGCGCCGCAAACCTGCGGCGACGAGAATGCGATTGTTTGCATCCAGCGGCACCAGGTCGGCCACCGTACCCAGCGCCACCAGGTCGAGCAGGCTCGACAGATCGGGACGCCGGACCTGTCCGCCGCAGGCCGGACCAGCCTCCTCCCGATGACCGTCGAACTGCCGGGCCCGCAGCGCCAGCAGCAGGTAGAAGATCACGCCGACGCCTGCCAGCGCCTTGCTGGGAAACGCATCACCCGGAAGGTTCGGATCGACGATTGCCGCAGCCGCCGGCAGCTGCGCGCCCGGCAGGTGATGATCGGTGACGACGACGGCCATGCCGTGCGCGTTGGCTGCCGCCACGCCCTCGATGCTGGCGATGCCGTTGTCGACGGTGACGATGACATCGGGGCGATGCGACGCCTGCAGCGATTCGACCAGCGCCCGGGTCAGCCCATAGCCTTCATGTGCACGATGCGGCACGCGATAGCTCACTTGTCGCGCGCCCAGCAGACGCAGGCCACGCACCGCAACCGCCGTGCCAGTCGCGCCATCCGCATCGAAGTCCCCGACCACGCAAATGCGTCGGTCGCGCGCGATCGCATCGGCCAGCACCGCGCACGCCGCCTCCAGTCCGGACAGCGTGTCGGGCGCATGCAGGTCGGCCAGGCGGGACTGCGCCACCTGCTCCGGCGCCACCCCGCGCGTGGCGTACACGCGCGCAAGCAGCGGATGGACATCCTCAGGCCAGCGGCCGGCGATCCCGGAGGGCCGGCGTCGGATCGGCAGCGCCTTCATCGCGGCTCGACCGGCCGGGCATCGCGCGCGCGCACGCTCAATCCCGGATCGCCACGCGGCGACGGCGGGCCTCAGGCTTCGTAACGCACCCCGATGATTTCGTAGTTGCGCGTGCCATTGGGCGCCACGAACTCGAAACTGTCGCCCTCGCTCTTGCCGATCAACGCACGCGCGAACGGCGAGGACACCGAAATCAGGCGCTGCTTGATGTCCGCCTCGAGATCGCCAACGATCTGATAAACGATCTCCTCGCCCGAATCCTCGTCGGCGAGTTCGACAGTGGCACCGAACACGATGCGCTTGCCGGCATTCAGGCGCGCAATGTCGATCACCTCGGCGCTGGACAGTGCGGCTTCGAGTTCGTTGATGCGACCCTCGATGAAGCCCTGCATTTCGCGCGCCGCGTGATATTCGGCGTTTTCCTTGAGATCGCCATGCGCGCGCGCCTCGGCAATCGCAGCGATGATGCGCGGACGCTCCTCGCCCTTGAGCCGGTCGAGTTCGCCACGCAGGCGCTCGGCGCCTTTCTTGGTCATTGGGGGACGATTCATGCCAGTTCCTTGTGCAACGCCTGCAGGCTGTGGACGTCGGGATTGTTGCGGAAATCCAGTGAATGCAACAATGCCCTGGCGCCACTGACCGTGGTCGAGTACGTCACACGCTGCTGCAGCGCCTCGCGGCGGATCGAAAACGAGTCGGCAATGGCCTGCTTGCCTTCGGTGGTGTTGACGATGAAGGCGATCTCGCCGTTCTTGATCAAGTCGACGATGTGCGGGCGCCCCTCGATCACCTTGTTGATGCGTTCGCAGGCGATGCCGTGCGCCGCCAGGTAATCGTGCGTGCCGCCGGTGGCGACGATGCTGAATCCGCGCCGCAGCAGCTCGCGCGCCACATCGAGCAGGCGCGACTTGTCGCCGTCCCGCACCGACAGGAACGCCTTGCCCGCCTGCGGTGCCTGAATGCCGGCAGCTTCGTGCGCACGCGCGAAAGCCGCACCGAAACTGCGCCCCACGCCCATCACCTCACCGGTCGAGCGCATCTCGGGGCCGAGGATCGGGTCGACATTCTGGAACTTGAGGAACGGAAACACCGCTTCCTTGACCGAGTAGTACGTCGGCACGACCTCGCGCGTCGCACCCTGCGCAGCCAGCGACTGGCCGACCATGCAGCGTGCGGCGATCTTGGCCATGGCGACGCCGGTGGCCTTGGCCACGAACGGCACCGTGCGCGAAGCGCGCGGATTGACTTCGAGAATGAACACCGTATCGCCGTCCGCATCGGACTGGATCGCAAATTGCGTGTTCATCAGGCCAACCACCTTGAGCTCGCGGGCCAGCAATCGCACCTGGCGCCGCAATTCGTCCTGGGTTGCTGGCGACAGCGAATACGGCGGCAGCGAGCAGGAGGAATCGCCCGAATGCACGCCGGCCTCCTCGATGTGCTCCATCACACCGCCGATCAGCACGTTGCCCTCGGCATCGGCGACGATGTCGACATCGACTTCGCCGGCATGATCGAGAAAGCGGTCGAGCAGCACCGGCGAGGAATCGGACACGCGCACCGCATCGCGGATGTAGCGCGCCAGATCGGCATCGTCGTGGACGATTTCCATGGCCCGCCCGCCCAGCACGTAGCTCGGACGCACCACCAGCGGATAGCCGATTTCACGCGCCAGCGCGAGCGCCTCCTCGGCACTGCGTGCGGTGCGGTTGGGTGGCTGGCGCAAGCCGAGCTTTTCGATGAGCTTCTGGAAACGCTCGCGATCCTCGGCCAGGTCGATCGAATCGGGGCTGGTGCCGATGATCGGCACGCCCGCCGCCTCCAGTGCACGCGCGAGCTTGAGCGGGGTCTGCCCGCCGTACTGCACGATGACTCCCTTGGGCTTTTCCTTGTCGACGATTTCGAGCACATCCTCGAGCGTCAGCGGCTCGAAATACAGACGGTCGGAGGTGTCGTAGTCGGTGGAGACGGTTTCCGGGTTGCAGTTGACCATGATGGTCTCGAACCCGTCCTCGCGCAGCGCCAGCGCCGCATGCACGCAGCAATAGTCAAACTCGATGCCTTGGCCGATGCGGTTGGGGCCACCACCGAGCACGATGATCTTTTCGCGCTGCGTCGGTTCGGCCTCGCATTCTTCCTCATAGGTCGAATACAGATATGCCGTCGTGGTGGCGAATTCGGCGGCGCAGGAGTCCACGCGCTTGTACACCGGGCGCACATTGAACGCACGTCGCAGGGCGCGGATGGCATTTTCGTCGGTGCCGAGCAGGTCGGCCAGGCGCGCATCGGAAAATCCCTTGCGCTTGAGGTGGAACATGCGCTCGGCATCGATCGCCGCCAGACCGCCGGCCTTGATCTCGCCCTCGCAACGCACGATGTCCTCGATCTGGGCGAGAAACCACGGGTCGATCCAGGTCAACGCATGCACGTCGGCCTGCGACAAGCCGGCGCGGAAGGCGTCGGCCACGTGAAACACCCGGTCTGGGCCCGGCTCCTTGAGCTCGCGCTTGAGCGCCACCAGCGCCTCGGGCGTGGTGATGTCGAGCCGGCTCGGGTTGAGCCCATTCCTGCCGGTCTCCAGCCCGCGCAGGGCCTTTTGCAGCGATTCCTGGAAGGTGCGACCGATGGCCATGACTTCGCCGACCGATTTCATCTGCGTGGTCAGGCGCGAATCGGCAGCCGGAAACTTCTCGAAGGCAAAACGCGGAATCTTGGTGACGACGTAGTCGATCGACGGCTCGAACGAGGCCGGCGTCCTGCCGCCAGTGATTTCATTCTTGAGTTCGTCGAGCGTGTAGCCAATGGCCAGCTTGGCGGCGACCTTGGCGATCGGAAACCCGGTGGCCTTGGAAGCCAGCGCCGAGGAGCGCGACACGCGCGGGTTCATCTCGATGACGACCACGCGGCCATTTTGCGCATTGATGCCAAACTGCACATTCGAACCGCCGGTATCGACGCCGATCTTGCGCAGCACGGCGAGCGAGGCATCGCGCAGGCGCTGGTATTCCTTGTCGGTCAGCGTCTGTGCCGGGGCCACGGTGATGCTGTCACCGGTATGCACGCCCATCGGATCGAGATTTTCGATGCTGCACACGATGATGCAGTTGTCCGCGGTATCGCGGACGACTTCCATCTCAAATTCCTTCCAGCCCAGCACCGACTCCTCGACCAGCACTTCGTGCACCGGCGAAAGGTCGAGGCCGCGCTTGACGATCTCCTCGAACTCCTCGCGGTTGTACGCAATGCCGCCGCCGCTGCCGCCCAGGGTGAAGCTGGGGCGGATGATGGTCGGGTAGCCGACCCTGGCCTGGATCTCCACCGCCTGCTCGAATGTCCTGGCGACTTCGGCCTTGGGGCATTCCAGGCCGATTTCACTCATTGCCACGCGAAACAGCTCACGATCCTCGGCCATGCGGATCGCTTCGCGCGAGGCGCCGATCAGTTCGACGCCGTATTTCTCCAGCACCCCGTGATCGGCCAGATCGAGCGCGCAATTGAGCGCGGTCTGCCCCCCCATCGTCGGCAGCAGCGCATCGGGCTTTTCCTTGGCGATGATCTGCTCGACCGTCTGCCAGTTGATCGGCTCGATGTACACCGCATCGGCCATGCCCGGATCGGTCATGATCGTCGCCGGATTGGAATTGACCAATACGACGCGGTAGCCCTCTTCCTTGAGCGCCTTGCAGGCCTGCGCGCCGGAATAGTCGAACTCGCAGGCCTGACCGATGACGATCGGGCCCGCGCCGATGATGAGTACGGTGTGAAGGTCAGTTCTTTTTGGCACTGCCCGTTTCCTGCTTGGCCTTGGCCGGCGCGGCGCTCGCCGCGGCATCGGCCGCTTCGCTCGCCACGATGCTGACGTTGCGCACGGTTTCACGCGGCATGTCGAGCTCGATCGAGCCGTCTTCCGGCCCGAGCTGCATGGTCAGGCCGACGTTGGTGTACTTGTTGAGCTTGCCGCGACGCACGGTGTCGAACGTCGTCTCGACGATGATGTTCTCGCCCACGTGATGCTCCAGCTCGGCATACTCGACCACGTGTGCGATCGGCTTGGCAGCCTCGGCTTTCTTGGCTGCCTCGGCCTTCTTGGCGACCTCGGCTTTCTTTGCTGCCTCGGCCTTCTGGGAGCTGGATGCCGCCATCGCCGGCGCGCCCAGCGCCAGCGCAATCGAAACCGCAAGAACGGAATGGGTGATTCGGGACATTTCGTTTACGCCGCGGCAGCCGCGCGCGCCTCCATGAGTGCAATGAAACGATCGAACAGGCCGGCCACATCATGCGGGCCGGGACTGGCTTCCGGATGTCCCTGGAAGCCCAACGCAGGCGCATCGGTCAGCGCGATGCCCTGCAGGGTGCCGTCGAACAGCGAGCGATGAGTGGCGCGCACGTTCGGCGGCAAACTGGCCTCATCAACGGCAAAGCCGTGATTCTGACTGGAAATCATCACCCGTCCGGTATCGAGATCGATGACCGGGTGGTTGGCCCCATGATGGCCGAATTTCATCTTGAGCGTGCGCGCCCCGACCGCCAACCCAAGCAACTGGTGTCCCAGGCAGATGCCGAACAGCGGCACTTTTGCCCGCAGGAACTCGCCAATCGCCGCGATTGCGTAATCGCACGGCTCGGGATCGCCCGGGCCATTGGACAGAAACACACCGTCGGGCTTGAGTGCCAGCACTTCGCTGGCCGGCGTCTGCGCCGGCACCACGACGAGGTCGCAGCCGCGATCGGCCAGCATGCGCAGGATGTTGAGCTTGCATCCGAAGTCGTAGGCCACCACGCGATGGCGCGCCGCCGGGCGCGTGAACGCAGCCGCATCCAGGTCATAGCTGCCTTCGCGCCACGGCATGCGCTCGCGCAGCGATACCACCTTGGCCAGGTCGGCCCCTTTGAGGCCGGGGAACGCGCGGGCGGCAGCGACGGCGGCCTCGGCATCGATGTCATGTCCGGCGACGATGCAGCCGTTTTGCGCACCACCACGCCCGAGCAGGCGCGTGAGCCGGCGGGTGTCGATGTCGGCAATGGCGACGATCTGGTTGCGCCGCAGATAGGCGTCGAGTGTTTCCTCGCTGCGCCAGTTGCTGGCCTGCAGCGGCAAGTCGCGGATCACCAACCCGGCCGCATGCACCATCGAGGATTCGGTGTCGGCGGCATTGCAGCCGGTGTTGCCGATGTGCGGATAGGTCAGCGTGACGATCTGCTGCGCATAGGATGGATCGGTGAGGATTTCCTGATAGCCGGTCATCGCCGTATTGAAGACGACTTCACCGCAGGTTTGCCCGCTCGCGCCAATGGACACGCCGCGGAAGAGGCTGCCGTCGGCGAGTGCGAGGAGAGCTGGAATGGTCATGTGTTCGCCTGGTTTTGAGACTGCGCCGCCGATACCGCGTGCGGCAGAACCCGCGGGCTGAAGAACCAGTCCGTGGGGCATGGAAAGAGGAGTCGAGGCGAGTGCGCATTTTAGTGATGCACCGCCGCACTGTCCACCTTGACCCACCTCGACGCCGCGTACAATGCCGTCAACCTTCCATGGTTTCGCCTTCCGCAAGATGAATGCTGCCGCACCGCCCAACGGCCCCGCCCTGATCGACCCCGTGCGGCTCGACCGCAACGACACCCTGATCCGCTGCGATCCTTTCGCATTCCTCATCGCGCACGATCAGCTGCCCGTGCAGGCCGCGCCCGCGCTGGCCGCGGACTTCCCCCGCTACGCCAGCGCCGGCTTCTTTCCCTACGATGCGGCCGACTGCGGCCCGTCGGTGAATCAGCTGGTCGATGAATTGACCTCCCGGGCCGTTGCCGATGCGATCGGCGCGCGACTGGGCATTCCCGACCTGGGTCGCTATCCGTCCCTGGTCACGCTGTGCCGCTCGCTGAACAAGCGCCACGGCACCATTCACACCGACAGCCAATCCAAGATCGTCACCGCACTGGTCTACCTCAACGAAAGCTGGCCCGACATCGACGGCGGCTGCCTGCGCTTCCTGCATCGCATCGACGACATCGACGCCCTGGTCGTACCGCAGGTTCGGCCGCTGTACGGTACGCTCGTCGCCTTTCGTCGCGCCGACCACTCCTTCCACGGGCACCTGCCGCACGAAGGCGAGCGCCGCGTGGTGCAGATCGCGTGGCTGACCAGCGAGGAGGAGAAATTGCGCAAGACCCAGCGTGGCAAACTTTCGCGCTGGTTCAAGAGGCTGTTCGGCCGGCTCGACCGCCGGCTGGGTGCCGGCCGCGACCGGAATGCCGCCCACCACGACTGAAACCCGTCTTCCCCATCGACTTCCCGGATTCCTCCATGTCCATCCGCCGCTTCTTTCGGAAAACCGCGCTACTCCATTCGATCGCCCTCGCACTCGCCCTTTCCGCCGGCCCTCTCGCCGCGCGCGAAGGCGTGCCGCCGCTGACCCTGACCGACAACGCCAAACTCGGCGTCGACATTCCGCTGCACATCGCGCGTGGCATCGACGCCGCGGCGCGACGGGCCGAATCGGATCGCATTGCCGCCCACGCCGGCCGGTATGACAAGCGCCAGCGCGTGGCCGATCTGGAGGAACTCGCCATCAGTCCGGCCACGCAGGGGCGCTGGGACAGCAGCACCGACGGCCGCCGGATCTGGCGCTTGCGTGTGCGTGCGCCCGGCGCGACCGACCTGCGCCTGGCCTTCGACCAGGTTGCCCTGCCGCGCGGCTCGCGTCTGTACGTGATCGGCGCCGACGACTACTACCAGGGCCCGTACACGCGCGCCGATGTGCAGGAAGGTCGGTTCTTCGCGCCGGTCGTGCCCGGCGACACCGTCACCATCGAACTGCAGATTCCCGGCCAATCCGCCGCTGGCAGCGCCGCCCCGCTGCGCGTCCGCAGCGTCGGCGCCGGTTTCCGCGACGTCTTTGGCCGTAGCAAGGCCAGCACCGGCCCCGGCGCCTCGGGTAGCTGCAACGTCAATGTCGTCTGCCCGCTGGGCCAGCCCTACCCCGATCAGATTCGCGCCGTCGGCCACTACGAATTCAACACCGACGGCGGAACCTACATCTGCACGGGCACCTTGCTCGCCGATGTGCCGCATGACAAGAAGAACTATTTCCTCACCGCTGCGCACTGCATTTCGCAGCCGGCCGAGGCACAGTCGATGATCGTGTACTGGAACTACCAATCCACCCAATGCAGCTATCTGAGCGCTCCTGCCGGCGGCTACTACAAGGATGACCAGCACGGCGCGACCCTGCGCGCGACGCGTGCCGACACCGATTTCACCTTGGTGGAAATGAACAGCAATCCCGACCCGGCATGGAATCTCTACTACGCGGGCTGGGACGCCAGCGGCACCGCCCCTAGTGGCACCATCGGCATCCATCACCCGTCGGGTGACGCCAAGAAAATCACCGCCGGGCCACAGCCCAGCACCACCGACAATTGCATTTCCGACGCTTCCTACAGCAACACGCACTGGGAAACCGGCCCCTACTCGCAAGGCACCACCGAGGGCGGCTCCTCGGGCTCGGCCCTGTTCAGCATCGCCGGCAACAGCCAGGGGCCGTCCGGACGCGTGATCGGCACGCTGTCGGGCGGCAGCGCCCTGTGCAGCGAAACGGCTCCGACTCAACCCAACAATGGCACCGACTGCTATGGCAAGTTCTCGGTGTCCTGGTCCGGTAGCGGCAATTCGGCGGCCAACCGCCTGCGTGAATGGCTCGACCCTGCCAACACCGGCACGCTGAGCATCGATGGCGTCGATCAGAATGCCGTCACTCCCACCGGCAATGGCCACTCGCGGCACGCGATACCCGCCGACTTCGACGCCCGCATCCCCGGCCATTGAACATTCTTGTCGACTCGCACTGCCACCTCGACGCGGCCGAATTCAATCCCGACCGCGACGAGGTGCTGCAGCGCGCGCGCGCTGCCGGCGTGGGGGCGCAAGTGTTGCCGGCCATCCGTCACGCCGATTTCGCCGCACTGCGCGACCTGTGCGCAGCGCACGCGGATCTGCATCCGGCCTATGGACTGCATCCGATGTATCTGGCCGATCACACGCCGGCGCATGTGGATGCCCTGCGCCACTGGCTGAATCACGAGCGCGCCGTCGCCGTGGGCGAATGCGGGCTGGACTGCTACGTCGATGGGCTGGACATCAACGTCCAGCGCGAATATTTCCACGCCCAGCTGCGTCTGGCGCGCGAATACGACCTGCCCGTCATCGTCCATGCCCGCCGCGCGGTCGATGAAGTGATCGCCACGATTCGCCGCTTCGCTCCGCTGCGCGGGGTGGTTCACAGCTTTTCCGGCAGCCCGGAACAGGCGCAGCAACTGTGGAAGCTCGGCTTCCTGCTGGGCCTGGGCGGGCCGCTCACCTACCCGCGCGCGCATCGGTTGCAACGTCTCGCGGCGACCATGCCGCTGGAATTCCTGCTGCTCGAAACCGACGCTCCCGACCAACCGCTGGCCAGCCATCGCGGCCAGCGCAACGAACCTTCATACCTGTCCGAAGTGGCGCAGGCCATCGCGCAGCTGCGAAATATCGACCTTGCCACCCTGGCCGCCGCCACCAGCGCCAATGCGCGCCGGCTGTTTGCACTGCCCTGAGCAGCGATCGGTTACTGCGTCGCCCCGCTCGCCAGCAACCGCGGCAGGAGACGCGACACCGCGGCAAAAGCGAAGGCGCCGGTGACATGCGTTGCCGCCCCCAGACCACTGCCGCAATCGAGCTTGGGGGCGTCGCCTCCCGTCGCCGGGCGCGTACCGCACACGCTGCCATCGGCCTGCGGATAACGCACGTTTTCGTGCGAATACACCGCCTGCACACCAAAGTAGCGCTTGGGGCCGCGCGGAAAATGAAACTCCTCGCGCAATTTCTTGCGCACCAGGGCAAGCATGGCGTCGTGCTCGGTCTTGGACAGGTCGCGCACCGCGATCAGGGTCGGATCGGTGCGTCCACCGGCCGAACCGATTGTGATCAGCGGAATCTTGCGCCGACGGCACCAGGCAATGGCCTCCACCTTGACGCGAAACGCGTCGCAGGCGTCGAGCACCGCATCGTAGCCGCGTCCCATCAGTTCGGGCAGGTTGGAAGGCGTGAGAAATTGCTCCAGTGCATCGATCTGCAGGCGTGGATTGATCGCCCGCAGGCGTTCGGCCATGACCGCCACCTTGGGCCTGCCGTACTGGCCATCGAGGGCGTGCAGCTGACGATTGGTGTTGCTCACGCACACATCGTCGGCATCGATCAGGGTGAGATGGCCGATACCGCTGCGCGCCAGCGCCTCGGCGGCCCACGAGCCGACTCCGCCAATGCCGACCACGCAGACATGGCGCTGCGCCAGACGCACGGCACTGCCGACGCCATACAAGCGGTCGATGCCGCGGAAACGTTCTTCGATCACGAGTTGGTCCATGCGGCGCGCAGGGTATCATCGGCGGCTGTCCGTGGCGCGCTGGCGCCGCCCTGTCCTCGCGGAGTCGCGCATGCGTTATCTGATCTGCATCGCCATCGGCCTGCTGGCCGGCTTTCTGTTCGCCACGATGCTCGCCAACACGCTGCAACGACGCAGCGCCTGGCCGCGTGGCCTGATGCACGTGATGAAGCACGACCTCGAAACTGCCCGCCACACGGCCCACGGCACGCAATGCGCGACGCCCGAAATGGCCCAGCGCGCATCGCGGCTGCGCCTGATGGCCGCGCAACTTGGCCCGGCCCTGCTGCCCCCCGACCAACGCGACCGCGTGCTCGCGCAATACATCCAGCAGTTCAGCGCCGAGACCGAGCACTGGAATCCCGCCGCCGACTGCCCTACCCAGGCCGCGGCGCTGACTTCGATCGCCAACGCCTGCGAAGCCTGCCACCGCGATTACCGCTGACGACCGTGCCCGCGGGCCGGCTCGCCTCCCCGGCTTCACCATCGCCCCGCCGCTGCAGGCAACCATTGCGTCCAAATACAAGACTCAGTAGTATCGTTATTGCCTGATGCAGCGCAGCGCAACCCCGCTGCATCAGCACGCTCCACTGTCCCGCCCGCTGCCTTTTGCGGGCGATCTTGTATCCGCAACCCAGCGTGGCCCCGATGACTGCATCGATCCGACGTTTGCCCGTGATCGCCGTCTGCGCGGCGCTTGCCGCCTGCGCCATCCCACCCAAACCCAATCTGCCGCCCTTGCGCAGCGAGGCACCGCTGGCCGGTTTGCCCGTGCCCGAGCAGGGCGAGTGGCCTTCCACCCAGTGGTGGAAGCGCTTTGGTGATCCCCAACTCGACCAGCTGCTCGACCAGGCCCTGACCAGCGCACCGACGCTGGCCGAGGCCGGCAAGCGCTTCGACACCGCCCTGCGTTCGGTCGAAATCGCCCGTGCCAGCGGCGGACTCGCCGCCCAAGGCAATCTGCAGGTGCAGCGCCAGCGTCTGAGCGAAAACGGCCTGATTCCGCCGCGCTTCCTCGGCTTCACCTGGTACAACCAGGGCGATCTCAACGCGCAGTTCCAATACGACCTGGATTTCTGGGGCAAGACGCGTAGCGCGATCGAGGCTGCCGTCGATCAGGTGCGGGCGGCGCAGGCAGAGCGCAGTGCAGCCACGCTGACCCTGACCGCAGCCATCGCCGACACCTATTTCGGCTGGCAGGCCGACCAGGCACGCCTGGCCCTGACCCGGCAGAGCCTGCAAGCACTCGAACGCAGCCGCGCGCTGTCGGTGAAGCGCGTCGCGCACGGCATCGATCTGCCCGACGTGCTGCATCAAACCGATGTCCAGCTGGCCAGCCTGCGCGAACTGGCTGCCGCCTATGCCGGCTCGGCGCAGATGCGCCAGGCCGCGCTCGCCGCCCTGCTCGGCCTTGCTCCCGAGGCCCTGCCCAAGCTGCAGGTCAAACCCCTGCCCGCCGTCGACGGCGGCGTGCCCGCGCACGCCGGCCTGGATCTGATTGCGCGTCGCCCGGACATCGCCGCCCATCGCTGGCGCGTGGAGGCAGCGATGCGCCAGGTCGAACATGTGCGCGCACAGTTCTATCCCGACATCAGCATCGGCGCGATGATCGGTCTGCAATCGCTGGATCTCGACAAGCTGCTGCAGGCGGGCAGCCGCATGGGCGGCATCGGCCCGGCCATTCACCTGCCACTGTTCGAACGCGGCCAGCTCAAGGCGGCGTATGGCGTGTCGCAGGCCCAGCTCGATGCCGCGGCCGCGCAGTACGACAGCAGCGTCGTCGATGCCGCGCGCGATGTCGCCACCCAGGCGCTCAACCTGCAGCAGATCCAGGCCCGCCGCAGCGAGCGCGACGCCCAGCTCGCCGCCGCGCAAGCCCTGCAGCGCAGTGTCACCGCGCGTACTCAACAAGGCCTCGGTGATGACCGCGGCCTGCTGGCCAGCCAGGTCAGCGTGGAACAGCAGCAGGATGCCGCGACCGCCCTGCATGCACAGGCACTGTCGGCGCAGATCGCCTTGATCAAGGCGCTCGGCGGCGGTTATCGCAGCGATGCCGCTGCATCCTCTTCCCCCTCTCCAGATCGAGCCGAATCCCCATGAGCGATTCATCCTCCCCCGCCGTCAATGACGGCAACGGCGGCAACGGCAAGCGCCGCGCGATCCTCGTCGTCATCACCCTGGTCTTCGCCTTGCTCGGCCTGGCGTGGTACCTGCTCTGGCTGTTCGTGTTCTCGCAGCGCGAGGTCACCGATGACGCCTACGTGGCCGGCAACCAGGTGGTCATCTCGGCCCAGGTCCCGGGCACCGTGATCGCCGTGCTCGCCGACGACACCCAGCACGTCGAGGCCGGCCAGGTGCTGGTCAAGCTCGACCCGACCGACGCGCAGGTTGCCCTGGCCAAGGCCAAGAGCGCCCTCGCCAGCGCCGTGCGCCAGATCCGCCAGCAGACCGAATCGGCGGCCCAGTTCGATGCCGCGATCGCCGCCCGCAAGCTCGATCTGGCCCGTGCCCAGGCCGATCTCAAGCGTCGCGCACCGCTGCTGGCCGACAAGGCCATCGCCCCCGAAGAAGTCGCCCATGCCCGCGACGCGGTCAACGCCGCGCAGGCTGCGCTCGACCTGGTGCTGCGCCAATCGGCCGCGGCACACGCTCTGGTCGACGGCAGCGACATCGCTGGCAATCCGGCCGTGATGCAGGCCAAGGCCGCCTTCCGCGAAGCCTGGATCAATGCCGAACGCAATGCCATCGTCGCTCCGACCAGCGGCTACGTTGCCCAGCGCAGCGTGCAACTGGGCAATCGCGTGCAGCCCGGACAGCCGCTGCTGACGATCATCCCGCTGCACGACCTGTGGGTGGATGCGAACTTCAAGGAAAGCCAGCTTGCCCACATCCGCATCGGCCAGCCGGCCAGCATCGAAAGTGACCTGTACGGCGGCAAGGTCGAGTTCAAGGGCAAGGTGATCGGCCTTGGTGCCGGCACCGGTTCGGCGTTTGCCCTGCTGCCGCCGCAGAACGCTTCGGGCAACTGGATCAAGGTGGTGCAGCGCGTGCCGGTGCGCATTTCGCTCGACAATGCCGAGCTCGACCAGCACCCGCTGCGCATCGGCCTGTCGACCTCGGTCAAGGTCGACACCCATCAGCGCAACGGTCGCATGCTCGCAGCTGCCGGCGCCAGCACACCGATCGCGCAGACCGACGTCTATGCGCGCGACCTGGCCAAGGCCGAGGCCGAGGCCGAAGCCGTCATCGCCGCCAATCTGCCTACCCAGCACTGAGTTCGCCCATGGCCGCCTCACCGGACGCGCGCCCCGCCCTGCCCCCGCTGCATGGGGCGCCGCTTGCCCTGCTGACCGTGGCGATCGCCTTCGCCACGTTCATGGAGGTGCTCGACATCACCATCGTCAACGTCTCGGTGCCGCACATCGCCGGCAGCCTTGGCGTGAGCCCGCAGGAAGGTACCTGGGCGATCAGCTCATACTCGCTGGCCAGCGCGATCATGCAGCCCCTGTCGGGCTGGATCGGCCGTCAATTCGGCGAGGTTCGCGCCTTCTGCATGTCGGTGCTGCTGTTCGTGCTCATGTCGATGCTCTGCGGCATGGCCACCAGCATGCCGATGCTGGTGGTCGGCCGCCTGCTGCAGGGCGCCGGCTCCGGGCCGATGGTCGCGTTGAGCCTGAGCCTGCTGCTCAACAACTATCCGAACGAAAAGAAGGGGCTGGCCCTCGCGCTATGGGCAATGACCGTGGTCGTTGCGCCGATCTTCGGCCCGATCCTCGGCGGCTATCTCACCGACAACTATTCCTGGCCGTGGATTTTCTACATCAACGCACCGGTGGGCCTCATCGCCATGGCCATCACCTGGGCGCTGCTGCGGCACCGTGAAACGACTATCGTGAAGACGCCGATCGACACCGTGGGCCTGGTGCTGCTCGTGGTCGGCGTGGGATGCCTGCAATTCATGCTCGACAACGGCAACGACAAGGACTGGTTCGCCTCGCCGCTGATCCTCACGCTCGGCATCATTGCGGTGGTCTGCCTGACGTTCCTCATCGCCTGGGAACTCACCGACAAGCACCCGATCGTCGATCTGAGCCTGTTCCGAAAACGCAATTTCGTGATCGGCGTGGGCGTGATGTCGTTTGGCATGGTGGGTTTCTTCGGTATCAACGTCGTCTACCCGCTATGGCTGCAGGTGGTACTCGACTACACCGCAAGCTGGGCCGGGCTGGCCACGGCCCCCGTCGGCGTACTCGCATTCCTGCTTTCGCCGGTGATCGGGCGCAACATCCAGAAGCTGGAACTGCGCGCGGTGGTGACGTTCGCCTTCGTGATCTTCGCCTTCACTTCGTATTGGTTTTCGCTGTTTCCGGACAACGCCTCGTTCAACCAGCTGCTGTGGCCGCGGTTTGTCATGGGCATGGCAATTCCGTGCTTCTTCATCCCGCTCAACCAGGTGTTCCTGTCCGGGCTGAAACCGCACGAGATTGCCTCGGCATCGGGATTGGCCAATTTCTGTCGCACGATCGCAGCCAGCATTTCCACGGCGGTCACGGTGACCGTGTGGCAGCACCGCGGCGACTATCACCACGCCGTGCTGACCGAGCACCTGACCAGCAGCAGCCATGCCACCAGCGGCTTCGTGCAGGGGCTGGGCGGCGGCGAGCGCGCCTGGCAGATCATCGAGAACCTGATTACGCGGCAATCGCTGACGCTGGCCGTCAACGACGTGTTCCTGGCCTGCGCCATCCTGTTCGTGCTGATGATTCCACTGGTCTGGCTGGCCAAGCCGCCGTTTGGCAACGTGGCCGGCGGCCCCGGTCACTAAGGCTCGGCGGCCGTCGGCGCGGCGCTTCCCGCACGCGCCGCCCACGCCTTGGCCCAGCGACGCCCCAGCGCAATGCCGGGGCGTTCCACGCTGCGATACACCAGATCGGCCAGCAGTATCGCAAGCACCGTGCAAACCAGCAGGTACACCCCCAGATGCAGGGCGCGCAGCGGCGAATCAGCAGGCAGCCACTGCATTGCCCACAACAGGCTCATGAACACCACGGGGTGGAACAGGTAGATCGAATAGCTGATGCGTCCCAGCCAATCCAGCAGCGGCAGGCGAAGCTGAAGCCAGCTCATGCCGAGCATGAACACCGCAAGCCCGAGCGCATAGGAAACCGTCGCATTGCCCTTGATGCCGATGGCAGCACTGACCACGCACGGCAACAGCACGAGATGCCAGCCCAACAGGCATCGATACCCGGCCTGCAATCGGCTCGATGCCTGCGCCCGCTCGACGATCAGCCGACGATACAAGGTGCCGATCAGCATCATGGCCAGGTTCAGGCACCACAGCGCCAGCTCGATACCCAGCAGCGACGCCCCTGTCCACCAATGCACGAGGATTTCGAACGAGTAGATTGCAGTCAGTCCCCAGGCCAGCATCAGCAGGCGGACGTTGCTGCCCAAGCTCCTGGCCAGGAACAGGAGTACGCACAGCAGATAGAAGCTCCACTCCACCAGCAAGGTCCAGTACAGCCCCTGCGCGGCGGCGACCCCGAGGAAGTCCTGCAACAGCGTCAGATTGACGAGGATTTCCCGCCAGCCGAACTCACGCCCCCACAGCCAATAACCCGTGGCTGCCCCCAGCGGTATCGACAGCCAGTACGCGGGGTAGATGCGAAAGAAGCGCTTGATCAGGAACCCGGCAATCGGTGCCGGGCGCCGAGCGTCGATGCTGAACGGAATCACGTAGCCGCTGATCAGAAAGAACGTGACCACGCCGATGCGCCCGACATCGAGCAGGCCGCCCCATTCGGCGATCCAGCGCCCCGACACCTGCGGCCCGAGCCCCACGAACGCATCGGCCACATGCCGCCAGACCACGAGCAATGCAGCGATCGCGCGCAGTGCATCGATGTGCCGCAACCGTCCGTGCTCGGAGACCGTCGCAGTCGGCAGCTCGATGCTCACGGAACGAACGCTACCAACGGATGCGCCCTCGCAACATGTCCGCGTACATCACCCAATCGCCGGCCAGGCTGTAGAACGGATGGCGGAACGTGGCTGGCCGATTCTTCTCGAACACGAAGTGTCCCACCCAGGCAAATCCGTAACCGACGACCGGCACCAACCACAGCCAACGCCACCGGCCACTGACGAGTGCAAAGGCGATCACCAGCAGCACGAGCGTGGAACCGACGAAATGCATCCGCCGGCAGGTGCGATTGGCATGCTCGGAAAGATAGAACGGATAGAACGCGCGAAAGCTGGAATATTGCATGGGATTGAACCTCGCCGCGCAGAATACCCGATCACGCAAGCCAGTCGCCCTCGGCCAGCGCAGGACAGATGCCTAGCCACCTGCCCCTCACCGGCGCACATGCCGAACACACACAAACAAAAGGGCCGCAGCACGCTGCGGCCCTCGCAAGCAACATCCGCAGCCTCAGGCCGGCGTGACTTCCTCGGCCTGCAGACCCTTCTGGCCCTGCACCACCTTGAACGTCACTTTCTGGCCTTCCTGCAAGGTCTTGAAGCCGGTGCCGGTAATCGCGCGGAAATGCACAAACACATCCGGCCCGTTTTCACGGCTGATGAATCCGAAACCCTTGCTTTCGTTGAACCACTTGACAGTACCCGACTCACGATCCGACATGAAACTCTCCGTTGCAACGCTGGACGAAAATCCCATCCCTTGCGGGACGTGGCTCACTGGGTATGCCGGTGGAACAATGAAGCGGATCCTCTTTCGCAGCGGGGCGAGTCGCCCGCGCAGGCAAGACCGTGCAGACACAGCCGCACCAGTCTACTCAAGTCGCGCGCCGATTCCACCAGCACACCGATTGCTGCGTTGCGCAATGAACATTTGGAATATCCCCGCACGTCCCGGACGAGCTCGTCGCCATCTCCTGGCACGCTAATACGCTCGTACATCCGACGGTGGCTGGCGCATGAAGCGCGCCCACGACACTGCCAGCGCAGCCAGGCCACCGGGATGGCTCCGGTCGAGCCACTGCTCGACCGCAATCGGTTCGCAGGGCGTCCGGGCCTGCGCCGCGAGCAGGGCCGACAACGTTGCCCGCCCCTGCGCATCGCCCATCAGCAAGGCAACCAGCGCAAACGCGCGCCGATAGCGCATCTCGCGCGCCGTCGCACCATCGCTCAACCGATAGAACGCCGCCCCTTCGGGGGCGAGCAGGTCGACCAAGGCATCGCTGCCCTCTCCCTCCGGAGCTGCCGCCATCCAGCGGCCGCGCTCGGCGGCCAGATCGACCTGACCGCCCGTGCCGGCTGCACGATAACGGCCAAAATATTCCGCCAGCCCCTCGTTGAGCGCGACTGGCAGATCGCCGATGGCCTCATGCACCAGAGCATGCACGATCTCATGCCGCAACACGAAAAAATCGGCTTCCTCACTGGCCTGCATGCGCACATGGATGGTTTTCGTCGCCGTCGAATAAACCCCCGCCGAGTTGGCCAATTCAGGCGCCTCGATCAGATTCGCATAGGCCTGCGGTGATCGCACAAAGACGATGCGCAACGACAAGCCTTCCGGCATTGCCACCCCCAGCGTCTCGTGCATGACCCGCTCCACCGCCAACGCATCCGCCACCGCACGCTGCTGCAGCTGGCCCGGCAGGTTGGTGTCGTACCCCGATGCCTGCACCGCGACCACCGGCTCCCTGGCGACCGCAATCGTGCGCAGATCGCGGGCATCCTGCGGCGGCTTGCGATCCGAATAATGCGTGATCCCTGCCGCGTCGACCCAGCGATGCACATCGAGTTTTTTGGTTTTCGGCGTGACGCGCCGTGCCAGGCACGCAGCCGACGGCACCTCGCGCAGACGCTCCACCAGTTGCGGCAAGGCGTCCAGCAATGGCGTCGTGTCGCGCGCGGTGTGTGTCGGCGGTGGCGCTGACGAAGATGCCGGAACGGGGGATGGCGCCGGCTTTTCCGCCATTGCATGCGCCGATTCGCCTGAAACCAGTGGCGGTGCGGGCGGCGACTGGGGAGAACATCCCACCAGACCGATCACCAGCCAACCCAGGCAATGCTGCAGTCGCAGGCTCGCCAGCGATCCGCCGGCCTGCCATTCGCGCGTTTTGGGTCGGACACGAAACATGCGCCATTGTTCCCCAAAATGCCGATGTGGCAACAGATGCGGTTCTGCGGGGTTAATCACACGAGGCAGATCATGCACAGCGACGCCACATTGGCGTCTACCTGCCATACGAAAATCCGGAGTTCCCCATGAATACGATCTCCACCTCCCTGCTCGCACTGCTGCTCGCAAGCGGCAGCGCACTCGCCCAGGACAACAGCAGCGCACGCTATCAAACGCCTCAAGGCGAGCTCATCGTGCACTCGGGGCCGGCAGCCGCACACGACTACGGTGCGCCACCTCCATTTGCGCAGCTGGATACCCGCGGCAGTGGTGAATTGAGTGGTGCCGAAGCCAACGCCTATCCCCCGCTGGCCAATGATTTCATTCACGCCGACAGCAACCGTGACGGCAGAATCTCGCGCGCCGAATACGAACGCTGGGCGCGGCAGAACTGAGCTTCCTCGCCGCACGCCAAGTGCGGCGACCGCTTGCGGAAACTCAAGCAGTTCCGCAAGCGGCCCCGGCGGGGAAAGGCGTCAGCTTCAATAGCGCGCCCAATGTCCCGGGCGAAAGCGCCACCCATGTCCCCAACGCACCCAAGTCGCA
>WBZO01002279.1_pt1 | contig 25502 bp, 29 predicted proteins | sample 5204261 | NCBI WGS metagenome assembly WBZO01 (sample SAMN12412400, study PRJNA552823) | activated sludge metagenome | isolation source: activated sludge from anammox sidestream of wastewater treatment plant... | place: USA: North Carolina | collected 2017-09
GAAAAAAAAGCAAAGAGCATACAACGCGGTTACCTGATTGGCTATTCGCCCTTTGACGATTATGACCGGACAGGTGACCCGCTGCCTCTGCTGTTGGAGCATGGGTGGCAGGTCATGCGCGAATGTAACGGAGTGTATTATTTGCGCAGACCCGACAAGGCAGAGGGCGGTCACAGTGCAACACTAAATTATGTTGGTAAAAACATACTATACGTATTTAGCACAGATGCCCACCCATTCAATGCGCAGCGCAGCTACAGGGCTTCGGACATTTATATTCAGTTAGTACACGGAGGCGATGTTGTCGCCGCCCTTGCAGCACTGGCGGAGTTGGGCTATGGCACGGTTGGCACAGTAGGCACAGAGTATGAGCGAGTAGCCCCTGATACGGCTATGGCATATATTATGCGAGGGCAAGAGGGTTTCGCAGACCTTATTACAGACCTTCACGGTGGTAAGGTCACACCGTCGAAATTTGCAGCCGGACGGGTTATGTATGTCTCGTCCGAGCATTGTTGGTACATATTTACAAACCCTGATAATATCAGAGTTTACAACCCGGAAGACTGCTTAAACCAATGGTTCCAAGATGGCACTGAACCGAATTTAGTCCGTGCGTTAGTGGTGGATACCGCAATAAATATCTGTACTATTGCCATAACATATTATGGCGAATTATTAAAATCCAACACATTGGAGGGGTACGAATTTCAATTCGCAGAGAAAGCATATCAGCGCGCGCAGAAGGCGCTTACGAAGATTGAAGATAACGCAAGTTATATTACGGGGATCCTTACCCGCTATCGCTCGCGGGTGACGGTACGGAATGTAAATTGGGATAGCAACCCGGAGGTCATAGCCGTTGCCAATGGCCTGTTAAGCCTGACAGACCGCAGCATTAGGCCACAGTTGCCATCTGACTATGTGAAGACCATTGCACCCGTCGAGTATGACAGGGCTGCCACTGCGCCAACGTGGGAGCGTGTGTACGCTGATATTATTGATGATTACAAATCAGAACAGTGGTTCCGTCGGTGGCTTGGCTATTGCCTTTCAGGGCACATGAAAGAACACTACCACCCCATGCTTTACGGGGCGGAGGGGCGCAACGGCAAGGATACCATCATTAACGCCATTAGTGCAATTCTTGGCGATTACGCCGGGCAAGTATCACCCGCAGCACTGATGATGCGCAGTGGCACTGCAGGAGGCGCAACTCCCGAAATAGTGGATTTGCAGGGGAAGCGGATTGGTTGGCTCAATGAAACCAACGAAAGTGATAAATTAAATTTAGCTTCTTTGAAACAGCTATCCGGTTCGCAGACCCTCAAAGGCAGAGCTTTGTATCGTGGTTATGTTGAGTTTCGGAACACAACGAAGATACACACGGTTACTAACGCTTTGCCCCGCATTAACGCCGACGATTCGGCCACGTGGGCAAGGCTTGTAGTAATAGAATTTAGAAGACGTTATTTCAGCTCGGACCATCCGGACTATGACCCCGACAACCCACTGCATGGCATAGCGGATAAAGACCTATCTGATAAACTTCGCAATGAAACAGCAGGCATATTAAATTGGCTTCTCGATGCTTATGCCGAATACCGTAAACACGGTTTAGGTGCGCAACCCGAAAGCATGCGCGAATCGCTAAAGGTGTATAGAGCCGAGCAAGACAGTATAGGTATGTTCGCTGGTGAGTGCCTCCGTGAAGCTCACGGGGTTGAGGAAAAACACAAAAATATTTACATGGCGTATTTGCGATGGTGTAAAGATTTACAAATTCCGCCACGCACGAACAACGCTGTATCAAGGGCCTTACAGGCTATAGGCTATCAGCGGACGAACAGAGGTGGCTCTATCTGTTGGCAAGGTGTGGCAATAAAACCCGACTACGAACCAGCACAGATTTTTAACAATTAATTTTATGGAGAGGCACAAATGAACATTATGGAAACTAAATATATGCATGCCTGGATATCCATTGAACAAGGCGATGAACCCCGAATTGGGCAATTTAATGCTGCCACCGGTGAATTTGTAAAATGGATTAACAAAAAAGACCTGCGCTATGAACTTTACGCAGCAGAGGCTGACACGATGCTAACAACGATAATACCGAGCAGAAATAAGGGGGTAAGAAGTGGTACAAATAGTAATGGCTGATAGCTACGACCCGGAAGACCCCACAACAAAATTACAATTCGCGACAATGGCGGATGCAGAACTTTACATTCGCGGATATGTGGATTATAAATTTTTAGGGGTTTGGCATGAACTCATAATTGCTGCCGGTGAAATCCGTGTACGAGCCCACGAAGAGGGGCAGCGATACGAAATCCTCGCTGGCACCTATGAAGCTATAAAAACGTAGTTTACACGGGTTTTACAATCTTTTGCGAAATAAAAAAAAATCCGTATATTGCCGCCAAAGGTGTGGGTACCTTTTGTGTCTCCCTCGTGTTCTGTGTGTGTATGGCGGTCTTAATGGCCGCCATATTTATTTTACGGTAGGTTTGATAAGCGAGGGTGCAACTCTAAATAAATTTGTATCCACAGTTGACTTGAGGCTGCGAACGTGTAGCCTGTACCGTCATTCGAGGTGACAACTGCAAATAGGCTTGTCGCATCGCCGCCGCTACCATTGCTAACCATCGTTACATCTGTTGAAACTTGGGCTTCATAAACGTTGTCAGCGACGCGCGAATAATCCGCAGTAGCAACGGTTACAGAACCGCACAGGCCAACAGTGCTACCGGCATAGGCGCTGCCCCCCGTAGGGCTGCTTGGTGCGTTGGCGTGGTAAAGATGGATGCGAATAGCTGGCTTACGTATATCACCTGCTGCGGTAGCCTTCTCGTAGGCATACACAGCTACCACTCGAAAGGGTTGGTACACCCCATGCAGAATTGCCGGAAACTGAATAACGCTACTATTGAGTGCTTCCCCTGTGGTTAAGGCCCCTCCAGTGTATAGCGTTGTAACTTCTTTGGGTGCTGTTGTTGTTAGCACCGTTGCATACGGTGCCATTGCTAAACAACTCATATAATATTATACCTTTCTAAAAGTTTAAATTCTGACCTGACAAGCCTCCCTTTGCCCCTGTGTCACAGGATACGCGATGGCCACCGGCATAGGACCAGATGTCACCATCATGCGTTAGCGTTGAACCGCCAGGATTTGCGTTTACAAAAATCATAAATTCTATAAGGTCACCACCGTTGCATACGACATGCCGCCCACCTTTTACGAGCCCCTTTGTTATGGCTGTATTGTTTATAAAATCCAACGGCATGTCATCAACAATGCTATAAATTGCATTGTTGCGAAAGATAGCAAGCCGAACCCGTGTAGCTGCAATAGCGCTATGTAAGACAACAGCGCAGAAGCCGTAGAACCACCATACGCCAGCAGCGCTGTGGGGTACACGAAAGCGCGCGCCGCCACTGACACTGTAAGCTCCCGGTGTGTTGACGACAGACTCCCCTAAAAATGCAAGTGGAACCCATGTGTTATGTGCAATGTAGAGGCTTCCGGAGCCGTTGCCGTCGAAAGCTACGTGCCATTCGGCAGCCTGTGTTTCGGCCGCCAACCCATAGTGCTGCGCAGTGTTTGCCGCTTGATATTCGCTTGCTCCTTGTACCGTTGTTTGCTCGATGAAAATATTATTATTTACAACGTTGTTAACTGTGTTTTGATATACGCCAGCACCAGCCCGCAGCGCGGATGTTTCAGGGAATGCCAACGCATCGGGCAATATACTACGATTTTTTACTGGTGTATTTAGTGGCATGGGGTTACCCAAGAATGATAGTAAATTTTACCGTGTGCATAGAAAAATTATATTCAACGCCGGTTACGTTCGCATCAGACCACCCAATGTTGGCAAGGCGTGTTGTACGTGCCCCTGTAAAAGTCCAGCCATCCTGTAACGCCCCTACGGTGACCTTAGAGATGGGCACTGAAGAGGCAAGGAAGGTAGCTTCAGTCTTGTACATAGTTGTACCGAAGCCAGCAACTAAAGCATCCGCAAGGGCGCGGCATACTGTTGCGTTCTTTTGCACCTCATTACACCATACAGCGTACAGGTCTGCAATATTTAATTCCGACGTTGACGGAGGCTCAGCAGAAACAGCAGTTGATGCAGTTGCATTGCCGGTGGCCGAATAGTAAACTTGTGTATATTCATGGCAACGCAGTGGCGTGTTGCCTGTACAGGTCATTAGTATATTCGTTTCGGTTAGCCCCTTGCGGATTGCATCCTGAAACGGTTTTGCCGGGAAGACGCTGCTGTCCATATCTGCGGATTTTTTTCTGTCCGGCAAAACTGAGGGAGCATTAGAAAACAAATTGCATTGTATGGTATATGATTTGTCGGTTCGTGTGCTGCCGCTATTGGCCCTATACTCAATTATGTTGCTATCGCTGTTATAGCTTGCTCTCACTTCAGCCCTTGCTATACCTGAGGGCTCCACGTCGCTTAAATCAACGGCATCATCAAGTGAGAGTGTACCACCGGAAATAAATTTACATACTGCAATATTCCATTTGATACCCACGTAATGAGAACCGCCGGAAAGCCCATAAACAAAGGAATACGAAGCTCTCGCAAGGGCGGTTTCAACATAGTCACGTAAATAATCGTAGGCCGATTCGTAACTTCCTATGCTGTATTTATCGCCTTCAGAGAGTAAACCACCAACGCAGTCGCCGTCCTCATTGTAAACTTCGGCAACAACAAATAAATTAGCTGCGTTGTTTATTACGCCATCCGTTGCACGTGGGTATGTATCATGTTTCGCAGCCCAAAAACGCACACCAGCAGAAATTAACAAATCGGATAAATAGCTACCGCCAGCCTCACGCAGCCAGCTATTTACAGGGGTTGCAGTCCTGTTTCCCACGTCGGCAGCAGCCCTACTAATGGCTTCTGTGAGCCAATCCCAATAGGTAGCAATATTTGTAATTCTGAAATTTGTCGTGTAGTCGGTATCCTCAAGCCGCGCGCTTTGATAGGCATCCGAGCGTTTAACAGTACCAAAATTCAGGTCCCATAAAACAGGATATAAATTGCTATCACTGTGCCGCGCGGTGGTGTTAGTGGCGCCGGCTGTAATAACATCCTTACCGCTTACCGCTGACAGCGAGGCGTACAACAAGTCAACCAAATTTACTTCGTACAATTCACCATTTAGCTCACTATCATAAACGAATTTGTTATCGTTCAGCGCAGGCTCACAGCCCGCAAATTCAAGGGTTGTAGGGCTACCACTGCCCCTATTGCTGAACACAAGCCACGTGTTGCGTTTGCCACCGCTTGCGGGCTCACGCAAGTACCCTTGCAGGTCTGCATCTAAAACATCATACCATAGTTTACAACTAAACTCATACGGCTTAACAAGCCCGATAGGCAGCTCATCAAAAACATATCTAAGGTTACCAAGTTCTAACACCGGAGCATGCGCTGCCACCGGTGCGAAAGGTTTAATGGTAGCGTCGTCAAAATGTGTATCGTGTGGAATTATACGAATCTTCCACGTCCACGCCAGCTCTATCGTTTCCTCGAAAATCATAATTAACTATACGTTTTTACTTCCCAGCTCATCGTAAGGTTGCGGATGCCGTTGTCGTCGTCCGGTTCTTCTTCCCACCCCCGCAAAACAACGGGATGTACTTTGTTTGTATCCGTTGGATAAGTCCGTGAACCCGCTTCAATGCTAAGCCAAAAGTAACCGGCAGCAGAAATAAAGTTTACCAAATCATCAATGTCCGTAAGATCTGGTTCTGTGCCGTCATCGTAAGTATAGGGGTACGCTGTAACGCTGAAAACCCTACGTTTGCGCGCGCGAATGGTGGGGTAATAACCGCTTACGTCCTGAACCTCCGGTGTTACAACAGTCCACGTGGCATGAGGTGCAGTAATGTACACTACCTTAGTTGTATATCCGGTCAAAACAGATATAGTAGATTTGTTTATTTCGGCATCTGCTTTAGCTCCGGCATTAACATCCGCCCTGTGAATTGTTAACTTGAAAGTTTCCTTTGTCATATCCGAGCAGCCCTCCATCGTGAATTGTCTATTTGCGTTATCACCGAGTCGCTATCAGCTCTCACCGTTACAGTGCTATATTTATTTGTAATTCTTTCCATTCGCTGTAACTGCTTGTTTATGCCGTCCAGCCTTGCCTCGAGCCCTGTAACAGGTAAAGGCATGACGTGTACTGCTGCCGAAGGCATGGATATATTATGCTTCGCAAGTATCGCAGGTAGCCCTTGCCACGTGTGCAGCTGCCCGCCCTTGTGCAAGTGCTCGAAGAGCGCTCTATTCTCTTTAGTTACTTTCGCTGTGTGCACGAATTCGCGCCCGTGCGTTACACCAGCAATAGCGGATTCGCTGCCATCGCCTGTGTATCCGCCCTCTTTGAAACCGGATATTACGGAGGCTAACATAGCTTTCAGCAAGGCCGCCATCGCTTTTGCGGCAGGCAAAGCAAAGGGACCTAAGGTACTAATATAACTCGCTATCATTGGCACAACGTACACATCAACGAGGGATGATGCTATCGTTATCGCAAACTTTTTTAATGCTTTGCCGGACTCTTCAGTGCCAGCTAAAATCGTTCCTAACGCCGCCCCCGTTGCCGTTGCCAACGTGGAGTACATTAGTTCAGTTTGTTTTGTTGTTTCCTTGTTGTTATCTAAAAGTTTAGCATTTTTTTCTTCGCTGCTCAAGCCCATGTCCGCTTCAATAGCCTCGCGCTCCGAAGCAAGGGACGCAATCTTTGCCGTTGTATCTTGAATTAACTTAGTATTTGCATTTAGCACCTCAATGTATGCCCCGCTAATAGCGGATTGTAATCTTGTATAGAAACTTTCGGTTTCGGTTGCCCCATCGCGTAACTTACCCATTGCGTCTTGGTAGGAAAGTATCCCCGCCCTTGCATCTTCAACAACTTTTTTAGCGGCCTCATTGGTTATATCTTCGGGTACTTCAAATAACGCATCCCATTTAATATTACCGAAAGCATCAATAAATGAGTTTGATAATTGCTTGCTAAGTTTAGTAAAAGAATCTTCAGTTGGGACAAAGTCAATTTTAACAGGCTCAATTTTTAGCGCGTGTAATTCTTTCGCAAGGTTCGATAAATCAACGCTTGGAGTAATAGTAATCTTCTTTATAGAAAGCGCAACATCAGGGGCAAGGTCGGCAAATATTTGGCGTATATCGTTGGTTGTTTCGTCTTTGTTTAATTTGATTTTAGTGGAAATAAACAACCCTTCTTTGTCCACCGTTGCCTTGAATATTTCCTGCGCTTGTTGAAAAAGTTTATTTGCTGCCTCTCTATCTATTTCCTTTAACTTTATCTCTGCCTCTTCGCTTGTTATAGCCCCAATTTTTTGAAGCACTTCAAGCCGTGCAGCCTCTTCTTTACGTGCTGTGGCGATAGCTTGCTTAATGTCGTTATATTTTTTTAGTGCTTTTTCAAGTGCCGACGCGGTGCTTCCTGCCGCCCCCGCCCCCGTCCTTGCGGCCTCGGCTCCAACCTCTGCTGCTGCCTCAGCCTCAGCCTTAGCCCGTGCGGCCTCTTCACGCGCTTCTTTCGCTCTGGCTACGACGTCATTGAAGCCTCTGTCGTAAGCCCTGCTAATGCGTTCACCACTACCTGCAAGAATTTCTGCAATCTTAGCAAAGTTAAACGATGATAGTGCTTCGAAAAATTCGCCAATGATATTTTTTGTTTCTCGGAACGCTACGGCGACACCGCGCAAAGTGCCTTTGATATTATCAAAAATTTTCCTAAGTCCATCAATAAAACTACCAGATTTATTGGCGGCTTGGCCAACGCCCGTTGTTTCCTCTTTCGCACCCTTAAAAAGATTTATGATAGGCTTCAGCACAGCCATCAGCATATCGAGGCCGGAAACCAACACTTCAACAACTATACCCGCAAGCTCACCAACAACGCTGCCCACTTCGCTCGCTATTTCGGCAAAAATCTGCAACCCATCAGTAAACAACTTCATAATGTCCACGCCCTCACCCATGCCGCCAAACCAACTCCTAAACATATCTATAATTGGCGTTAGTGAGCGCAGGACAGCGGCGAAAACCTTTGATAATATATCGTAGAAAGTTCCAATCGCCGTAATCGTAACCGTAAGAGAAGTTACAATATTCGCTATAATAGCGCCGCCAATGGCCATGAGTATTGGTTTAGCGACAGCCCACAGCTTCGAGAAATACCCCTGAAAACTTGCGAAGGTCTTTTGAATTACGGGGCCTAAAACCGTCTTAAAAATATTTATCACGGGAACCAACACAGCAGACAACCCTTGATAAATAGATATACCAAAATCAGCGACGACGGACTTCATACGATTAAACATCTCGCCGAGAGTATTCATATTGGTGGCGGCTTGGTCATAAGCTGCCGTTGTGTTTGTTATCTCAGCAGTCCACTCCCTTATTGTGCCCGCCCCCTGCGCCAGCATGCCCGCGGCTGCTGCATTTTCTTTGCCGAAAATGGTTGCCATTGCAGCATTTCTTTCGTAGTCCGAACCGAGAGTTGCAAGACCTGCGTTAAGTTTTTCCATGGCTGCACCAACGCCCTGCGTTGTTAGCGTTGTGCCGAGCTCCTTAGTTGATAAACCCATTTTCTTTAATGCTTTTTCGCCTTCGCCACTTTGCTTTTGCAGGCTCGCCAAAACGTTGCGTAAACCAATACCCGCTTCGCTGCCCACCTTGCCACCGGCAGCAAGAACCTGTAAGGCTGCGTTCGCTTCCTCAAAAGAAACATTAGAACCCTTCACCGCAACACCTGCTTGCAAGAAAGCCTCACCAACCTGCGGTATTTCTGCGGCACCTACTTGTGCAGAGGCTGCCAAAACATTGATGAAGCGTGCCGATTCGCGTGCAGCCTCGTCGGCATCCTCAACATTAACGCCCATCTGTAGCATCGAGTTCGCAAGTGTGTCCATAGACTGCGCTGCGTCCAGCCCGCCAGCTTTAGCAAGTATGTTAACATTTTTTGTAATCTCTCCCAACGCTTCGGGAGTGCCTGCCAACTGCGGACCAAATTTCGACAGGATGCCCTGAAAGGCCGCCAGCTGCGTACTTGCCTCGCCGCCAAAGTCTTTAGCCAGCTGCCTCCCCATGTCACCTAAATTAGTTAATGCCTCCCCTGTGACACCCGTCACTGCGGAGAGCGCCGCCATGTCCTGTTCGAATTGTTGCCCAAGCTCCATTGCTGATTTGAAGCCACCAATGAGCGCACTTACTCCGGTACTCACTGCCCCTGCAACTCCCCCGCCAATGAGGCCCCCCATCAGTGCACCCTTCATATCGGCAGCCGAAGCCTTGAACATATCACTAAATTTATTTCCTGCCGACTTTCCTGCGTCGCCAGCCTCACCGGTAAACCTTGCTTTCATTTTCGTCCACCAGCCTGTAAGGCCCTGTTCATTGGGTTTTACAGGTATTTCAACAGGCTTAACGGCAACCCCTGAAGTGGCTGCTTTGACATCGGAAACAAATTTATTTACAGAACCTGAATCAAGTTTAACAGCTGCCTTTATGTCCCCAACATTAGCGGTTTCCTTGTGCAGTTTTTGCAGGTTAGATATGGCGGGGCCCGTATCTATCGAGAGCGTAGCGGTAAGATTCGTTGCCATGATTACATTCGCCTTTTATCTCTATTTATATTTATTGTCTTCATTGTAGGCTGATCCCATGCGGCAGCTCTGTGCAGGGCTACACGTCGTAGCCATGCGGAGGCAGGTAGAAGTTGGAAGTCATCAGGTGTCATGTGCCAAACTTTCGCAACCTCATAACTAACAATATAGTCCGCATACTCATCCGCCACCACCTCAACCCCTGTAACCCTTGTAGGTAGAGGCTCTCCGTATTCATCCATTGGTTTCAACGTTAGCACAGGGAAAGCCTCCATCACATCGTTACATTTATTTACTTCGCTGTAATAGCAAGGTGCGAAAGGATTCAACGGCGCTCATGACTTCTTCGATATCCTGCTGATCCCAAAACAAATTAGCCCCGTCCTCAGCGTCGTCCAATGTGTCAAATTGCTCACGTTGAGCGTCGGTGAGTTTCGTCGTGTCAGCTATAACCCTAACAATAGTTATAGCATCAGCAAGTACCGCAAGGTCATTACGTGGCAACTCCAACACCGGGTTATTAATTGCCTTGATGATTGCGGGGAACGCGCTTTGCATCGTGCCGATAAAATTTTTATTTACCATATCGGCAACCTGTGCTTCCTCCATGTTAGGGCTGCTCTGCCGTATGCGCGCTGCCTCTTCGGCAGCCCACTTAGGATTAGGCGTGCCATTGTGCAGCATGACGGTGAGCGCCTCCGGATGCGCTTCCAAAGCCTTAACGAAAGCCGTATTCGCCGATGCCGCAGAGATGGATTGCAAGGGTGATTCACAACGCCGCAACACAGAGCGTGTAACGGTTTGGCGCAGCGGAACATCGATAGTAATGTTGTCGTTAAAGGTAAGTTTAATTGTTTTTTTCATACGTTTATTTAGGTTAAAGATAGGGCGGGTTGCAGCCCGCCCATAAAAAAAATTACATGAAGGCTACACGGCCATACGGGAATCCCGACGTAAGCGATAGGGGCGCCGGTGTGGTTGCCACAGCACTGAAGTATGAGGAACCAATGGTTAACGAGCCACCGAGTTTAAACGAAGTGAAAGCCAATGAAACACGGTTCCATTTTTCCCCTTCTTGCTTGTACGACCCGCTTTGCCCATCAAGCCTAACGCCGGCAGCGAAGACCTTACGAGCCTGCCCCACAGTACCACCAATCAAGCCACCACCTGCGATAATAAGTTGCGTTGCATTAGTGGATGTTGCAGCCTCTTCCTTTGTGCCATCTTCAAACGTGACAGCCTCGCGCCCAGAGGACACAGCGTTATTCATGTAGGTTTCCAGATAGGTGTTAAGTGTCGCATCATCCTTAACGCCATCTACGGTAATCTTATACTCATTCGATTCTTGTCGCTGCACGTCAACGCTAACGATTTCGCCGTTGTAATCATATATTGGCGATGCCCCAATTGTTGGCGACCCCCCGTCGGTCAGCGAGAACATTTGTGTTCTGTTCCCGCCACCAAGCACTCTATTCGTTGTTGCCATTATTACGATCCTTGTCTAAAAGTGAAAGAAAGTTATTTGAATCCCTTGCAAGAAGTTGCGTAAAAAATCCAATATTGTCGGCATCAATATCAACGATTTTTACAAAGGTCTTTGCAAGTAGATATACATTCCGTTGCAATTTTGCGCGTAACCGCGCTGGGTCAACGGTGTACCCGCTGTGTAGTATCTGCACCGAGCAGTCGGCAGTGTTGTATCCTGCTCTTTGCACTGAATAAATTATTTGTTCATGGCAGTCACCCACATAGTATAATTCGCTAAGGTTGCGGTAAAGACGTACCGCGCTATCATTGTAGCGCGTGACTGTGTCAGGCTCTTCAATATTGCGCATGCATCCGGCAATACCCACGAAGAGGCCCGCTATACCTTGCGGGTATTTATCTAAATTTTTATCAAACCAATCGCGTGAAGCATCGGCAAGCCTCTCGTCCATATCCATCGCCAGCACCCAGCTACGGGTCGCATATTGCCCCGCAAGGTTGCGAAGCTCCGCAAACGATTTGTATGGTTCGGTGTATTGCATCTCATAGGCTGTATACACAACGTTATTATGTATCACCATTTCTTTGACCAACGCAGGGTCTGTACATGTTTCGCCGCGCTTGTTAAAAAGGATGACAACCTCGCACCCGTCCGGCACATTGGCAAGGAACTCATCAAGTAGGGGCATATCTTCATAACTTGCAATTGCAACTACTGATAAATTTATGTATGGTTTAGCTTCGGTTGCCATAGTTACATGATTGTTGTTTTCGGTTCGTTACCAACGTACATGACAACGGTTGATTTGTTATCGTGGGTAAAAACACCCTCAACAAAACTAACAGGTGGCTTTAGCAGTTCAACCGCGCTAAGGCTTGTGACCCCTCGCGGCATAGTGTCTTTCCAGATATCCGTATCAACTAGTAGGTCAACATCACCGAGCCACCTCTTTAATTGTTGCAGGTGATATATTGCTTCTGATAATTTCATTTGTAATTAACAATATATTTAATTAGAAACTCATTCATGACTTTGTAGGTGCTGCCGCCATCATCAACAAAACCTGTATTACGCAGGGGCGCAATAGACGTCACGGCAACATCCGCCGTTACCGAGCTATCACCGACAGGTAACGATTGCGCCAAAGAGTACATGACGCGCGTTACGTCTTCGACAACACCTCCGTAAAGTTTTATAGCATCGCCCTTTGCGTGTATGCCCGTTGCAAATGAACAGAAAACACCAACAACCATCTGTTGCCTCTGCCAATCAACAAAACCCCGCTCTGTGTCAGCGTTGGAGTACTGATTGTCTATTATGTTAGTATAAACTAATACGCGGCCGGGCGCTGCTTTGGCCTTGTCGTTGTATTGCTCTACGACATCAAATCTCGGCACAGTGGCAAGGGCTGCGTTGACAAGTTCAACAATATAACAATCTTTATTTATCATGCTATCGCCCCTAACCTACGTACAACTCTATCCGCCAAATCGTTGAGCTCTTCATCTGCAAATTCGGCCATCGCTGGGGCGATGTAAGGCCGTGCCGGCATGGTGAAGCGCGCATTGCTACGCCCCGCAGTGCCTCCGTACTCATGGATATTTGCGTATGGTACAATGTCGCTATCAACTGCATACGTCAGCACAACGGACAGCCCCTTATTTTTCACCGTTGACTTGTTCGCGCGGTTGCGCGCAGATGTTGCCGCATCGTACAAAGTTTTAGTGTTGGTGTATAATTGATTAGTTGCATTCTTTACGTATGGCCTGTCGTAGCGCCCTGTACTCATGTTGAATTTAGGGTGCTCGCCAATATTCATGTGGTCTGAAATATAAATAAAAAGAGTTTCCAGCATGAGTTGCAACTCATCCGTTACAATGGCTGGGAGCCTTTCCAATAGCGCCGCTGTGTACTCTCGTGGGGTCATAAATTATACTACCCTTTTGTATGGTTTAAGCCTATGCCGCCAGCTATACTCCATGTCTTTGTATTTGATGTTCATACTCACACCGCCCTCATTATTCACGGCGGTTTCAACGCCGAGCCTTGCATCTGATGCGTGCCCAGCCTCCAAAAACATAACCGCCACCATCTCACCGCACACATGCTGTAAGTCCGCCGGAATAGGGCTTAGCACACCGTCGTAACCAATAGTCAGTTCGGCTGTAACGTACACATACTTACCAAAGCCACCCTCACGGTACAAGGTGAATAAGTTCTCATTGCGCGACAGCAAACTAACATCTGTTAGTGTCACAGGAATACCGCCGGCAGTTTCAAGGGCCGTCACCGGGCCCAACATAACGGGTACCGTATATTGCAAATCGTAATACTGCGAAGATTCCACAAAGGTAATCTCATGCGTAGCCCCATCCACAGGCTGATTGCAAATCGAGGCTATACGCCCCGTAGCCACAGGGATTAGAGCAGACAAAACGGAGTCGTACGCTGTTGTATCTATTTTTAGATTATTCGATTTTACCTGTGCAATCGTACAGAGTGCCATTACTTATTTCGCTTGTTTTGTTTGCAATGTTTATAAATTTTCAGGAGCCATAGAACCAATGCTGCCGAAGATGCAAGGATGGCGACAATTGCTGCCACCTCCTGTAACACCAACGTAGTATGTACATGGGCTGCTACGGCGCTGCCAGCACCAAGCCCCGTAAGCACGTGGGCGACGAGTGAATCGGTTGTATGTTCTGTCACCTTTTCACCTTGACATCTGCGGATTCAATCGCTGCCTTCAGGGCTGATAAAAGCGTTGTTGTTAGAGTTTCGCCCTGATTACCGGCGAGCTCAACTGTTGCGTTATCCGTTTCAACCACCGTGTTATCGCTGGCCACAATATTGTAATTTACGATAGCATACGCTGCTTTGCCAGAGCCATCGAAATCAACAATAACTCTACTATTTGCAAGGGTTACACCGTCTTTCGGTGGAGGTGCAACTTTGGCTACCGGAAATGAAACTTGGAGTTTTTCAATCATAATTTTACTTCCTAAAAATTAGTAAACTAAATCTGTAAAGTGAATATCAGCAAGCCACCGCATGGATGTAGCAGCCTTACCTGTAACCGTTATGCGTAAAGCGGGGTCGCCCGTTGTAGCGGCTGCCAGCGCAACATCAAGGGTGGCCGTAGTTCTATGAACGACCGTAACATTCGATACCACCAGAGAGCCCGTACCAACGGTACCACCGTAGTTTATTACTCCGTCAATGGCGAACACGCAATACTCGCCACCAGCAACAGGACTGCGGCCGACAACGTACCCACGAAATGGCGCAGTACATGCTAACGCTACTTGGCGGTCTGACATGTTTTTTGGCGTGGCATCGGTTGTCACATCGTAGCATATAGTTTCACGCCGTTGCATATCGCCGGACACGCCACCACTAATACCAATAACAAAATCGCTGGTGTTGCGTGCCATTGCCAAAGCACCACCAACGATGGAAAAGCCCTTGGCATTCGTGGTGTTGCTGCTCCCGCCCAGCACAACGCTATAAGAGCCGTTGGCGGTGTTGCTATAACCACCACACACATTAGTATAATTACCATTGGCGACATTCTGAAGCCCACCACCGACGGTGGTGTGTTCTCCGCTGGCGGTGTTGTTTTGCCCACCGCCAACGACAGCGCTGTTCATGCTGGCGACGTTTAGCCACCCACCGCTAATGGTGGTCTGAGCTCCGCTGGCGGTGTTAAAGTACCCACCGCTGACGGCGGCGTTGCTCCCGTTAGCGGTGTTATCGTGCCCACCGCTAATGGTGGTCTGAGCTCCGCTGGCGGTATTCCTCTCCCCACCACCGACGGTGGCGTCAGTCCCGCTGGCGGTGTTCCTACCACCACCAGAGACAACAGAATAAGACCCGCTGGCGACTTGCGCAGCAGAAACTCGGTAGGCCTGCAAATCAACAGCGTATGTACCTCTTTTGTTCCCGCCTGTTACCGTACCATCCGGCACTGTCGTAAGGATAGCTCCAGAACCTTTGGGTTTTAGCGCGAAGTCAACATTGGCTGTAGAGCCCTTCGCTTCGAGAGCACTAACGTTTGTTGTGTTGTTCGGTGAGGCTGTGTATGCATTATCATCAAAGTTTACTACTCCTCCACCGCCGCCTGCTTGCCATGAAGCTCCTCCGCTTCCGTCGGCAGTGAGGACATCGCCACTGCTCGCTCCGGTGCTGTTGATGTCAGCATCCGTATGTGTGTGTGTTTTGGCGGCGACTTCAACCCACGCAGCATCTTTGCGGCCGTAATTTTTAGTATCACTTGGGGCATCGCTGATACCGCCGGCGTTGTCCTTGCCGAATTCAGCATAATGGTCACCTGTGACGTTTGGCTCCGTGAGGGTCATAGACCCTGTGCCATCCCGACGTGTGAATTTCAAACCTTCTTTAGTTTCTTCTATCTTCATTTACTTTTTCCTCCGAATAAAAAACCTATTACAAAGGCTGCGCCATGTGTACCTATATCAGACCACAGCGTACGTTCGGTATGTTTATTTACAATGCGCTCGAATGGTACATTTACAATGATCGTATCAGGGTGGAATTTTGCCCACAGGCTCAGTACGCTTTCAGGATATTTGTATTCTACTTTCATTGTATCGTTGTTTATCACGCTATCCAATGTAGCTACGAACGCTGGCGCACAATACAACCCATTAGGTGTTACTTCCTTTACAATTGTATCAAATTTGACAACTGTATCCGTACGCAACCTTGTGACTGTTTTTACTTCCGTAATAACCACCGGTTCACGTTCAATGACCTTGCTAACAACGACAGTATCAATGATGCGCTCGACGTGCGGTATAATGCCGCCGCATTGATGGAATAGCGCCAAAGCAATGACAACGATAATAGCAGCTATAATGATATTTACATATCTCATATACCCACCAAACCTAACACTAACATACGCCCTAATGGGTGTATTAAATTCCTTTGCCTGTTATACACACCACCACCCTCACGCTGCGAACCTGTACTGCCGCTACTGGTGTTGTATGCTACCGTAATTACCCATCCAGCCCTACCAATTTCACGGATGCGCTCAACGTGACCGCTGGCATTAGTGGCGTAGCCCCAGCACAGGAAATCGCCATGCTGCGGAGTGTATTGCACACGCTGCCCTGTGCGCTTAGCCCAATTCCAAAACGTACGTACATGCCCTGTGCGCAAAATGCAAACAGATTTACAAATCTGTACGAATGCCCAGTACTGCCCGGCCATGCAGTACGGTGAGCCTTTGGGGTTGCCTACGCTGGCATTATAACTATCTATACTCTCGCCATCATTCTTACCTGTCAGCTCACGCACACCGACCTGACTTTGCGCTACTGCTAAACTTTTATGCCAAAGCATACTATCGCATGCAATAGTATATTTAGTTGCTGAATGCAATGAAGTAGCTGCCAGCATAGACAAGACCAACAAGCAGAGCCACAGCATTGAAAATACGTGCTTTCGCATTTAGATTCCCTTCACCGTTGAAAGAGTCTGGACTGTAAACAAATAATACTATATGGCTAAGTATCACCGTTAGCATGACCGCAAAGGAGGCCTGCTTAAAGGTGTCGTATACCTCATTGCGCAACCCGCCAAATGCAATGAACGCAATAACGACAACAAGCAAAGTACCATGACGTGCGAAAAAGTTGCCAACAGCTGTTTTATCAATTTCCATATTACTCCCAAATAAATAATTGTACTTTGTGCGAGGGCTGCCGTATGATACAGCCCCCAGCAAAGCACAATCTTAGTTGTGCTAAACGTACGCCACCACTTGCGTACATGCTTCTACGATTAACAAATCAGCTGCGCAACAACTCCCTTATCTGTTGCCGTGTACGGCCCGACATCGCCGCGACCAAGGAAGGCTACAGCTGCGCCGTAGGTTCCACTTGTGCCGTCACCTGCCGTTGCAACTAATTTTATGTACCGTTTTTTACCACGCAGGTCAACGAACCACTGAAAAACTCCGTTGCCATCGGTTGCTGATGGCAGCGCAGAAGTAGTGCCGCCATCTACTTTAGGTAGTGTTGACGTGCCATACACACTGCCCGTGACATCGTTAGGACTGCCCATACCGCTATCATCCGATTCAGTGAGTTTCAGCGCAGTCATGGCTATATCAGTGGCGCCAAGTGCGAAGCTCACCACCAAATAATCATAACCAAACGTATCAATGGTTGTTGTGGTAAAACTTGCGTTGTCCTTAATCGCAGCCGGCGGGCATGCGTTGACAACTTTTATAGCTTGTAAATCAATCATGTTTTTTCCTTTATATTAAAATTTAAGATGCTGCTGTAATCAAACCAACAATTGGGCCAGCCTTGCGTGCCGAAGCAGTAGCCGAAGCATTCCCTACGTCATGCGTTACAATGTCCACGCGCTGCGTTGTCTTCAGGTACACGGTGTCCGAAAGGAAGCCCGCCGAATCATCGCGTTTCACTGCAATTTGTGAACGCCGCCCCATCGTTGAGGCTAGCGACAGGTCACCAAGCAATGCGCATACCTGACTATTTGCCTCGACCTTCGGCATGGCATCCGTGAACACAACAGGAATGCCTAATAGTTTAGCATTACCAATGCCGTTCACAAAATCCATAGGGGTAATCCCGGAAGCTGCCATGATTAACCTCTCCGGTGCTGCTGCCCAAAACTGCCGGCTCATAAACCATCGTGTGTTTGCAGTGTAGCCTAAATTTGGCAACAACCCTTTTACGCCAACAAAATCAGGCATGGTAAGCTCTGAGTATGCGTTACCTGAGCCAACCTTGAGCCCTGCAATATTGCCAATGGTACCACTAAGAGATTTAAGTTTTGTTGTGACACCTACGATGCCATCGTAGGCACTTGTGCCGTCGCCGACGAAGCCGGCTTCATCAATTTTTTTAGCAGCAGCACGAGCCATGTCGCCGGCGAGTATGTCGCCTATGCGTACGATAGCGTCGTCTTCCAGCTCGTTAGTAAACGAAGCTAACGAATGGATTTTTTTTGCTACCAAAGTTATTCTGTCGGTCAGGCTGCCACTGTCTAAACCGGATAGAGAGGAAGCCTCAGAACCCCAATAGGCGGTGGCGTTGTCGGTAATGCGCACGACGTCACGGGTGTCAGAACCCATAGGTTCAACACGTGTATATTGTTCGAATACACCGTACTGCTCAATTAGGTGGATAATATACGAAGATAGCTCTGTTGGCACCAATGCACCACCGAGTGCGTTATCATATTCGACGTTATATGCCTTCGTAGATATATTCAAATCGCTTAGCTTCGTTTTTGCTTTCTCGCTGCCGCTGGCCGCCATGCCGAACAGACCGAACTTGTAGGCTACCTCGTCCGATGGTAAATTCTTCGCCAATATTTTAGAGCCGCCTGTAGCGTATGGCGCAGCCTTCGTTTCCTTCGCGGGTGAGGGCAATGCCTGCGGTGCCGGCGCAGGAGCTCCCGCAGCAGCATTCTTTTTCTTTAGCTCTTCAAAATTCTGCAAAGATTTGATTTCAGTTTTTACTGATTCAATTTCGCTTGCAAACTTTGCTGCTTCGTCGGCCTGGTCTGCCGTCGGTGACGGCAAGGCAAAGAGCGCATCCAGTTTTACCTGTAGCCCGTTTTGCTTGTCATTCAATTCTTGTATTGTCATAATTTAGTTTCCTTTGTGAAAATTATATTTAGCTTTTAACGCTGCCATACGTAGTATAGCTGCTTTGTCTTCAGGTTTGGCACTGTCAACAAGTGTGCGAATATCGAATGCCGATTCCTCTAACGCACGGATTGCAATGTCAATAGAGTTGAGATGTTCACTCAACCTATTTACATTACTATTCGAAAGTACCCTACCTTCCTTTGTACGCATGTTTACACGAGCCTTTAGCCTGTCCACAAGCCCCGCTATATCAACCCCTACAGCGTTTACGTGGTCTTCGAAACTCAACGTGTTATACATACTTTTATTTATCGTCGTAGTCAAATTATTTGCAGGGAAAGTCACTACTGACCATTCCCACAACTTCCCTTTCACTAGCTCGCGCACGCCATCATCTGCTATGCGGTCTTCGTAAGTTTCAATGCCTACGCTATATTGCGATAGGATACCTTTCTTTATATTGCTGTACACCTCTGCCCCTTTAGTTCCGGGCTCAGTGTTAAATTCAGCGCGAATGAATAAACCACCATAACTTTTCAAGGCTTCCGGTAGCGCTGCGTCGTGCGGTGCAAGGTTGCGCATCTCGACAGTCTTTGCAATCGGTGCATACATATCATGTTGCCAAAGACCAACCACAGGGGAACCCTGTTTGAAAGCTTCAATCGAAGCATCGAAATAGCCGTAAACTATGCGTTCATTGTAACGATCTATATTGCCATACACCGAAGCAATGAGGTCAACGGTGCCTTCTGGTAGGCTCGCATTGCCAAGCTTAATGGCGTCAATAAATTTATGTGTTATCATTGCTAACCTTTTTGTAATTTATTTTTCTTTACGAGCCGTGTACGGCAGCGACAGTTAACGGCATTCCACGCTGACAGCCCGCTACCTGCTGGCTTATCAGTGACTTCGCCGCCAACAATAAATAAGCCTTGCTCATTTTCAATTTGGCCGTTGGCTTCCCTGTGCGCCTTGCGTGCTTTGGGCAATGCTACCCACATGCGTACAACCTGTTTTTCCGGCGGCTTGCGGCTATTGTAATCTTTTTGTACTTCGGCTTTCGCTGTAGCTTCCGTTGCTGTCACCGTTGTGCGAGCTATCATGGCTGCCCTCGTAGGTGCGAGGGTGTTAAAAAACGATGTTAGCTCTTTGTAAATTTCGTCTGCACTTGCGTACGGGTTCGCCACCAGAACTCTCTGCACTTCCTCGCGGATAGTGCCTATACTACCCCTGATTTTATCCGCTGACTCCTTTGTACCGCTGCGAACTGCTTCGGTATATTCGCCGTCAGCATCTGGGCCAATATCTTCTATTGCTGCTGCTATGGCATCTATTATTATTCTTTTGCGTTGTGCTTCGGTGGCGTATAAAAGTTTATCTGTCCAGTTGTCCCAATCTATACTTTTACGCTCGATGGCTGGCATGCCGGATTTGTAAACTCTTGTAACACTCTTGCCAATTTCTAGTATGCCCTTACGTAGTGCCTCGTACAGCGGACGCTCTTCATCCGTTATATCGTTGTCGCCATCTTTGAAATCCAGAGCTTTATAACTCTTTGTACCAACTGTTGCAATAGGCTCTGGCACAATGTCAACTGCCAAATCATATACTTCTCTAACTTCCTGTAGCGACATGATACCCGCAAGGTATGCCTCGCGGGCTTGCGTCATGGCTTCTGCTTGCGTTGGCCTTAGAATCTGTAAACTATCTATATCAAATCGTAAATTTATATCTGGGTATTCGCTGCGGAACCCTTGCGTTAGCTGCGTTGCTAAAATCGCATACAATGGGACGCGCGTGTACTGCGTGAAGTCTTTTGCGGCCTGTTCAAAATTCGAGTACGTCGTCATCTGCAGGCCGGCATAGGTGTATGCCATAATCGGGTGTACTCTATACGTGCCACAGATGCGACTCTCTAATTGTGCGAACGTATCTGTCATGCCCATTTCGCTGTAATTCAGCGCGAGTCTCTGCACTGATTTTACACCCCACAAATGCGCTGCCATCCCTTTGTTCGTGCCACCGTAACGCTTGCCAAAACTACTTCGGATGGTCTCTTGCTGCGTTGGCGTTAGCTCCTCATCGTAAACAATTACAGTATTGGGGACAGCATCGTTTTTGTGCAAACTGTAAACCGTAGTTGCGGCTTCGTTGAAGGATGCAACAGAGGTATATGCTAACCTTATTGGCGAATCGCCAAGCCATTCGAGACGCGGATCTTGCCAAAATGCTGTGAGATGTATAATGTTATCCTTTGCAATTGTATATTCTTTGGCATCCACCGTGTATTTATATTCCGTTACAATGCCAAACGCATCTACTATTGGCGTTATAAATTCATCCGAATATACTTTAAGATATTTTACTACTCCATTAGCCCTAACCTTGTATATGTACGCATTGCCTGATATGCACAAATACAACATTGTACGACTGAAAAGTCTTTCCCATTGCGAAGCCTCTAAAATAGAATAGATTCCGTGTTGCTCTATAACTTTATCATTTTGGTCATAAGCCCACAACGGAGCTTCCGGCATCGTGAGTTGATAGGCCAATGCACAGCCCTGTAATATTGGGTTTTGTTCATAGAGCCTCAGATATTGCCCGAAATTTACAACGCTGCCAAAGGCTTGGCGGCCGGTCATCCCAACTGGTAGCGCTGCCTCTGCTGGTTGCGCAGCCTTTACTTGCATCCCAAATAATTTATCTAACCAGCCCATATACAAAGTTAGTTGTTAAATCGTAAATATACCAACAGTATTTTTATTTGCTATGGCGTCGGCATGAACAAGTGCATCTACGTAGTGGTCTGATTCGTTTTTGGCCTCACCCGTGAAGCTCGTAAGCTCCCGCACAAAGTCCTCCGGGACCCCTTTAGATAGCCGGATTTCGCCATGCTCTATCCGTGCTTCCACAGGTAAAAATCTTTCTAATTTACTTTTTGTTGCAGGCATGCCTTTTACGTACCATTGCGGCTTTTCTTTGCGCACAGCCTCCACAATGATACGTTGGAATGCCACGTTCTCGATGGCACACTTTGTTATATTGTACCTCTCACCGAAGGTTGTAATTTCACGTACTATTTCAGCGAGTGCGGTCTTCTTAAATTTCTTTGCATCAATTACGATGCGTGGCAACTCTTTATCTTCGGGCATGGCATAAATAACCAACGCCGTTGGGTCTGCACCCTCAGCCTCGCTAATAGCTGGGTCAACACCTAAGACGTAACTATATGTACTGTCCGGCTCTGCATAACGCAGCCAATGCGATTTTACTCGTGCGCCACCAACATCCACGAAATCCGCCAATACTTCTTGTTGGTATATCAAAGTAGATACTTGCGATTTGTACCTTTCCAACTCTTCTGGCGGCAAGTGAGGGTTATCATAAGAAGTATAATGATAGCGCTGTGCATAGCCCGCTGCTTCATACCATAGCTTCTTGAAATAAGCCCCGCCCTTATCTGTTTTTGGCGTGGACAAATGCCACGCTGTGCCCTTACGTTTTATCAATGTTGGCTGGATTGCTTGGGTCCATGCGGCCTCATAGTATGGCGACAAGGCGCATTCATCAATAACAATAGTATCATATTCACGAGGCCTTATGGCATCGTAGTTGTCGAGGCTCCACAAATCCAACTGTGCACCAGTAGCAAACTCTATTACGTGTTCATGGCGGGCGGCACGAGTTATTGCACAATGATAAATATCTATGAAATCATTCGTCCACTGTGTTAAATACTTATATTCCGGTGCAACATAAGCCAATCTCTTCCCCTCCACCATGCCTCTGGCAATAGGGGCTCGTGTGCCCCTTGACTTGCCGAACTTCCGCCCACACCGCGCAATAACAAGCCGCGCGCCGTCGTTGTGCCGGCCGAAGACTTCACGCTGCTTTGCGTGGTGGTTAATGCGGAGTTCTATCATTGGATATTTTGCGCATGGCAAAAATTGTTATAAATTTCAATTGCGATTGGGGTCACGTGTTCCGTGACTCCAAGTCCTCAATGCGCCCTTCAATTTCACCAACTTCATACACCCTTGCATAGCTCACAGCGAGTTGCCCTATGCAGTTTGCAGCCTTCAGCGCTGTTGCTGGTTCTTCGTGTTCAAGCAGCGCTCGCGCTGTTGCAATAGCTGCTTCGACATCCTCGAGAATGTGCGCCAGCCTCTCCCGTTTTTTTTCGGCACGGGCGCGGCGTGCAATCTCTGGCTTCCTATCATAGGCTTCTGCCATTATTAATCTTCTATGACATCCAAATAAATTTTAACAGATTCGTATAGTCTAGCAGCATCCTCACCCTCATAGCATGTGCCGGCACTGTACACAAATACACTATCCGATTCTTTAACAACCCATGTATCGTTACGAATTTCAGATTCCAAAGCTTCAATTCGCGCCAACAAAGACTTAGCCATAATTAGGGGGGGTACTGTACACAAACAACCGCGAGCCCAACGGCACGGTACGGGTGTAAATATACGCATTTTTAGCCAATAAAAGCAAGCAGGAGTTGTACACACGGACCGATTGTAAACATATTTGCTTTCATGACGTTTATTACAATTCAGGGGCAGTTTTCAAACTTCCCGTATTTTAATATTAAATATATTTATATTAAATTAGGATACAATAAGGAAATATAATAGTAATATTATGAGAAGTTTGCAAAACACCCCTGAAACGTAATAAATCATCATGAAAGTACACATATTTACTATTTGCAGCCCAAAAAACGGAGGCCACGATGCTCGCAATGGCTTACCCGCCATGTTTTTACGACGTTTTTTCTATTTTTTGTGAAAAAAATCATTTTTTTATCGGTTTTAAGTCGTTGAAACGCATGGACTTGTGATTTTTATGATAAAAAAACGAAAAAAATACTTGACAAATCGAAAAAAAACCGTAATTTTGAACCGTAATTAAAAACACACTAACAAAAGGAGCCCACCATGTTACAATTCATAAACCTTGATTCGGACCGCAAAGAAGACCTTGCGAACCAGCTAAAAAGTGTACGTTTCCACGCACACAACTGCGCAGCGAACAACTACCACGCCACGCGCGAGGTACTTAAGGCTGCGGGTATTTGGATGTACAGCGCAGGGAACCACCATATAGATATGGTGGATGAAATTATTGAAGATTGGGCAACAGTAGAAGAACCTTCAGAAGTTGAGAAAGAGCAAGAGGCCTTATTTGTAGAGATTCGCGCCAAATTGGCAAAGATTAAGGCGGAAAATGGCGGTAAGCTGCCCAAAGAATATCGCAAAACAGCACAAAAAGTTGGTTTTTAATCACACCCACATAACACAAAAGGAGATAGCCCATGTATTCCACCTATTATAAATACGGCCCATGCTACATCCGCTGCCAGCAAGGCGAGTATAGCGTGATTTTTGGCGCCACAGATGCCGAAATCCGGGACCTACTCACCTCATTAAATGAGGGTTGCGGTGAAGATTACGACGCCGCGATGGAGAGGCTCGAGGGGCGCGAAGTAGCCGAACCACCTATGCCGGTAGTGGATGTTGTGATCGATTTTTTGGACGCTAAAGGGTTTGAGTACAGTGATTACAAAGTTACAACAGGCAGTATATATATTACTGTAGTAGATGCTAACGATGCCTCTGTTGTCATCCGCATAGCTGACCACGATGAATGCTACCCGCCTGACCGGCACACGATTGCGCAGATAACAATTGACCGCGACGAAACAGACCGGGCCGCCATTGAAAAAGCAGTGGCGGCGGTGGTAGCTAAGCTGGGGAGGGTGTCATGCTAATTGGGAATCTTACCGTAGTACAAATCGAGGCAAAATTAGGTATAGCCTTTCCAGATGACATCCGCGAATTTATGAATGCTACACATCAAGAAAGATTCGATGATGTCGCACCGGGAAAATGGCATTGCGCAGAGCTACCATTTGTAATGGTGTGTGGCGATATGGCAATTGCTGAAAAAATTTACAATTCTGTCAAGGACAAAACCGCAGAATGCAAGGAGCAATTATTATTTAGTTTACAGGAAAAACATGAAAACACAAATATTTAGCAGTTACGAAGACTTCGTAAATCGTGAAGAAAAAACAGTCAACGGAATGAGCCCGGAGTTTGCAGAGCAATACTATAAAATTTTAGACGACAGTAACAATGCAGGCTGTTGGAATTGCACAGGGTGCAAGGGCTGCAAGAGCTGCAAGGGCTGCACGGACTGCACGGGGTGCACGTACTGCACAGGGTGCACGGACTGCATGTACTGCGAGGGTTGCAAGGACTGCACGGGGTGCATTGGGTGCACGGACTGCAAGGGTTGCAAGGGTTGCAAGGGTTGCACGGTCTGCGAAGACTGCACTGACTGCACGGAGTGCATAGGATGCACGCGGTGCACAGGGTGCAAGGAGTGGTGTATGTATTGTATTGGCTGCGTGGAGTGCGTGTGCGGCACTCGGGGCATAAATTGCAAGGACTGCACTAACTGCACAGGGTGCATTGGGTGCAAGGGCTGCAACAGCTGCGGGGGTTGTGATGAGTGCATAGGCTGCACTGACTGCACGTTGTGCGAAGACTGCACTGACTGCACTGACTGCACGGGTTGCATGGAGTGCACGGGTTGCACGAGTTGCACGGAGTGCATAAGCTGCACTGACTGCACCAAACGCACGAGGTGGGTTGGAGTTGTGGCGGACCC